>Ga0210405_10005884_pt1 | contig 11079 bp, 8 predicted proteins | sample IncBWH11MmetaG_FD_155492 | JGI IMG/M metagenome (GOLD analysis project Ga0210405, IMG submission 155492) | Forest soil microbial communities from Barre Woods Harvard Forest LTER site, Petersham, Massachusetts, United States - Inc-BW-H-11-M | ecosystem: Environmental > Terrestrial > Soil >... | reverse complement strand
ACGCGTCGGCCACCCAGACCGCCAACAACGGCCTTCCCAGGAAAAGCTATTCGTACGCCATCGACGGCGCGCGCGCCGGCCAACCCTTCAATGACGAAATCTATGGCGGTATCTCATCCACCCATTTCGGCACCCTGACCTTCGGTCGTCAGCGCGCTCTCGGCACCGATGTGATGCTCCTTTACGATCCGGTCGGCGGCGGCTATGCCTTTTCGTACATCGGATATAACGGCACCATGGCCGGCGGCGGCGACACCGAGGACACCCGCTGGGACGACGCCCTGAAGTATCGCCTCGCCTATGGCCCGGTCCATTTCGGCGCGATGTATAAATTTGCCGATGGTTCTGGCGGATGCTACTCGGCCTCCGGAACCTGGACTGCCGCCACCTGTACGCCGGAATCAGCGCATAACAACGCCTATGGATTCGACGTCGGCGGAGACTACGGTAAGTTCTCCGCCGACGTCGTCTTCCAACAATACAACCAGGCGATCAGCGTATTGAACCCCTTGCTGGGGCCTCAGAGCCTGTCGGCGCCATATCAGTCGACCACCAACAGCATCAATACAAACCCCATCACCGGGGCCAATCTGATCGACCCGAACAACACCGTATATGGCATCGTGACCGATAACCGCGCCATTATGGTCGCTGCCAAGTATAAGTGGGACCCGTTCAAGCTTTTTGCCGGCTACGAATACATTTGGCAGAATAACCCGCACAACCCGTTGGGCGTTGGCGCCTCGGACCAGGGCGGTTATAACATGAGCGGAGTCGAAGATAACAATCTTGATTCTGAAAAGTTGGTGAACATCTGGTGGACGGGAGTGAAGTACACCTACCGCAGCAAAACCGACATCACTCTCTCCGGGTATCAACAGCGGCAGAACGACTTCCGTATTCCGCCGACCTGCTCGCCCGAAGCCGGTTTCCGCGCTTCCTGCGCGGGCACCCTCAACGAGGTGTCACTCTATGCGGATCATCGCTTCACCCCGCGTTTCGACGGTTTTGTCGGACTTGCGTATTCCTACGTGACCGGCGGTCTGGCCATCGCCATTCCTCATGGCCCCGGCGTTCCCTATTTCCACAACAACAACTTTGCTCCGACTGTCGGTGTTCGCTTCGCCTTCTGATCGTTTCCGCGGCGAGCTCAGTCGAGAGCCCACATGGGTTGTGGTTCATCAAAACCTCGCGGCACGTTCGAAATCGCCACGACGCGATTCCGTCCCACCAACCACATTCCGATTTTTTCGGTACGCGTCCCCTTCTAAAGGGCGGAATTGGAACCGGTTTAAATGGTTTTGAAAGGGCGCCTCGGAGCAGCCACAGAAGAAACCTTAGCTCTGGCTTGCCTGATTATCTAAGCTTTCGGGCGCTGCTCCTTGGCGGGAGACCAAGTGCTTTGGTAGTTCCCTGAGAGCGAAACCGGCTAACGCGGAGATAATCGAGCCGGCAACGGTCATCATGAGTGTGCCGGCGTAGCGACTGAACCACCCTTGGCCAGTGGCAGATGACCCAGCCCCCACGGGCTGGGGTTGCGAATTCAAAGCCTGCCAGTTCAAAGAAAGATCATCGCGGCTGGCAATCACCGATAAGGCTCGTAGCCCGTTGTGAGCAAAGTCACCGTTGATAGTGCTTTCTCGCGCGCCACTGTCGGAAACGACTTGGACCTTTATTTGATGTGTGCCAGTCGCTACCGGTAGCGTCTCTGACAGGCTGCCCTGCACCACAGGAATCACACCGAACCTTTTCTTGCTGTTCCCGACCAGATTTCCAGAGTACGCCAACTCACCATCTACCCAGACCGAAATCTGTCCACTGCGCAAACTGTGCTGGACCTTGAGCCGCAGGCCGGCATCTTTTCCCCAGTAAGCTGTGTGCATGGCCATCAGCAGAGCGGCGAGCAGAAATAGGCCCAGCATGACCCGAGCGGTCGCTGGAAGACGCGCAAATTGTCCGCGTGCCTTCTGCCAAACTGCGACCGCGCGTGCGCGACTTCCACCCTTGGATTCCAGATCCATACGCGGATCTATTCTCGCCGCTTACCACGTCTGAGGCCCAGTTACCAAGGTGCCAAGCTGGTCGGATGCCGTCATGAGTCTTGGAAGACTCGCCTATCAGCAAAACTCCCAGCCATTGAAAAGGAGAAAAATGCAGAAACGGAGCGCGGATTCGCCAGCCAGAAATCCACCAAGGCACAAGCCCAGCTACAGTCCCGGGCGCAATCAGAAGGAAAAAGGCCGACCCCACAACCGCCGAGACTCGCCGGATCGCGTCCGAACTCAATGCGACGGTGCCTTGCCCGACTCCTCCACTTTCCGCACACTGTATCGAGGCCCGGACAGACAGGTCGCCTCCCCCGCCGGCTCGGTTACATCGGAATGCGGGCCCGCGCGTTTCACCAGGAAGGCGTGCATCGTGAAGCAAGTCACATCTCCGTCCCGAGCGGAGTCGGAGCGCGAAGAGTGCCGATCCGCTGGCGCCTGGACAAAATCCTGCTGCGCGATCGCCGAAGGACTGATCAAATCTGAGCCGAAGGAGTTTACCGCCGGTTGCGAGGACGAACTCTGCCGCGCCCCATCACCGGCAGCACAAACCGAAACCAATCCAACGAGCAGAAGCAACAGGAGGCAGGAAATTCGCATAGAGGTTCCTCCAATAAGCCGATTATACCCCCAAACCTGGCAGCAACAATTGGCAAACCGATGGGCAAATCACGAGGAGCAAATCAGACCAGCCGCAGAGTTTCGGGGCCCTTGGCACTGGATGGGGGAGAGCCGTAATCAGGGCCCCGTCTATGCGGAGTCCTCTTCTTACACCCGCGTCAAGCCCCCGCCTCGACAAAATGATTCTTGTTCCATTTTCCGAACAACCTGTGGAAAACGTACCGCGCACGATATAACACCCCGGTTAGCCGGTACCGGATGTCCTCCGCTACTTCGACCCCTCACCCCGCAGCAAAGTCATAGCCCGCCAGAAGCCTCTTTACTCATTGGTACCCTGGGGGTACCCCCCTCCCCCCTGATCTTTTGGAATCATGGGGTTAGAGCCACACTACCCTCAAAATCTTTGAGGAATAAGGACTTACACGCAAAATATTCCGGACAAAGGACTTAGGGGCTATTCTGTTGTCAATGAGCTAAATGATAAACAACAAGAATAGCTTGTCGGGATCGGCAAAGTAAAGCGCAGAAGTGAGAAAGTTGAGCAGGCATTCCCGTTTTGGGACGAAAAGCGGAGTGCCTCAGTACTTCGCGTGTGGCGCGGGCGCCTCGCCCGTGGCCTTTCGTGGGAAGGGCACGACTTCAGTCGTGCCGTAAGCGACAGAAAAGGCCCAGAATAGACGTAACCGCCAGTTACGAAAAACCCGTTGCATCCCAGCCGCAAACAGCGCATCATGATACCGACCGGTTCGTCTTAGTGAACGTCGGCTCCATGCCGTTGACTCGTCTGCGCAAGTGGTTCGAGTCTTAGCTAAGCGGGCTGGCCTTTTTTATGTCGAACGGGTTGCGCTTCCGATCATAAACGCAGCTTTCCTTGCTATCGTATCTGTCGAAGTCGAACACGTCCCAAACCAACTCAATTTTCCCTCGCAGGAACTCAAAGTAGCGCATCTCTCCCCGCTCGAATGCCCGCTGGACAGCCCAATTAACGTAATCCACCGCTTGCAATGCTGGCTCCTGAATTGGCTGACTCGTCTCGACGGTTATCTCCGTAACCGTCTCGTGTTTGAAACTCTTGCGGAACTCCGCAGCTGCCTTTTCAACAGCTTCCCGCAAGGCCGTCTGACGCGCCTTGTTCCCGCGTCTTGCAAAGGTAATGTGGTTCTCATTTGCCAGATGCAGTTGGTTCTTGAACAGCTTTGTCACTAAATCATAGTAGAACTTCGCCTGCGATGACCCGTACTTCGTACGGAACAGAGTCTCCCGCTTGCTGGCGACGACGAATTGCGCATGAAAGTCCATTTTGTCTAACGCATCAAAAACCAGCTTGCGGACTTCAGCGCAATCGTCCTTTGCATGAGAGTAAATCAGGCTTTTCTTCACCGACGGAATGTCGTTCAAATAACGGTCGGTAGAAACCGCCAGGCGAACCTCAGCCAACTTGCTGCGGATTTGCTGGGGATCAAGAGTGCGAATGAATCCCAGAATCAGGGTTCGGGAGCAACCTTCTTCACCGACGATGACTTTCCGGCTGCCCTTGGCGTAAAACGCCGGGTCTCCGGCTTCGTCCACAAAGTACCAGCGCGGTTTCTCCTCGGCCTGTTTCATCTCAGATTATGTGGGTTGTAGTACGGGAAGGGCACGGCTTCAGTCGTGCCTTAGGAGAGAAACGATTCAGGCCCCGCATGGGCGCGACGATGGTCGCACCTAGAATGCGCTAACCAACAAAGACGAAATGCTCTTCCGGATACAAATAGTCTTCGCCTGACTCGTCGATCACTCGCAACTGATGCCGTGTGGAAGCCTGCTCATCGGCCAAGACCCGATAGACCTTCCGCAACTCCAAACCAACAGGATAGCCCTCGTTCCGCACGCAAAGGACGAAGCGCGACTCGCCTCTCCTCGCGTCGTCCGACAGTCCGCGTGATCTCGTATTCCTTCGCATCGATTCCACGAGATAAAGCGCTCGCTAAGGTACTTGGGGTTCGGCTGTGCTTCTAGGATGCGACTGCCGCCAAATCTCACCGAGCCGATGATTTCGCGTACCATAAATCCACTTCGGCAGCGGCGGCATGTTGGCGAAAGCAGAGTCGTACTCCTGCAAAACGTGTTCGCACGAGAGTCCAAGCGATCGATACTTGAGTGCCATTTCGAAAAAATCTTCGGTCATCCAAAACGTAATGCCAATGAGTACGCCCTTGGCAATAGTATCGAGCTTCGACTGAGCGGCGCCAACGATTGTGAGGAGCACGAACGTCAGCAAGAGCACAGATGATGCCGCGATGCTGACCGCCAAGAATGTGCGCCATGCGGCGCTCGATATGCTGCCACTGTAAAAGGCGCACTCCGCAGTCACGTCGACCAACCTCTTCGGTCCGCGTGGCAGCTCAGATGAGTAGTACGGATCGTTGGTCGGACTAGGAGGCGTCGACCAAATCTTTTCCGCGAGAACGGCAGTTTCAAGTGCAGAAACGTCTCTGCCCACTCCGTCCTGCAACATCGCTAACCTTCGGAGACGCTCCGCCAAGCCGACGTGTGAATGGCTGTAATACCGAACCCAAAAGAGGGAGGCCTGCCCGAGACACGCGACAACCAAGAAAAGGGCGGCGGCAGTTTTGTCGCTCCAAATCGCGCTCCCAAGCGCGGTGAGATAGATAACGACCTTGATCGCAATGCCCGACCACAGCAGCTTCTCGCTGCTCTGGTACTGTCCGCGCTTTGCCGCAACCAAATTCATTTCAGTCCGGAAATTTGTCCCCGAATATGCGCTTCCACTTTGCGGCTGCGCTCGCGTTTCTCCCCGCCGTTTCGTCCTCCCACGCCGCACAGGCAAGATCCGTATCTGAATTCAGCATAAGGCGTTGACCTGCGAGAAGAGTTCCCGGGTATACCAGCGGCGCGTTGGCGATCCAAGGCTCAAGGCTTCCTTTCGTTACAGCCTGCCGAACGGCCCAGAACGCAAGGGCCACGCCATAGGAAAGAAGCGTAATGGATTCAGACTTGACGGCCTTTTCCCAGAAAACTCTAGCGATCGAGAGCTCTATGAAATAGGAGCGGATCACGCCATTCAAGTACTCAGCATTCCAGTATTTCAGAAGCTTGACCACCTTGCGAAAGAGCTTGTTGTGGTTATCTTGCAGTATGTCAGCGCGGGCGGCATCAACTTTCGGATTCGTTCGCATCCAACCCCCTCCTCCATCAGGCATCAGGTAAAACTGGCGGTCGCCCTGTTGATGGGGACTTAAGGAAAAACACGGCACGACGTCGTAGCCGAGTCCATCACTGCTAAGGCTTTCGCCATGAGTCATCCTCACGCTGACAGCCTGGCCGTTGGGCCTGACTTTCGTTTGCGGAAACCGCCGCTTGAGGACAACCGCGAATTCGTCAATCAGCTTGGTCGAGGACACGTACGAGCCGATTGCCCAGCGCGGTGTGAGCAAAGGGTTCCATCCCAAGCGGTCCGATAGAACGGTATAGGGCGTAGTGACGCCATGCTCGTAGTAGGAGAGATTCGCTCCGTCCAATGGTAGGTATATATCGATGTCATCCAGCGGACGGCTCTTTTGTGTGCCGTGCAAAGGATCCTCCCAGGAAGTCGCTGTCAGCTTTCTTGAGCACTGGCGGAAAAGTGGAATCGCGCTCGCATTCTCTTTGTAGAAACTCGCGGAGGTTTTGCTGACTCGTACTCGCGATGGTCCGTATGCCCTCCCGAATGTTAATCGAGTTCGTGAGCAGGTCCTCGAAGCTCTGGGACACGCTTTTCGCCCGATATTCGGAGAGGAACTGCAAGAAATCGACGTTGCGACTAACCATATAATCCAACCTCCAGTGCAAAACAAAATAGGGCACGGCGTTCGCCGTGCCCACCTCACAGCTTGCGTCCAGACTGCTAACGACTTGTTAACCTGAGCGGCTAAAGCCGTCGAGGCTGGCTGTTGTTTCGGCATGGCTGAAGCCATGCCCTTCCCACGACCTAACGCCGGCGTTTCAGGTAGTCGCTGAGAGAGTTTGAGTCCGTCTCCCTCAACACGGTTCCCAGCTTCGCGTCACTACGGAAGTCTTCTGCGAAATCCTCCCAGTATTCGCGGCGTAGCGTTCCTACCAGCGTGTCGCTCCGCTTGCGCCTGATCTCGCCATCTGCGTCACGACACCGATCGTCTAATCCATGGCTACAATTGTTGCTACTCATAACTACCTCCAAATCCCCTAACTGCAGCCGCTCGTACTCCCGCAGCTCCCGCACCTGTAGCAGCTTCCGTTGCGGGTCATGATGGAGCCGCAGAAGGAGCAGGTTGGAGCGTCGCCGAGGTCGATGATTCCGGCGAGGGCGTCGGCGGCGTGAATAGAACCGGTCGTTGGTCGTTGGTCGTTCGTCGTTGGCCCAGAACCCGCCGAACCGGTGAGCCCTCCCGGTTCTGACGGCTGAGAGCTGACAACTGACGGCCGCAGGCGCAGGTTCTCGAACAGCATTTGCTGCTGGCCGGTGGAGAAACGCAGATCGAGCCAGCGGAAGATGTAATCCATGATCGACTTGGCGAAGCCGATGTCGGGATTGCCGCTCCAGCCGCTGGGCTCGAAGCGGGTGTGGGCAAACTTCTCGCACAGCAATTTCAGCGGGACGCCGTGTTGCAGCGCGATGGAGACGGCGCAGGAGAAGCTGTCCATGAGGCCGCTGACCGTCGATCCCTCTTTGGCCATGGTGATGAAGATTTCGCCCACGCTGTCGTCGGGATAAAGGCCGACGGTGATGTAGCCCTCGTGTCCGCCCACGTTGAATTTGTGGGTGATCGAGCGCCGCTCGGCTTGCAGCTTGTGCCGCACCGCCCGCGGAGGCCCGTTGAGATTCGGCTCTTCGTGTGGCGCAGCCGCCGTCGCGGCATCACCTTTCTTCGAGAGCGCAGTAGAAGTTCCAGCCGCACTGAGCGGCTGCGACTTCTTGCATCCATCGCGATAGACGGCGACCGCTTTGAGCCCCAACTTCCAGGCCTGCAGATAAGCTTCCATGATGTCTTCGACAGAAGCATTCTCCGGCAGGTTCACCGTCTTCGAGATCGCGCCGGAGATGAACGGCTGAGTAGCCGCCATCATCCGCAGATGCCCCATGTAAGCAATCGACCGAGTCCCCTTAGCCGGCTTGAACGAACAATCAAACACGGCGAGATGCTCATCCTTGATGTGCGGCGCCCCCTCGATCGTCCCCGTGGCATCGATGTAGCTGACAATCTTGTCCGCCTCATCATGCGAGTACCCCAACTTAAACAAAGCCGTAGGCACAGTGTTGTTCACAATCTTAATCATCCCCCCACCCACCAGCTTCTTAAACTTAACCAAAGCAAGATCCGGCTCGATCCCAGTTGTTGCACAGTCCATCATGAAGCCGATTGTTCCTGTGGGGGCCAGGACGGTTACCTGGGAATTTCTGTAGCCGTGTTTTTCGCCGTGGGCGAGGGCCTCGTCCCAGGTTTGTTTGCTGGCTTCGTAGAGTAAGGGTGGGACATTGTTTTTGTTTATGTTGTTGACCGAGGCGCGGTGCATGCGGATCACGTCCAGGAATGGCTCGCGATTTATGTACCAGCCGGGGCAGGCTCCGCCGGGCATGACGTTCGAGCCTAGATTGGTTTCGGCCAAGCCCTTTTTTGTGGGCTCGGTTGCGGGGACTAACGCTGGGCATTGTTCTGCGATCTTGGAGGATTGCAGGTAGGCTTGGCCGCACATGATTGCCGTGACGCAGGCGGCGTAGTCGCGTCCGGCGTCGGAGTCGTAGGGGAGGCCGGCGGCCATCAGCAGGGCTCCCAGATTCGCGTAGCCTAATCCCAGCGGGCGGTAGTCGTGGGAATTCTTGCCGATCATTTCTGTGGGGTAGCCGGCGTTGTCGACGAGAATTTCTTGCGCTGTAATCAGCACGTCTACAGCGTGGCGATAGGCTTCCACGTCGAAAGTACCGTTGGGCGCGAACTTCAGCAGGTTCAGGCTGGCGAGATTGCAGGCCGAGTCATCTAAGAACATGTATTCGCTGCACGGATTGCTGGCGTTGATCCGATTCGTGTTCTTCGAGGTGTGCCAGCGGTTGACCGTGGTATCGAATTGCATGCCGGGGTCGCCGCAGCGCCAGGTGGCGTCGGAAATTTTGTAGAGCAGATCTTTGGCTTTGAAGGTCTGCATCGGCCGTCCGTCTTTCACCGCTTTCGTGCTGAAGTCGGTGTCGCGGAGGACGGCGTACATGAAGTCGTCCGTGACGCGGACGGAGTTGTTGGCGTTCTGGAAAAAGATCGACGAGTAGGCTTCGGAGTCAGGCGAGGAGCCATCGTATCCGGCCGCGACCAGAGTGTGCGCCTTGGCTTCTTCTTTCGACTTGCACTCGATGAAGTCGATGATGTCGGGATGGTCGATGTTGAGAATGACCATCTTGGCGGCGCGGCGAGTCTTGCCTCCGGACTTGATTACTCCGGCAAAGGCGTCGAAGCCTTTCATGAAGCTGAGCGGGCCGCTGGCGATGCCGCCTCCGCTTAGGCCTTCGGTCGAGGAGCGCAGTGGGGAGAGATTCGTGCCTGTGCCTGATCCCCATTTGAAGAGCATGCCTTCGGTTTTTGCCAGAGTCAGGATCGAATCGAGCGAGTCCTGCACCGAATTGATGAAGCAGGCGGAGCACTGCGGAGTGCTGTAGCCTGTGACTCCGAATTCGACGCGGCCGGCTACGGGATTCCAGTGCCAGTTGCGGGCGTCGGAGTCGGGCTCGATGCGGTCGCAGCCTACGTTGAACCACACTGGCGAGTTGAAGGCGGCGTATTGGCGCAGCAGGATGTGGCTGAGTTCGTCGTGGAAAGTCGCGCCGTCGTCGGGAGTTTTGAAATAGCCTTGGGCCAAACCCCAGTCGCGGATAGTCTCGGCGACGCGGGTTACCAGGGCGCGGACTCCGGACTCGCGCTCGGGCGTGCCGATGGTGCCGTGCAAGTATTTCGAGGCCACGATGTTGGTCGCGGTCATCGACCAGTCTTTGGGGACTTCGACATCTTTTTGCTCGAAGATCGTGGTGCCTTGGGCATCCGTGATCTGAGCGGTGCGGCGCTCCCATTCGATCTCGTCGTAGGGCGAGACGCCGAGCTTGGTGAAGAAGCGGCGGAAGGTCAGGCCCGGGGCTTTCTTTGCGGCGGCGACCTGAGTCTCAGTGCTGGTATGGGCTCCTTTTACAGTTGCTTCCGACATTTCTTTTTTCTCCTGCGGAGTCTTTGCTCCGCTGTTATTTAAGATCCTTGCTTGCCTCGGCTTGCTGGCCTGAATCGCAGCGCTGCGGCACCCAAGAGCTTGCAGCGGTGAAATCCAATCACTCTTTCGCCCCGCTGGGGCTTGTCCGTTTCCCGTCTTTACCCCACGGCTTGCGCCGTGGGCTGCATTATTTCGCCGCTTCGCGGCTTGGTTTTCTTACCTTCGCTACGGTTCCACGTGAGTTTAGCTTTCGCCGCTTCGCGGCTTTAACGGACGCGACGCCCGTCTTCCATCGAAATTTTTCTTCCTGCCAACACTTCTACTCCAGTCTCGGTCCGGAAATGTCTAGAAACCGGAGTGGATTGGCGATGGTGGCCCGATTTGGGCCTGTTTATTTGATGATTCAGGTTGCGGCGACGCATCGGCGGCTAAAGCCGCGGTTGATGTCGTTGAGCTTGTGGCACGACTGAAGTCAGGCCCTGACACGAACCCGCCCAAGCTTCGCTCGGCTCCCCGGACGGGGGCGTCCGGGGCTATGTGGGCGTCGCGGAGTCCGTCATTGTTTTGGGCTATGCGGTTGTCGTCTGAGATTGCTTGCTGGACTCCGGTTGCGGCCTCCGACGAGGAGGCCATCCACCGCTCGAGGGCGGTTAGGGCAGTCCGGCGTTGATTTGCGTCTTCTATTACCACGTAACGGGCGAAGCAGCGTCCGCTGGCAAAGCGCTCGCGTGCGGGGTTGCCGGACAAAAACAGGCGGCCTAGCGCCATACCGACATCCTCAGCTTCCGAGATCTGGAACAGGGCCAACATTCTCTTTCCCTCGCCCACCGCCAGCTCGCCGGGAGCGATCACTTCTTCGCCCAAGGCAAAGAGCCCTGGCTTGCAAGGAGCCAGCACGAGGCTGAAACTGTCCTGGCAGCGAAACCAGTTCGACCACTGCAGACGACGGTGATCGAAGCTGGGCTCAAAGCCGTGGCGAACCAGGGATTCTGCTACCAGATGTGCCAGACCGTCCATTTGGGCTCCTCAATATCACCTCGAAAGAAGAGGGCTGCGAGCCCTCTTAGTGAGGCGTTTTCCACAACCTGGTTGTCAAACTGTTGTCGTTCCCCGTGGGGATGTCCGGGCGAACCGGACCGGGAAACGGCCACCGCACTTTTTCAGGCTTCAGGCGTCTGGCTTCAGGAATTCCTGACGCTTTGACCCCTGGTTG
>Ga0210405_10005883_pt1 | contig 11079 bp, 9 predicted proteins | sample IncBWH11MmetaG_FD_155492 | JGI IMG/M metagenome (GOLD analysis project Ga0210405, IMG submission 155492) | Forest soil microbial communities from Barre Woods Harvard Forest LTER site, Petersham, Massachusetts, United States - Inc-BW-H-11-M | ecosystem: Environmental > Terrestrial > Soil >... | reverse complement strand
CTCCCGCCGCCCAGCCCCGCGCAGAAACTGAACCTCTCCAACCGAGAACGGAGGAAAGTTGTAATGTAGCAGGAAGCGCTTCTTGGCTTCGCCTTCGAAGGTTTCCAGGCGTTGTTTGTCGTCGCTGGTGCCTAACGTTGTGGTGACCAGGGCTTGGGTTTCGCCGCGGGTGAAGATGGCGCTGCCGTGGGTTCGGGGCAGGACTCCGACTTCGACCCAGATGTCGCGGACTTTGTCGAAGGGGCGGCCGTCTGGTCTTCTCTTGTTGTTGATTACCTGTTCGCGGAAGATTCGTTCCCGCAGGATTTCATAATAGGCTTTCAGTTTGGCCTGGGCTGCTTCGTCTTCTTTCGGGATCTCCGCTTGCAGTTTTTTCTTAAGGTCGCGGACCAGGTTGTAGCTTTCCGCTTTTGGATGCTTCTGCGTGTCGAGGCCTTCGGCCAGTTCGTCGCCGATCTTCGCTCGCAGTTGGCCGTAGTAGACTTCGTCGAATTCTGGCGGAGTCACCGCTCGCTTGGGCTTCCCTGCTTTTGCCTTCAGGTCGTTGATGGCGGCGCAGATCTTCTTTATTTCGGTGTGGGCGAATTCAATCGCGTCCACGACGGTCTCTTCCTTTACTTCTTTGGCGCCAGATTCGATCATCACGATCCCGTCGGCGGTGCCGACGACCATGATGTTCAGCAGGCTGTCGCGCATTTCGCTGTAGGTCGGATTGATGATGAACTGCCCGCTAACCAGGCCTACGCGGACGGCTCCGATGGGACCATTGAACGGAATGTCCGAGATCGTCAGCGCTGCCGAGGCTCCATTAATGCCAGCTACGTCGGGATCGTTCTCGGTGTCCGCCGAGAGCACGAAGGCGATGACTTGAGTCTCGCACTTGAATCCTTCAGGGAACAGCGGGCGGATGGGCCGATCAATCTGCCGACTGGTCAAAATCTCGCGTTCGCTGGGACGCCCTTCGCGCTTGATAAACCCGCCGGGAATGCGTCCGCCAGCATAGGTGTACTCGCGGTAATCCACAGTGAGGGGGAAGAAATCGATGCCTTCGCGCGGGTCGGGATTGGCCACGGCGGTGGCCAGAACGACGCTGTCTCCTATGCGTACCACGACCGAGCCGTGGGCCTGTTTGGCTAACTTTCCTGTTTCAAATGAGAGGCTTTTACCGGCCGGTGAGTTGTACCGATACGTCTTGTTTCATTTATTTCCTTCTGGGCAGGAGGGCACGCCGGTGCCGCGTCGGGTAGGTTGCACAATGGATTAGCGCGCTCTCCCACGTCTCGAAAACCGCAAGACGCGGGGCACCCGGTGCCAGTGGGGACTCGGGATTTACTTGGAGACGCACCTTCTCCGCTTTTCTCATTCAACCGCTGCGGTCCCTTGCACGAATGAAGCACGATCCGCAAGGACGGCAGAACAATTCCGTTGCTGTCCGATAAAAGTTGTGGGCCGTTTAAATACACGAATTCCAGAAACGGGTCCGGCCGCAACTACTTGCGGAGACCGAGTTTCTGGACCACAGTCTTATAGCGATCGGAATTGTAGGTTTTGAGATAGTCGAGCAGGCGACGCCGCTTGCTGACCAGCATGAGAAGACCGCGGCGCGAGCCGTGGTCCTTCTGGTGCATCTTGAAGTGTTCCGTCAATGAACCAATGCGTTCGCTCAACAGAGCGATCTGAACTTCCGGGCTACCGGTATCGGTAGCATGGGTGCCGTACTGGTCGATGAGGGATTTTTTTTGCTCTCTGGCTAGCACTAACCTGGTGCACTCCTGTCTAATTTTTCAATTGTTTTGTAACGCTTATGAGGTTAACACGTTGGTGGAATGGTGTAAAGGTAAAGCCTGTTCACCACAGAGACGCAGAGTCACAGAGGAAGCTTGGCTAGCTTCCACGTAATCGGACCACGCTCTGGAGCCTAGCATATGGGCGGAATGAAAGTATTTGTTTGGTATTATGCGGCTCAGCAGCGAGCTTATGCACCTTTGCTGAGGTAGCTGCTGGCGGAATGAAAGGTACGTATCCTCCTGTCTCGATCACACATCGCTAATCATGGCTGTTCGGCCCGCGCTTTGGCGAAATCGCTTTCGGCCTTTAGCCTCGCCTGTCTGTGCGTACAAGGCGTACTTGGCCCGGCGGTAGCCGAAGGCAAGTACGCGCGGTTCCCGGTCATTTATCTTGCTTCGCAATGGACCGAGTCGGTGGCTGCTCGTCTTGCCGCTCAAAACGCTTTGTTCAAGGAGCAGTACGAAGATGACATGAGGTCTTCTCCGGAGAGCGAGACTGCCCGGGGAGACTACCGGGATAACGCAAAGCTGGACGACTACTCTCTGGCAGCCAGCGCGAAGCAAAACGCCGCCGATCGGGCGTATCGTGCGAAGCTTGCGGCCATTTCTACTGAGGGATTTCCGGAGCAGGATCGAATCTCGCACGATCTCCTGCTTCACGTTCTGGACAACCGAATTGCGGACTACGAATTGAAGACCTACGAGATACCGGTCTCGCAAATGCAGGGCATCCACAACAGCCTGGCCGATCTTCCGAACTCCGTGCCGCTTGATACGGTTCAGCGTTACGAAGATTACATAGCGCGTCTTCATCAAATCCCTCGCGCTTTCGAGCAAACCATCGAGGTGCTTCGCCAAGGGAAAAAAGATGGATTGATGCCGGTGCGGATTCTGCTGGAGCAAATACCGGCTCAGTGCGAAGGCACGATTGCGGAAAATCCGTTCCTGGCCCCGACGAAGAAGTTTCCCGCCTTTATTCCCGAGGAAGCCCAGAAGCGGCTGACCGAAGAGATCGAGCAGGTCGTGAACTCGGAAGTGCTTCCCGCTTATCGCCGCTTCGCAGAGTTCATCGCAAAGGACTACGCTTCGCATGGCCGCACCGCAATTGGGTTGAACAGCCTGTCGGACGGTGCTCGACGATACCAGCAAGCCATTCGAGAGCAAACGACGACAGATATGTCCCCGGCGGAGATTCACGCGCTGGGGCTGCGAGAGGTCGAGAGGATCAATGGCCTGCTCACCAATCTTGCGATCAAGGCGGCCTACAAAGACCTGAGCAGCTTTCGGGCCGCGCTCAATAACGATCCTAAATACGTGCCGAAATCTGCGGATCAGATCGTCGAGGATTTCCGCCGCTACGTTGGCCAAATGCAGCCACGGCTGCCTGAACTCTTCGGAGTGTTTCCGAAAACCCCGTTGACCGTCGAAGCCGCACCTGCCTCTCAGCCTAACAATCCGACTCACTATATTTTTGGCACGCCGGATGGAACCAGGCCGGCTCGCGTCGTGGTTGCTACTTCGAACTACGAGCATCGAAAATTGCTTCCCGATGAAACGCAGGCCTACCACGAGGGTATCCCCGGCCATCATATGCAGATTTCAATCCAGCAGCGGCTCACCGGCCTGCCCGACTTTCGTCTTCACGTGGTTAACAATGCATACGCTGAAGGCTGGGCAGTCTATGCGGAAGCGCTCGGTAAGGAGATTGGGTTTTTCCAGGATCCGGCCTCAGATTACGGACGACTCTCTTTGGAGTTGGTGCGTGCCGTTCGCCTGGTTGTCGACACCGGCATTCACTCCGAGGGTTGGACCCGCGAACGGGCAGTGGCTTATTTCCGCGAAAGCGGCGCCGCCGATGAGCCTACGATCCAGGCTGAAATCGACCGCTATATTGCGTGGCCAGCTCAAGGCCTCAGCTACAAGATCGGTCAGCTCAAGATTCTCGATCTGCGCAACCGCGCCAAGCAGCAACTTGGTCCGCGCTTCGATATCAGGGCCTTCCATGATGAAATTCTCAGTGGAGGAAGCCTGCCGCTCGACATGCTGGAAGCCCGCGTCGATAACTGGGTTGGAAGTCAGCTTCCGCACGGCGCTAGTAGATAAGCGTCTCGAATCGCAAGCCATCGTATTCCTCCGCACTGCTGATGATTCCCGACTGAGGGTTCAACCAACCGAAATCGTCGACCTGCCATCCAAAAGCACGACGAGAGGCAACTGGGTCTGCGTGAAGCGCTGAGGGGCATGAAGCGGGACCGTCTCATCGCCGGTCGCCGCTACTCGGCGTACACATAGGACTTGTTGTCGCTTAGCAGATGTGTTATATCCCTTTCGTTATATACCGTGTTGCTGCTGTGCTATGTGTTCTTCGTGGCAGAGCCTCTGTCAGCAATACGTGCCGCGGGTGATCCAATGTATCTCCTTCGATTGTTCCTTATGGCATGGTTTGCGGTCGGCGTAGTAACGGTGTTCTTCTTGTCCTTGCTTTGTAAACGAGCCGCGGCGGCAATTAAAGAACCAAGTGGTTTTGCCTCGCACCGACAAACCGACTTGGTACGAACAACGCGTCAGCAAAGGTTCGAACCGCCTGAAACCGCTACGCAGCAGGGTGCAGGTAGCGTAGCTTCTCGCACAGTTCATCAATGCGGTGCTGCCTCTCCTCGTATTCCCGGCGTTCCGCGGCCGTTAAACCCCCGAACGTTTCCTTCTCCAGGCTTTCGATTTGCCTACTCATAAGCTGAACGAGGTCGTTTGGTAGTTTTTGCGGATTACGGTATGGCATAGGGCACTGTTCCTTGGGCTGGGTCAAATTCCGGCGCTCGGCATAGCGCTTCTCAGCGACGCAATCAAATGGCCCGCGATTCCATCGGATTTTGAGAGAACTTCCCTAATGCCAGCCGCCTGAGCATCCTTCGACAATTGCTCGCAGTCGTGCATTGTGAGCATCACCATGGTCGTGTTGGGGGCAAGAAGACCAATCTGTCGTGCGGCCTCAATCCCATTCATACCGGGCATCTGGAAATCCAAGATCACCACATCGGGGTGAAGTTCTTTGACTTTCTCAACCGCCACTTCGCCGTTCTCGGCTTCACCACATACTCGCCAAGCGGCGTCTGGCTCGATGTAGGATCGAATTAAACCGCGTACGAGCGTGCTATCGTCGACGATGAGAATCGAGTAAGGCAAAGCAGCCTACCTTCACCCTTGACAGGCTGCTGGCCGGGCCACGTCGTACAGGTCGACGGACGGCGACGAGGAAGGGACGATCTGAGGTGTCACTATCTAACGTTCGACTGCGGAGGTCAATACTGTTAATACCCGATAGTCACCGATGATGACAACGACCAGTCTTGCTAGTTCGCTGCCCAGGAACAGATTAGTCACCAATGGTGACACCAGTGACAACCATGAGCGCCCCTCGATCGCTTAATCGAAAGAAACGAGACTTAAACCTACCCTGTCAATGGTAGGCAGCAAGTCGTCAAAGGTATTCATGAAAGGATAGCGGCAACTCGCAGACTCTATGGGCCTCGGCTACAGTGCCATCCGGAGCTATGCAGATCCTCTCTCGTGAACGCAAACTGCTTAGAAAACTCCGGACTTACCGCTTGACTTTCGCTTGATCTATTTCTAGGGTGGTTTGAGACCCCGACATCCAAGAGAGTTCGTTCATATGTCGAGAACGAGCACGCCAGAGCAAACAGAGCGCGTCGAGAATACGGACTCCAGAGCCGAAATTGAAATCAATCCTTGGCCCGTCCTCTGGATGGTGGTTGGCGCATGGATGTGGTTTGGCGTTTTACACCTTGCCCGCGTAATCTGAACGACCTTTACAAATCAGCAATGAAAACTGTACGAACACACGGCCACTTGCGCCGCTGCTTCGGCTTCGCCTACTGAAGAGATTTCGCGACAGTAACCGGGACAGCCACCTTTTCCGGCCTACTTGCTTATACACTCACCCGCGTGAAGCGTGAGGGTCACGTCTAAAACCACTGCGTCGCCACCGTCCACCGTCGCGGTATCACTCTCCGCCTTTCCCGTTGTTCCCATCTGGCAGTAGGCCTCGGCGCGTACGGTGTACTTGGTGTTCAGGAGCAGACTGAGTGAATAGGCGCCGTCCGAGATCTTGTATGGATAAGGACGCACGCCCTCGCCAGCCTCGACGATTACGTTGGGCGCGTAATAATCTTGTGGCTTGCCGCCATCCCACAGCAGGTGGATGGTGACCTTGCGAGTCGGCATCGAGACCTTTCGCAGATGAATGTCCGCGTTCATGATTTGCTGCCCATCTTCCAGGTGAATGATCTGCGCGCTACCGCGATCGAGTGCATTGGGATAGAACGTGCGGGGGAATGGGGCATCAGGGTCTGCCTGATCTCTCCGGTTGAACACCAACACGTAATCGCCAGGTGGCATATGCGCAAACTCAAACGGCTTTGACTCGTCCTGATAGCTGGATGCGCCAGCCTGTTCGTCGCCGTACTGATCGGCACGGTAAAGCTCGACGCTTGTGCTGCGGAGTGGCACGCCATCTGGAGAGATTACCCGTCCACTGATCTGGCCGGTTGGCATCGCAGTAATATCGTTTTCGTAGCAAGAGCGGTCCTCCAGTTCGAAAACTGACGTTTCATTGCTGAACCCTGTCACCTCCAGGGTGGAGGGCAAATCCGCCGAAACACGGTAGGTTCCCTTTGGCAGCGCCTCAAAAGCATATGCGCCATGCTTATCCGTCTTGGTCTCGAATGACTTCACGCCTGACTGAAACCTGACGACCACACCGGGGAGGGGACGAGCGTAGTCCTCATCCAGGACTCCGGCACCTATGTCCAATGTGCGCAGCAGCATTCCGTACACGGCGGTGTTTCGTTTGCCTTTTTTTTCTGCTCGCACTTGCTCCAGAACCGCTTGCGCGTATTTCAGTTCGCGGGTTAGTCCACACTCTTGCGCATAAAAGTGTTCGCCATCTTCCAGCGGCACAGCCTCAGCGAACACGAGGTACTGTTTGCCTCTTTCAAAATTCCCGAAGGGGTATGCCTCAAGGTCGAAGTAGTCGCTGGTCACACCCTTAATTTTCTCGTCAACGTGGAAACGGTAGCTCGGGGTTGCCTCGGTAAGTGAACCGACAAATACTGCTCTTGTGTCTTTGAGCAAAGTGCATTCCCGGGGTATCCCGGCTGCGGGAACGCAGTCCGCCGCAGATGCTGACAGCACGCCAGCCACGAGCAGGCCGGGAAGAAAGACACGACCAAACATGCCGCGATCATAGCTTAAGGAGTTTCGTGCCGCGTTTCTGGCGGGTCTTTCCTCGATTACTAAAGTGCGGATTCAAAACTGCGGCAAATTTCAGATCAGGCCAGTGCGGACTCTTTGAAGGAAGTCCTCGGCATCAGCGCGCGCCTTCTCCATGAACTTCGGATCGCTGCCGTGTTCAATCTCCGTCTCCTGAAGTACAAGTTCCACGGCAACCTTCGGTTTGTATCCTCGCTTTATGAGCGTGCGAGCACGCTCTATGAAAGCGGTGTCGATATTGCGTTTTGCTTCCGGCGCGGTCGCAGAAAAACCGGTCGCGGCTTCGCAGGTGTGCTGGCGAAACTTCGCAGCGGCCAGGCGGTCGTAGGCACCCTTAGCCTCTTCTCCACTAAGCAGCGTGGGCACAGGGAACCTCCACCGACAGTTCGAGCATGCCCAGCCATTCACATCACTCTCCATCCAGATTAACGAGCGCTCCATATCGGCAACCCGCAATGAACAACGCCATGATACAGCGTGGGCATCGTCGTGAACGATCCGGGCAACTGGGGGAGACGGCGTGATCGCGATCGAGGTCACACGTCTAAGGCCGGCGAAAGTTTACGCCATTCCCTTTCTCAACGCCTCCAAGGGATAGAAGGTACCCCGCCACACGACGCCGCCGCGGGCCAGAGTTAAGGTCATCGAACGTAGCAAGATGTAAACGAACAGCACCGCGCCAATCGGATGCAGAACGACATAATATGCTGGAATGTCAGACTCCCACGACATCCCCACATAAATGCCGAAAATAGCAGCGAGAGCAACTGCATAGGGCGCGCGTTCCCATCCGTGGGCGAACCAGATTCCGACAAACGGCATAATGTTCAAGAACGCCAGCGCAAATGCAGAAAGCAGCAGGCGCCATGGCTGGAATGACATTATGGCGAAGAAATTCTTGGTGAGATTGTCTACCATGCCCATAGCGCCCTTCGCCCAGTGCAGCGAAATCAAGTCTGCGCCGTAAACATTGCGCTGTGCATGCCCGGCATTCTTTACAATTTTCCCCAGCTTCATGTCGTCCAGCACCTCGAAACGCAGGGCTTCGTATCCGCCGACGGCATCGTACACGCGGCGGCGGATCAGGTTGAACGCGCCCACTCCCATATGGTCTTTCGTCTTGGGATCAGCCACTCTCCATGGGCGATGGCCGAACACAAAGAGCGTTTGGAAAAAAGCGACCATCATCCTTTCGCCCGGACTCTTCATAATCATGCGGGGAAAGAGGACTAGATGGTCGGCCGGTTCAGCTTCTGCATAAGCCAGAGCTCGAGTCAGCACGTCGCGACGAAAAAGCACATCGGCATCGGTGAACAGCAGCCAGTCGCCGGTCGCCTGATTGGCTGCGCTCCACATCGCGTGCACCTTCCCCAACCAACCGGGAGGCAATTCGGCGATGTGGATCACTTTCAGCCGGCCGCTGGCTTCCGCGGTGGACGCAATTCGATTAATCACTTCGCCGGTGCGATCCGTGGAACGATCGTTCACCGCGATCACTTCGTAATTGTTGTAATCGAGTTTCAGCAGCGTCGCGAGGGCTGGCCCGATGTGTTCTTCCTCATTGCGGGCCGGAACAATAATGCTGACGCGCGGATTGCCTTTCGGCGTGGCCGGTTTCCGGTCCCACTCGGGCCGCGAGATATCGGCTACCTTGGACATGCCCAAGGCGGCATCCAGCAGGCGCGAAAGCCATACCGACCCGAGGATGCTGCCGGCAATCCAATGGAAAACGTTCCAGTGAAAATAACTCATCCCGGCTGGCCGTTGAGCGACCCAGGCTCGCCGTCGACACGGACGGAAGGAGCGAATCGCATACCGTAAAACAGTATGGCAGAAGAAACCGCCATGGCGATGACTGGCGGAATAAAAGCCTCCTGAAGCGAATGCCGGTCGGCAACATATCCCATGATGGTCGGCGAAGGAACGTCGCCCAAGAGATGAAAGATGAAAATATTCACCGCAATCGCAGTGGCACGGATGTGCGCACCGACCGAGTTCACCAGCGCCGTGTTGAGCGGCGAAGTATTCAATAACAGAAGAAATGCGGCTACAGCGATTGCCGGCACCATTAGTGGCCCCTTGTTATACAAGCCGATGATCATGACCGGCACGCCGAGACCCATGCTAACCGCGGACACAAAGTAGTACGAGCCCTTCATGCGAGGAAGCAAACGGTCGCCGAGCCATCCTCCCGCCAAAGAGGCGAGGATGCCATCGACCACAACAATCTTTCCAAACATCAGATTCGCCGATTCGAGCGTGTACCCACGCATCCGTTCAAGAAAGGTCGGCATCCACACTTGGATTCCGCCTAATGAAAATGTTCCAGCCGCCATCCCCAGTGTGACCGTCCAGAATGCCGGATTGCGCGCCAAGCCCCGCAGAGTTGCGCGATCCTGAGTCTCTTTCAATGAGTCGAACTGGCCGCGCGGTGGCTCGGGAAGGAATAAGATCGAAAGAGCCAGCAGGAATCCCGGAAATGCCGCGATGTAGAACGGGAATCGCCATCCAAAATGAGGCCCGAGTTTGCCGCCCAGCAGATAACCGGCAGCGGTGCCCACCGGAATTGCCAGATAAAAAATGCCGAAGATGCGTCCGCGTTTGCTCTCAGGGAAAAGGTCAGCAACAAAGGTCGGAGCGATGGTGACAAAAGTTGCCTCGCCCACTCCAACCAGCGTATGGCGAACCAGCAGCTCCCAATACGTGTGGGTAACCGCCGTGAGCAGCGTAAGCCCACTCCAGAAAACGGCTCCCAGGACGATGATCATCTTGCGGGAATACCGGTCCGCCAGAGGACCAGCGAAGGGCGCCGCGATCATATAGAAACCCAAAAAGGCGCTGGTCAAGTAACCAACCTGGGCGTTGGTCAAATGGAATTCGCTCTGCACCAGCGGCTGCACCGCAAACAGCACCGAACGGTCGATGTAGTTAAGCAGGTTCAGCGCCGTGAGCAAGACGAGCGCGGTCCAGGGGTAAAGTTTCGTTTGGGTCACTTGGCGAAGGAATATATCACGGCGGGCGCACGATTCGCGCTTCGTTACAAGAGTGATAAGATTCGCCAGCCCGAATTCTCGGCTATGGGAATCTCAGCATGAAGAAATTTATTCTTCCGCTCTTAGTGTGTTCGCTCCTCCTGTCACAAACCCTGAATGCTGAAGACACCGCGAAAAAACCGGATACCGGCGAACGCCATGAGTTCGTCATTTCGAACTTTCACACCGAGAGCGGCGTGACACTTCCACAGGCGCGGATTGTTTACGGAACCTAAGGCCATTTGAATGTGGCCAGGGATAACGCAGTGCTCCTACCTTCCCACTACATGGCGGATTTCCATGGCTATGAATGGCTGATCGGGCCGGGGCACACGCTGGACACTGCGGGGCTATTCCTGGTCGCGACGGAACTGTTTGGCAACGGCCATTCTTCATCTCCGAGCAACACGCCCGAGCCTTACCACGGTCCGCGATTCCCTGTTACCACCATCCGCGACAACGTTGAGGCAGTACATCGACTGCTTACGGAAGAGCTCAAGATTACGCATCTGCAAGCGATCATCGGCTTCTCCATGGGCGCGCAGCAGACTTTTCAATGGGCGGTGAGTTATCCGGATTTCGCCGATCGCATAGTAGTGACTTGCGGAACAGCAAAGACTTACCCGCACGGAGTAGTGCGCCTGGAGGGACAAATCGCTGCGCTGACCGCCGATGCCGCCTTCCAGAATGGCGATTACACGACCCCACCCACCAAAGGGTTGGAAGCGTTCGCCATGGTCTGGACGGGATGGCTGTTTTCGCAGGAATGGTGGCGTCGCGAGTTGTGGCGGGAAACCGAAAAGCCTGGAATGACATTCGACCAGCTAGTGCATAACTTCCGAACAGACTTCATCCCCGGCGCTGATGCAAACGATTTGATCCTGCAGATGCGTACATGGGAGCAGCACGACGTCGGCACAACACCCCGGTTCAATGGGAACGTCGAGAACGCACTGCGCTCGATTAAAGTT
>Ga0210405_10005880_pt1 | contig 11081 bp, 18 predicted proteins | sample IncBWH11MmetaG_FD_155492 | JGI IMG/M metagenome (GOLD analysis project Ga0210405, IMG submission 155492) | Forest soil microbial communities from Barre Woods Harvard Forest LTER site, Petersham, Massachusetts, United States - Inc-BW-H-11-M | ecosystem: Environmental > Terrestrial > Soil >... | reverse complement strand
ATTCCCCGTCGGTCCTCGTCTTGGCGGGCGACATTTTCACAAAGCCCCGGAGCAGTTGTTGCCTCGTCTCGTCAAAGTCGGTAGAGAATCTGGTCGGTCCAGAAACGCTCGAGCCGATGCAGCGCCATGTTGAGCACGCCTAACTCGTCGGCATTGATGCCGCCGACCTTTTCCACCGTGCGCACGTGCTTGTAGTAGAGCGCCTCGCCGATTTCGCGCACCTCGCGGCCCTTGTCGGTGAGCTTGATGCGGACCGAGCGCCGGTCGACGCGCGAACGCTGGTGATCGAGGAAACCCATCTCGACCAGCTTCTTGAGATTGTAGGAGACATTGGAGCCGAGATAGTAGCCGCGCGTGCGCAGTTCGCCGGCTGTGAGCTCCTTGTCGCCGATATTGTAGAGGAGCAGCGCCTGCACCGCATTGATGTCGGCGCGCCCGCGGCGATCGAACTCGTCCTTGATGACGTCGAGCAGACGCCGGTGGAGGCGCTCGACCAATGTCAGCGCCTCCAGGTAATGCGGCCGAATATGGTCGAAACGCGCCTCGCGTTCGGCGGGCTCGACCGTCTTGGCGACGGCTTTCATATTGACGCCTTTCCCAACACAATTTTGTTCGTCGACGGGCCCTGTTTCCCGTCTTATGATCCCGAGGCTAGGCCCCAGGGTCTAAGATCAGTTTAAATAACACGCTAAAAATACGGTTTATTTGCCGCAATTGAGCCGCTCGTTCGTCCCGCTATTGCTTGCAATGACGTCCGGCGCCGATGAGGCCTAGTATATTCATTTCGCTTTGCGAACCTACGGCATGGTTGGATAGATAGTCCCCGGACCCCGACGCTTGATAGATCGATTGGCGCGAAAGGGCCGTCGCGTCGGTAAACGCTCGCCTCAACCACATTCCTGACGCGCCGAATGGTGCCGACACCACCCTTCGGTGAATTTGATCAAAATCAAAACGCAACTAAGTTCAATGTGCATATCTGCTGCCGGTTCACAGGATCAATTATATGGCTGATAGTCGCAACGGATCACGGGCCACAACTCCTTCGACCGATTTATTGCGCTTGGCCCGAACGTATGGGCGCGATCAGGCCAGGAGACTTGTTAAGAAATTTCGTAACGACCCAAAGAAACTGGACGAGTCCGCTAAAGTATTGAGCGCCAGGTCCGCGAGCCCTTCTAGACTACCACGAGCGTCAGGATGAGGAGCGCATTGTTGGTTTAGCTTCAATCGGCGACGCGGCGTTATCCCATGAAGAACCGTCCGCTAAATCAAAGACGATTGGGCGACCATCAAACCCTCGGGTAACCACTTGGTCGACCTAAAAGCATTCAACCAGCCCACGGGGGCAGTCTAACTTATCTCCCGTTCATCGTGGAGGGATGAGGAGTTTCGAAGATGAGCACCGGCAGTCTCCCGACCGATGGTCGAGCGTGCTCTCAATTTCCTTGAATGAGGCAGTTGCCGCCTGCAGCCTGCAGTGTGCGGCACATTCCAGCCGCCTTTTCCATTGACGCAAAGGGAATCAGTGCGGCGCACGATCGGCTCGCGCCCGCCAAGCTGGTTTGGGAATTTGGCCCGGAGCGCCCGAAAGGACGCGTCGGCTTCGGCCGCGCTGCGCTCCGAGGTCACCTGAACCGCGTAGGTGCCCCCGGTCCGCAACGGGTCCGATGCCCGCCTGCATAGGAGAACGCGAGGTTGGTGACGGCGCAGCTTTCCTCTGAGCGTCATCATTCCGACCGGAGACGCCGCTGCGGCGTTCTGCCTTACTCGGCGCGTGTCGCGCTGTGCGGAGCGAGCGCCGGCGGCGAGGGTGTATCCGTTCCCCCGCCCGTCGGCGGCGACCATGACCGTGTCGGCGCTGCCGTAAGCAGGGGCGGGGCAAGAGCGGACGAAGGCGCACCCGGCTCGCGCGCGACCGGCGCGACCGCTGCAATCTCGTTCAGCTCCGAGGAAGATTCACCGAGAGCCGAGCCCACCTGCGGGACCGATGCTGCAACTTGGCTATCAAGCGGTTCAAGAGCGGGATAGCAGCCGGGGCTACTGCCCCAGCGCTCGGGTTAGCCCAATAAAACTGGGCCTATCTTGAAACTTGAAACGGCCCGCCGATTCAAGATCGCCCGGGCAGTTCCGACAGCTCGCGATGTTGTTAGCGAGCTTTACGAGCTGTGTCGCCCGGTGCTCCCGTTGCCACTGCATTGTAATGCCGGTCGCGATGATGGCCAGGACAGCTGCTAGCGCCGTGATCGAAGCGATGTATATCGATGCGCGTATCATCTCTAAACCTCGAAGCCGGGCGGGCGGCAACATTGAACCCGGCTTTGGCGTCCAAATAATTTGATTCGGAATGGTTAAAAAACCCTTTCGAAAAGCCCGATGCGCTAGCCCAACTCGCGCCGCTAAACCGCCTCGCGAGTGTTCACGGACCCCCCGGTTCGAGCGCCGCGCCAGCTCCTCCTCCGAAATAGACGTAGGGTCCGTCTCCTCGACGGACCACGACGGCGGGAAGCGGCGCGGGGACGACACGGAGGCGACGCAGCCGCCGCTGGGCGCGGCTGACGTCTAGGGGCGTCGTCTTCGGTGCTCCGTGCGGCATAAATGCCACTCATCCGGGAATAATGCGCGTTGATGATCGCTGCCCTGGTTGTCCCTGGGCTATGTCCCGCGGATAATCCTCGCAAGATGGGAAGGGGGACTGGGATATGAGCGACGATAACAAGGGCGTGCGCGGGCCAGCGGCCAAACTTACCACTTCCGAAAAGTGGGGTGATCCTCCGATCTGGAGTCCTTGGAATTTTCAATTCCCGAACCCCAACCGTGAAGAGCAGAAACAAGTCTCCCGCGAAGCGCATGCCAACGCGCATGCGCGAGATGAGGCCAAATAGTGTGGAGACCGGTCACGGCCCGGTCACGACCAGACTCCCGCTAATCTCATGATCGCGTCAGCGATTTGCTCTTGCGCCCCGGCGCTGCTCCGCGGTTCTGGCGATTTAATCGAACGGGCCTAAGTGCGCCCTCTCGTCCTGCTGGCGCAGCAACTCCGGCAGCTTCGCGACATTGGCGGCTTCCGCCGGGCCTCGTCGCGGGTGAGGAGCTTCGCCGCCGCTCGCCGTCGTGGCTAACACGGCCCCTTAGTAAGCGGCAAAGTACCCACGCCTACAATAACATCTCAGCAGAAGGGAAACGATGAGGCGGCGCGAGTTCATCGCGCTTTTTGGCGCGAGTGTCACATGGCGGTTCGCTGCGCTGGCGCAGCAACATCACAGTTGATTACCGCGCGTATGCGCAGCATATCGACAAGCTGTCGGAATGGGCGGCCGAGCTAAGCAAAGCACGCGTCGATGCCATAACAACTGTCGGGGATTTGGCCTTTCGCGCCGCCCAGGAGGCGACAAAAACCATTCCTATCCTTGCGATCACAGACGATGTGGTCGGATCGGACTGGTGCACTCAATGGCCCGGCACAAACGGCACACAACGGGGTCAGCATCCTTGCGACCGAGCTAGACGACATCGAGTCGCGAACGGCGCAGAGATCGCGGCGGCCATCGACATGGCGCAGGCATCCGGCGCTGCAGCGCCTGAACGTTCTGGCGTCACTGATGCTCTTCGCTAATCGTCAGCTTAATTATAGATCGCGTCGCAGCGGTGCGCCTACCAGCGATTTATCAATGGCCTGAAACCGCGGAGGAAGGCGGCTTCGTCGGCTACGGATCGCGTCTCGTTGACCTGTGGCGAAATGTTCTACCTCGACGGCTCGCGCAACTCGCGTTCTCGCGGAAAGCCGTCTCATACCGTTCGAGGCCCAGGGTCCGCAGCCAACCCCCGATATCCATGGTCGTGCCTTAACGGTCCCCCTAATCATCTTCCGCACCAAACGACGTGTCCGAGATCACCGAGGGCTCGCGATCTCCTTGCTCCGGTCTACGGCTGCTTTACCGAAGGCTTCGACATGGTTTCCTCAGGCGCTCCGGCATTGCGCACTCAATTTCTCTGAACAAGGCAGTTGCCGCCTGCAGCTTTCAGGGTACTGCACATGCGAGTCGCATCTTCCATTGACGCAAAGGGGCCGACCATGGCCCGGTAATAGATCCCCTTGGCACCGAGATCCGTGCGGCGCACGATAGGCTGGCGCTTGCCGAGCTGCTTGGGGAACTTGGTCTGGAGCGTTCGAAAGACCATATGGGCATCGGCCGCCTTGCTTTCGGAGGCCACCTGAACCGCATAACCCCCGCGGGACGACGCCTCCGCAGCGGTTCCCGTTCCGACCGTCATGCGAGAGCGAACACTGTCCCGTGGGGTAGGCGACATGGGCTGATTCCCGACCGGAGGCGCTGCTGCGGCACTCGGCCTTCTCTCGCTCGTCGCGTTGCGGGCCGCGACCGAGGTATTGGTTCGGCCCGGTCCGTCAGAGCGGATCGTGACGGTGTGGATTTTCTTCGGCTCAGGAGAACCCAGTGCCGGTACCGGAGCTGGTGCCAGCGGCGAGACAGATGCTGCCATCGGCGTCGCAGGGGCGTCCCCGACGGAGTCCGGCCGGTCTGAGCGGATTGCGACGGTGTGGATCTTCTTCAGCTCCGGCAAACCCGGTGCCTCAGTTGCTGCCACCAGCGGGACAGATTCTACCGTAGGCTCCGGAGGGGCAACAGCGGGCGCAGGCGCTGGCCCTAATGGGGCAACCGCCGCAGATCCGGGGGCGGCTAGCGAAGGGGCGCTCGAGTTTGGAGAAATCGGAATTGTGGAAATGACGCGCGGTGCCGTTTTTGGTGGCCCCTGGATGTCGAGCGGCTTCTCCTCGCGTGAGACCAGTTCTTCGCTCGGGTCGGCGCTCGCCATGGGCGTTTGGTTCGAATCGCTCCGCCGGTCATCGCCGAAATTGGAAACGATCTTGTTGGGCCAATTGCCGGTTTTAGTGACGGCTGAGGCCGCCGGTAACGCGGACCCGCCGAACATGGCGCGATAGGCAAATGTGCCCGCGGTCCCTAGTACCGCCAAAGCCAGCACCGCCACGACGATAAGACCGTCCCGCCGGCGCGGGTCAGGGACATCAACGTAATAATCGTCGGCACCGTAAACTTCGCCAGTCTCGGCGGGCTCGGTATCGGCATCATGTCGGCCATCGACGCCGTGAGCAAGAACGTCGGTACTCGGTCGCTCGGGAAAAACGGCGGCCGACGATCTCCGCCGAGCGAAACCGGCTGCCTGTCGTCGCGGTATTGAACATTGTCAACCGCTGCCGGATGCTCGCCGTCTTCATGGAAGCCATTAAATTTGTCGGCGGGTCCGGAAAAATATCGGCCGGGCGGCGGCTCCTTCTCGTTGCTACGCTCTTGCGGCACAGCGACATAGGATTCAGATTGGTGGGCGCGCGGGGGGGCGACCTCACCCTGCTGACGCTGCTCGGGATAGGCCTTCTCCGCGGACCAATTTAACCCGGGAAACCCTCCGTCGGCTGAGCGTGCAGGGCTATGCGTATTGTGGCGGCCGCCATTGGCACCTTGCCCAATGAGCCGAGCCAACTCGGCCAGTGAATCGCCTGTTCCCCTGCGCGCGGCCTGCCCGCGTTCTTGCCGCGCGTCGGGATCGCGGCTCCGGAAAGTGTCGAATTTGTGGTCGATCATCGAACTCGCCTCGACGCTGCGTCTGCAGCGATGACGCCGCCCGATGCTCCGCCATTAGGAGATGGAGTAGCGGCGCAACAGTTCCAATTCCGCGACCAACGCATCGGTCCGACGACTGCGCAACAGGGTGCGTGCATCGTCGCAGGCTCTGACAATCGCTCTAATCAATATTGCCCGCGGCGCATCAGCGCTTACGCGGGACTGCACCAAAGATTGTGCTACACTTGTCAGGTCCAATTGCTGTTGCGTCACTTGTTTACTCCTTACCGCTACGACGGACCGGCTTAGCCCGAAGTGCGGCCTCTTCAGCAAAAAATGAAAATCCGGCCAGACTTTGGCTCTGACCGGGTAAAAGGCTTCGTTTTCCACAAGAAAAAGCCCGTCCTTGGAATCGCCCAGCGAACGCCAGACGTTGGGTAAGACTGCCTTCATTTTACCGTTCTATAATTTACACTTGCGTGTCTCCGTCGAGAACGGGGGGTAGACATGGGGAAGCCATTTGCGGTGTGCGCTTTGTGCGTCATTTCTGCAGCTTTGGGGGCAGCAATTGACCACTATCTTGCCGGAGCGATTGAGCAGGGTGGTCCTCGCCTGGAAGGAGCAGTGAGTCCGAAAGCTGCAGTTGCCGCACCTGTGGAGACTAATGTCGAGGTGCTTGGCGACAGGGTTCGATGCGACATTCGATACCAAGAGCTGAAAATTCCTGCGACCGAGTATCCCTCGTTCAGACGCAAGTGCATGGGCGATAAGTTGGACGGCGACTAGCGGCGCGCAGCCGGCTCAGCGCGGGATGTTTTCGCATACCGGCTGGCCCCCTTGCTGACGGACGTGCACACGGGGCAGGGTCACCCTGACAGCGGGGCCGTGCAGGACGCCGAATCCGTGGGCTTCCTAGGGCAGCGACCAATTATAGGAAGGTCCCGTAGTGAGCTCAGCTCGTGGTCCGGCTCAATCAGCCGCTGCCTAGTTTGGTATTACAAATGCGCTGGATTCTTACTTTGAGACACCGGAACGGTAGGACTCCTTCGAATGGATCGCACCACCAGCGGGGCGTCTCGGTCGGGAACGCGGGCTTGGGGGGCGAGGAACGAGCGTTCCCGGGAATACCGATAACTCTCGGCAGGCGTCGCTGTTCCGCCGGCTTGGCACTGCGCCTGCAACGACGGCCGAACCAATTTCGGCTACGAATGGCCAAGTCAATTTGTCCCGTCGGAGAGGCGTTTAACGCCCTTCCCGTTAAGGCCCTCTCTTTTCGGAGTTGCTACAGAGGTGGGAATGCTTTTCCACGGCGAAATTGTCTCGATGATGATTCTAAGGCCTGCCAAAGCGCTTTCGACTTCACGCTGCACACGATCGGTCTCAGACTTTAGGAACTCCTGTAGCGCGTTGAGTTCGGAGGTAAGTCCTTCCAGTTCATTGATCGAACTTGAAGTAAGACGCGCAACCGAGGATTTGATTCTTTCGGCTCGATGCTCGGCTTTAGCGGGGAGCTTCGGATCATCCTGCTCCGTTTGATCGCCGGTTTCGGTCTCCGCGGTCGATTTTGCGGATAGTGATTTCTCGGCAATCTCTTCTGATAGGCTGGTGTCCATCGGCACTTACCCCCAGCACTTCATTCGAATGAAAGAATATGTTCTATCGGGTTAACAATCTGTTTAGCGTCTGTTGCCCTTGGGATGGGCCCACACCTCTGCCCTGAGTTGTGGTTCCCGTCTACTAGACCAATTGCGGGGCTTCGCAAAAACAAGGCCCCGCCCTCGGCGAGCGGCGCCCGTGGGCGTGAACCGAGGGGAGCTCGAAAAGACCCCCGCCCAATCGGCCGGCAGGCGTCGTCAGTTCCTGCGCGGACTCTTCGGACTGCTAAGTCTCTTGCTGGCGCCCACTGAAGCGCCGTGGTTGGTGGCCTCTTTTTGTTAGCATTTGAGCAAGATGATTTGATGAGTCGGAGGGTGGGTGAGATGAAGTCATACCTTTTCCCGATCTATTCTGCTTTGAAATTGCTCTCGGTGGTCTCGTTGCTAGTTCTCGTCAGTGATCTTGCGCGCGCCGAAATGGCGAGCATTTACGGCGGTCGTGATGGGCTATGCGGCCATCCCACAGCCAGCGGTGAACGTCTGAATTGCGCCGAACTGACGGCGGCGCATCGCACGTTGGCATTTGGCACGCGCGTTCGCGTCTGCCATTGCGGATGTGTGACGGTACGGATTAATGATCGAGGTCCGTGGGTTCGCGGCAGGCACATCGACCTGTCACCGGCGGCGGCTCGGGCAATCGGCCTTTCCCAGACCGGGCACGTTACCATGACCGTCGACACTTTAAGCGGCGCGCCGAGTACGGTTGCCGTGGCAAATATTGACCAACAGTTGCCACCTTCTGTGACGCCCGCTGCGACGCGGGGTGCAATTCGTGACAGCAACTCATTGCCGCTGCGTGACCAGAAAGCCGATTTCGATACCCAAGAACAGAAACCTGATTATATCACTCGTGACGCAAAATTGGAGGACTCACTTCAAGAGCATCTTTCCGATTCGATGCCGCGAAAGCGAACTCCGCATGTGTCGAATAATGCGCCTACGCAGAAGTTCTACCTGAGCAGAAACCAACCGACACAGTTTTGGAGGTTTTGGAAGGCTTTCCTGTTGAGACGCCAGTAGAAGAGATCAAACAAGTATCGGATGCCCCCGGATTGGATTTTGTGTTCATGACCCGCATCGGCGCCTTGTCGGCGGCGCTTACGTTCTGCCTGCTTCCGATAGGGACCGCACAAGCCGAGCTGTTTGGGCCTCATAACAGGTCCTGGGGGTGGAACGAAGAATTCTTTCGTCGGGCTCATGATGCGAAAACCGACGAAGAGAAGAAACGGTTTTCGAATAGAGTGCGGCCCGTGACGATGGCAACTTATGGGTCGCCACATGCGCCCTTAAGCGGTGACCAAGCCCCCGAGCCGGACGTTCCAGTGCAGCGATGTGCTCACACTCACAACTGCCGCGCAGGCACGGGGGAAAAGATTTTTACAGCCGCTATCAGATGGGCGCGTCACGAAACTCATCCGGCTTTGGCGCTTGAGAGTCCCTTAACGACCGAGAAACTAGCCCTTTGAGCCGCTGAAACTCCTTTTCGGAGGGTTTGCCCATAGCATATAGCTTTGCTAGCTGGGCCATTTTTGAGAAATCACTGCTTTCCGCGGCACCTAGCTTGGGGGCTTCACTTAATATGGTACGGGGAAGGACTTCTTCGCAGGTCGAATAAATCTTGTTATTGTAGGCGCAGTTCTTGCTCATGGAGATCGTCGCACTTTGGTCAGTTACATCAGTTAACTGAATCATTTTGTCTATTAAAGTGAAACTCATCGGCATAACCACTTCGCGTGTTTCCCCGATTGTGGTCTCCGATGGTACCTTTCCCGCTCCACCTTCCAAGTCCTTGTCCGGAACAAGGTCTGTTGCAGTAGGTACGGCAACCGTTTTCTGTTCTGTATTACGCCATCTAGTGAACAAGTATATGACCATACCAAGCAGCATAGCGATTGCAGACACGGCAACTAAAAAGGCTGCTGACGACCACGCCATTCCGCTTTTTGGGAGACTGTCCTTCGGTTCAACATTGCCTTGCTGCACCCGCACTTCGGCAACCTGCCCGACCAATGCGGCCGGTGACGGTGGCACCACACTGGCATCCTTCGGCTCGGTCGAGTTGCGTGCAGGTACGTTGGGCGTCGACGAACCAACGGCGTCCGTGGCCAACGCGGGACCCGTATCCGTTTGAACCCCTATAGCGAATTGACGACAGCTCGACCGGAGTTCAATCAATCGTGCAGCCGAGGGTTTCACGCCGCTGCGGACTAACGCCTCGATACTTGAACCTTTCCGCCGCAGCCCCCGGTCGATACAGGCCATTTCGACAGGCGGGAGACGACGCCACTCGGCCTGGGCAGCTTGTCTCGTAGCTCGGTGCCTATCACCGCCAAATATCGTCAGAAGATCATTGATATTTTGCGCAAGCACCGGATTGGTGGCCTGCATAACAGCGGCTAGGAGGAAAGCCGTGAGCACGAACCCCTTCGAACAAAATCTGCCCATCCCAGGCCCCATCTGTTCGAGACCGTTGCGGTATTCTTTGGTTAAAAGAAGGCACACTGGCCTGCACACAAAGGAATTCCACATGTCCGAATTATGCCGTGCCACGTGAGCCGACTGGAGAGACTCCGTCGGGAGCTAGCGTCCTAACCCTTACGAAGCCCAAGCGACGGTCTGTCTGGAACTGCGCGCGCTAGTCGGAGCGAATTACACGGCGAAAGGCAGCGAATGCTCCGCAAACCGACAGATCACAGCTTTTTAAACCGGAACAAGTTTTCGACAAACGGCAGAGTGGTGTCAGTGCTCTCGAAGGATTTCTTTTATTTTTTGAACAAATGGGTCAGTTGCTTGATCGACCATCTGTGGCGGGCCGGGTCGGGCGGCAATTGCGGACGCCGATTGAGGCACCCGGATCGCAGTAGTATCCGGTGGGCAAGAACCGCTTGGATCGAGATCCCTATTCATAGCTAACGGGTTGAATACGTAGCGCTGATCACAGACGGCAACCGTCGGCGGGTGCCCAGTCTCCAGAAACGCATCGCTCCCCGTCTTGAGCATTCGCCAAAACGACGCATTGGGATCTTGTTCGTGGCGCAAGAAGTTTGCCGTCGTCATACTGAACGGGAAGGCCTGGAGCTGGATTTTAGCCTGGCCGCTTTGGAAGGCTTCATCAACCAAACCGTAGATCTCCTCCATCCCATAATCACTCATGGCGTAACAGCCGACTGATTTACAGCCGCCATGCACCATAAGAAAGCTGCCGGTCCGCCCGAGCGATCGGTCAAAGGCATTAGGAAAACCAATGTTGAAGGAAAGATATTCGCTCGATTGCGGATTCATCTGGTCGGGAGTGATGTCATAAAATCCCTCAGGCGCTTGGTAATCACCCTGGGCGCTCTTCGGCCCGAGTTTTCCTGAATATTTGCAGATCGGATATGATTTGAGCAACGCAAACTTGCCAGTCCGGTCCTGCTTCCATACTTCCAACGTGCGCTCCTCCTTGTATATGCGGATGAGGACCGGCACCGCACGATCCATGTTGAGGCTTTCCATCTGCAGGAGCGTCGGCGTCCGCACGGTGCCTGTCCTCACTTGATAAGGCAGGGTTGTACAACTGCCGATACTCGCCGTGGCGACTGCGAGGATCAGGGTTCTAAGGAAAAGGAGCGCGATTGAACTCAAACCCAACCCTTTCTCGCTTCGAGCGCATCAAGACGCCGCACCTGCCATCTCTCGACTAGGAAACCGTCATGATTGACATTTAGTTTACGGCGCTTTCTTGCCGACAAGACGCGCGAGCGATGGCACGAGATCCGCGGAAAGCGGTTGCGATTTTACCCTAGACGATCGATTCCATGAAAGTTGTCAGTTGTCATAGGGGGGG
>Ga0210405_10005878_pt1 | contig 11082 bp, 13 predicted proteins | sample IncBWH11MmetaG_FD_155492 | JGI IMG/M metagenome (GOLD analysis project Ga0210405, IMG submission 155492) | Forest soil microbial communities from Barre Woods Harvard Forest LTER site, Petersham, Massachusetts, United States - Inc-BW-H-11-M | ecosystem: Environmental > Terrestrial > Soil >... | reverse complement strand
CGGCTGTGGACAATGTCTGTATGAGCCGTGGAAAAGTAAGTGATTTGCGGATGGCCTGCACTGGCCCGCAGCAGAAAATAAAGCTGTCAATAGGGGATAAGGGGCTTGCGAATCATCGCGTGGACAACGCCAAGCGAACAGGCGTAAGCGGGATTGAAGACCCAGAAAGAGACCCAAGCGGAGGCCTTTCGCTCGGATTCTCGAAATTGATATCGCATGTGAGTCATGGGCGCGGTAGCGGGCGCTTCTTTGGCAAGGGGATATGCTCAGCGGTTGGTGGCTCATTGACACCGACGGACGCCTTTAACTCCGGTGCTTGCCTTAGGATCGCCGCGGCGGCTCGCTCGAAGACTGCTTTTGCTTCCTCTTCAGCTCTTGAACGCTGATCAATAAACGTCGGTGCCCTCGTGTCGGGGCCTTTGATATCGGGCGAGGCTTCGACTGGCGGTGGCGCGGTGACGAAATAGGTGAAACACCCCGCTGTGGCAGCGGCGACTAGAACGGCCGGAACGATAAGTCGCCAGCTGATCATTCTTCACCTTCAGATCGAGTCTCGACTAGGGGGCGGATGGCCTCAAACCTGTCGGGCAGCTCGCTCGTACCGCGAAGCATAGCACTTTGTGTCTAGCCAAGATCTCCCACTTTAAGGGCCTCCGCCTTCTTGGCGCCGATGCTGGCCCCGCAACTGCGTCTGTCAATCCCAGCGTCTGGGCGGCGGAACAAGAACGAAGGTAGGAACCGCTTCAGGTATCGGGAGTTGTCAAGCAGGAGCGGGTAATGGCTCACCACAATTCCAACGTCGGTTTTTTCTCGATGATTGGCGGTAGCCTGTTGGCTGCAGCGTTGCTCGTTGCGCTGTTGGTTGGCGGAGAGATTGCTGGGCCAAAAGTGCGATTAAACAGCTCGCCATTCACAACTGCGCGCTGAGCCATTAGCGAGTCAGGGATTCGTTATTTGCGTTTACAGCTAGGGGATATGCGGAAACTAGCCAAAACGCACCAGCGGCCAATCCTGAGTCACCCAGAGGCATCGGATATTTCGGGCTGCCCTAGCCAGCAGCGAAGGCGCGAGGTCACATGCGCGTGCAGTTCGTCCTGCGTTATCGGACGGGTTCAGCTCAAGCTGCAGCTCGCCATCGAGGAGCACACAATTCGGCGGGCGGCATACCTCTTCAACCTGAAACAGGGCGAGGCAGCGGTGGCGGAGGGTCCCACATCTCGGAATCGAACCACGGCGCGAATCCCGCAACAAGAGTCGCGCCGCTTAAAATCCGCGGTGAGTCTTATGTGCAACAGTCACAGGACTATCGCGATCATGGGGCGATTGTTGCCGCACCAGTTTGCAATCACTTGAACTGCGGAACCTGCGGCGCGCTTATCCGCGGCGGCGGTAGCGGGGCGACCTTCTGGGCGTTTGCCCTTCCGCTCGGATCGGTCATCTGACTTTGCGCGGTGCTAACCGCTGCACCGACGTTTGGTCGGACTCCTCCTACCGCTGCGGTCGAGCCTCCGCCTCTCGCAAATGAAGCGGTGGATGAGGCCAAGACCGCGAAAAATACTGAAGCGATTTTTACCGCGCTGTTCGACATGGGAAGCTCCTCAAAACTCACGCCCCCCCGATGGAGCGTAAGTTCGAAAAACACGCCGACGCCACTAAATTGAAATTTAGATCGATCACGGTGCGGCTATCTCAGCGACTTCACAAATGACCGACCGTGCGCGCCGCGCCTCACTTCGGCATGTCATTTGCGCCTTCTTTGCTGGCCTCCGTTCAGGGTTCTTCAGCGGGACATTAGGGCCGTCTCGGTGGACTCCCAAGAGTTTCCCTCTCCGTGTATGAATCGTGACACATAGCGCTGCCCCGAATCGATTTACTTTGCCGTTTCTCCCTAGACTGCGACCCGTCGCCAATGGCGGGTTCTTTTTGAGAAGCGCCGTCCGCGGGCCGCCGGCGAGTCCCCTGTGGCGCCCAATTTCGTTTTGAGCTCCGAAGCCCACGAACCAAACCCGCACCAGCGGCCTTCCTAGAGTCGGCAAAGGGCCAGCCGTCGTAGAGCGGGGGCTTCGGTCCCACGCTATCCGGGCCGCCTCGCTTTCACAGGACGGCCAAGGCACGGGGCTTTTTTGTTGTTTATTGCGAAAAAGCCGGACGTCATCGATACTGACGTTTCATTCAAAGGGAGATGCGAAGTGGCGACCGGGACGGTGAAGTGGTTCAACGCGACGAAGGGTTTTGGTTTCATTCAGCCCGACGGCGGCGGCAAGGACGTGTTTGTCCATATCTCGGCGGTGGAAAGGGCCGGTTACTCCAGCCTGGCAGAAGGCGCGAAGGTGAGCTTCGACGTCGTCGCGAACCGTGGCAAGGAAGCGGCCGAAAATTTGAAGATCCGCTGAGCGGCCATTCCGGTTGCCGGTCAAGCCGGGCCCGCCTCGCTTCACGGCGCGTCCCGGTTCGGGACAGGTTTTCAACGTCCGTCATTTATTGGGTCTCCCACTCAAACCGAAGCTTGGCGCCTCCTGCTTTTTGCGGCTGCTCGTTTTTGCGGGATGGCGAACGCCATTCAGCCGTGCAGAGAATCCCCCGATCGCATTCATCTGCGAGCTTAAGAAGCAGGTCCGCATTGGCCTTGTCCTGCTCGGCTAGGGCCAGTCTGCGATATCGGATCGCGCGGGCGCTGCTCAATGGCATCTCAAATCCCAACGCAACAGAACGAGGATTCAAGTACAGGAAGAAAGATTTCGTTCGGCGCCGTCCGCTGGCGCGCTGTGCGATAGAAGGGATCGCCCGGCACTTTAAGCCCGCCCGTCCCGGACTCACCAGCGGCCTTCCTAGAGTCGTCGGGGGGTATCCGGCTTTGAGACTTGCTTGCGAGAGCCGAGCTCGCCCTTTAGCCAGCCCATCATCCTCTCTGACTTAAGAGGATCGGGCCGGTCGCAGTCGAAACACTGGAGCGTGCGCTTTCCCTCGCCGTCGGGAGGTAGCGCCAAAACCAGAGGTGCCCCGCACTCGGGGCAAGTCGGTCGTTTTGCTTGGCCCATGGAACAATTTTGCCAATGGTCAAAATGTCCGTCAATTCCAAATTCAATTTTCGCAATGCGAAATTCACCTATGGGTTCACCTCGACTGTCGGCCGAAAGCTCAGCGCCGACTCAGAAATCTGGCCTGGATTCGTTTGGGCGATCGGCGCTACCGTGACAGCGCACCAGCCAAGTCCTCATTGGCGGCCTTCCTAGAGTCGTACAGGGGCTATCGCGGTCTCGCCTGCCCACTGGTTGTGGCCGCGTGAGTCGAGGCCGCGGGAAGGTTGGCGACCGATTGCTGCAGGGCGTCAAGTCTCTTGGTCAACGTCGCCATCTGCTCGGAAAGCTTTCTGGTCTCCGTCTGCTGCGCGACGAGCTGATCTTGAACGACTTGCAGTTGGTCGACGGCCTGCTGCTGAGTTATCTCGAGCCCCTTTGCCGTCTCCAGGATTTGGTTTGAGACTTGCTCGACCGTTGGGGCGTGACCAGCGCTGGGCGAGGGCGCAGCCGCCCTGGTGCCACTGAAATCCCAAGCCAGTGACAAAGCAGCGAGGATGAAAACAATCACCGCGGCTACGGGGATGATCAGTCGCCGATGAGATTGCATGGTGGCCGAATCCTCATGCGTTCTGATGAGGATACGCCACATCGACCATCAAGCTCAATCGTAGGGTCGGGGCTTGATCGCATAGCGCGGGGATAACGGCAACGCGTTTGCAGACACCTGGCGACCGTCGAGGCCTGGCATGCTTCGTTCCCGTCAACAGGTGTTCTTGCGAGCAGCATTTGCCTAATAAATCGGTTGGCAACGCCTGCTACCATTTTGCTACCCAACTCGGTAGCACAGCGCGGTATTGCCTGGCCCGACTAAGGCGATTCCAGCAAGTAACCCCTTATAATCAGGGACGTTTTACAGAATAAAACGGGGAGGCATGGCGACGGTCGAACTGCAAAACCGTTTACACCAGTTCAATTCTGGTCGTGGCCTCCAATAAAATCAAATACTTATACTGATATCCTCAACCGAAGGCCGCTGGTGAGGGTTTGGTTTGCGGGCTCCGGGAGCGGCCCAATCCCAGCCGCCGCATGGCTCAGGGGCGCTGCCCGTCGACGGTGGGGTCAAATGATGGTTCCGACGAAACCATTTTCGAATCGCCACGAAGCCGTCCGGAAATGATCACCAGCTAGCTTTTGCGGCAGATAATTGCGCGTTTCGTGTGAATTTGTAGCGGTGTTTTGTGTCGAGTTCTTTTCACAGTGCAGACAGACGCACCTACCGGAAAGTTATGCTGGTGGGCTTGCTGTTTTGCGTGGCGTTCGTGGTGATCAGCTTTTTTGCGAGAGAACAGCCGGCAAATACCTACGTTCTGAAAAAGGCGGATAGGTTAGTTCGCACCGCTGGCTCTGCGGCGCCCGCCAATTAATTGCCCAAGAGAACTCGGGCCGTTCGGCACGAGGCGAGGCGGCCCGGTTCTTGCGATGCTCGAAATAGGGGCCTATGGCCCCGTTCCAAATCAGAGCATTCGGAGTACCGGTGACGAAACATCAGCATCACTTTGGGAATGGGAAGATCATCGCGTTAAGGGAAACGTCTCGGATTGGTGCGCTCATTGGAGATCTCGATCGACTGGCCCAACTCCTCGATTACGACATTGCTGCAGAGGAGGAGCGCGCGCAGGCGTTAACTCCCACAGACGCTGCATACCCTGTCCTCGCCAGAACGTTGGCGGCGCGCCGGGATAATCTGAGGGCTACCATCGCCGTGCTCGAGCGGCAGTTTACCAAGGTTCAGGAAGGCGCGGAGAATCTCGCTTAGGGCAAAGCGCGGGACCGGAACCCCCATTTGATGGTCACCGCCTCAGCCTCCTAGCGTCGCAAAGCCGGCAAGGCGGTCGCAAGCCCGACGTTCAAAGCAGCAGGTCCTCGGCAGCACCGGCCGAGGAGCCGGCAGGTGTGCTCCAATTGGCGTTGTAATGGCGCAGAATGAGGCAGCGAGCAGCGCGCTTTGTATTTTGCACGTCATATTTTTAAGCTTAAAATAATAAGTGCGGGTTGGGGCGTGATCCTTAGCGGGTGACGTCATGCGCGCTCGTAACGGAAGAGACCGGAGAGCCCGGAGAGGGCGCTACTTTCTGCGCGATCTGGCCGGCCTTGCTGATATTGAGCGTTTGCTCGCCACCGACGTCATTCGCGAGCGGCGCTCCCCTGATGTTGCAGATGATGATGCGTCCGGCGACAGCGCAATGATGTCGGGGGCTCCTCGGCCGCGGCCAGGAGGAGGAAGCCGGAGGTGAGCATCTGGCCGATTTGCCCTATCAGTTTCGCGGCGCACAACCCTCCGCGAGATAGGTTCAGCGTTGGCAGTCGCAAAGGTCGGGCTCCATATCGGAATAGGCCTAATCGCGCCGAAGCCATCCGCCGCGTGGTCGAACTCGGGCTGAAGGTGAAGAAATGACCGCCACAAGTCATGGCCGCCGATCGTGGAAAGATAGTCCCAAAGCGAAGAGGATTGCGGCGACAATCTCGTTATTGTCGATCGCCGGCTTGATCGCGATGCTCGCCGTCGCCATTCTATTTGCGCAATAGACTTCCCTCTTGGGTTCGCCATGAGGTTGCGGGAAGCTTATGATCGGATTCAAAACAAGGGCACTGCGTTGCGAAGCTGGATTGGCTTGCCCATCGCAGTCGCGATTTTTGTACTGATCGGAGTGGTCAGATACTTCAGCAGACGCGTATTCTGGGAATCGTGGCGCTGGGCGCCGGGCGGCTGCGCGTCGAATTCGGCCGATATTGCGCCGGCCTATGTCTCGCCGGTCGTCTATCAAGGCTACAACACCTGCCAGCAGCTGGCGTTGGAGGCTCAAGCTTAGCGCTTGATTTTGAGAGACCGTCGAAAGTTCCAGCTTAGATCAGCAGGCGGCGTACCAACCGTCAGGAAACGGGATCAGCGGCCAAGCCGTCCCGTTGTCGTTGGCGGCTCTGGGCGGCACGCTGGCGAACGTCGGATTGTGGGCCATAAAGGCCATAAGATCCTCCTCCGGAACGGGCGCGACGGCCGTTCGCACGGCTTCCAGCAATCGGTCGAATTCGGCTTCGCTCATCGCGCTCTCCCAGCTTTGGAAGAGCACGCTCGCAAAACTCCATTGTTTCCCGATTGCGCGGATCATTCGAATTTTATCGATCCGGCGATCGCGGCTTAACTGGTTAACGAACTCTTTCATTTTCCCGCCAAATAGGTAGGCGGCTGCACACCGAAGTCAGTGTGAGAAGAATCACATTTGCTTGGAAATAGTTCGCGTATTGCCGTGCAGACGAGCGCGCTGACGACAGCGCCGCAACATCAGGACACTGCCATGGACGCGAGACCTGCACAATCCTCCGAGCTGATCGCCCACGCAGCTGCGGCGCTTTGCCTGGTGATAACGTTGCTTTCGGCGGGCTCCGCGTTTGCGCTCGGCACCCCCGAACAGCGAAAGGCCTGCACGCCGGACGTCTATCGCCTCTGCGCCGGCGAAATCCCGAACGTGCGCGCCATCACCGCCTGCCTGAGGCGAAACAAGGCGAGCCTGAGCGATGCCTGCCGGGCAGCGTTCGAGCAGTCGGGCAACTGACGCGGGCGCGTTGAACGACACGCGATGTCATCTCAGTTGCACAGAATTGACATCATCGAAATCTGTGGATTTGTGCGCAGCAAGTCTTTGTCAGCCAGCCGGATTCTTCCTCTGGTGAGGCTGTGGAAATGCTGCGGATAATCATTGGACGGTGCATCGGCAGCCACAATTGGGCCTGAGCGGAAGACCGCTGGCTGCGATCCCCGTTCTCTGGGAAATCGATCATCCGCAAACGACAGAGCATTTTTTTAGCAGCGCTGCCCAAATCGCAGGCTCGCCCGATCCAATTTTTTGTGCGCCCCCAGACAAGCTTTTTCTCGAGCGTTCCCCCTAGGTTTTCCTTCGAGCTTTGGAACATGGCAGGCGCCATGACAACGTCGAAGGAGCTGGCAAGATGCGTAAATGGCTTTTCAAGAAAGCACGGCAGGCGTCGCTTCCGTGGCGCAAGGCTGCGCTGGGCGTGATCATCGCCGCGGCATTCCTGTTGCCCGCGGGCGCGCAGGCGGCACCGGCAGGCTGCGCGGCATTGCAGGCAAAATATCCGGCGTGGAAGGGCAAGACGCTGGTGAACGCCATCAACCCGCACACGCCGGGCTATGAGGCGATCGATCCCAAGGATCCCAGCAAGTATGTCGGCTTCGACATCGATCTCGGCGAGCAGATCGGCGAATGCCTCGGCTTCACGCTCACCTACAAGGCGGTCACCTTCGCAGCCCTTCTGACCACGCTGTCGAGCGGCCAGGCCGATATCGTGATCTCGGATATCTACGCCACCAAGGAGCGCGCCAAGGCGGCCGATTTCATCACCTATTCGAAAGTGTTCGACGGCGTTCTGGTTGCCAAGGACAACCCGAAAAAGATCACCGGTATCAATACGTCGATGTGCGGCGCCGCCGCGGCCGAGAACACCGGGTTTGTCGAAGTCCCGCTGGTCCAGGACCTGATGCCGAAGTGCAAGGCCGAAGGCAAGCCGGAGCCGACGCTACAGCTCTATGACAACAACGCCAATTGCATTCAGGCGATCCTGGCCGGTCGCGCCGACACCTATGTCAACGACGTCAACACCGTAGACCAGGCGGTGAAGGCCAATCCCGACAAGCTCGAGAAGGCCATCGCGGTGACGATCCCCTATTCGGTCGGTATCGCGGTCCCCAAGGACAAGCCCGAATTCCGTGCCGCGGTGCTTGCCGCGCTGATCGAAATCCAGAAGGCCGGAATTCACATGGACCTGCTCAAGAAGTGGGAGCTCGACGTCAACAACTTCAAAGAACCCGACATCCTCACGGCTGATTGATGTCGTTGATTGATGTCGCTGTTTCTGCACTACCTCAGTCTGCCGTATTTGCTCGAGGGCATTGAGCTCACGCTTCAAGTCACCGCCCTCGGGCTTCTCGGCGGACTGATCCTCGGTCTCGTTCTCGCCTGGATGCAGCTCAGCCGCTTTTGGCTATTGGCCGCGTTCGCGCGCGGCTACACCGTGATCTTTCGCGGCACGCCGCTGATCCTGCAAATGGTGTTTGCCTACGATGCCTTGCCCCATATCGGCATCAAGCTTCCCGCCGTGCTCGCCGCAGGCCTCGCGCTTGCCTGCAATGAGGCGCCGTTCATCGCCGAAATGCTCCGCTCAGGCGTGCTCGGCGTCGATCGCGGGCAGGTGTCGGCCGGCCAGGCCCTCGGCATGACGCCGGCGGTATTGATGCGAAGGGTGATCGCGCCGCAGGCCATCCGCACCATGATTCCCGCGTTCGGCAATGAATCCGTCAGCGCGCTGAAGAATTCCTCGCTCGCCTCGGTGATCGCGGTGCAGGAATTGACGCTGCGAAGCACGCAGCTCGCCTCGTCGACCTTCGACTTCTTTTCGATTTTCTTCGCCTCCGGCCTTTTATATCTGTTGCTAACGGGCGCGGTCGCCGCCGTCCAGCTCGCGCTCGAATGGCTGCTCGATCTCGACCGCACCTCGCGCGATCGCAGGCTCGCGGACCTGCTGCCTTGGCGCCGTGTCGATCTCCTGACCAAGCTTGAGCTCGCGGAGAAGGCTGCGCCAACCGTGGCGGTCGATGCCGCCGTGCAACCGGAGATTCCGGTGCCGCCGTCGAAGATGCTCACGGCTTTGGATCGCGCCAGGCGCGCCGCGACCATTGCCCGCAACAATGTCGCAGTCGAGGTGAGGGATCTCTGCAAGAACTACGGCACGCAGACCGTGTTGAGAGGCCTGGACCTAACCGTTCGCGTCGGCGAGGTCGTCGCACTTCTCGGCCCGAGCGGTTCGGGCAAGAGCACGTTTCTACGCTGCATCAATCACCTCGAAGATTGGGATTCCGGCATCGTCCGTGTCGGCGGACGCCGCCTCGGTTTTCACGACGACGGCAAGCGGCTGTCGCCGCGCGATATCGCCAATGAGCGCGCCAGCGTCGGCGTCGGCATGGTGTTCCAGCAATTCAATCTGTTCAGCCATCTCACCGCCAAGGAGAACGTCGCGGGTCCCTTTCGCTGGGTGCATGGGATGACGCGGGTCGATGCCGATCGCCGCGCCCACGAGCTGCTCGACCGCGTCGGTCTTTCCCACCGCGCGCACGCTTTGCCGCGGCATCTTTCCGGCGGCCAACAACAGCGCGTCGCGATTGCGCGCGCGCTGGCGCCAAATCCGAGCGTGTTGCTGCTGGACGAACCGACCTCCGCGCTCGATCCGGAACTCGTCAACGAAGTGCTCGAGGTGATCCGCCGCCTCGCCATCGATGACGGGCTGACGATGATCATCTCGACCCATCAAATCCGCTTCGCGGATGAAGTCGCCGACCGCGTTGCGTTCTTAAGCGACGGCGCGATCCTCGAGGAGGGACCGGCCCACGATGTCCTCACCAATCCTCGCCATCCGCTCACCGCGCGATTTCTCAGCGTGATGCAGGCGGACAAGGCGCTGGAGGCGGTGAGATGACGCACGCGCAACCGCTCGCTCCAACGCCCGCGATTTCCCGATCCTTTTCCGAAGAGGCACTTCCCATGAGGCACTTTACCCTGCCGGTTTCGCCGGCGACCGTTCACTGGGGTTATTTCAGCAAGAAAGTCGCGCCAGCCCTGACACTTCGTTCGGGAGATCGCGCGACCATCGAAACGCTCACCCATCATGCCAACGACGACCATGAGCGCATGATCGCCAATGATCCGGGCGCCGAGAGCGTGTTTCAATGGACACGTGAACACAAGGCGGTGGCGCGGCGCGGCGCCGGCCCGACCGAAGGTCCGTTCATCCGCGGCTCGGGCGAGGGTCTTGGTGTGCATCTGTTGACCGGGCCGGTCGCGATCGAGAATGCGGAGCCCGGAGATGTCCTGGAGGTGCGTATCCTCGACGTCCGGCCGCGGCCGAGCTGCCACGCCTGTCATGCCGGCCGTTGTTTCGGATCCAATGCCGCGGCCAATTGGGGCTTTCACTATCACGACCTGATCGAAGAGCCGAAGCCACGCGAAGTGATCACGATCTTCGAACTCGACACGTCAGGCGAGCCGTTCGCAAAGGCGGTTTACAACTACGTCTGGACTCCACAAACCGATCCCGATGGCATCGTGCATGCTACCATCGATTATCCGGGCGTGCGGGTCGATCACGCCACCATCCGCAAGCGGGAGAACATTCTTACAAGCGTCAAGGTGCCGGCGCGGCTGCACTTCGGCACCATGGGACTTGCGCCGTCGGAAGCGGATTTCGTCAGCTCGATCCCGCCGAGCTATAGCGGCGGCAATATCGATGACTGGCGGATCGGGAAGGGCGCGCGGATGTACTATCCGGTGGCGGTGCCGGGTGCGTTCTTCTCGGTTGGCGATCCGCATGCAGCCCAAGGCGACAGCGAACTCGGCGGCACCGCGATCGAGGCCTCCCTGACCGGGGATTTCGAATTCATTTTGCACAAGCATCGCGATCTCGGCGGCACGAGCCTGGAAGGTCTTGCCCATCCGATGCTGGAGACCGAGCAGGCCTGGTCGGTCTACGGCTTCACCTACCCCAACTATCTGGCTGAACTCGGCGCCAACGCGCAGACCGACATCGCCAACCACTCGAGCCTCGACCGGGCGATGCGCGACGCGTTCCGCAAGCTGCGACGGTTCCTGATGACCGTGCACAAATTGAGCGAAGATGAGGCGATTTCGCTGATGTCGGTCGGGGCGGATTTCGGGGTGACGCAGGTCGTCGACGCCAATTGGGGCGTTCACGGCACGATCAGAAAGAACATCTTCAGATGCGACTAATGCCTTGAACAGAAGCGGCTTTTGGCCGCCATTTGGAAAGTGGAACTAGCGTTGTCGCCGTCATTGCGGCGAGCAAGTGCGCATGTCTGGCACGGGGGTTGCTTCGATCGGCCGAGGTGGGTCGATGCGATGAGTTTCCGTCCGTTCACAAGCGAATCCTACGCACAGGATGACCGCCCCGAAGCCTGGCGGGACGTGCTGGGTGCGGT
>Ga0210405_10005877_pt1 | contig 11083 bp, 8 predicted proteins | sample IncBWH11MmetaG_FD_155492 | JGI IMG/M metagenome (GOLD analysis project Ga0210405, IMG submission 155492) | Forest soil microbial communities from Barre Woods Harvard Forest LTER site, Petersham, Massachusetts, United States - Inc-BW-H-11-M | ecosystem: Environmental > Terrestrial > Soil >... | reverse complement strand
GGCCTTGGCGGCCGGCGCGATGCTTTCACATGCCGCGCTGGCGCAGTCGCCGTTCCCGCCGGCCCCGCAGCAGTCCTCCCCGTTCCCGCCGCCGCCACAGCAATCGCAGTTGCCGGCGGACTCGACGTCGCCGTTCCCGGCACCGCCGCGGCAATCCACATTCCCGGCGGCGCCGCAGCAGTCGGTGTTTCCGTCGGGGCCGATGCAGGGCGGCCCGCCGACGATGGGTGGCCCCCCGATGGGTGGGCCACCGCAATCGGGGATATGCGCGAACTTCCCGAAGCTGCGCGACGAGGCCAAGGCAAAAGCCGAAGCGATCTCGGCGATCGGCAAGCGCAAGGGCGATCGCAAGGACATGTGCGCGGCGGTGCAAAGCTTCACGGCCGCCGAGGAAAAAGTGGTAAAATTCCTCGATGATAACAAGGTGAGTTGCGGGGTGCCGGTGCAGGCGGTCACCCAGGCCAAGGCCATGCACGCCAAAACCATGCAATTCCGCGACACGGTCTGTGCCGAAGGGCCGAAGCCGAAGGTGCCGACATTGAGCGATGCCATCGGCGCGCCGCCGGCCGAGACCGGTACCAATACCAAGACCGGCCGCGGCACGCTCGACACGCTGACCGGTAATCCGCTGGCCAAATAAATGAGCGGCGGCTCCGTCGCCGACGCGACCGGCAATTGGGTCGATACGCTGGCGCCGACGTGGCTGCGACCCTATCTGCGGCTCGCGCGCCTCGACCGGCCGATCGGATCGTGGCTGTTGCTATTGCCGTGCTGGTGGTCGGCCGCCTTGGCCGCGGTGGCGGCCCACGCGCGGGCGCCGAACATCCTGCATCTCGTTCTGTTTTTCATCGGCGCCTTTGCCATGCGCGGCGCCGGCTGCACCTGGAACGACATCGTCGATCGCGATCTCGACGGTGCGGTCGAGCGCACCCGCTCGCGGCCGATTCCTTCAGGCCAGGTCAGCGTCGCGCAAGCGGCTTTGTTCCTCGTCCTGCAAGCGCTTATCGGCTTTGCCGTATTGATTACGTTCAATGGCTTCACCATCGCGCTCGGCATCGCCTCGCTTGCCATCGTGGTGGTTTATCCGTTCATGAAGCGCATTACCTATTGGCCGCAAATCGTGCTGGGGCTCGCGTTTTCCTGGGGCGCGCTGATGGGCTGGGCCGGCGCCTTCGGCCGCCTCGATCCGGCGCCGCTTCTGCTCTATGCCGGCTCAATCTCGTGGGTGATCGGCTACGACACCATCTACGCCCACCAGGACCGCGAGGACGATGCGCTGATCGGTATCAAATCCACCGCGCTACTGTTCGGCGCGCGGACCAAGCCGATGCTGGCGCTGTTTTACGGCCTCGCCGTCATCCTCATCGGGCTTGCGGGCTTTTTCGCCGGCGCCGGCGCGGTCTTCGCCCTGGGGCTCGCCGCCTTCGCCGCCCACCTCGCCTGGCAGATCGTTCGCCTCGACATCGGCGACCCCGACAACTGCCTCAAGGTGTTCAAGTCCGACCGCGACGCGGGTTTGATCCTGTTCGCCGGCTTAGTCCTCGACGCCGCGCTGGGCCACATCGTCTGAGCGTTCGGATAGGGCTGCAGACCCCCACTCCATCTCTCCCCCTTTCAGGGGGAGAGAGGCGCGAGCGGCCGGCTCGACGTTTGACGTCTTGGCGGGAGTAAGCCGCGTACTGCTTCCTCCCCCTGAAGGGGGGAGGATGGGGGGGGGGGTCACGGGCCGCTTGCGTAGACGTCGAGGGTTGCAACCACCGTAGCCGAGCCAGACCGGGATCGGGCTTGCCGGGACCGGACGATACGCGGATACTGCCTGGAATCGGCCAAGAACCCGAAACGCGCGGCTATGAACGGCCGCACATCCGATAAAACCAAAATCATCGTTAGGGAGCGATCGATGAAATCATCTTATCTTCTCGGCATATCTGCGCTGGCTGTGGTGCTGGCGATTCCGGCAACCGTGCTTGCGGACCAGGCGCCGGCGGCGCTGACCGGCGTGGTCTCCTCGACCGCCGAAGGCGCCATGGAAGGCGTCGTCGTCACCGCCCACAAGGACGGCTCCATCGTTTCGGTCAGCGTCACCACCGACGCGCAGGGCCGCTACGCTTTCCCGGAAAACCGCCTCGAGCCGGGCCACTACAATCTCGCCATCCGCGCCGTCGGTTACGACATCGGCGCGCCGGCCGCAGCCGACGTCGTCGCCGAGAAGACGACCAACACCGACATCAAGCTCGACAAGACCAAGAACCTCGCCAGCCAGCTGACCAATGCCGAATGGATGATGAGCATCCCCGGCAGCGAAGACCAGAAGGCGATGTTGCTCAACTGCACGAGCTGCCACACGCTCGAACGGGTGGTGCGCTCGACCCACGACACCGACGAGTGGATGCAGGTGGTCAGCCGCATGATGGGCTATGGCGCCGTGAGCCAGCCGATCAAGCCGCAGCCGATGCTGGATCGTTCGCGCGCGGGCACGCCCGAGCAGTACCGCAAGGTGGCCGAATATCTCGCCACTATAAATTTGAGCGCGGTCGACAAGTGGCAATATGATCTCAAGACGCTACCGCGCCCGAGCGGCCGCGACACCCGCGCCATCGTCACCGAATACGACATGGGGCGCAAAACCACCGAGCCGCACGACATCCTGGTCGATAAGGACGGCGCCGTCTGGTATTCGGACTTCGGCGAGATGTTCATCGGCAAGTTCAATCCGAAGACGCTTCAGCTCACCGAATATCCGATCCAAAAATTCAAGGACAAGGCGCCGACCGGCCTCTTGAGCATCGAGTTCGACACCACCGGCAAGATCTGGTTCGACACCATGTACCAGGGCTCGCTCGGCTGCCTCGATCCGAAGACCGGCGAGATCAAATATTATCCGCTCGACGCCAAGTGGAACGACGAGAAGGTGCAGCTCAACTTCACCGGCCTGCACTATGAAGTCGACAACAAGGTGTGGACCAAGAGCGTCGGCACCCAGGAAATCTTCCGCGTCGACGTGAAAACCGGCGACTGGGAGAAATTCCGCCCGCTCGACCAATTGCCGGGCGTGCAACACGCCGGCATCTATCAGGTGATGGCGGACTCGCACAACAATCTGTGGATGGCCGAATTCACCGAAGGCCATCTCGGGCGGATCGACGCCAAGACCGGCGCCGTGACCTGGTACGCCACGCCGACGGCGCACGCGCGTGCCCGCCGCATGGAAATCGACGCCCAGGACCGCGTGCTGGTGACCGAATATCGCACCAGCAAGGCGGCGCTGTTCGATCCCAAGACCGAACAGTTCACCGAATATTCGTTCCCGCAATACACGTTCCCCTATCGCGCCAATTTCGACAAGAACGGCGAGATCTGGGCTTCGACCATGTCGACGGACCGCGTGGTGCGGCTCGATCCGAAGACCAACACGTCCGTGCAATATCTGATGCCGAGCGACACCAACATGCGCACCGTGTTCGTCGACAATTCGACGAGCCCGGTCACGTTCTGGGTCGGCTCTAATCACGACCATCGGATCGTGAAGGTTGAGCCGCTGGATTAGGCGGCGGTTCTATGATTTGAGGCGTCATGGCCGGGGTTTTCCCGGCCATTTCGTTTTTTGAGCCACCGCAGCTGGGGCAAACGAATCAAAATTCTGAATCGGCTTCTCTGCCGCACCGTCTCGCCGATCTAATCGAGCGATTAATTCGATAAATCTTTTAATTCGGTGCCCTGCGCGGCTCCGCACCTCTTGATCGACGACCGCGCGCGCATATCTTTTCCCGATCTGTACTCGGGATCAAGTCATGACTACCATGTTGTATACCTTCCGGCATCAGGGCTCGGGCGAGTTCGCCGATATTGTTGCGCCGAACGAATCAGCCGCAAGGCTCTGGCTTGGCGGGGATTGGATTCTCGCGGAGCTTGCGCCGCTGTTGGCTCATCCGTGCAAGGTCAGCGATATGGAGAAGATCATCAAACAAGCGCAGGACGAGGAACGGACAGCACATGCGGCGGCAGTGGCAGCAAATCCCACGGGAAAGGCGCCTTTTACCACGCAAGATGCGCTTCAAAGATTGAACGACGCTGAAGAAACGCACCGGAAAACACAGGCTCGTGTCCACGCGCTAATCAAGATATCGACTATGGCCGAATGAGAATATTCAGACGGCTCGCTGCGGGGTAGTGGTCGGCACCAATCTTATTGAGCGCCACTATTATGATGCGGTGGCGTTCCCTTCTTTTGTTGAAGAACTGGCATCTGAGGTCTATTCGGCCACGTAACGTCGTTGGCTGTTATCGCTCCGCGAACACCATACGCAAAGCGCGTAAGGGTATCGGCACAATGCTCGTACCATTCAAATTCCGTCAGAATGTCCTTGCCAACGAGTTTGTGAGCGCGCGGGTTGCCGTAATAGGCCGCGGGCACGAGCTCGATTTCCTTGCCACCAACCGATATGGCCATAGGGGCGTGAATTGCATTATTTCTCTGCTCGGCGACTTTGTCGGCTTGGTTTAAAAGCCATTTAATATCGTCTTTCGCTTTTGGCAGACTAGTGGTGAGTCGTTCATGTGTAACCGCTTCTATAGCGGCACGAAGCATCTCTCGCTGTGTTCTGTCATTACTCGTCGAATGCCAAATAGCTTGCCCGGTGCTGTCATTTTCAAGGCCGGTGACCGCGCAAAACAATTGTCCAAGCGCCTCTTGCAAGTAGTTCCAGGCATGGGCGACCTTGCCCAAAGCCATCACGTAGGGCTCCATCTTGGCCATGACAGCCTTATTGGGCGTCCTAGGTATCGGAAGGGAAACCATGGGAACCTCTGGCATCAAGTCAGACGAAATCCATTCGATAGAGGAAACAATCAGCTCAGAGCGGATTAGCTGAAGGGCGTGATCCGCCGCTTCGCAGCGGTCGAACGGCGGATTATGCTATCCGACCTACGTACTTTTGATACTCTTGACCAACCTCAACGCAGCCTGCGGATCAAAGCCAAGAGCGGCCGCGAGCTCAACCAACTCCACCACATCGATCCGCCGCTGGCCGGTCTCGATCGTGGCGACGTAGGACTGCGAACGCCGGATGAGCCGCGCCAATTCATGTTGCGTGAGATCGGCTTTCTCACGTTTTTCCTTGATGAATTTGCGCAGCGCCTCGTGGCGCTGAGACCCTAACGTCCGCGGCATTCCGCCCTCTCATAACGAGAGGGCCTCTCTAAATTGATTGCTTTCCTAGTCGAAAATCCACTAAACTTCCCTCCATGGTGGGAGGGCGGCTGGAGATCAACTGGGACGCGTCCGCCGACCTGTATTGGAAGGCGAAACGAGCGTCGAAAATGAAAAGAAAAAAGCGTTCAGTGCGACGACGCATCCTCACGGCACCGCTGCGAGAATGCGTTCGACGGGTGGTCGCGCGTCCCCCCGCTGCGCGCCCTCAGTATTCAATCAAAGTTTCCGCCGAAGCCGGGATCGGAAAGACCCATTTGGATTTTCTGGATGTCCAAGCATTGGCTTGGCGGGTCGATTATCCAGAATAGCGTCGTAGCCCGGATGGAGCGCAGCGCAATCCGGGGGCGGCCTGCCAGGCTGGACCGCCGAATCCCGGATTACGCTTCGCTCCATCCGGGCTACACTTGCCGCCATGGACGCCAGCGACCGCACAACCGCCATGGCCCAATGGATGTGGGACGCGCGCGCCCGCCGCCTGCCCTATCGCAACCTGCCGGCTGAGCTGAAACCGGCTTCGCTGCGCGAGGCCTATGCGGCGCAGGAGGCCTATTACCGGCTGGCGGAGCCGGTCTATGGCGCGGTGTGCGGCGCCAAGATCGCCACCACCACCAAGGTGATGCAGGAGCTGATGGGCATCGACCATCCCTGCGGCGGCGCGATCTTTTCGCACACCATCCACTACTCGCCGGCACACCTGCACATTGCAAATTTCGTCAACGTCCGCATCGAAAGCGAAATCGCGCTGATGCTCGGCGCCGATCTGCCGGCCTCCGGCGCGCCGTGGCGGCGCGACAAGGTGGCGCCGGCGATCTCCGCCGCGATGCCCGCCTTCGAACTGATCGAAGACCGCAATGCCGATTACACCACGACCGAAGCCGCTTCGCTGATCGTCGAGAATTGCTGGAACGGCGGCATCGTCATCGGCGCGGCCAGATCCGTATCCCCCGCGTCGCTCAACGGCATCGCCGGCCAACTCACCATCGGCGGCAAGCCGACCGGCAAAGGTTTTGCCGAGGACCCCTGCGCGACGCTCGCCTGGCTCGCCAATCATCTCGCCGAACGCGGCCGCGGGCTGAAAGCCGGCATGGTGGTGATCACCGGCAGCGTCATTCCGACCATGTCGATCAAGCCCGGCGAGCACGCGGTATTTTCGGTTGCGGGACTGGGCGACGTCGAGGTGGTTGCGGTGTAGTTCGGAAGCCTCCCCTGCAGGAGAGGGTGACGCTACGCCCGGCGCAGCGAAGCGATCCAACGGACGAGCACGTAAAACACCGGCGTAAACAGCAGGCCGAACATGGTCACGCCGAGCATGCCGAAGAACACGGCGGTGCCGAGAGCCTGGCGCATTTCCGCGCCGGCCCCCGTCGCCAGCGCCAGCGGCACCACGCCGAAGATGAAGGCGAACGACGTCATCAGAATGGGCCGCAGCCTGGTCCTGGCCGCCTGCACCGCCGCATCGAAGCGGTCGGCGCCGCGCTCCTCCGCCTGCTTGGCGAACTCGACGATCAGGATGGCGTTCTTCGCGGCAAGGCCGATCAGCACCACGAAGCCGATCTGGGTCAAAATGTTGTTGTCCATGCCGCGCAGCACGACGCCGCTGATGGCGGCAAACAAGCACATTGGCACGATCAGGATCACCGCGAGCGGCAGCAACACGCTCTCGTACTGCGCGGCGAGCAGCAAGAACACGAACACGACGGCGAGCGTGAAGGCCACAGTCGCGGTATTGCCGGCGACCTTCTCTTGCAGCGCAATCTCGGTCCATTCGTAGCCAAAGCCCGACGGCAGGTTCGCCGCGGCGATGCGCTCCATCGCGGCGATGGCCTGGCCGGTGGAAAAGCCCGGCAATGTCGAGCCCTGAACTTCCGCGGCCGGAAACAGGTTATAGCGCGGCACGCGGTACGGGCCGGTGACATTTTGGAACGTCGCGACCGCGCCCAATGGCACCATGTCGCCCGAAGTGGAGCGGGTTCGCAAATTCTCCACGTCGCGGAGCGACAGCCGGTAGACGTTGTCGGCTTGCGCGATGACGCGGAAGGTGCGCCCGAGAATGTTGAACTCGTTGACGAAGGTCGAGCCCATATAGGTCGACAAGGTGTCGAAGAAGCGCGTGATCGGCACGCCGAGCATCTCGGCCCTGGTCCGGTCGATATCGGCATAGACCTGCGGCGTCGACGTATTGAAAAGCGTGAAGACCTGAATGAGGCCGGGCGTCCGATTGGCCGGCCCCGTGATCGAGGCGACGGCCCGTTCGAGCGCGTGCGGGCCGCGATCGGCGCGGTCCTGCACATACAGCTTGAAGCCGCCGCCGGTGCCGATGCCCGGGACGGAAGGCGGCGGCAGGATGAGGATCGAGGCTTCGCGCAAGACCTGCATGTGGCTGCGCAAGTCGTTGAGAATCGCCGCCGTCGCCAGCCCGGCTTTGACCCGCTGCTCGAACGGCTTCAAGGTGACGAAAATGACGCCCAAGTTGGGCGCGTTGGTAAAAGTCGCGCCGTCGAAACCGGCAAACATCACGGTATTGGCAACGCCGGGCCGCGACCGCAGGATGTCGGATGCCTCGCGCACGACGCGGTCGGTGCGGTCCAGGCTCGATCCCGGCGGCAGCGAGAACACGGCAATAAAATAGGCGCGATCGAGCTGCGGAATGAAGCCCGCCGGCGTCCGCGAAAACTCGAAATAGGTCAGCCCGATGAACACAGCGTAGAGCGCCAGCATCAGCGCCGATACGCGCAGCGCCCGCCGCGTCAACCCCGCATAGGACGACGCGAGCTTCTCGAAACCTTTGTTGAAGCCCGCGAAAAAAACATCGAACGGCAGGCTGACCGTTGCCCAGAACCCTCGCCGCCTCTCCTGATCGTGCGGCCGCAAAAACAGCGCCGCCAGTGCCGGCGACAATGTCAACGACAGGATGACGGAAATCACCGTCGAGGCGGTGATCGTCAGCGCGAACTGCCGGTAGAACGCGCCCGATATGCCGGTGATGAAGGCGGTCGGAATGAACACCGCACAGAGCACCAGCCCGATGGCGATCAGGGCGCTGCCGACCTCGTCCATGGTCTTGTGTGCGGCATCGCGCGGACTAAGCCCCTGACGCAAATAGCGTTCGACGTTCTCGACGACCACGATGGCGTCGTCGACGACGATGCCGATGGCAAGAACCAGCCCGAACAGCGTCAGATTGTTGATGGAGAAGCCGAAGGCCTCCAGCACAAAGAAGCTGCCGACAATCGAAACCGGAATGGCGACGATGGGAATGATCGCCGCGCGCCACGACTGCAGAAACAGAACAATGACGATCACGACCAGAAGCACCGCCTCGAACAGCGTCTTGATCACCTCATTGACCGATTGCTGGATGAACTCCGTCGTATTGTAGGCGACCCGATATTCCAAGCCTGGAGGAAAGCTCTTGGACAGCTCCTCCATCGTGCGGAGCACGTTGTTGGCGGTCGCCAGCGCGTTCGAGCCCGGGCGCTGGAAGATGCCGATGGCGGTGGCGACCTGATTATCGAGATAGGCGTTGATCGTGTAGTCCTGCGAGCCGAGCTCGACGCGGGCAATGTCGCGCAGGTGAGTGACGTGGCCGTCCGCATCGGTCGCCACCACGATGTCCTCGAACTGCTCCGGAGTCGAAAGCCGGCCGAGCGTCTGCACGGCGATTTGAAAGCCGCCGGGCGATTTTGCCGGCGGCTGATTGATGGCGCCGGCGGCGACCTGGACGTTCGCGGCCTGCAACGCCGCGACCGCGTCATCGGCGGTGAGGTTTCTGCCCTGCAGCTTTGCCGGATCGAGCCATATGCGCATCGCGTAGTCGCGAGCGCCGAAGACGATGGTGTCGCCGACGCCATCGACGCGGGCGATGACGTCCTTGATATTCACCGTGGCGTAGTTGGAAATGTATTGCTGATCGAGCGTCTTGTCGGGCGAGATCAAGTGCACGACGAGCAACAGATCCGGCGATTTCTTGCGAACGGTGACGCCGACATGCTGCACTTCCTGGGGCAGTCGCGGCAGGGCGATGGAGACGCGATTTTGCACCAGGACCTGGGCCTGATCGACGTCGGTGCCGGGCTTGAAGACGGCGTCGATCGACACCGCGCCGTCGCCGGTCGATTGCGAAACCAGGTAGATCATGTTGTCGACGCCGTTGATCTCCTGCTCGATCGGCGTGGCGACGGTTTTCGAAACCACCTCGGCGGACGCGCCGGCAAACGTCGCCGTCACCTCAACGGTCGGCGGCGCGATCTCCGGATATTCGCTGATCGGCAGCGCGCGGAACGATATGGCGCCGACCAGCGTCAGGATGATGGCGATGACGGCGGCGAATATCGGCCGATCGATAAAGAAATGCGAAAGCCGCATGGTGGTTGATCCTGTTGCCGCGGTGTCGCGTTTGGCGAAAGCGCCGGTGAGCTATGGCGCCGCCGCCTTGATGGTGCCGTCCTCGGCCGTGACTTTCTGACCCGGCCGGGCCCGCGGCAGCCCGTCGATGACAATGCGGTCGGTGGGCGCAAGTCCGGAGCGAACAACGCGCAGGCCGTCAATGATGGGGCCGAGCTCGACGCGTTTGGTGCCGACCGTGCCGTCTTCGGCCACCGTGAAAACGATCTTGTTCGCCTGATCGGACGCAATCGCGCCATCGGGAATCAAAAGCGCGTCATGGGTGCCGCCGAACAACCGAACCCGCCCGAAGAAGCCCGGGGTGAGAAAACCATCCTTGTTGTCGAAAATAGCGCGGCCGCGGATGGTGCCGGTCTTGGGATTGATCGCATTGTCGACGAAATCCATTCGCCCCAGATGGGTGTAGTCGGTCTCGTCGGCGAGGCGGACGGCAACGGGATTCGGCGCGTCGCGCGACGAGCGCCGCGTCCCGGCGGCGGCAAGACGCAGATAATGCAAGAAGTCGGTTTCGCTGCCGTCGAACACGAAGTGGATGGGATCGATCGACACGATGACGCTGAGCAGCGTCGCGCCGCTCTGCCCGCCCGAAATGAGGTTGCCGGCATCGACACGCTTGTCGGAAATGCGGCCGGCGATGGGCGCGCGGACCTCGGTCCATTCGAGGTTGAGCTGGGCTTGTTTCAAGGCGGCGTTGGCGGCGGCGAGCTGGCCTGAGGCGTCGCGCTGGATCGATTTTCGGGTATCGAATTCCCGCTCGGTCAGCGTCTGATTTTGAATCAATGGCGTCGCGCGATTGACGTCTTGGGTAGCGATGTCGAGCTTCGCCTGCGCCCGTTCGATATCGGCCTTCGCCTGCTCGACGGCGATCTGGTAAGGGCGCTGGTCGATGACGAACAGCAGGTCGTCCTTCTTGACGATCTGCCCCTCCTGGAAATGAACCGAATCGATGAACCCGGAAACCCTGGCGCGGATTTCGACGGTCTCCAATGCGGTGAAGCGGCCGGTATATTCGTCCCACTCGGTAATGCTCTTCTGCAGCGGATGCGACACGGTCACGGCCGGCGGCGGCGGCGAATTGGCGGCCGGCTTGCCGTCACAGCCGACCAACACGTTGCCAATCACTAGCAACGAGGCCAAAGGCACAATGCGGATCATGGGATATGTCTCCAACACAATGCGATCTAGGTGATCTAACTCGGCAATCTGATTGGTCCGCTCAAGCGTCGCAATCGGGCGAGCTTAGCCCGGATAAGTTTTAAATACGTGCGAAATGGTGCAATTCAAGCAGGCGCGGACTTATCCGCCCCCTGCTTCGCGGTGGCGGGATACTCGCTTTAATTGCGCGCGATGATTTCGCGTTCGCCGCGATGCACGATCGGCGTTGCCGGCAGCTTGCCGGGGCGGCGGCGCAGCAATCGCGAAGGCCGACGCTTGGCGATGGCGCTCCTGCGGCGGCGGCGCCAGGTC
>Ga0210405_10005875_pt1 | contig 11084 bp, 7 predicted proteins | sample IncBWH11MmetaG_FD_155492 | JGI IMG/M metagenome (GOLD analysis project Ga0210405, IMG submission 155492) | Forest soil microbial communities from Barre Woods Harvard Forest LTER site, Petersham, Massachusetts, United States - Inc-BW-H-11-M | ecosystem: Environmental > Terrestrial > Soil >... | reverse complement strand
GCCCGACCTCCGGCATTACATCGAAATGATAGGCCGCAACCGTGCCGTGCAGAGTTTCCTCTATCAATTCAGTAATTTTGGCCGGCTGCCCGGGCCCGCACTGCGCGGCATGATCGATCGCTTAGTGCCGGTGGGTTTTGCCAAGGGCAACCTGATCATTCGCCAAGGCGAAGCGGCCGGCCCGATGTATGTGATCGAGAAGGGACGCGCCCGCGCGTTTATCGGCGATGGAAACGGACACGAGCGTAACGTCGCATTTTATCGCGAGGGCGATTTTTTTGGCGAATTGTCGATCTTAAACAACGCGGCGCGGGCTGCATCCGTTGTGGCATTCACCGATTGCAAATTGTTCGCGCTCGAACCGCAAGCGGTTCTCGACCTGCGAAACCGGTTCCCGGAATTCGACAAGCTTTTGGCCGAACGGCTCGCCATTTACGAGGCGAAAAGTGAAGCCCGTATTCCGCTCGACTTCACTGAAGAACTTCTCCCGGCCGAATCCCGCCGCACGGACAAGACCGAGCTCGACGGCGAAGAACACGCGGTTGAAAGCGACGGCAAAGAAGAACCTTTTGAGGATGAGCGCGGTTATTTCCGAAAAAAACCAAAGCGCATCCCCAAGATCGAGCACGTTCAGCAAATCGACGAGATGGATTGCGGTGCGGCAAGTCTGGGAATGATTTGCCGGCATTTCGGCCGAAAAGTGAGTCTGGCCCGAATCCGCCAGCTTTGCCACACGGCGACAGACGGCACGAGTTTGAAAGCTCTCGTCCGTGCGGCCACTGAACTTGGATTGGCTGCGCGGGCGCTCAAAGTTTCGCTCCGGAACTTACCGATGATGCCTTTGCCGGCGATCGTCCATTGGGAGGGTAATCACTGGATTGTACTCTACGATGTCGATCCAGAATTTGTGCGAGTGGCCGACCCCGGTCTCGGTCTGCGCAAACTTCCACGGAGCGAATTTGAAGCAAAATGGACTGGCTACGCGGCCCTTTTCGATTACACGACGGCGTTCGACCAGGCGCCAGAGGCCAAACCCGCGCTAACCTGGATGCTTCCTTTTCTGGCCCGGTTCAAGACGTTGCTGTTACAGGTGCTCGGTTTAGCTGTGGCCGTCAGTGTTTTACAGTTGTTGTTCCCTGTATTCACCCAAATGGTCGTCGACAAGGTTATTGTCGAAAACGATCTCGGCTTGTTGCGAACAATTCTGGTTGGGATGCTCGCAGCCGTTGTTTTTGTTCAACTGTCAACGCTCGCCCAAGAGTACCTCCTCGCGTTTGCGGCCGTGCGTCTGGATACAGCGATTCTCGATTTCCTCAGTCGAAAACTTCTGTCGTTGCCAATGAGTTATTTTACCAGCAGGCGCACCGGCGACATTCAGCGGCGCCTCGACGGCGCCCGCCAGGTCAGGCAGTTCGCGGTGCAACAAGGAATTGGCGCGCTGCTCGCGGTGATTTATCTGGTCGGCGCGCTCTTTTTGATGGCCATCTACAGCCCGCTTCTCACGATCGCTTTCCTGGCTACTACTCCGCTCTATGCCGGGCTCATGATTTTTTCAGTGAAAGTGTTGCGGCCTTTATTCGCCGGGGTGGAAGAGAGTCAGGGCAAATACAGCTCACACCAGATCGATGCGATCAAAGGAATTGAAGCCGTCAAAGCCGCCTCAGCCGAGAGTGGGTTCCGTGACGCGATGCTGAATGAATTCCTGTCTGTTTCGAAACAAATGTTCCGCGCCAGCTTCATCGTGATGTCTTATGACAGTGTTTTGCAAAGCATTGGTTTGCTTTCGACTGCAATTTTTCTCTGGGTCGGCGCAACCCAAGTGATTCATGGAAACCTCAGCGTCGGCGGCTTCGTTGCTTTTAGTTCACTGACCGCGATGGCCTACTCGGGAATTCTGCGAACGCTAGGTGTGTGGGACAACATGCAGTTTGCGTCGGTCTTGCTGAATCGACTAAACGACATTTTCGAACAAGAACCCGAACAGGGACATGATCGATCCCGATTAGTGCCGGTGCATAATTTGGAAGGACGGATCCAATTGCGCAAAGTTTGTTTCAAATACGGCGGCCCTGAAGCGCCGAACATTTTAAGCGACATCAATCTCGACATTAGTCCCGGAAAAATGGTGGCGTTTGCCGGCCGCAGCGGTTCGGGAAAAACGACGCTGATCAAATTGGTCGCCGGCTTGCTGGAGCCGACTGAAGGCGCGATCTACTTCGACAATGTCGATCTTCGGACGCTCAATTACCGCGACGTGCGGCGGCACATCGGAATGGTGCTGCAGGAAAATCACATCTTCAACGACACTATCGCGCGCAATATTGCCTTCGGCGATGTCGAGCCCGATCTTGATCAAGTACTGACGGCGGCGCAGGCGGCAGCTGCGCACGATTTCATCATGCGGCTGCCGCTCGGTTACGAAACCAAGATCGGCGAGTCCGGCCTGGCCCTTTCCGGCGGTCAGAAACAGCGTGTCGCAATTGCCCGCGCGATTTACAATAACCCACCGATCCTGATTTTTGATGAAGCAACCAGTTCGCTCGACACCGAATCGGAGCGCGCAATCCAGGACAATCTTGGTCGACTAACGGCGGGCCGAACCACCATTGTGATTGCGCATCGGCTCAGCACCATCCGTGAGGCCGATGCCATCGTAGTTTTGGAAAAAGGAAGCGTCGCCGAAATCGGAACGCATGACGAACTGATGAATCAACGCGGCCTCTATTATTATCTGTCCAGTCAGCAGCTTGGCGTTTGATGAAACTTTCACAATGAATTCAAATGCGCCACAACGCGGTTCTTTCGAAGTGGAATCGGAGATGCTGCCGCAAGACCCGCCGCCGTGGATCGTTCGGAGAACGGCCTGGCTTTTGATCGGAGCATTTTTCACGGCGCTTCTGCTCGCCCTGGTGATACGACTGCCGGAGACGGTGCATTGTCCTTTCATCTTGGTGCCGGCGACTGGGGCCGATCCAATTCAGGCGCCGCATCAGGGCGTCATCACTCGAGTTTCGGTGACGGAAGGTCAGATCGTGAGTAAAGGCTCCGAGCTGTTTGTACTTCGCTCGGACGAAATTCACGCCTTGGACACGCAATTTCAGACATTAAGCGGAGATTTGCGAACAAAAGAGGAAGGACTCGAGCGAAGCGAGACCGCCTACCAAGCTCAGCTCAATATAAAGCTGGCTGAGATCGAACAGGCCAAAAGCGAGGTAAATTTTCGAGAGAATCACACCAAGACCAGTCGCGAGTTGCTCGTGCGCATGGAGAAATTAGGAAAGGAAGGCGGCATGTCGGAAGTCGATCTGATCAAAACGCGGCTTGATCTGGCCGGATCGGAAAAAGATTTAAGCGTTGCGCAACGGACTCAGCAGCAAACACAGCTCGATCGCGAGCGAATGGAAAGCGAACACGCCAAGTCGCGGAGCGAGCAAGCTTCTGAAATCGAGAACTTAAAAGTCCGCGTGGCGGCTCTGAAGGCCGACTTGGAGAACACGCAACAAAACCTGCTTACCGTGCGCAGTCCGTATGACGGTGTGGTCATTTCGCTCGACCAGCGAAGCGTTGGAAGCGTGATTCAACAGGGGCAGATGCTCTGCCAACTGGCACAGCGCAACGCCCAACTGCGAGCCCGCCTGCTTCTAACTGAGGCCGGCTTTCCCAAGCTCGCTGTCGCGCAAAAGGTTCGTTATTTCTTCGAAGCGTTTCCTTATCAGCGTTATGGGGCGGTGACCGGAAAGCTGGATTGGATTAGCCCTTCGGTGGTGAGTTCAAGCGATGGTCCGCGTTTTATTGGAACGGGTTCCCTCGAGAGAGCCACGATGCCAGCGCAACACGGCCTGTCTCTTCCGCTTCGAGTCGGAATGAAGGGCGAGGCGCATATTATCGTCGGTGGACGAACAATGATCGAGTACGCCTTCGAACCAGTGCGTCAGCTGACTGAGAACATTAAGCAGTAACGTGAAGCAAATGCACGAAACGCTTTCACGGCTGAAAGTTCAAGACCTGACAACGAGCAATGCGGCGATGGCGCAGTGTTTCCGACTGGCGCTCTTGGCGGCGAAATCTGATGTGCCGGTCGTTCTGTTGGGCGAGACCGGCACGGGAAAAACGTTAATGGCACATGCCATTCACAATTCCTCGGCGCGCGCTCAGGGGCCATTTGTTTCATTCAACGCGTCGGCCATGAGCGATACCCTGCTCGAGAGTCAGCTGTTCGGTCACGAGAAAGGCGCGTTCACCGGCGCCCAGCAAAGCGTTAAAGGAAAATTCGAGCTAGCCCATGACGGCACAATTTTTCTCGATGAGATTTCGGAAATGAGCCCTCTGGCTCAGGTGAAAATTCTGCGTGTACTCGAGTACGGAGAATTCGAGCGATTAGGGTCGGAGCGAATGCTCAAATCCAACGCGCGTATTCTCTCCGCGTCGAACTGTTCGCTCCAGGAACGGGTCCGGCAGGGTAAATTTCGGGAAGATCTTTATCAGCGCCTCAACGGCCTGACTTTGCTAATCCCCCCGCTACGGGAGCGGCTTGAGGAGCTGCCAGCTTTGATCGCCGCCGAGCTAAAGATCGCAGCTGTCAAAGAGGGCAAAACGATTACTGCGATCCACCCGGAAGCCATGGAGAAGCTTGTTCATCATGAATGGCGCGGCAATCTGCGCGAACTCAATCATACCGTGCGAACGATGACTCTGTTTTGCGACGGACCCGTCATTCTTCCACAGCATGTTATTTTTCCCCCCGATCTCCAGCCGACGAATCGCGAATCAGAGCACCATTTGGGGGCGCCGGCCTCAAATAGCGGGAACGAACATCACGACGATATCGACCTCACCCTTGCCGGCGCGGTGCGTCGTCACGTCCACTTTGTTTACGAACAAGCCCATCGCAATCAGCGCCGCACCGCCAAGCTGCTCGGGATTTCCAGAGCCACCCTCGCCCGCCATCTCCGAAACGCGGCGCAAAACCGAAACACCCACCGGACTCATCATTGAGCAAGCCTGGCCTCAAACTAAGGCCAGCAGTTCACGGAATGATTTTACGCGATTGCCAAATCTGCAATGCGTAAGTCATTCAACATCAGTGGCAATGCCCAACGCGCTACCGAGCAGAAATCAGGTTGGCATGAATGCTGGTAATAGGCACTCGAAGTGAGCGCACCGAAAAACAAAAAAACAGCGGCGGGCGGGGATCTAAAGCATCCCAGCTCCAAGCGCAGAAAGGAAAAATTGATCCGCCTAGATGATCTGATTCCAAAACAGAACGTTGCCGGCGGCCGTCAATTTTTGTTCGGCGTCACTGACGCAGTTCAAACAACAAAAACAATAAACAACCCAAAACAAGAAAGCTAATATGCCGAAATCAAAGAAGAAAAACATCAAAGTTCGTGATCTGAACCCGAAGAAAGACGCTAAAGGCGGCAGCGCGATACAGCGCACCGCACCAACTGGCTCCGTGACCGGCGCACCCGTGCAGGGTGCGGCACCAACTGGCAGCTCCATGACCGGAACCGGCAAAAACCTCAACTAGCCGTCACTAACTAGGTAAGAACACGAACGGCGAAACATCCAACCGGAGAGAACAATGAAAAAATCAAAGAAAAAAATCAAAGTTCGTGACATGAAGCCGAAAAAGAATCCTAAAGCGGGCGGCGGCTTGCAGGGCCAGAAGGTCGTGCAAGGCATTGGCAAACAGAACCTCAACTAGAACTCGCCCAGCATTCGCGCCGCGCCGTGGTTCACTCCACGGCGCGGCTTTTTTGTACTCGTGTGGCAAAAATTATCATGGGAACAGCCCGCGTATTTTCTTTGCCCTCATTACCCTTTCTACGCCGATAGCCATCGCGGCAGTCCGGTGTGAAATCTTGTGGGCCTTCGCGCGCTTAATCACCTGAGTAAAGGAATACTCCAGAATTCGGAACAATTTGTCGGTGACTTCGGTCTCCGACCACATAAACGCCTGCTTGCCCTGGACCCATTCAAAATAGGAAACGATCACGCCCCCTGCGTTGCACAAAATATCGGGGATCACAAAAACCTCGTCCCAACGTTTCTCCAAAATCAGATCGGCCTCGGGCGTGGTTGGACCGTTCGCGCCTTCGGCAAGGATCCGGCATTTCAATTTGCCGGCGTTTTCGGCATTAATTACGCGATCGACCGCGCACGGCGCAAGTATGTCGCAAGGCAATGTTAAAAGTTCCTTCGGATCCACATGATCAGCCTCGCGGAAGGAACGCAGGTTGCCCTTCTTAAAAACGTGTTGTTCGGCGGCCTCAACATCGATGCCCTTTGGGTTGTAAACTGCGGCGTAAGCGTCGCTGATGCCAATAACCTTGGCCCCACTCTTGTAGGCCAACGATAGCGCGGCGACCGAGCCGACATTTCCAAATCCCTGGACAATGGCCGTGCATTTTTCGGCGTCCATTTTCAATATATTCATGGCGCGCTCGATCAGATAAACCACACCGCGGCCCGTGGATTCGCGACGGCCTTCGGTTCCACCGATGGAAACCGGTTTCCCGGTGACGATCTCGTTGACCGAGTAACCATGATAAACCGAATAGGTGTCCATGAACCAGGCCATGACCTGCTCGTTGGTGCCCATGTCCGGGCCCATCACGTCGGTCTGCGGACCGACAAACGGGATCATCTCCTGCATATAACGCCGCGAGACTGCTTCCAACTCCGTCCGTGATAACTTGGTTACGTCGCAAGCCACGCCGCCTTTTGCTCCGCCGTAGGGCAGATTGGCCAGCGCGCATTTCCAGCTCATCCACATTGCGAGCGCGGCGGTCTCGCCCATCGACAGCGACGGCGCGAACCGCGTCCCGCCTTTGGTCGGCCCGAGCGTGAGATGGTGTTGCACGCGATAACCCTGAAAGGTTTTGGTGCTTCCATCGTCCATGTGCACCGGCAGCGTCACGGCAATCGCGCGCTTCGGATACATCAACCGGTCTCGGTCGTTTTTGTCGATGCTCAGGTAATCGGCGATGACCTGAAACTGGTCGCACGCCATTTTAAACATTTCGTCGTCGTAAATCGTCATGAGCGAGAGCGAACGTTAGAGCATCCGCAGGAAAACGCAGATGCTATTTGCCTCGAAAAATCATCGCGTCAAATGCAAAGCCGCGCAAGGCGCGTCCTTTACTGTCGGCGACGGCCACCGCTCTGATCAGCCGATGCTGCTCAAACAAACGTGTTTGGGCAACAGCATCGACAATCAGGCGCGAATTCGTAACGTCTTCGGCAAAATGAAAATCGAAACCATTGCCGTGCATGCCGGCCAGCGAATCGACCCCGCGACCGGTGCCGTTTCCCCGCCCATTCATCTCTCCACCACTTTTGAGCGCGACGCCGAGGGCACTTACTCGCGCGGGTTTATGTACACGCGCAACGATAATCCCAATCGCAAAGCGCTTGAGGAAGGGGTTAGCGCTCTCGAAGGCGGGGCGGCCGCAGCAGCATTTGCTTCAGGAACCGGCGCGACCAGCGCGGTTTTCCAAGCGCTCACGCCCGGCGATCACATCCTCGCGCACGTTGATGCATACTATGGAACGACGCGCCTGCTGCGCGAAATCTTCGTCCGCTGGGGACTTGAAGCCGATTTCGTCGACATGAGCGACCTGGCCGCGGTGAAAAAAGCGCTGCGACCAAAAACGAAACTGGCCTGGATGGAAACACCTTCCAATCCCCTGCTGAAGGTTGTCGACCTGGCCGCCACGACGAAGATTGTGCACGAGGCCGGCGCGCTTTGCGTTTGCGACAACACCTGGGCACCCACGATTCAGCGACCGTTCGATCTCGGCGTCGATTTCATTTTACATTCCACCACCAAATATTTCGGCGGGCATTGCGATGTCCTCGGCGGAATCGTGATCGCAAGAACTGACAATGATCTATTTCATCGCATTCGCGGCATTCAATATGAAGGAGGCGCTGTCCCCTCTCCTTTCGACTGCTGGCTAATCCTGCGTGGAATGCGGACGTTACCCTGGCGGATGCGCGCACATTCGGAAAATGCGGCGAAGATCGCACAGTTCCTGTCGCAACATGACCAGGTCGATCGCGTGCACTATCCCGGATTGGACAAACATCCGGGACACGACGTTGCCAGGAAACAGATGTCGATGTTCGGCGGAATGCTCTCCCTGGAAGTGAAGGGCGGCCGTGAGCCGGCTATGAAAATGAGTAATCGGACGAAAATCTTCACTCGCGCAACTAGTCTGGGCGGGGTCGAAAGTTTGATCGAACACCGCGCATCGATCGAAGGACCGGGCACAACGTCCCCGGAAGGCCTGCTCCGGTTATCAATCGGCCTCGAAAACGCTGACGATCTGATCGAGGACCTGAATCAAGCGCTCGGGTAGGGGCGGTTCACCGAACCGCCACAATCGCCAGTCCGGCTCGGACCGATTGAGGTCAATTCCGCCGCTCTGCGGCAAACCAAAAGCGGGCTCATTACTGATGCACTGGCGGTTCGCAGGCGCGAACCTTACGGCGGGAGGCCGCGAGCACTTTTGCGAGGCGGTCTAGGGAAGCCGGCGACTTTGGTTTTGGTGAAAGCCGAGCGGGAGCGTAATCGCCGCTACCTCCGCAATTTCTTCCGAACGAGATCGACGACGTCGCGTATTTCATCAACTCGGAACAGAAACGCGCTTCCAAAAAAGACGGCGGCCGCGACGCTGATCACCAGGAGAACGCCAAAAACCTTTTGCCACTCCGGCAAATGCGCGCCCGGCTGGAACACTGTTCCCAAGGCGAGCCAGCAAACTCCGGCCAGGAGCGCCAGCGGAACGGCCAGTTTTCCGAGCAAGCCGAACAGCGTGCCGGTTTCGAGCGGCCCGGCATATTTGCGCATCATTATATATAAGAGCAGAAAATTCGTGAGCGCGACGATACTGGTGGAAAGCGCCAGGCCGCGATGACCGAGTCCGACCTTGAACATGAAAAACCAGTTCAAGACGAAATTCACAGCGATGGAGAAAATGCTGACCATCATCGGCAAATATCGCCGATCGATCGCATAGAATGCGGGCGCGAGAACTTTGACTGCCGAGTAGGCCGCCAACCCGATCGCGTAAAATTGTAACGCTGCGGCCGTTTGTCGCGTCGCTTCAGCGGTGAAACGACCATGTTGGTAAATCACGCTGATGATTGGTTGTGCCAACAAGATCAATCCCACTGCCGCCGGAATTGTGAGCAGGGTCACCAAACGAATGGCGTGGGCTAATGCGGAACGAAATCCTGCCATGTCACCTAGCGCAGCGGTCCGCGAAACGAGCGGTAGCGTGACCGTTCCAACCGCAACCCCGAAAATCCCGAGCGGCAATTGCATTAAACGAAATGCGATATTCAACCAACTGACCGGACCATCGATCACGTGACCCGCGGCATCGGTCACACGCGCGGCGAACGCGCTGTTGACCAGGACGTTAACCTGCACCGCGCTCGCGGCAATTACGGCTGGTCCCATCAGTACGAGCACCGTTCGCACCCCTTGGTCACGCCAGTGAAAGTCGGGCCGATATTTATAACCGACCCGCCGCAGTGACGGAAACTGTGCCGCAAGCTGCCAGAGTCCGCCGATTAACGTGCCAATCGACAATCCAATCAGCGAACGCGTTCCAAAATGTGGATCAAGCCAGTAACCAAACGCAACGCCGCCGATGATTGAGCCGAGATTAAAATAACTCGACGCCATTGCCGGCGCGCCAAACACATTTTTCGCGTTCAACATCCCCATCACGAGTGCCGCCAGCGAAACGAGTAGGATGAACGGCCACATGATCCGAGTGAGCAAAATCGTGGTCTCGGTCTTTTCCGGCGACCAGCCGCCGAAACCGGTCATCACGTAAATAACCTGGGGTGCAAAAATGATCCCCAGCAGCGTAATCACGCTCATGAAAACCGCGGTCAGCGTTGCGACTTTGTTGCCGAGTCGCCAGGCCGATTCATCCCCTTCGGTCGCGATCCTCTTGGAGAAGGTCGTGATGAATGCGGTCGAAAGCGCGCCTTCAGCGAACAGATCACGCAGCAGATTTGGAACGCGAAACGCAATCAGGAATGCATCCAGATTTTTGCCGGCGCCAAAGAGCCCGGCGAAAACCTGCTCTCGAATCAATCCCAGGATGCGCGAGCAAAGAACTGCAATGCCGACCACGCCGGTCGCGCGGGTGCTTACTCGCTTGGGTTCAGCCACGGCCATCGGCGAACAAAGAACAACGTCCGCGGATTTGCGAAAGCAAAAACTTCAAAGCCCGGTCGGGAATTTCAGAAATTCCCAGGGCACCTTGAATCGTTCGGACAGATGTGAGGCCAGCGCTTTGACGCCGAAGGTTTCGGTCGCGTAATGGCCGCCGAGCAACAGATTCAGGCCAAGCTCGTCGGCCGCCACCGCAGCCCAATGCGGCGCTTCGCCGGTAATGAAGGTGTCAATCTTTGATTCGGCTACGCGATAGATCTCCGAGCCGACTGCGCCAGTGATGATTCCGATTCGTCGCGGTTGGCTCGGGCCGAAATTAAATGCCTTAACCGGACCGCCGAGGACAGTTTTCAGTTTTCGGATCAACGGGTTCCTCGGAATCGAAGTCTTTGCTTTGAGTCCAACCGATTGTCCCTTCTCTTTCAAGAACCGCTTGGTGGATTTCAAGCCAAGCGCTGCCGCGAGCTGCGCGTTGTTGCCAACTTTTGCATGCACATCCAGCGGCAAGTGCGCGCTGTAGAGCGCAATGTCGTTTTCAAATGCAATCTTCAACTGCCGCCGCAACGAACCGGTGACGCTTTGCAATCCCGGCCAGAACAAACCGTGATGCACAATCAGAAGATCGATATTTTTCTCCACAGCAGCCGTCAGCACGCGCGTCGAAACATCCACCGCCGCGCCGATCTTCGTGACCTTACCTGAGTTTTCAATTTGCAGACCGTTCAACGCATTCGGCCAGTCCTCGATTTCTTCGACGCGAAGATAATCGTTCGTGTAGCTGACGATTTCGAAAAGGGAAGCCATTAGGGGCAAAATTGTAGCGGCGTTTGGGTCAGACGCCGAACTATAAATAGGCTATGACATTTGGGAGGTTTAGTATGGC
>Ga0210405_10005873_pt1 | contig 11087 bp, 8 predicted proteins | sample IncBWH11MmetaG_FD_155492 | JGI IMG/M metagenome (GOLD analysis project Ga0210405, IMG submission 155492) | Forest soil microbial communities from Barre Woods Harvard Forest LTER site, Petersham, Massachusetts, United States - Inc-BW-H-11-M | ecosystem: Environmental > Terrestrial > Soil >... | reverse complement strand
CGCACTAACCGTACGGCGGCACTCTTTCCGTTATTTCCCCAGAGACCTCAGCCAAGCGAATTCAGCGCGCCCACACTCTTAGCTCCGTGGCGGATAGGCTCCCTGCAGCGCGATGACGAAGGTTATGGTCAAGTTCGGAGGCATGTTGTTATGCGCCTGGTTTCCGCCATTGTTTTGCACTGCCGCCGGGTTCATTGACACGAGGGTGGCGGCAGCGGCGTAAAGGGGCGGGGGCACTCGTTGTGTTCCCTCGCTGGCCCATACGGTGTTCCCCGGCACGTTCGGCGAATCCAGAGTGCCTGCGCCGCTGATGCAGGCAACCCCGTGATTATGCGCAGCCATTTGGGCCTGCAGCAATGTGACGCCATATTCGCCGCCGGTTTCGCCCCAGGATCGCGGCGTCAATCCCGCGCCGTTTCCATATCCCATTGGAGCCACAGCCTGCAGATTAGGCAGGCCAAAGGTGCTTTTGCCGTCACCGCCGAAGGTTGTACCCAAGAGTGAAAACAACGCCGTGTTTTGGGAGATAGACATCAATTGCCCATTGCACAGCGCCCAACCGTTCGGCGCAAAGTTGAAACCTACCATCCTGATCTCGCCAAGATACTGATCGGACATACTGAACCCTCCTGCGGATTCTCCGCTTAGTTTCGCGAGGGGAAAATTCCCGTCAACGCGATGATGAAATTGAGTACCAGGTAAGGCGAACGGTTATCGTGTGGTTGGCTTCCCCCGGCAGGGGCAATTGCATTTCCCGCCATCGCCGTGTTGATGGGAGAAGCGGCGTATTGCGCGGGTCCAGTCGCCCAAAAATTCCCCGACGGACTGCCCAAAGTGTTGCTCGCGCTGCTGCCCATGGCGGTGTGCGAATGCATCGGCATTTCCGCCACGAGCAGTGTGTGCTGCTCCTCTCCGGTTGACTGGCCCGGAGTATATGCCGGAGAACCCTGTTGCGAGCCGGCGTGCATGGGTGTGCGCCCGCGGAAATCGGGCAGCATGAAAGTATTTATTCCGTTGCCGCCAAAGGTAGTTCCCAGCAGCGAAAAGAGTGCCTGGTTCTGGTTAATCGGCATGGTTTGCCCATTGCATAATGCCCAGCCCTTGGGCGCAAATGAAAATGAGACGATACGAATCTCGCCAAGATACTGTAAACTCATAACGTTTTTCTCCCAGGAGTATTCCTGCCGCTTTCATTCAAGTTAGGTCTGTGACGGGTAAATTCCGGTCAACGCAATAATGAAACTGAGCACCAGAAATGGCATTAGGTTGTCATGCGGTTGATTGCCACCGGTCAGGGCTATAGACGCATTATTCATCGTATTATTCGCCGAGGTTCCCGGCCCAAACGACTTGTTCTGAATCTGACTGTTCCCCCAGGTATTGTTCGAGGGAGTAGTCGCGGCGCTTCCGGTGGCGCTGCCCATCGCGACGTGCGGATGCGAGGGCAACTGGCTGGTGGTCAATGTCACAGTCTCCGATCCAGCTTTCTGACCCAGCACGTAAGTGGAGAGTCCGTTTCCCTGTCCCTGGTGGATGGGAATGCGGCCCTGCAGGTCGGGCAGTGCAAAAGTCTGTTGACCGTCACCGCCATAGGTGGTTCCGATCAGATTAAATAGCACATCGTTTTGCGAGATACTTTGTATCGCGCCGTTACAAAAAGCCCACCCGTATGGCGCGAAGTTTCCGCCAAACATTCTGATTTCCCCGATATACGGTTGCGTCATCTTTCCCCTCCTCAGGATTGCGTTTGAGTCTTCGCCTCGATCAGGCGATTAAATACCGCTTCGTAAAATGTGCCGGTTTCGTCCCGGCCGACTGGAACCAAGAACAAATCGAAGTCTCCGATGGAATCGTGTTTCATCGGATAGATACGCTGCGCATAAACTTGGTTACGATCACCGCGGAAGCGCAGCGAAAACTGTTCCTGCCGGGGCGTGGCATGCCCATTGCTCAGTTCAACCAAATCCATCGCATACGGCTCGGACCCCTCATCGACGAGCCAGAATGTCGTGTTAAGGTTCTGCTCGAACATAGCCTTAGTCAGATAAATTGACATAACCCATTACCGTATCTGGTGTAACTTCATCGTTTTCTTTCTTGCCGGCGACTGGAGCCTGCGATTGCGGCCGCCAAACCATTTCGAGATAGATTGGGCCGGAACCAATCACGGTAAATCCCAACCGCTCATACCAGCGCAAAGCTGGATTGAAGCGCTCAACATGCAAGCCGACCGACTTACCGGCGAGCGAGGCCTCGTGGATGATCGCTTCCATCAGGTCCGAACCAATTCCAAGGCCGCGAAACTCCGGAATGAGGGCGATATCGACGACGTAAATTTTTTCTGGTGTCCGATGAAGAATCAGCCTCCCTGCCGCCATTTCATCGCGCCGGATCACCCAGTACTCGGCGCCGGGCATTTGCATCAGGTACGAACTGCGTTGAGCCTCGTACTGCATGCGCAGAAAAAGTTCTTGTTGCTGGGCATTCCATCCAGTAAGTGCCATCTCATCGCTGCGAGTGCTGGCAAAAGTCTGATAAAGAAATGGTTCGTCGGCTGGACCGACAGGGTCGAGTCTGATTAGTGGGGAAGTTACAATCGAGCTGAGCCGATCTTCGGCTTGAGTAGTTACTGTCAAACTGCGACTATCAAGATTCGGCACAAGATGCTTACGCTCGAACATGCAAGCCACACCACCCGAAGTAATTGGAGAAACGGGGCCCGTACTGATGAGTTAATGAGAGGGGCGAATGGTCCAACATCTACGCCGGTTTGTCAAGTCATTATTTGTAAAAAATGGCTATCCCTTCCCAAGTGGCTGAAAATTAACAAGTCGCAAGTTCTTTCATCTTGACTTATTTATTAGATCATTAGACCATGCCTACCGCGATCTTTCGAGATCACAATCCCCCAGCTAACGCGATCTCGATGAACCCAGGGAATTCTAAATAGACGTCGGCAAAGATTATCTGTGTCTGCCGCGACCGACCTGCGGGCTGTACAGAAATTAACTTCCGGCGTGGAGATTTTCATGATGCTGCGCCTTCGTCTAAGCCGCACCTGCGGCCTTGTCCTGCTTGCGTTCACCACCCTCCTAGTCGTTTCCTATTTTCCATTCGCCGGCACTCACGCGGCGACTACGGGCGCAACCATCCTTCCCAGTGCCGGGAAGCCTCTGGTTAACCTGAAGAATCCCCAGACTTTAAAGGTCACTTACACCGGGTCTGCCGACGCCACGGCGGCGTTACAGAATGGCTCTGCGATTCCTACCGCATTGGCTGCGGCTGATTTTGACGCCAACGGCGCCATGGACGTGGTGGCTGGTTACGCGACCGGATCTTCCGGTAAGAACGGCGGCGTGGTCGTCCTCATGCGCGGCAACCCTGACGCCTACGCGCCCACCGACTCGACGCTCTACGGCAAAGCCGCAAAGGGCAACGTTCCAGCTACCTTCTTGCCGCAAGCCGCGGCCTTCGCTGTCCCCGGGTCTCCCGATCTGCTGGCCACCGGCGATTTCAATCGTGACGGTACCAAGGATGTGTTGGTTGGCTCGCGCGGCGGCGTGCTTTACTTGCTAGCCGGCGATGGACACGGAAATCTGCTCGCTCCCCAAGTGGTAAGTCTTCCCGGCCAAGTAACGGCGTTGGCCGTCACCGCCGATGGCCATGTCGGAGTGAGCACGGACGGTCCGAACGGCCCGCAGTTGGCCATCCTCGCCCCCAGCGCAGAGGGGCTCACCTCCGGTGGAATTTATCCGCTGCCAGCGCGCGGCGATACTATGTCTTGGGGAAACTTGGGCGGCGGAGCCGACTTGGCGGTGGGCGCAGGCGCAAACATTGCGCTGTTCTATAACGCGCTGGCTTCAAACCCGCAAACCGAGGCGGTCACTGTTCCCTTCAACGTAAAGGGCATGGCCCTCGGCGACTTCATTTGGGACCGCGACGGCCGCACGGAAATCTCCGTCCTGGCTGACGATGGAACCATCCACATCCTGCAACACGGAACCCTGAATACAACGCCGCTGACGGCGGCCGAACTTCCCGCCCGCCGCGCCGCGATCCGAGGACATCACGCAAAGCCGGCCATTCCGCCGAATCCGACCGCCCTGGGCGCGTGGACCGTAGCCAAACAACTCACTTACACCAGCTCCGCGCCTTCTGGATCGGTTTCAGAGTCGGCTTTCAACTCGCCGCGCCTGGCCCAGTCTTCCACGCACGACTTGATGGTGCTCGATGCAGCAGCGAGCAAGCTTCATATTCTCGACACCTCCGGCAAAACTGCTAGCCCCAGCGCCGACGTTTCTTTCTCCAGTTCGCCGGTCGCGGCTTTGGCTCTGCCAAACAAGATAAACGGGGAGCGCGACATCGTCGTTCTCACTTCATCGCAGTCGGCCCCGACGCTGGTGACTTCCCCATCGAGCCTCACGTTGAACGTGAACACGACTGCGGACATCGACACTATCAACGCCTGCACCACGAGCACCACGACAATCCCGCCCACGCTCAGTTTGCGCGAGGCGGTTTGCCTTGCTAATAACTCCGCTCCCGACACCACCACCATCAACCTTCCCGCAGGCACGTATAGCCTCACCAGTCTGGAAACCGGCGAACTCCAGATTGACACCAGCGGAACCGGCTACAGCCTTACGATCAACGGTCTAGGGACAGTCTCGAACACGATCATCCAGCAGACCGATGGCCACGACCGCATCTTCGAGGAGGATTTCGCTCTAAGTGGTGGCAATCCGCTCACGATCCAAAACGTGACCCTGACCGGAGGCAATTGCACCACCGGCACCGACTGCGGGTTCAACGGCGGCGCCATTCTCGCCGGCGGTTTCACGGGCGACGATCTTGCCCTTACGAACGTAGTGCTGAGCTCCAATTCCGAACCGACCAACAGCGACGACGGCGGTGCAATCAACTTCGAAACTCCCGGCAGTCTTACGATCACCGGTTCGACGCTCTCGAACAACACCGCAAACGGGGCTGGTGGCGCGATTGAGTTTGTCGAGGGACCAAACGGCGTCGGCAATCTGTCGGTCACAACTTCGACTTTCTCCGGTAACACCGCGGTCATTTCCGGGGGCGGTATTTCTGCCACGCTCCAGGGCTCAGGCACCGAGACGCCCTCCACGGTCACGATCAGCGGATCAACCTTCACCGGCAACCACGTCACAGAGGGCGCCGGGCTTGGCGGTGGAATTTTTGCCGAGACATCCGGCACGGTCACAGCTTCCAACTCGCGCTTCGTAGGCAATACCGCCCCTGCCGGGGGGACGGGCGCTGCCATAGACGCCAGCACCGCTGGCACTCTCACCAACAACTGGTGGGGTTGCAACGGCGGACCCGGCGCCAGCGGCTGCGACACTGCTCAGGCCGGAGGAGGTGGGACCGACACCTTCAATCCCTGGCTGGTGTTGAGCGTCAGTGCCAATCCCACGCAAATCCTACCCAGCGGCACCTCCACGCTCACGGCCGACCTCACACACAACTCCAACGGTGTCGGCGGATTCAGCGTTCCCAACGGCATAGCCGTCACGTTCGGCGGCACGCTGGGCAGTGTGAACCCGACCGGCAGCACGCTTACTAGCGGCCAGGCGACCTCGACCTACACCGCAGGGTCGACACCAGGCGCGGGCACGGGCACGGCTGCGGTGGACAATCAGACGGTCAGCACAACGATCAACATTCTCGACTCCGTCACCGTTACCACCAGTCCTGCCAATCTGTCGATTACTGTCGATGGTGTAACGTCCACTTCTCCGCAGACCTTCAACTGGGTCGTGGGATCGTCGCATACCATCGCCACCACCTCGCCGCAGGCCATCTCTGGCGGAACGGAACAAGTATTCAGCAGTTGGTCGGATGGCGGCGCGATTTCGCATTCGGTGACCGCACCTTCGGCTACCACGACCTACACCGCGAGCTTCAACACGCAATACCAGTTGACCACGCAGGCTTCGCCGTCTGCGGATGGTTCGGTTACGCCGGTCTCGGGCCAATACTTTGCCTCGGGCGCAACCATCGCCGTGACCGCAACCGCCAACTCTGGCTTCGCGTTCAACAACTGGACCTCGACTGGCGGAAGCTTTGACTCCACCACTTCGGCCAGCACGAACTTCCACATGCCCGCTGCGGCAACGACGGTGACGGGTAACTTTATTCCTGCGTCGGTGCAGATCACGATCACCACCAGCCCCGCTAATCTCCTGGTGTCGGTGGATGGCGGAACGTTCACGGCAGCCCCGCTGGTCGAAAGCTGGATGATCGGTTCGCCGCACACCATCGCGACCACTTCGCCGCAATCCGGCGGAACGGGCATTCAGTACGCCTTCAGTAGCTGGTCCGACAGTGGAGCTATTTCGCACGCCATCACCGTACCTTCGACGGCCACCACGTATACCGCCAGCTTCAATACGCAATACCAGCTGACCACCGCGGCGAATCCCTCGATCGGCGGGAGCGTCTCACCCACTTCCGGCAACTACTACAACTCCGGGACGGTGGTACCTCTGACGGCCACTCCGAATGCCGGTTACAGCTTCACTAACTGGACCGGTAACGTCGCGAACTCCACCAGCGCCTCGACCAGCATCACCATGACGGCGCCGCAGAGCGTAACCGCCAATTTCTCGCTCATTATTGTGGCCGCCCCAACGACAACCTCGGTGTCTTCGAACAATAACCCATCGTTCACCCAGGCTCCCGGCAACTCGGTCACGTTCACGGCGACGGTGACTTCCAATACAACAGTGAACGAAGGCACGGTCACGTTTAGCGACGCAGCCAACGACTTCACGTGCAGCGGCGGCAACATCGTGCCCGTAAGCAACGGACAAGCCAGCTGCACCACCTCGTTTACCACAGAGGGTAGCCGGAGCGTCACCGCAGCCTACAACGGCACAGTCAACTTCCAGGCCAGCAGCGGATTCATCACGCAGACTGTAAACAACCACACTGTGGTGACCGGGAACCAGTTCTGCAACACGGGTGCAATCACCATACCCAGCACTGCGGGCGCTGCCACGCCCTATCCGTCGAATATCTTCGTAACGGGTCTGAGCGGCAACATTGGAGCCGTCACCGTCAACCTCAACAACATCAGCTCCAGCGATATTCAGCAGACGGATATTCTCCTCGTTGGCCCAACCGGTGCGAAAATCATTCCGTTCGCCAACGTGGGCGATGGCTCGACGATCGGCGGCGTGAACATCACGCTCGACGATGCAGCTTCCGGCCTGATTCCTGGAGGCTCTCCGCTCACCAGCGGTTCCTATCAGCCCACGTCGATCACGGGCAGCACGACCCTGGTCTTCCCCGCGCCAGCGCCAACGGTCAACGCGTCGAACTTCGCCGCCACTGACGGAGCAGCCACGCTCACTTCAACGTTCCAAAACACCGCTCCCAACGGGACATGGGCGTTGTACGCCATTGACCACTCGGGCAGCGGCGCAGCTACCATCGGTGGCGGATGGTGCGTGAATATTTCTCCCGCCACAGTGGCGGTCACAATCACAACTAGCCCCTCCGGTCTCCTGGTTTCAGCCGACGGCGGCACACCAACGGCGGCGCCGCTGGTCGAAAACTGGGTACCCGGATCGTCCCACACCATCGCGACCAGTTCGCCACAGTCAGGCGCGGCTGGCGTGCAGTACGTATTCAGCAGCTGGTCGGATAGCGGCGCGATCTCGCACGGCATCACGGTGCCGTCCGCTGCGACCACTTACACCGCAACGTTCAACACGCAATATCAGTTGACCACGCAGGCCTCGCCGTCCGCAGACGGCACGGTCACTCCAGCCTCAGGCGGATACTTTGCCTCGGGCGCAACCATCCCCGTGACCGCAACGGCGAACTCCGGCTTCACATTCAGCAACTGGACTTCGACCGGCGGGTCGTTCGACTCGACGACCGCGGCCAGTACCAACTTCCACATGCCCGCCGCACCGGCGACGGTGACGGGCAACTTCGGCAACGCATCGGTGCAGATTACGATTACGACCAGCCCGGCGAACTTGCTGGTATCTGTCGATGGCGGTACGTCGACTCCAGCGCCGCTGGTAGAAAACTGGGTGATCGGCTCGCCGCATACCATTGCAACCACCTCGCCGCAATCAGGCGGAACGGGCATACAGTACATGTGGAGCAGCTGGTCGGATAGCGGCGCGATCTCGCACGGCATCACGGTGCCGTCCACTGCGACCACTTACACCGCAACGTTCAACACGCAATATCAGTTGACGACGCAGGCCTCGCCGTCTGCGGACGGCACGGTCACTCCGGCCTCCGGCAGCTACTTTGCCTCGGGTGCAACCATCCCCGTGACTGCAACGGCCAACGCTGGCTTCGCATTCAGCAACTGGACGGCGACCGGCGGCTCATTCGACTCGACGACCGCGCCCAGCACCAACTTCCACATGCCCGCCGCACCGGCGACGGTGACGGGCAACTTCACCACCGCGGCGCAACCACAGGTCACGCTAAACCCGACCAGCGTGAACTTCGGCAACGTTTATCTCAACACCATGGTCTCGCAGGAAATCACGGTGCAAAATACCGGCAACGCTACCTTGACGTTCACCAGCATCACCTTGACGGGCAAAAATGGCGGCGGCATGTTCCACGTGCAGAACTCGTGCCCGAAAACGTTGGCTGTTGGACACACCTGCCAGGTCGAAGTCTTCTTCACTGCCAACCAGATCGGCCCTCGCACCAACACTCTCAGCTTCTTCGACAACGCTCCGGGAAGTCCGCAGCAGGTGGGCTTCACGGCGATGGTCATCAATCCAAAAGACTCGTTCAACCCCAACCCAGTCAACTTCGGCACGGTGAAGCAAGGCCACAGCAAGAGCGTGAATGTGACCATTACCAACACGGGCACAACGACGCTGACGATCACCGGCGTCAGCATCACCGGCGCGGACATGGGCGACTTCGGGCAGAGGAACAACTGCACATCGCTCGCACCTGGCCGAAATTGCATCGTCGACGTAACATTCACCCCAACCATGACGGGCCCCAGATCTGCCAACCTGACAGTAACGGACAATACGCAGGCCGGGACGGACAGCGTCCAGTTGATGGGAACGGGAGACTAGCGACTGAGACTCCTCGGCTGGTCGTGGCCGAGGGTCCAGCGGTACTAGAGCTGCATCGATAGGCAAGAGCGACACGTCAGGTGTCGCTCTTTGTTTTTGGTTTTAGTTCTTATTCGTTCGATAAAGGGATGGTGGGCGCTATAGGATTCGAACCTATGACTTCCACCGTGTGAAGATGGCACTCTACCGCTGAGTTAAGCGCCCCGCTCAGGTCGATTTATTCAAACATTTGCCGACGGATTATGCAACTGCTGGCGGCCAAGCTTCCAAGTTGGACGCCTAGTGTCGGAGGGCAGAGTGATAACGCTCAAACCGAGGCCGAGGCCGGGAAAGCCGTCGACAAAACCTTTGGTGCTATCGGCAGCACCGCGATACCAGAGCGCCCCATGTCGCACCAGGGACGCTCCGGTTATCGCAGTAACCTATTATTGACACGTCTGAAGAGCATCCTGTCTCGCACTAGTGCAGAGCGTTCGTCTTTACTCCGACGGTCGGCAGGTCGCTGGACGCAATGACGTCATTTAGAGAAACTTGTTTCAGGGCTTCTCTTAATTGCGGAAAGTCCGCCTTTGTTTCGACTATCCGGTCTGCAACGGAAACAAAAGCCACAGCCAAGCGACCATTCTGATCCACGTAATTTCTGAGAGTGGTCGAAAACTGCTTCGTGGCGTTCGGACGCAAATCCTCCTTGACCGTCCACACTTCTCCCCTCAGACACTTGCCGTTGTTATTTGCGACTAGATAGGCACCCAGAGCGAATCTCTTGATCGTTTCACTGGAATTATTCTTGACGGTGTAGTTCAGGGTCGACAGTTGCCGCCCCCCTTCCGATTCTACTCGTGCCGAAACAACGGTCAATGGCATCTCGGAGGGAACGATGATCGCATCAGTCTGTTCGAGTCCTTTCGGTGGCATGCCAGCAAAGGTGTCGGATGGTTTCGTGCGAGGCCAAATTAGCAGGGCGGCCAATGGAACGACCGCAAGAAGTCTCAGGTTGGGCACGTGAACGTACCTCCTTTAGACGGACCCTAGAATTATATACGCCTAAGTCGATCCCGCTGGATAAGCCTATTCGCAGCCAGCACGAAAGACTCAATTTCCCTTTCCTAGGCTAACGACTCACCGCGACTTCACCGATGACCGCCAACAGGAGCGGTCATCATATGCGGATTCTGGCGATGCTGTTGTTGTTGGCTGGGGCAGCGAGTGGGCAAGATGTGCCGGGCAGGAGCTTGTTGGACACTGGTACGCTGGGGGTACCGATGTCGAGAGAAACCAAGATGGCCTTCGCAGTATTCGGAGGCGAGCTTCTGGCCGATGGCGTCGCGACCAGGATTCTCTACCAGCGGCACTACGACGAGATTGATCCCCTGGCGAAGCCGTTTACTCACGCCGGCGTGCCGGGGCAGATCGGGGCGAGTCTTCTCGGGGCGGGGGCCGTCGGCGGGACATGGTGGGTGCTCCACCGGACGCATCATGACCGAATCGCAAGGAACTTCTTACGGTCGGTCACGGCGGCCGAGGGTGGCAATGTTGGGCGGCAGTTCTCGATTCTGCGGACCAGCAAGAAGTAAGTCGCCCCAGAAAAGGTCGAGCTTCGCTCGACGGACAGCCGGGGGCGGCTGTCCCCACATCCCCCGTTCTGGACAGCAACTAACCTCAGCATCCCTCCTAACCTGACACGCCAAACATCCCCTTTAGACTCGTGACCTGCCGTGGTAGCCTATCGTCGGGCAGGGGCGGGGCGGCTTGGGGTGCGCCGGCGCTGGTGCCCAAAGTTACTTCCATGCCGGATCCAAACAGGCACCTTCGGCCCGCTGTATCCCCCTCATCTGCGGGGGGTTCCACCGATTCGGAGGCACGGGGAGATGGTTCGGTAGTGCAAGAAAAAGGACAACTTTCCGGCCGCGAGCGGGTTCAACCTAGTGTGAGCACTGCCGCGATCGACCGGGGCGTTCTGATGGCAGGCATGGGTGCGCGCCTGGATAG
>Ga0210405_10005872_pt1 | contig 11087 bp, 10 predicted proteins | sample IncBWH11MmetaG_FD_155492 | JGI IMG/M metagenome (GOLD analysis project Ga0210405, IMG submission 155492) | Forest soil microbial communities from Barre Woods Harvard Forest LTER site, Petersham, Massachusetts, United States - Inc-BW-H-11-M | ecosystem: Environmental > Terrestrial > Soil >... | reverse complement strand
CGTGGTGTACGCAGCGGAGACTAAAACATGGCCAGGAACTCATTCGTATCATTAGCGCACGCCAGGCGACTCGCCAAGAACGCCAAGCCTATACCGGATAGCAAGCTCGATTTCTCGGACATTCCCGAATCGACCCCAGCCGAACTCCGCCGCGCTCGCCGAGTCGGCCGCCCCGCCACCGGCAACGCGAAACAGCTCATCGCCATCCGCATCGCCCCAAAACTTCTCCGCCAACTCCGCCGCATGGCCGCCAAACAATCCAAACCCTACCAAACCCTTATCCACGAACTCCTCGAAAAATCCGCCCGCAAAGTCGCTTAACCGCGGTGTCTCGCCAAAGTGTCTTGGATGCGAGTCCAAAAGGGGGCTGTTTAACTCATTGATGTTGAATAGCTTGTCGAAATGCTCTTCGGTGACGGCCCCAAGGGGAACAAATTCGCCGACGCCGGCGTTGGCAAAAACAATATCGATTCGGCCTTTCACCTTGGAAACGGTCTCGTAAAGACGATCAAGGTCGGCGAGTTTGGCAATGTCGCCCTGAACGCCAGAAACGTTGATGCCGATTGCCACAGCCTCGTCGAGTTCCTTCTTCCGCCGGCCGGTAATTGAAGACATAGGCGCCCTCTTTGACGAAAAGCTTTACCGTAGCCAGTCCAATCCCTTCTGTGCCGCCGGTGACGACGGCTGTCTTGCCTTCGAGCTTTTTAGGCATTGTTTTTTCCTGCTCTTGCCGAGTTCTAACGAACTCTCCTGCTCTGACACATTTGTACTAATGGGCGTCGAGCCACTTCCGAATATTCGAGACGGTATCCTCGTAGAACGTCTTGTAAAGACCGTGCGATACGTAGCCGATATGCGGCGTTGCCAGCACGTTTTCGAGCGTCCGGAAAGGGTGATCCGGAGGCAGCGGCTCAATGTCGAATACGTCGATCGCCGCGCCAGCGATTCGCTTCCTCTTCAACACGCTGATCAAAGCTTGCTCATCGACGATCGGCCCGCGCGACGCATTGATCAATCGCGCCGTTGGCTTCATTCTCTCCAGCTCCGCGGCCCCTACCAGGCCGCGCGAACGGCTGCTCAACACCAAATGGATCGTCAGGATGTCAGCCCGCTCGAACAGTTGGTCCTTGGAAACCAGGATCGCGCCCGCGGCTTTGGCGGCCTCGGGCATCATGTTCTGGCTCCAGGCAATCAGATTCATTCCAAAAGCGCTCCCGATCCGCGCGACCTGTGATCCAATCCGCCCAAGTCCCAAAACTCCTAGGATCTTTCCACGGAGATCCGTGCCCACTGTTTGCTGCCAGCCGCCGGATCGGACGGAGTTGCTCTCCGTCACGATATGTCGCGCGGAATCCAAGATCAGCGCCCAGGTAAATTCGATCGTGGGGTCCGACCTATACCCAGTGTGAACCACTCTGATCCCATGGTCGCCCGCGGCGGCAACATCGATCGACGCGTTTCCAGCTCCCGTCGAGGCAATGAGCTTGAGATTGGGAAGGCGCTCAATGACGTTACTGGGCAGCGGGGTCCGCTCGCGCATCACACAAACAACATCAAAAGGCAGCAACCGCTCAATCAGGGCGTCCGGGTCGGCGAGGTGGTCCTGAAATACTTCGATGTCCGCTCGATCACGGAGCACCGACCAATCGGCGCTCTCCAGCGCCGTATTTTGGTAGTCGTCCAGAACAGCGATCTTGTGCTTCTTCATTGGGTCCATCCTGCGGTGATTGATGCAGCCCACCGCATCGCGCGACGAAGGGTCGGTCTACCAAATCGTCATTCGATGTCAGGGCTTAACATTGGCTTTCGCACCCCGTTCGAGTGCCAAGAGGAAGTCGGCGGATGGGAATCTTTCCTTCATGGCGTTAATAAGGCTTTCGGGCTTTCGGGCTTTCGGGCTTTTTGGCTTTCTTGAGTTCTTCTTCAAAAGCTAATAAATAGTTTTCCGTAAAATCCACGGCGGTACTCGCGTCAAGGGGAGCTCCAACCTTGCTATGTCCAGGGATAACAACCGAAGGTTTCAATTCTCTGATTTTATTTAGTGAGTCCAACCATTTCCCTCTAGCCTTACTTTCCGTTTCCGCGGTGTAAGCGTGCATGTTATTGAACAAAACGTCCCCGGCAATGAGAACCCTCTGTCCAGGAATCCAAAGCATCGTGTTTTCATCGGTGTCGCCCCGGATGCTTTTAAGGACCTCTATTTTTGAGCCCTCAAATTCAATAACGTTGCCGTCGAATTTTTCGATAGCAACGACGCTAGTGGTTGCACTTGAGCCCAAGATCTTTTTCCATTTATCTACTTTCTCTTGATAGACCTTGTTGATTCGGTCCGTTACGGCAGAATTCGCGATAATCCTCACTCCCGGGTACGCCTCCTTAAAAACCTCGAGACCGAGAAAGTGATCGGCGTGCTCATGGGTAATGTAGATGATAGACAGCGGCTTTTTAGTTTCTCTGATTTCCTGTAAAACTATTTCAGCATTGGTTTTTGTTAACTGCGCGTCGACCAACATCACTTCGCGGGTTCCCTCGATAATCACTGAGTTAGCCCAAAGCTGATCGTCGGGGGAGGTGAACACCTTGATTGAAAAACTGTGCCCGCCACCCGCAAATGCAGATGGACAAGAAATTAGAAATAGGAGACTGATCACCGCTGAACAAACAGCAAGACGCCCCATAAATTCTCCTATCTTGATTTATAGAGGCAGTTACTTCGCAGCTAAATTCGGCGGCAAAGCAATTGCCAATGGCCAGGTCCAGCAAATCCGATGGTCCCAACTTGACCCGTCGGCTTGTCCCGCAGCATCACTACCCTTGCGGTGAGGCTACTTCTCGTCCCATCGATCGGTAAATACCACCGGCACCCAGCTATACCCACTCCCGTCCTTGCGCACGCGACCCAGGGCAGGAAACAATGACGTATGCGGCGCCGCGATCAAAACATCCTCGCGCACGAGCTTAGACAGCAATTGATTCCGCGTCGCCGCAGCCGCATTCTGGTCGATGTCGAAAACCGCGGTGACCTCGGGATGCTGCATCTGGACGCGCTGTGCATGGATGATGTCGCCCCAAAACAGAATTTTTTGTCCCTTTGACGAAAATTCGTAGCCGGTATGTCCTGGGGTGTGACCAGGCAGCGGGACGATTTGCATGCCGTCGACGATTGGCTCGGAGCCACTGAACGTGTGCCATTTACCGGCCTTGATGTACGGCGCTGCGACGGCTTGCGCACTCTGGAAGAACGGTTGCGCAACCTTCGGCGCCTTAGCGGCAATTTCCGCCGACAACCAAAAGTCGCTTTCAGCCCTCGCAACGTAAACATCGGCATTGGGAAAGACGCGCTTTCCGTCCTGCGTCGTGAGGCCGCCGACGTGATCGGAATGGAGGTGCGTGACCAAAACGAGATCAACTTCTTCCGGCGTGTAACCTGCGCTGCGGAGGCTGCCCACCAACCGCCCGAGTGCTGCCCCACCCCACCAGGTGCCGGCGCCCGCATCCACGAGGATCAGCTGCTTGCCCGTGTTAACTAGGAAGCTTATATCAACGACATCCAAGAAGTGCGGGTCTTCCTGCAGTGCCTTGACAACACCATCCATCGTCGCCTTCGTTCCGTTCAGCCACAGCGGATCGAATACGCCGGTGCCATCGTATAGGGCCGTCACTTCGAGGTCCCCGACTTTCACCCGGTAGAAGCCCGGCACCTGATCATGATGCTGGTGTGGGGCAGCCAGAGCTGCGTTCGGAACGGCGACAAGGCCGGCCAGCGCTGCGAGGAGAACGGCGGCGAAGCGCGTTAAATTTCTCTTGTACGCGTTTCTTGTCGCCTGTGCGGAGAGTTCCACTGCTTTGTCTATGCTTTTCATTGGTATGTATCCCTCTTCTGAGTTTGAATTCGGCTCTGATGTGCGCTTGGGCTCTTGCAAGCGCATCGGTCGAGCGCCACCGCGACAGCCCGCCATGGGCATTAACGGCAGCACTCCAACAGATCATTCATACGCATCCTCTGCAGCATCGCGTCGAAGATAGCTGTTCGATCGCCCGTTCATTCTTAACCGCAATGCTTTCCTCAGTGCCCGTTTCGCGTGAAACAGCCGCCCCTTCGCCGCTGTCACTGAGACGCCCATCATCCTGGCTGTTTCTTTCATGGAGAGCTCTCGCAACTGTTGAATCTCAACAACTCGTCGAATGGTCTGTCGTAAGTCGCAGATCGCTTCCCTAAGAATTCTTTCCTTCTCGCGCTGCGCACACAGTGTTTCCGGATTCGCGCAGGGGTCCGGTACATCCCACCCAACTCCATCTGCGCCCAACTCGCAGGAACCTAGGTGTATTTCCCGCGACCTACGGTTTTTGCGAAGGGTCATCAGCGCTGAATTGATGGCGACACGGGTTAGCCATGTGGAGAAGCTGGACCGGCCGTCAAAATTCTTAATGTGAATGAAGGCACTCAAAAAAGCATCCTGGAGTGCATCTTCGGCGTCTTCACGATTTCTGGTGATGCGATGCGTACTCTGGACAAGTTTTTGCGCAAGAGGCTGGCAGAGTGCGCCGAAGGCGTCCGCTTGCCCTTGCTTTGCCGCCGCTACCAAGGCCTGTTCGCACATTGTCATCGCCTCCTCGGTTTTACACCGGGGATGATGAAACGTATTTGCTCTCCGAACAAACCTAGATGGAGTCCTCTTTTGGTCACCCGATGGCAGCTGGGCGCGGCACAACTTTAGAGGGGGATAAGCACGACTCTAGTGGCGGATTTCTGACATTAGGGAGAAGAATTTGCCTGGGGCAGAGTACTATCATGCTGGGTTGAGATAGTTCTCCGACTTGAGTCTTCGTCCAATACGAGCAAGGCTGATGAGCTTATGTAAGCCGCGCCGCGGCATTTTAATTCGAAGCTGTCTCCTCTGCGTGATGACGTTCGCAGGCTCTGTGGTTGCTCTGGGTTCTAGTCCGATTGCGGATGACTACATTCGCACGAACTTCACAGTTGAAGACGGCCTCCCGGACAACGTCGTGAACGCGATAGTTCAAACTGGGAACGGCCTCCTGTGGGTTGGCACGGAGTCAGGCCTCGCCAGCTTCGACGGAAGGGAGTTCATTCCGATCGACCTTCACGTCGCGGGTGCGCCCCCCCAAGGTTCCGTCACCTCGTTGGTGGAGGCGTCGAACGGTGACCTTTGGGTGGGAACGCATGCTGGGGTCGTGCTTATACCGAGGAACGCCCTTGATCAGATTGATCCTACGCAGTTGACTTATTACCAGCTGAGTCCAGGCGCAAGCGACCAGGTCGGATCACTCTACCAGACCCGCGACGGTACGATTTGGGCAGGGACCAACCATGGTCTTTACCGGCAAGAGTCTGGCAAATTCGTATCAGTGATATCCGTATTGTCAGTCAACCGAATCGCGGAATCACTGGAAGGCCATCTGCTCCTAATCACTGGACGAGGATTCGTCGAGTGGAACGGTCGTGGGATTATCGAACATCCAGGTCTGGCGGCCAGCTTGGGCGTACATGAGGACCAAATCTTCAACGTGTTCCAGGACCGAACTGGAACAGTGTGGTATTGCACAGAAGCCGGCATCGTGCGTCGCGGCCGCCGCCCTTTCGCCCGGTTGCATCCGCACAATGTTTCCAGAACGACGGCATATCGAACCTATGAAGACCCGCAAGGTGGGGTCTGGGTTGTTTCGGGCATCGGCCTGTATCGTGCTATCGCGGACCACCTTCAGACTCCAGCGGCTGATATTCGTGCGCGCAGCTTCTTCGCCGGCAAGGACGGCGAGCTTTGGGTAGGCACAAACGGAAACGGCCTTATTCAGCTCAAGCCTCGTGTTGTACGCATGTATACAAGCGGCAACGGACTGCCCAACGACGTCGCCATGGCCGTACTAGCGACCCACGATGGCAAGGTTTGGGTTGGTGGCAATTGCGGATTGTCTGTTTTCGAGGCAGAGCGCTTCAAGGTTTATAGAGAAAAGGACGGTCTCTTAAACTCCTGCGTCTGGGCGCTGGCAGAGGATCAGAACCGCGACCTGTGGATAGGAACGTACGGCGGCGGACTCTTTCGATTCAGGGGTGGTCATTTCCATCAGTATTCCCGGGAACAGGGGCTACCGGACACCGTGGTACTCCAGATTGCCGTGGCTCGCGACGGTTCTCTCTGGCTCGCCACGCCTAATGGCGTCAGCCACATGCAGAACGGGCATTTCCAGAACTATACCGTCGCTGAGGGGCTTTCCAGCAATCAAGTCTTCAGTGTCTACCAGGACCGCTCTGGTAGCGTCTGGGCTGAGACGCAAGGGGGGATTGATCGTCTTGTAGGAGAACGATTCGTTCCGCTTCCGTCGGCACAAACCAGGGACGGTCCGTTATCAATCAGACTTGCAGAGGACTCATTGGGCGACCTATATACGATCAATTCTCCGAAAGGGATAAGCCTGATCGAGAACGATCGGCTGATCGCGGTTAATGAGAATCTGAAAGTGCTGGACATGGTCGAGTCTCCCCAGCATAACCTCTGGTTCAGTGGCATCGACGGAATCATCCGCATTGCAGTTAACGACCTCAAGAAATCAGTCATAGATCGCGATGCTCCGCTGAATTACGCCCGGTTCGATCGGGCGGACGGCATGAATTCGATACAGTGTAGCGTTGGCTCACCGAACATGGCGATCACACCGAATGACAAGCTTTGGGTCGCAACGGTTAAGGGCCTGGCAATGCTTGACCTCGCTCGACTACAGCAGGCGAACACCAAGCCGACGGTCTTCGTGGGAGCAGTCACCATTGGAAAAAACAAGGTGCACGCAGGCCGCGAATTAATATTGGCTCCAGGAACCCACCATGTCGAGCTTCACTTGGAAGCCGTGGATCTCGCCTCGCCGGAAAAAGTCCGCCTACAGTATCGAATGGACAGCGTTGACGCCGGTTGGCTTGATGCCGACGCCACTCGAACGGCGATATACACGAACATCCCGGTCGGCACTCATGCCTTTCATGTCCGGGCAAGCGGCAGTGACGGGGTGTGGGATCGCGTCGGCATCCTCTACAACATCACTCAGCGGCCGTATTTTTATCAAATGACGTGGTTTCGACTTCTCTCTGCCTGTGTCCTCGTCTTTCTTTTGTTCGCGGTCTATCTAGTCCGAGTTAGGCAAATTATTCGGCAAACTCTTATCCGGCACGAAGAGCGGCTGGTGGAGCGCGAACGTATCGCCCGGGAACTGCATGACACGCTGTTGCAGAGTTTTCAGGGATTGACGCTGCATTTTCAAAGAGCTCGCAACCTTCTTCCCGAGCGCGCAGCGGAAGCGATTCAAACTCTAGACAGGGCGCTGGATGGAGCGGAACAGGCGATTGTCGAGGGACGAGACGCGATCCACGACCTACGCTCTCCTGCCCCTGCTACGCAGGGCCTAGCGGAGGAAATCACATCCCTGGGAGAAGGACTTGTTGTCAGGGACGGCGATAAGGATCCCGCGCAGTTCCGTGTAGTGATTGAAGGATCGGCACAGACGTTGCATCCAAACGTCCAAATTGAGATCGTCCGGATTGCGCGTGAGGGATTGCGGAATGCTTTTGGTCATTCCCAAGCCCGCCGAATCGAAACAGAGATTGCTTACAGCAACAATCTCTTTCGATTGAGAATCCGAGATGACGGAAAAGGAATTGATCCCGGTGTACGAAATCGAGCGGAACGCGTCGGGCATTGGGGCTTGGCCGGTATGCGCGAGCGCGCGGAACGCCTAGGCGGGGCATTAGAGGTGTGGAGTGAACCTGGAGCGGGGACCGAAGTTGAGCTGCGTATCCCCGCCACGATTGTTTACGAATCATCCCGCGCTCGAAATAATGTCTGGTTATTCTGGAAAAAGACGAAGAACGATCATGAACACCACTCCTAATCCCATTCGCATTTTGCTAGCCGACGACCACCCCGTCCTGCGCCAAGGTATACAGGCGCTGGCTGCTGACGAACGCGATATGCAGTTCGTGGCGGAGGCGTCCACCGGGCGGGAAGCGATCGAACAGTTCCGCAAACACCTGCCCGACATCGCGCTGATGGATCTGCAGATGCCTGACATGAACGGTCTCGATGCGATGATTGCCATTCGAAACGAATTTCCTGACGCGCGCATCATCATCCTTACGACGTATGCGGGCGACGTTCGGGTTTCGCGAGCGCTGAAAGCTGGCGCTCGCGGTTATTTGCTAAAGAGCCTCTTACGCAAAGAACTCTTGGACACAATTCGCGCTGTCCATGGCGGCCAGAGGAGAATTCCGGCCGATCTGGCCACGCAAGTTGCTGATCACGTTGCGGATGACACTCTAACCCCCCGGGAAATCGAAGTTCTCAAATCGATTGCCGCCGGAAACGCCAACAAAGTGATCGCAGATCAATTGTCAATCACCGAGGAAACCGTCAAGGGCCACGTCAAGAACATCCTCTCGAAACTTGGCGCAAACGACAGAACCCACGCAGTCACCATCGGGCTGAAACGCGGAATCATTGAACTTTGATCCCCTCTAAAGAGGTGAATCTGCACCCCCGCAACGGGGCTGTCATCTAAGTCTCATCGCAGCCTACACTTGCCGATGGGGTTCGCTCTGCAACGTCTCTTCTCCATGTTTCCGAATGGTTTGCCCGGAGCAGGACTTCTCCTTCTGCGCTTGGTATGCGGCGTTCTCGTAATTTCCGGCGCGGTGACAACAACCCTTGGAGCGTCTCACACGCAAGCATTCATCTTGCAGCCAATTGCGCTTGCAGCGGCACTGCTCCTATTTGTAGGGCTTTGGACCCCGATAGCCGGGCTTGTCATCGTACTTATTGAATTGTGGTTGGCTTTGTCAGGAACGAGAGGCATCGAGAATTCCGTTCTTCTGGCCACGCTTGGAGCAGCGCTCGCCCTTCTGGGGCCTGGTGCTCATTCCGTTGACGCAAAACTTTACGGTCGAAAGCGAATCGAGATTGGCAAAGATTAGGGCTGTTTCTCGCCCCTCTAAAGAGTCGGCCGTACGCATCCCCTTCTAGTGAATCCTTGAAACCTCCATTTAGGGTTGTTCAGCTGTAGAGAGTCGCGGCACCATCGGCTCCTGTAGACGGGAGAGGGGTTCAGCGGAAGTCGACTGAATTCATACCAGCTATCAAAGAAAAGGAGAAAAAAAATCATGAAGAGTATTTACGGGGTTGTAGCGCTCGCCGCCATGCTGATGGGCACGACCCTGCTGCTGGAGAGAACTGTTAAAGTTGCTGCGGCGGCGCCAACCGGCATCAAGAACGTGGTTCTGGTGCACGGTGCATTCGCCGATGGCTCCGGATGGGAAGCGGTCGCCAACATCCTCAAGAAGGACGGGTACACGGTGTCGGTGGTGCAGCACCCAGAGACCTCGTACGCCGAGGACATCAAGTTTACGAAGGCGGTGATCGATCGACAGTCCGGGCCGGTGGTTCTGGTGGGTCACAGCTACGGCGGGGCAGTCATCACTGAAGCCGGCAACGATCCAAAGGTCGCGGCGCTTGTCTATATTGCCGCTTTTGAGTTGGACGCTGGGGAAAGCTGCGCCACGATCGAGAAAGGCTTGCCGCCGGCCACCAAGGGGATCAAGCCTACCGACGATGGCTACTTCTACATTGACCCGGCCGTCTTTGCGGCCGACTTCGCAGCGGACGTCCCGGCGCCTAAGGCGGCGTTCATGGCTGAGTCGCAGGTTTTGATCTCCGGCGACTCGTTCACCTCTCCCGTTACGACTCCGGCCTGGAAGTCGAAGCCCAGTTGGTACATGGTGGCCACCGCAGACCGGTCGATCAACCCGGACCAGGAGCGCATGATGGCGAAGCGTGCCAACGCCAAGACGGTCGAAGTCAATGCCAGCCATGTGGCCTACATGTCGCACCCGAGGGAAACAGCCAAACTCATCGAAGAGGCCGCTGCCTCTTCGATATCTAATCAGTAATCGTCGAACAAAATAAAGCCTACGCAACCCAAACCAAGCATCGTTTTCTGCCACGGGATCTGGGCCGATGGTTCGTTTTTTAACAGGCTGATTCCGACACTTCAGGCCGAAGGACACCAGGTGATCGCCGTCCAATACGGCCTCGACTCACAGGCAGCCCGACGTCGCCGCAACGAAGCGAACGGAGTTCGATCTCTTTCGGAAATGCGTGAAAGGATCGCAAAGTACAGACGCCTACCCATTGAACCGATGGACAACCCAAAGATCGGTTGCATACTCTTGGCCGAACCATTCTTTTTCAGAGAGGCAGAATGGATTCCGGTACCCTCGGATTTCAGCCTTAATATTGTCCAGGGAAAAGGATACAACAGCGAAGATGGGACCACTGGCAAGGCCCTCTGGGAAGCGATCACTGAAAGATTGGCGACACGGGCTACTGCGAACCTTGACCCCGGTCCAGCGACTATCGCAGCGGTCGAGAGTATCCGCTACGGCGAACCGATGGTCGTTCGACCGCGACTCGGCCAAGGCACATTCAGAGTGATTGTGACCGACGCTTATGAGCGTAGATGCGCGATCGCGGGCGAGCGCACACTGCCGGTGCTACAGGCTGCGCACATCAAGCCTTACGGCTCGGGTGGTCCGCATGAACTCGAAAATGGCCTGCTTTTGCGAAGTGACCTGCACACGTTGTTCGATCAGGGATACCTGACTGTCGACGCGGATCAACTGAAAGTGGTCGTCAGTAGTCGCATTCGAGAAGAGTTTGAGAACGGGCGAGACTACTATCATCTGCACGGAAGAGCCATACGCCTGCCGCGCGAGAGTGACAGCTTGCCCTCCCATGAATATTTGGCTTTCCACAATAGCGTGTTCCGTTAGTGGGAGTTGTTCTTCTCTATCTCAGGTGCCACCTTTTTTGCCGGCGGCGGACCCCGGTGTTTATACAGGTGCAAGGCCTGATCATCCATTTCGGAGCAGATGCACGTCATTGTCGGGCGCGCAAATGGGAGCGGGAATTAGCTTGACCCGGGACAGGGGTCGTGCCCTGATTCATTTCACTTTTCCAGTGTGTTCCACGCGACTTCGAAACAAGTTCTCTGTGTTCTTATCCATGAAGTGGACGTAGCAGCCGTTC
>Ga0210405_10005871_pt1 | contig 11088 bp, 10 predicted proteins | sample IncBWH11MmetaG_FD_155492 | JGI IMG/M metagenome (GOLD analysis project Ga0210405, IMG submission 155492) | Forest soil microbial communities from Barre Woods Harvard Forest LTER site, Petersham, Massachusetts, United States - Inc-BW-H-11-M | ecosystem: Environmental > Terrestrial > Soil >... | reverse complement strand
CGGTCAGGGAGACGGGAGTGGAAGATTTGATCGATGAAGCCACGGACAAAATCTTCGAGCAGCGGATGGCCAAGGGGTTTCCAAAGGGTGTCGATCCGCGCACGGTGAAGGCGCAGATGCGCGAACAGGTGAAGGCCGAATATCAACTTTACCCGCCGGAAAGATCGGGCGTTTATCACCGGCCCTGGGTAATCCATTTGGGGAGCGCGAAAGATTCATTGAAAGGCCAGCCTTTATTCTTGCGCGTTAAGTTCAACTCAGCGGATTATAATTCGGCAGGCACCTACTACGTAGGCTGGGTGGTCGGCGCGTCGTCGAGCGTGGAGCCATGGGTGAGCGATGTCATGAGTCTTGCGCCGGATACGTTTCATGAGTTTCCCATTCCGCCGAACCTTTTCGATCAGAACGGCGATCTGACCATCATGTGCCACAATCTCAACACGAGCGCATTGCTCTTCCCGCTGGACGATGGAATGGAAGTGCTGTACCGCCAGGGCGGATTCGGTCTGAACTTTATCCGCGGGTTGGGAATCATACTTTGCTGGATGGCTCTGTTCGCGACGCTTGGCCTGGCTGCGGCAAGTTTCCTGTCATTTCCCGTCGCCGCCTTTTTCTCGCTCGCCGTCCTGACCATGAGCCTCTCCAGCGGCACGCTGGCAAATGTCGTACAGGAAGGCACGATCATGGGTTACAACGAGGAAAAGGGCACGTCGGGCCATTCGCCCATCGATGCAATAGTGGTGCCGACGTTTCGCGCCGTACTCCACGTGATTCAGCTCGTCCAGCAATTTTCTCCCATCGACTCACTGAGCACGGGACGCATGATCACATGGACCGATCTTAGCCTCGCTATTGCGCAGATTGTGCTGCTACTGGGCGGAATTCTGGGCCTGTTCGGAATTTTTGTCTTCAACCGGCGCGAACTGGCCACCGCGCAAGGAAACAACTGAGCACCATGTCACCGCGCGCCTACAAATGTTTATTGGGAACCATCGCGGTGGTGTTGATGGTGGGCGTATCTGTGCTCGAGCGAAACCTCAATCACGAGCGGGACGTGCTCGGTCTCACGCGTTATACGGAGTTGAAGGGCGCGCCGCCTGTGCTGGCGATGACCACGGTCGCGCTGGGCGGTTTTCGCGGGCTGATTTCCAATGCGTTGTGGATTCGCGCCAACGATTTGCAGGACGACGGCAAGTACTTCGAGATGGTGCAATTGGCCGACTGGATCACGAAATTGGAGCCGCATTTTACCCAGGTCTGGCTCGTGCAGGCATGGAACATGGCCTACAACATTTCGGTGAAGTTCAAGGATCCGCCGGACCGTTGGCGCTGGGTCCAGCGCGGAATCGAACTGCTGCGCGACGAAGGGCTGAAGTACAACCCGGATGATGTGCTGATCCACCGCGAGTTGGCCTGGTTTTACCAGCACAAAATGGGGGCCAACCTCGACGATGCGCATCTTTATTACAAGCAAATGTGGGCCAACGAAATGTCGGCGGTGCTCGGCACCAACAAGGTCGATTGGGACGACTTGATTCATCCCAAAACCGCCGAGGAAATCGAGCGGACGAACATATTGCGGGCCAAATACAAACTGGATCCCATCTTCATGAAGATGATCAACGAGACGAACGGCCCGCTCGAGTGGCGTCTGCCGGAGGCGCATGCGATTTATTGGGCGCAGCAGGGCCTCGAAGCCGCAAAACGGAATGAACGGAAGATCAATCCCGACGACCTGATCACGCTGCGGCGGGTGATTTATCAATCAATGCAATTGAGCTTTCAACGGGGCCGGTTGATTGCCAATCAAGCCGACCGCAATTTCGAATTCGGTCCCAATCTCGAAATCATCGGCAAAGTAAGCGCGGCTTACGAACAGGCCATGCAGGACGACCCCAAAAATCGCGATCACATCCAGACGGCGCATCGAAACTTTTTGCGGGATGCGGTCTGGTTTCTGTACGTTTACAACCGGCTGGCGGACGCGCAGTCATGGTTCAAGTATCTGGGCGAACAATATCCGAATAAAACTTTGATCGATGGGGACACGAATTCCTATCCGCGCAATGTTAGTCTGGATGCCTACGCTTTGGGCCGTATTCAGGAAGAGGTGGGACAAACTTCTCCCAGCAACATCCGGGCTATTCTCGAAGGATTGGAAGAGACCGCTTTAACAAGTCTGGGGATGGGAGAATACAACCGTGCCAAGTCGTACGAAGGTCTGGAAGTCAAGGTCCTGGAAAGCTATGATTCAAAGATTTCGGGTTCCGCAACGAACCGCGTGCCCATGTCAGCACTTCCAGAAATCCGCCGCGCTGTGCTCGATCGCGATCTGGATCATTTATGGTCGCCCGCCTTTTCGGACCGGCTGCGCGCCGAGTTGAATCTACCGCCGCGCAGTATTGCGCCCGCCACCAACTCACCTGCGATTCCCGTCGAACCCAATAAAAGCCCATGAAGAAACGTCATGAAACCAGACATCCGCACTTTTCCTGATCCGGCGTCGTTGGCAAAAGCAGCCGCGGCCGACTGGCTGGCTTTGCTGGCCGAGCGGGCAAAAGGCCCCGCAGCCCTCGAACCCTATGCCGTGGCGCTTTCCGGCGGAAGGATTGCGCGCGACTTCTTTTCAGAGACGGTTCGGCAAGCCACGGCCTCCCAAAACGTTAAACACCAGTACCTTTTTGACAATGTCGATTTCTTCTGGGCGGATGAGCGGTGCGTGCCGCCCAGTGACCCGGAAAGCAATTACCGGATCGCCTCAGAGCTTTTGTTCGAGCCGCTGCAAATCGCCGCCGGTCACATTCATCGCATCCGCGGCGAGGAAAATGAGCCGCTTGCATTGGGGGATGCGGTGGGGAATATTTTAGCGGTGGCGCCGTCCGAGACTAACGGAGGCCCGTTGTTGCCGCTGGTTTTTTTGGGAATGGGCGAGGACGGGCATGTGGCGTCGCTGTTTCCGGGAGAGCCGCCGCAAGCCACGGCGGGCACGGAAGTTTATCGGGCCGTGACGGCAGCGAAGCCGCCGCCGCGGAGAATCACGCTGGGGTACGGCGTATTAGCGGCCGCGGGTCAGGTCTGGGTGCTGGCGTCGGGCAAGGGGAAGGAGCAGGCATTGCGGGAATCGCTGGCGACGCAAGGGAAAACTCCGCTGGCGCGGGTCTTGCGTTCGCGTTCCGACCGGGAAACGAGGATTTACACCGACGTGATCGCCGGCTAAATCGGCATTTGTCGTTTGTCAAGCGGTACGGCGGAAAAAGTGCGAGAATATTTTCAACAAATCATTCTTTTTTCCGAACATTTGTCGGGGATCGGTTATCTATTATTTGTAGATGTCGCTGTTCGTTTAGGGTTGGCAGAGAGGTTATGCTAGTAGCGGGGTTCGAACAGCGTCAAATAGTTGACCTCGCTACCCTTCTGAGCGCCTCGGTGAAGGCGTATTAACCTTATCACCACTGAGCCAGAGCAATCTGGCTCTTTTATTTTGCGCCGAATTCACCGTTGCACCCGCGGGAATTGCGCCCTAAACTGGCGTTACATGAAAAACCAGCTCGATTTTGAAAAGCCGATTTTAGAATTGCAGAGCAAGCTGGAGGAATTGAAGAAGGACCCGGAGGCCCATGCCCTGGGAGTGACTTTTGAGGAAGAAATCCAAAAGATCGAGGCCAAGCTGGCGGAAACACGCAAACAGATTTTTTCGAACCTGAGCGCCTGGCAACGGGTGCAGCTTGCGCGCCATCCCAAACGCCCGTTCACGCTGGATTATCTGCAACTCACGTTCTCAGACTTTCAGGAGCTTCATGGAGATCGCCTTTATGCAGAGGACCGGGCGATGGTTGGCGGTTTTGCTCGGTTGGGCGAGCATCGTGTCATGGTCATCGGCACCCAGAAAGGGCGGGACACGAAGGAAAACATCCTGCGGAATTTCGGCTCGGCGCATCCCGAAGGCTACCGCAAAGCCCTGCGCCTGATGCGTCTGGCGGACAAATTCGGTTTGCCCATCATCACGATCATCGACACTGCCGGCGCATTTCCGGGAATCGGCGCGGAGGAACGTCACATCGCCGAAGCGATCGCCGTAAATTTGCGCGAAATGATGCTGCTGGAAGTTCCTACGATCGCCGTGGTGATCGGTGAAGGCGGTTCGGGCGGCGCTTTGGGCATCGGCGTGACGGACCGCGTGCTGATGCTTGAGAACGCTTATTATTCCGTGATCAGCCCCGAAGGTTGCGCGGCGATCCTTTGGAAGGACCGCGCTGCGGCGCCCAAGGCCGCGGAGGCGCTCAAAATTACCGCCCGCAATTTGCTGGAACTCGGCCTGGTGGATGAAGTTGTTGCGGAGCCGCTCGGTGGCGCGCACAACGATCCCCCGGCCGTCGGCGCGACTCTTAAACAAGCGCTCCTGAATCACCTCGACCAGCTCGAGAAATTGCCCGGCGCAGAACGGCTCAAGCAGCGCTATGCCCGTTTCCGCGCCCATGGCCATTTTGTCGAAAAGCAACAGCCACAATCGCAACCGCAATCACAGCCGCAGCCACAATCGCAACCTCAGTCCGCGCCACAGGCCCAACCACGGCAGTCGGCTCAAGCTGCCTCGGCGTGAGCCGTTCCGGTCGTAAGGACATGGTACCGGGTATTGTCGGCATAAGCTCAGAGCCGTTGGATTTTTACCTTAGCCAATCACCCGGTTTTGCCCCCTAACGATGCTCTATCCCCTTGCCTTTCAACCAATTTTCAAAGAACGGGTTTGGGGCGGGCGCAATCTCGAACGACTTTATTGCAAGGCCATCCCGGCTGGCGTTCCGATTGGTGAGTCGTGGGAAATATCCGATCGCCCCGGCGATGCCAGCGTCATCGCCAACGGCGCTCTGACGGGCAAGGACTTGCGCTGGCTGATGGATCACCACTCAGAGGAATTGTTGGGCAAGAGCCAGCCGCCTGGCACGCCGTTTCCGTTGCTCGTTAAGATCTTGGATGCGGAGGAAAAGCTCTCTTTGCAAGTCCACCCACCCGCCGAGCTAGCCGCAAGTCTCGGTGGCGAACCCAAAACAGAAATGTGGTACATCGCCGACGCCACTCCGGATGCGGCTCTTTACGTGGGACTGAAGCGAGGAACAACCCGCGCCGAATTCGAGCGGAGAGTCCGTGACGGAACCGTGGCTGAATCTTTTCATCGCCTCCCTGTGAAAGCGGGCGATGTGATGTTCCTCCCCAGCGGACGCGTGCACGCGATCGGCGGCGGAAATGTGATCTTCGAAATACAGCAAAACTCGGACACAACCTACCGCGTGTTCGACTGGAACCGGATGGGACTGGACGGCAAGCCGCGCGAATTGCACGTGGAGCAATCGCTCGCCAGCATTAACTTCGAGGACTTCGAGCCGCGTTTGGTTCATAGCATTTATTCCCGCAATGCCACGCTCAAGGTGCGATATCTCGTCGATGATCCGCTTTTCCGCGTGGACGCCTGCCAGGTCAAGCGAGGCCAGCGGTTTTACATCAGCAGCGATCAAGCCCAGGTGATTGGCATGCTGCGCGGCAGGCTTCGGATCGAACACGGGGACACCCAACTGGTCCTGGCAGCGGGACAGTTCTCATTGCTCCCGGCGTGTTTGGGGCGCGTGACAATGATCGCCGAGACGCAGGTCGAGTTCCTGCAGGTCCAAAATCGCGTCAATACTGGACAGCAGAAGTTCAATCGCGCCCGATAATCTGCTGCAGTTCGGAATCGAGCAACGCTCTCCTATAAAACCCGCGCCGCTTGTATTCGCCGGATTTCTGGGGCATCTTAGCGGCGGTTCGATTCGAACGATGCTATGCCTTCCAAGCTCAAGGACCTCCTGGTGCGTTGGCTGATTACCACCGCGGCCGTTTTGGTGGCCACGCGTATTGTCCCGGGCATCAATTATGATAAGCCCGTGGATTTGATTATTGCGACTCTTGTGCTGGGAATTTTGAACGCCATACTGCGACCGCTGTTGACCTTGCTGGCCTTGCCGCTGGTTATTCTGACGCTGGGTCTGTTTTACTTTATCATCAACGCCCTGCTGCTTTATTTTGTGGGCAACGTGGTGAGCGGTTTCCACGTCGATTCTTTTTGGGCGGCGTTCTGGGGTGGGTTGGTGATTTCGTTCTTTTCGCTGGTGTTGAGTTCGATCACAGGAGTTGGAAACGCCCGCGTGAGCGTTCGGCGAGGTGGTCCACTGCCGCCGCGCTCCGACCGCAGAGACGATGGCGGGGGGCCGGTAATCGACGTGTGAACTTGGGTCCATGGAGTGCCGCGCAACTCCGCCGGAGAGGTGATCAGAGTACACAGAAGGGGCCCTCACGGTCGAGGGCCCATCAGGCGGATGTGCATTGATGACTTTTGCGTCTTGGGGTGCAGCTACCGAAGGGGCAGACTGTTACCTCACGCGGTTCGTTCCAGTAGTAAAGACACCAGGGCGCGAATTTCGTTTCAAAAAACTTCAATACACCGCGTTCTTTATTCGCGCACGCGAATCAGCGTCTTTACCGCGCGGTTCCCCTCGGTCATGGACCGAAACAATTCCGGCAACCGGCTCAGCGAACATTCGCCGCTGACAAAATCGTCCGCGTGAATGATCCCTGCCTCGATCAGCGCCAGCGCCCGACGGATGGTGCGGGGCGTGTGGTGGAAACTCGCACGCAAGGTGAGGTTCGAATAGTGGATCAGTCCGGTATCGAGTTTGATGCTCGTGCCCGCCGGACATCCGCCGAAGAAATTGACGAGCCCGCCCTTCCTCACCAGTCGCACGGCTGATTCCCAAACCTCGGGTTTACCCACCGCCTCGATCACGGCGTCAAATTCCTCCTCGGCTTGCAATCGAACCGCGCGGACGAGGTCGGTTTTGCCGGTTACGTCGATCGTGCGTACGGCACCAAGGCGTTTTGCGGCCTGCAACCGAAGTTTTCCGCGCCCCGCGGCCGTCACATGGCAGCCGATCTGCTTCGCCAGCGCGATGAACATGAGTCCGATCGGTCCCGCGCCAATCACCAGCACGCGCTGACCGGCGCGCAGCCGGGAGTCTTCCACGCCCCGGACAACACAGGCCAGCGGCTCCATCAATGCCGCGTCGTGGAACCTCGTGCCCGCTTTCAGCGGAAGCAGATTCCTTTCCACGATCCGCGCCGGCACCGTGATGGACTCCGCGTAAGCGCCGTTGAGGAACAGCAGGTCTTCGCACAGGTTCTCCTGCCGGTTTAAGCAGTGGAAGCATTTGTCACACGGGGCTGAATTGGCGGCCACCACCCGGTCGCCAATTTGCCAGTCTTTAACGCCGGGATGCACTTCGCTGATGACCCCCGCCAGCTCATGACCGAATACCGCCGGGGGAACGATCATTCGAGCGTGGTAACCCCGCTTGAATACTTTCAAATCCGTGCCGCAAGTCAGGGCAGCTTCGATACGTACGCGCACTTCCCCCTTTTTCAAAGGCGGCGCAACTACTTCTTCCACCCGAATCTCTTCCTGCCCGTAAAGCACGGCCGCTTTCATTCCCGCGCGGTTTATACACCAACTCGACCGTCGCGCAAGGGAATCTGCTTGTAAGCCCGTACACCCCTTGCGCAAGCCATACAATTCATCGATTGTCTGGTGCATTTTTGAAAAATGAATGAGCGGGGAATTGAAAGACGTTAGCGTGTCGTTCGCCGGCGAGCAGGAATCGATGCCTCGATCGACGGTGTGGCTCATGGCGACCACCGTGGGTGTCGTCGTCGCCAACATTTATTACGCGCAGCCGCTGCTTGCCGATATTGCGCAAAGCTTCGGGCTTACGGTCACGCGCGCTGGGGCGATCGCCATGCTCAGCCAGGCGGGCACCGCAACCGGAATGTTCTTGTTCGTGCCTTTGGGCGATAAGTTCGAACGCAGATCGCTGATTACCGTACTGTTGCTGGGCGCTTGCGCGGCGCTGGCGCTTTTTGCGGCTGCGCCGAATGTTCCATGCCTCGCTCTCGCGAGCTTCGCGGTCGGCGCTTTTTCGGCAAACGTCCATGTGGTCGTTCCCTTTGCCGCGAATCTCGCGTCGGCGAAACAGCGCGGCCGCGTGGTCGGCGCGATGGTGGGAGGCATTCTTTTCGGCGTTCTCCTTGCGCGCACTTTCAGTGGGTCGCTCGGTGCGTTACTCGGCTGGCGCGCGGTGTATGCGATCGCATCCGTCGCCATGCTCCTTCTTGCAGCGGTGGTTCGCACCCAATTGCCAACGGGTTACCCGGCGCTGGTCATCTCGTGGCCTGACTTGATGGGTTCCACGCTGCGGCTCGCAAGGCAGCACGCTTTACTGCGCGAATCCGCGCTGCTCGGCGCGATGTCGTTCGCCGCCTTCAGCGCCTTCTGGACAACACTGATATTCTTCCTGGAATCGCCACCCTATCATTACGGCAGCGCCGTGGCGGGGTTCTTCGGTCTCGTGGGCGCGGCGGGCGCGGCGGGCGCGCCCACGTTCGGCCATCTCGCGGAGAAGCACGGGCCGCGCGCGACCGTTCGCATGGCGTTGTGGCTGAGCATGATTTCCTTCGTCCTGATGGGACTTGTTGGCAAACATTTCGCCGGTCTCATTGTGGGCGTGATTCTCATGGATTTGGGAATCCAACTCGCCCACGTTTCCAACCAAACGCGCATTTATAGCATCGACCCGGCAGCGCGGAGCCGGCTGAACATGGTGTACATGTTCTGCTACTTCATCGGTGGCGGAAGCGGTTCCTATCTGGGCGCGGTTTGCTGGCATCGCGCCGGGTGGTCGGGAGTGTGTTCGTTTGGAGCAGCCATCCTCTGCGTTGCGATTGTGGCCCAGGCATACTACAACCGCTCGATTCGGCGTGGCCCGTAGAATAGCTGGTAAATGAGGCAGCGAACGATCGGCAGTTCAGTAAAGCCAGTCAGTGGATCTTATCGATTTGACGCCGGTCGCGTTTGGTGGGGCGGCCGGCACCTTTCGGGCGTTGAAAAAGCGGCGGGAGGATTCGATCGCGGGGCTTCTCGTACTCGGCGGCCGGTGTGAGGTCTTCGGCGAATTGCGCGACGAGAGGCGCGCCGACGCGGTGGTCGATCAGAGCGAGGACTTTCACGGTGCGGGTGATTTCGCCGGTTTTTGCGACGATGAGGTCGTTGAGTTTGACTTCGCGGGAAGGTTTGACGGGTTGGGTTGCGATAGTGACGCGACCCTGGCGACAAGCCGTGGCTGCAAGCGTGCGGGTCTTGAAAAGACGAACGGCCCAAAGCCATTTGTCAATCCGCACCGAAGCGGAACGTCCCGAAGGAAGGCTCATCAACCGGCCCGCCATTTCAGTTCAGCGACTTGTCCGGCTTGTGGGTGATGCGGGTCGAGGCTGTGGAGTTGAAGGCGGACGCCGTGGCGTTCGAGGGATGCCTGGACCCAGCCGCTCGGGCGACCCTGGGTGAAGACGTACGCGGTCGGAGGCAGATTGACGAAGTGAATGCCGCTTTGGTCCGGCCAGATCCCCCAGTCGTGGGTGTGCCCGAAGATGTAAGCCTTGACTTGTTTGCGGGGACGAATGATTTCGAGCAATCTGTCTGAGTCTTTCATCGCGTTTTTCGAATCGCCGGTCAGATTGAGATTGTGATGTGCAACAACGAGGGCGGGTTTGTCTTTGTTTTCATCCAGCGCGCGCGCGAGCCAGGAGAGTTGTTCATTGCCGAGCAATCCGGGCGTGGAGTTGGTCTTTTCGAGCGAGTCCAGGATGAACCAATTGGCGCGGGGCGACCGAACGAGGGCGGTTTGATGGTCGGCGACCGGGCGCGTGGCTGCTTTGGCGTCGGTCAGCGCGACCCAAAAATTCTCGCGGTTGTCGTGGTTGCCGAGAGTCAGATAGAGAGGCATGCCGGTCGCGCGCAAGGGCCGGAGAAGTTGCTCGACAGTTGTGTAGTCGCCGAATTCGCCGGTGGTGAACGCAAGATCGCCACAAATCAGAGCGGCTGCCGGAAGTCGTTTGAGGGAGCGGACTGCGGTGGCGGCGGCTTCAAAGTTGGCGGCCATGTTAACGTCGTGCGAAATTTGCTCGCGGTCTGCTGCGAGATGGGAATCGGAAATCAGCGCCCAGGAGTGCTCATCGACGCGACGGCCGGCGGCAAATAAATTGCCGGGAAGGGCCAAACCGGCAGTCGCAGCCAGCGAGCGTGCGAGAAATCGCCGGCGGGAAATGGGTGGCAGGTGGATCGGCAAGCGGCTACTTGATTACCGGCGCAGGCGCAGCCAGAGCAGGCGTCACGGTTCCAGGCTTGAGTTGAACTTGCGCCGTCCGAGCCGGCGGATCATGCGCAACAGTGCTGTCCAGGTAATCGACCAGCGAATCGATTTGCTCGCCGCTCAAGGGCCCGCCTTGCTCGACGCTGAATCCAGGCATGGCGGAGCCGACCTTTCCGGTGGTGATCCATTGTTTCCAGTAAATGCGGTCGGTTGAATGATTCAAGGCGTGCAAATCCGGCACCATGGTGGCGCGGTGTTCGGCGTCGTGGCAAATGCCGCAAGCCGCGGCGAACAATTCCTTGCCGGTCTTGCCGTGTGTCGGTTCGGCGTGGCAGTGGGCGCAGTCGTCCTTAAAAACTTTCTGGCGGTCCATCATCGCCATTTGCTGATTGCGCATGCGGGCGTTCTCCGGACTGTCGGGGATAGTCACTTTTACGGTGAGTGGCTTGGTTATCTGGTTGGTGAAGAAGACCGTGATGGTTTTGAACATGGTGCCGACCGGCTTGCCGCGAAGGTCAACAGTGACATTGATCTTGCCGTTGTCCTGGGGCTTCAAAATCCACGGTTGGCTGGGAAGCTTTGCGACCGTGCAACCGCACGAGGTCTGAACGTGATCGATTACGACTTCGGAAGTTGACGTGTTCGTGACGGCGAAAAAGAAATCGGCGGACATTTGGCCCGGCTTGGTTTCCATGTCCTTCATTACCGCGTCCCAAGCCAGGGAATCGGTCGGGGACGGACCGGACGGAACGGTGGGAGGCGCCGTCAAGTGGACGTCGGGCATGGCGGCACGAGCAGGAATAGGACGTTTTTGGGGCGCTGGGGGAACAGGAGGCAGAGGCGGCAATGGCGCCGTATCTTG
>Ga0210405_10005870_pt1 | contig 11088 bp, 10 predicted proteins | sample IncBWH11MmetaG_FD_155492 | JGI IMG/M metagenome (GOLD analysis project Ga0210405, IMG submission 155492) | Forest soil microbial communities from Barre Woods Harvard Forest LTER site, Petersham, Massachusetts, United States - Inc-BW-H-11-M | ecosystem: Environmental > Terrestrial > Soil >... | reverse complement strand
CATCCGCAAGCACAAGGAATATCTCTGGCCAGCCGTCGCGAACTTCTATCAGCACCCGCTGGTCGCCGACCGCGCCCACATGCAGTACGTCTGGGACCTGGAAGGCCGTAAGTATCTGGACTTTTTCGGCGGCATTTTGACCATCTCCGTCGGCCACACGAACCCGAAAGTGACCTCAAAGATCAAGGCTCAAGTCGATCGTCTGCAACACACGTCGACGCTCTACCCTACCGAGCCCATCGTCGCCCTGGCCGAAAAAGTCGCCCAGATCGCCCCCGGCAAGCTGCAAAAAAGCTTCTTCAGCAATTCCGGCACCGAGGCTAACGAAGCCGCCCTCCTCCTCGCTCGCATGGCTACGGGATCGTTCGACATTATTGCGCTGCGGCACGGCTATTCCGGCGCTTCCACGCTTGCCAAGTCCGTCACCGCCCAAGGCCCCTGGCGCGCCGCCGGCGTCGTCAGCGTCGGCGTGACACATGCCATCAGCCCGTATTGTTATCGCTGTCCGCTCGGCCTGAAATATCCCGACTGCGGCGTGGTCTGCGCGAAAGACGTCGAAAATCTCATTCAGACCGGCACCAGCGGCCACATCGCCGCATTCATTGCCGAACCGATTCAGGGCGTCGGCGGATTCATTACGCCGCCGCCCGAATACTTCAAGATCGTTTTCAACGCGGTCAAAAAATATGGAGGCCTCTTCATCTCTGACGAAGTGCAAACTGGTTTCGGCCGCACCGGCAAGCACTGGTTTGGCATTGAGCACTGGGAAGTGATTCCGGACATCATCACCTGCGCCAAGGGCATGGGCGATGGTGTGCCCATCGGCGCCACGGTCACGACCAGCGAGCTTGCCGGCTCCTACCGCGGTCTGACCATCTCGACGTTTGGCGGCAACCCTGTAACCAGCGTGGCCGCAATCGCCACGATTGAAATCATCGAAGAAGAGCACCTCCGCGTTAATGCCGACTCTGTCGGCGCGCATTTCCGCGGGAAACTCGAGGAGTTGCAGCAGAAATATCCGCTCATCGGCGATGTGCGCGGTAAAGGGTTGATGCAGGGCCTCGAATTGGTCAAGGATCGCGTCACCAAAGAGCCGGCTCCCGAAGCGACCACCCAGTTGCTCGAGCGCACGCGCGAAAACGGATTGCTGATCGGCAAGGGCGGCCTATATGGCAACGTGGTCCGGCTCTCGCCCATGCTCAATATCTCGAAGGGCGACGTCGACGAAGCCATTCGCCTCCTCGACAAATCCTTTTCCGAAATCCAGGTGTAGGAATGTTTCAAAGCACCAACTGTTGTCATCTTGTAGCCCAGGGCGCCCGCGACCGGCGCGAAGGCGCACTCCACAACAAAAGAAGTCGCGGGGCTCTGGGGCTTTGCTTTCTGATTCCTTTTCTCTGCATGATCACCGGCGCGCTGCTCTCCGCAGCGCCCGCATTCGCCGCCGACAAAGACAAGCCGGTCACCTGGAAGCCGATTACACAAGCTCTTCTCCGCGTAAACGATCAGCCCGTCAAAAATTGGAACGTCTACGAGGAAAATAAGAAAGGTGACCCGCTGCTGCTCGCAATAGGGGATCGCTATCTGCTGATCCAGGTCCACGAACGCAAAATCTTCGAGATCGCCCCCGCTAAAATCGACCACAAAGGCGCCGAACTCCTCTGGGATCCGGCCACTCTCCCCGCCGAACCGCTCGCCACCACCGAGTGGCTGATCAAAGATGTGGGCTTTGCCTATCGCTTGGGCGTGCGGCTCGTAGTCGAAAATCGCGTCGTCGATCTGCAGCTCCCGCACCCCATGGATCTGCGCTACCTCTAATTCCGCTGGCAAAGATTCACTTAGCTGCTTGCGCTCGCGAACGGCTTCCCGCCGTTCCGTCGCAAATCCTGCACCGCGCCGGCCGGCGCAAAATCGAAGCATCGCGCGGGAAAACGGTGCCCATCAACCAGTCAATAGCCACCTGCACCTGCTTCTTGAAGCCCACCAATTTGTAGAGGTGTACGGCATTCCAGAAAAGCCAGGCCAGATAACCGCTGAACTGCAGCCGTCCGATGCTCACCACCGCATAGTCCATGCCTAGCGAAACGAGCATGCCCTCGTTCTTGTATTTGTAGGAGTCGAGCGCCTCGCCGCGCAGAAAATGCGCCACATTCCGTGCCGCGATTCCTCCCTGCGTAATGGCCACCGGGGCGACCTGTGGCGCCCCGGGAGCCGTCGCCGCCGCCGCGGAATCGCCGGTCACAAAAACTTCGGGACACCCTTCGAGCTGCAGCCCCGAATTTACAACCGCGCGCCCCACGCGGTCGTGCGGCCCCGGCAGATTTTCCACCAGCGGATTTGCCCGCACTCCCGCTGCCCACACGATGGTCGCGGAGCGGATCACTTCATTGCCGTTGATCTCGACGAAATCCTCACCGCAGCGCGTCACCTTTGCCGACGTGCGCACCTGAACGCCGCGAGCCATCAGGCGCGTCAGAGCGTGCGCTTTCAGCCGCTCGGAAATCCCGCGCAGGATTTCCGGCGTCGCTTCCAGCACGATCAGTTGCACATCCGCGGCACGGATGCCGCGGTACTTGCGCAGCACATATTGCGTGAAGAAATCGCTCAGCTCGGTGACCAGCTCCACTCCCGTGTAGCCGCCGCCCACCACCACAAACCGCAGCAGGTCACGCCGCATTGCTTCATCGAGTGTGTGATCGGCGTGCTCGCACATGTCCAGCACGTGATCGCGCAGCACCACCGCATCTTCCAGCGTCTTGAAGTCCCAGGTGTTCTCGCGCGCTCCGCTAATGCCGAAATAAGCGGTGCGGCTGCCGAGCGCAATCACCAGCACGTCGTAATCGGCGCTTTCAGAAGCCAGAATCACGCGGCGCGCCGCCAGGTCAATGCTCGCCACGGTGTCTCGCCGAAATCGGAAGCGGCGTTTCCCTCGAATGTCGCGGATGGTCTGGACGATGTGCCGGGGATTGATCCTGCTCGAAGCAATCTGCGGCAAAAGCGGAGTGAACAGCAAAAAATTCTGCTCGCTCACGAGCAGAATTTCATCTTCCTTGGGCACCAGCCGGTCCAGCTCGATGGCGGCTTCCACGCCGCCAAATCCCCCGCCGAGCACGAGCACCCGCCGAGCCACATCTCACCTCATTACTTTGGCCGAAATCTATCGAGACGACCGATCACCTTTAGATAAGGGTTTAGATAGGAGGATCTGACCTTCAGTTACGGCTTAAAAACGTGAAATTAAGGAGCCTTGACCCCGAGGGCCGCTGTAGCCTTAAGGCCGATACACCGCATACACCCATGGGATGCCCACGACCCCGTTTTCCACTTCCACGACCACTGAATCGCCCGGCCGGAACCGGGTGTAATCATCCCGGCTCACCTGCAGCCGTTCGATTGCCCGGCCTTCGCGCCAGGACGTCACCACCAGCCGCTCAATTCGCAAAAGTCCGGGCATGCTGAATTTGCCCACTACCGAGACTGTTTCCCGCCGGGGCGGATCAGCGTCGAACTTGCCGTTGACGAAGAGAAGCGCTGCAAGAATCCAGGGGACGGGCAGCAGTCCAAAATAGACGCGCTTGATGATTTCGATCTCCCGTCCACCGCTCGCGCGTTTCACCATCCACAGGCCCAGTCCGAGGACCAGGAAAAATAGGATCCCTACAAAAATCAGGATACCGTCTTCCTCCAGGGGAGGGAACACCTGGCTCGCCGGCACAAAAATAACCGCGCCCACCAGAAACAGCGCCGTCCGGCGCACCAGCCTGCGCCGCAGCATGACTTCCGCTGCCGCCGATGTCAGCCCGCACGCCTGACACTGGTCTGTGTCGCGCTCAGCTCCGCAATCCAAGCATCGATTCATCTTCGCACCTTCGCCAACGCGGGATAATTCGCCCCAGCGCGGGAATCGCGCATTCCGCGCCCAAATCGCTCCAAAATATGATGCTATTTGCACCCTCCGCGCCCGTCAAGTGATGCCGCGCCCTGCCCTCGTCGTCATCAAGGTAAGAGATGGCGTCGGATTTGTGTGATGAACGCGTTCCGCGAATGCGGAATGGTTCACGCGCCAAAGGCGTGCGCGGACCCACCCTAACTACGAAGGGTGGGGCACCCGCAACCGAAAGGGGCCGTGATCGCCACGGCCTCTTAGCGCCCGACAACCTCAGTACTGGATTGCTAAGGCGCTACCGATAGATTATTCGAACGAAAGGGCGACTATTCCTTGACAACAAGAATAGAGGGCTGAGGGCGGGTAATCCTAGTGTAAGGGTCCTTGAGTCATTTTTTGAAACTGCGCAAGGAGTTCGGTTTCGTCGGCATCTTGCTCAAAGCGAACAATCATTGATTCAATTTCTTTCCCAATATCATTGTATTGAGAAGACGCCTTTGCCACGCTCAGTTGATCCTCCCAATCTGATGGGCAAGCTTGATGTTCGACAGAAACACGCAAGATAGCTTTAAGGGCAGTCGATTCTCTAATTGCTTCAAGATAACGTCGGATAATCGCCACGAGTGTACGAACATCTTGTGGGGGTAGCTTCATGAGACTGTTCTGTGCGGTGAACCAAGAGACTCAGCCTCTATTTCCACGGCCCATAATATCACAAGACTGTTCGGTATCGAACATAAGGACCTTGCGGCTCCGGGGATCAGTGTCCGATGCAGGACACCATTCGATCATTCGAATGAAACTGGTGCGCAAGTTGTTCGAATCGAGCAGGAAAATGAGGAAAGTGTTTCCCGCGTTCTGCGAAGGCGGAACGGTGAACGCGCCAAAGGCGTGCACGGACCCGCCGTTGAGTACGACCCTTCGCTGGATTCCTTTGAGACTCAGGGAAGGCAGGGCAAGCAGCGCAGGCAGGGCAAGAGGGTGGGGCACCCGCTCGGAGCGAAAAGCAGATCCCTCGCGCTTCGGCGCTCGGGATGACAGCGTTGGGCGTGGGTACCCGAAGAGTCGAGGAAACGGCTGCCGGGCTGAAGCCCGGCGCTACGTTAAAGGCAAAGGCAGATCCCTCGGGCAAAAGCTGCCCTCGTGATGACAGCCCTAGGGTGGGGCACTCGAAGAGACGAAGAAACGGCTGCGGGGCTGTGCGCCGCCCACGGGGCGAGCCATCGAAAAACCGCACCCTTGAAATCGAAGGGTGCGGCACCCAGCCTACTGCCGCGCTGGCGGCATTTGTAGCATCGAAGATTCGTTGAGATGAACACTTGCGAAAAGAGGCACGGGGGAGGGGACGGAAACTCGCTATCACGCGCTATAATGGAACGAAATCCGGAGGCGATTGGCCATGGATCTTTTCGAGGAAATTTTGCGGCTCAGGCGCGAAGGCAAACGCGCCGTAATGGCCACCATCGTTCATACGAATGGCTCGATCCCCAGCTTTGAGAGCTCCCGGATGCTGGTGCGCGAGGATGGGTCTATTCTGGGCACGATCGGCGGCGGCTGCGTCGAAGCCGAAGTTTGGGCAGCTGCTAAAGACGTACTCAAAGCGGAGGCGCCCCGCAAAATGACCTTCAATCTCAATAACGAAGCCAGCTACGACAGTGGACTGATCTGTGGCGGCACGCTGGAAGTCTTTGTCGAGCCGATCCTGCCTCAGCCGGCTCTGTACATCTTCGGCGGCGGCCATGTTTCGATTGCCGTCGCGAACGCGGCTCATACCGCCGGTTTTGCCATTGGCGTGATCGATGATCGCGAGCAGTTCGCCAATCGGGAGCGGTTTCCGATGGCGCGCGAGGTCTACACCAGCTACGAAGATGCCTTCGCCAAATTGCAGCCGAATCCTTCCACGTACATTCTGATCGTCACGCGCGGCCATCGCGATGACATGCGCGTGCTGGCGTGGGCGGTCAAGACCGAGGCCCGTTATCTCGGCATGATCGGCAGCAAGCGCAAAGTGCTTTCCGTCTATCAGGCGCTCGAACGCGAAGGCTTCGCGCCGGAACTTTTCGACCGCGTAAACGCTCCCGTGGGACTCGAAATCGGCGCGCTCACCCCGGAGGAGATTGCCATCAGTATCGCGGCAGAACTAATTTCCGTGCGTCGCGGCGCCGCGAACGTCAAGCACAAGGCGGTCGTCCGAAAGGACGACGAGAAACAAGGCCAGAAGCAGGCGGCTCAGACCGCCGAGGCCAAGGCCGCCGCGGAGAGCGTTTCGCGCTGATTCGGCCCACGTGCTAGCCGCCATCATTCTTTCCGCAGGTGAATCATCGCGCATGGGTTCGCCGAAGGCGCTGCTTCCGCTGCGCGGCAGCACGTTTTTAGGGCACCTGCTCGAAGTCATCCACCAATCCAAAAAGAATGCCGAAAGCGGCAAGGAAATCGGCTGCACGCGTGTCGTCCTTGGCGCTCACACGAAAGAAATCACGGACAAAATTCCGCTCGATCACAGCGCGATTGTGCTGAATCCACAGTGGAAGGAAGGCCAACTGTCTTCCATCAAAGAGGCGATCCGCAGCCTTAAGGAAGTGCAAACCGATGGCATCATTCTTTTCCTGGTGGACCATCCGTTGGTCAGCGCCGATTTGGTGAGCGAACTCGTCCGCCAGTTTTATGCCTCCGGCCGCGCTATTGTGGTGCCGAAGTTCGGCGGCAAGCGCGGGCATCCGGTGATCTTTGCGTCGCGGCTTTATGCTGAACTGCTCGCCGCTCCCGCGGAGCAGGGCGCGCGCGCCGTCGTCTGGGCCCATCAGGATGAAGTTTTGGAAGTGCCTACAAACGAGGAAGGCGTGGTGTTGAACCTGAACGATCCGGAGTCGCTGCGCCGCCCGCTCGCCGGATCCTGATGGCGGGCCGTTTAGGTGCGCTTCTGTTGGTCAGAGTTGTTCGAGGATTTCGTCCAGCGCGTCTTCGGCTAACTGGCTGCCGTGGCGGGTCGCCGCCGGCAAGCCGCCGAGCGCCTGAGAGATTTGCTCCGCGGTGATGCCGCGAATCTCCTCGATGGTTTTGCCGACGATGAGTTCCGTGAGGAGCGACGCGCTGGCGATAGCTGCCTTGCATCCGCGCGTGTGGAATCGCGCAGCGGCAACGCGGCCGTCTTCGATGCGCACGGCCAGCCGCAGTTCGTCGCCGCAGACGGGATTGCTGACGTTTACGGTGTTGGTCGCGTCAGGCAGCTCGCCGGTGTTGCGGGGATGTTCGCAGTGTTCCAGCACGACTGCGCTATACATAAGTTGAGTATCCCAGCCCGATGGTCTTCCTGCAACTGGGGCTGCCACTAGGGCCGCAACTGGGGCTGCAACTAGGGGCGCGACTCTGATGGAGTTGCGCGAAGCACAGTTTCGTGCGAGAAAGGTCGCCAGATTATGAGCGAAAGATTATGAGCCACATCTGCGTAACCTGCGGAACGCAATATGCTACGGCGAACGATCCTCCGGCGGAGTGCCCGATCTGCGAGGATGAGCGGCAATATATCGGACCGGGCGGGCAGGAGTGGATCACTCTCGAAGCAATGCAGAAGTCGCATCGCAATGTGTTTTTTGTGGAAGGCGAAGGCGTTTGGGGAATTCACACGCAGCCGGAGTTTGGGATCGGGCAGCGGGCACTGCTGCTACAAACTCCGAATGGCGGAATCCTGTGGGATTGCGTCAGCCTGCTCGATCCGAGCACCGTCGGACTTGTGAAAGCGCTCGGCGGTTTGACTGCTATCGCCGTTTCGCATCCTCATTATTACGGCAGCATGGTCGAATGGAGCCGCGCGTTCGGCGGCATTCCGATCTATTTGCACGAAGCGGAACGCAAATGGGTGCAGTATCCGGATCCCGCGATTGTGTTCTGGAAAGGCGAGACGCATAGGCTCAACGACGACGTCACTCTCATTCGTGTTGGCGGCCATTTCACCGGGTTTCAGGTGCTGCATTGGGGGGCGGGTGAAAAGGGAAGCGGGGCCTTGATGACGGGCGACATGCCTCAGGTCGTTCCGGACCGCAGGTACGTCAGTTTTATGTACAGCTATCCGAATCTCGTCCCCGTGGACGCCGCCACGGTACGCGACATCGTCAGCAAACTCGAGCCGTACAAATTCTCGAAGCTTTATGGCGCATGGCCCAAGTTTGTTGTGAGCGGCGATGCGAAGACTGCTCTAAAGCGTTCCGCTGATCGCTATCTGCGCGCCATTGGCGCTCTGAGCGACACGAAAACCCAAACCTCACGCTGAGAATTCGTCGCAGTGATTTGTAGTGCGAGATGGAGCGAAACTCTTACGGCTCGCCTTACCTTCCCTGCTTCTCTTGTTGCATCTCTTTGACCAGCCGTTCTCTCGTGGCCTTAAGCGCTCGCATTTCTTCATCGTCCGCAGGATGAATTTCCGCCGGGCAGTACCACTCCAGGATTTCCTCGTGGTTGAGCGTGTAACGATGAGGTGCGGAAGTCCAGGGCTTGGTCAGCACCTTCGGATCTTCGACGGTGACCTGGTAGGTCAGGTAGTTCATCGAGGGGCGCGTGAAGCGCTCGACGATATGCTCCTGGTCGCTGTGGATTCTCCAGCTATCGCTGTTCCAGACCCCTTCGTCGACGGCGACAGTGTCGACGACCAGGGTGTCTCCTTCCCAATGGCCTCTGCTTTCGCCGCTGAAGGAGGGATCCGGGCGGTCCGAGTGCGGACGGCCATCGATGGGGATCAAACGATAGTCGTGATTGGTCTCCGTAACCTGCGCAATGAAGTCATGTCCCTGCACAAATTGCGTGCCATGCGCCCCCATGCCGCGGACGCCGGGCATGCAATTCCTCGCCAGATGAATCAGTTCGACATCGATGGCGGCGATCTGATCGGCCTTCGGCAGTTTGTCTAGCGAAGTGGGGTCGCGGGTATCGTCCAGAATCTTGAAATTCCCGTCTGCCTTCATCTTTTCAATCACCCAGGGCTGGAAGGAAGGTTTCTCCTCATGCGTCGTTTTGGGATCGAATGGCAGTACATTCGGGTCGTTCACTCCGAAGGAACCTACGAGCAGTGCATCTTCCTTTCCGAGGACGCCCACGTACCAATGCCCGGAAAGATCGGGATGGCCGTCCGCCGTGCGAGGAGCCGGGCCGCCGTCGGGCAATGGTTGGGAAGGCGCTTTTTTCGCGTAACCTGGAGCCGCGAGCCCAGCTTTCTTCTGCTGATCGCTATTGTGCTGATCGGGCTTCTGCTGGTCACTTTTCGGCTGAGTGCGGGCGGAGACCAGACAGACAAATGTCAGCACTCCTGCCATGACCGCGAGGTACGTACCGAAATTCCGCTTCATGTGATTGATCTCCTTCTTCAGGCATCCGGCAAGGAGTCATAGGTTATAGATCGCCCTGCGCGATAGCCCAGCCGTCGCGTTCAAACAGATCATCGATTCCGATGACGGAGTCGCTGCGATGATACGTATCCTAGTGCGGGCTGGCAAGTCAATCGCGCCATGCCATCTTAAACTGCAATTTCTCACTCAAGGCAGGGGATAGTGGTTCAATCGGCGCCTTGAGTTGGTCTCAAGATGCGCCACCGGGATCACGAAATCTCCCGACTCCCGTTTAGAACTGGAGCGCGCCGGACCTCGTGCCGCTTATTGTTTGTTTGCAGGCGGAGGCGGAATGCAGTTGGCCACGCACTTCACTGCCTGCATTTCAACTTCGGCCTTTTTGTGGGGGACCTTCGAGGTGGCTTCGGGTACGACGACGAGCGACTGCGGCCCATCCTCGGCATTGAAGGTACATTGGAACTGCAGCGTTTGCACTCCGCGCTGCTGGCATGAGTTCTTCTCGAGCGCGGACTCCAGTGCGCCGGGCTGTGCATGCAGTTGATCCGCGACTTGCGAAGGCAGCATGGCAACAGCCATCGGGATGGGCGACTTTATCCTGATGCTTACCTGCGTGCCATCATGGTCGGGCGCAAAACCGCCGTAAACTTTCAGGAATGACGTGAGCTCATATTTCTCGTTGACCTGCTCGAACCACTGATATTCCGGCTGGACGCAGTTTTCCACGCAATCCCAGCGGTAGTACTGGATGTGCACGTCGTTCGGGTCAACGAATTTACGGGGCGCCGCGGCCTGCGCCTTCAACACGCTCCCAATGCCGATGCCCATAACACGTGCCACGCTATTCGCCGGGCCCACCACGCCATTGTTGGGATCGAGCACGGAACCAATTCCCGTGAACACGGCGTGATCGGGAGAGGTTCGTTCGTCCTGAATAACAAGCGTCATGGGTTCCGGGGGCAGTTCACAGGTGTACGTAGTTTCCGTGATGCGATCTCGGGGGCAAAGCTGCCGCACGCCTGCAATCTGTTCAGGATGTTGCAACGCCGCGGACCATGCACCCGCATCGGCCATGAATATAGTTACGGGCTTTTCCGCCTTGATGTCCACGTGCATGTTGCCGCCATTTGGGCCGGGATGGTAGGTGCGCGCGGAATGATAATTCGCCGGATCGAGCCGGACGCTTTCATCGTTGGCGGGCAGCCATTTGAAGACCCGTTGCTGACCAAACGAAGGCGTGGAGAGGGCGCAAATCATTGAAAACGCGAGAATTCCCCAGATCGTCGAGGTTTTCATAGTGCTCTGATTTTGAGGGTTGACGAACCGCGCTGCAAGGCTGTGCGCGCCCACGTGTAGCGCTCAATTAACGTGGCGAACTGAGCACAGTTTCTATTGGCTCTCCAGACATGCCGCTAGGACAAAAACCGGATTTCAGCATTTCCTTGTGTCGCGAACTTTGCCGAATTCCCCGCGCCTCACGGCCCTGGCTTCGTAACCGTGTTGGTGACTAAGGTCACCGCGGCCACTTGTGTCAAGACTCTGCCGTCCACCGCCGCGCCGGTTTGCAGTGTGATCGATGCGGATGCCAGAATATTTCCCCGAAAAAGCGTTCCTCCCACGGTCGCTGAACTACCAACCTGCCAGAAGACATTGGAAGCCTTGGCGCCGTTAATCAGAATCACCTGAAGGCCGCTTCCCACCGTGAGCGTGGAGGAGGGCATCTGGAAGATCCAGACGGCACTCGAGTTGCCCTGGGCGTCGAGCGTGAGATCCCCCGTGCTGATCGCAAACGAGCCTGGTGCTGGAGCTTTGTACAGGCCGGGAGCCAAGATCAGCCCGCCAAGCTCGCCAGTGGGTTGAACGATTTGA
>Ga0210405_10005867_pt1 | contig 11092 bp, 12 predicted proteins | sample IncBWH11MmetaG_FD_155492 | JGI IMG/M metagenome (GOLD analysis project Ga0210405, IMG submission 155492) | Forest soil microbial communities from Barre Woods Harvard Forest LTER site, Petersham, Massachusetts, United States - Inc-BW-H-11-M | ecosystem: Environmental > Terrestrial > Soil >... | reverse complement strand
GTTTGGCCGTCACCTCTTGGCTGAAGGCATTGATCCCGGTCGCGTTGCCCCCGGGCCGGGCGAGACTGGCGACGAGACCGAGCCGAACCGGGTCTTCGCCGACACCAAACACGATCGGGACCGTCGCAGTTGCTGCTTTGGCCGCCAGCGAGGCGACATTGCTGGCAGGCGTAGCGATTACGGCCACCTGTCGGTGGAGCAGATCGATCATGAGTGCTGGCAGGCGATCGTAATGACCCTCCAGCCAGTGATACTCGACCGTCACATTTTGCCCTTCGACATAGCCGGGTTCGTTGAGGCCCTTGCGGAACGCGGTCACAAGACGCGCGGCGGTATTGGCCGATCCGCCGCCGATAACCGCGACCATTGGCATTGCCGGCTGCTGCGCTTGTACGGCAAAAGGCCACGCGAGCGCCGTGGCGCCGAGTCCGGCTATGAAGCCACGCTTGTCGATGCCGATTGCCATTTGATCTGCTCCACAGACGGGATCATAGCGGCTCGCAGCGTCGTGCAGGTTATCACGCGCCCATCGGCGTATTTTACAATGATGCGAAGGCGAGCGTAATTCCGTAATTCGAGAGTCCGCCATTGGCCCTTTTCCGACGTGGCCCGGTTTAACTGCGATGTCGGTTCTTGGGGGTAAAGCGGACTCACAGCCGACATCGCGGAAAACGACGCGAATGACGCGAACCGGTCATTCAAACCTCGGCCTAGACAGGCTGTCTCGCCTGGGGGATCATGCAGCGGTAGGCGAACTAGGGTGCCGCCATGGACGTCGGAGGTTGGCTGGGGAAGCTTGGCCTCGAACAATATGAGGCGGCCTTCCGCGAGAATAAGATCGACGACACGGTCCTGCCGAGGTTGACGGCCGAGGACTTGAAGGATCTTGGTGTCGGATTTGTCGGACATCGTCGTAAACTGCTCGACGCCATCGTAGCCTTGCGCGCTGAAGCCAGCGCACTGAAGCCGTCGCTGTCCGGTGCGCCTCTGGCAATCGACAAAGCCGCCAAGGACACCGCCGAGCGTCGCCAGGTCACCGTGATGTTCTCGGACCTTGTGGGTTCGACGGCGCTCTCCACCCGTCTGGACCCAGAGGACCTGCGCGAGGTCATTTCGGCCTATCAAAGGTCCGTTGCCGAGACCGTGCGCCACTTTGGGGGCTTCGTCGCCCGATATATGGGCGATGGTGTGCTGATCTACTTCGGCTATCCGACAGCGCATGAAGATGACGCCGAGCGTGCCGTTCGGTCTGGCCTCGCGTTGATCGATGCGATCGCCGCGCTCCCGGCTTCCGAGCCGCTACAGGTGCGGATAGGGGCTGCCACTGGGATGGTGGTGGTCGGGGATCTTGTAGGGTCCGGCGAAGCGCAGGAGCACGATATTGTAGGCGAGACGCCGAACCTCGCGGCACGCCTACAAGCCATCGCCGAACCAAACACGGTCGTCATCGCGGAGGGCACGCGCAGGCTCCTTGGCAATCTCTTCGAGCTGCAGGACCTCGGGCCAAAGGAGCTCAAGGGGATTGCTGGGCCGGTGAAAGCTTTCGCGGTGCGGCGGCCACGTTCTGTCGAGAGCCGCTTCGAAGCACTGCATTCGGAACCGTCTAGGCTCGTCGGCCGCAAAGAGGAACTTTGGCTGTTGCAGCGGCGCTGGAACGAGGCCAAGGCTGGCGACGGCCAGTTGACATTGATCTACGGAGAGCCAGGCATCGGAAAGTCGCGCCTTGCTTTCGCCTTCCAGGAGAAGATCAAGGGCGACCCGCATCACTGGCTACTGTATCAGTGCTCACCGCATCGTAATCAGACGGCTCTGTATCCCGTTATCAATCAGCTGGAATGTGCGGCCGGTTTCTCGGTCGCCGATAACGACGAGGCTAAGCTTGACAAGCTCAAGGTGCATCTTGCGCCATCGTCGCAGGACTTGACCGGCGACCTTGCGCTGTTCGCCGAACTGTTGTCGGTTCGCTGCGATGCCGGCCTGCCTGCCTTGTCGATCAGTCCGCAGCGGCGCAAGGAACTGGTGCTCGAGCAATTCATCGCGCACATCGAAAGCCTTACCGCACAAAGGCCAGTCTTCATTGTGCTGGAAGACGCACATTGGATCGACCCGACCACGCAGGAATTGTTCGACACTCTCGTCGAGCGTATCCGGACGCTTCCCGTTCTACTCATCCTCACGTACCGCCCGGAGTTCGCTCCGCCCTGGCTAGGCCAGTCCCACGTTACGGTTTTGGCGCTCAACAGGCTTGGCCGGCGGGAGAATGCCGCGATGATCCGGCAGGTGGCGAAAGGCAAGGACCTTCCACCTGTCCTGCTCGAACAGATCGTGGCCCGTACGGATGGGGTGCCATTGTTCATCGAAGAGGTAACGAGATCCGTTCTGGAAAGCGACGTCCTACGCGAGGAAGATGATGCTTATGTCATGGTCAAGCCGTTGCTGCACTTCTCCCTTCCCGCAACGCTGCAGGCTTCTCTGATTGCGCGGCTTGACCGGCTTGCCTCGTTGCGCACTGTGATCCAAGCGGGAGCGGCATTCGGACGTGAGTTCGCTTACCCGCTGATGCGGGCGGTGTGCAATCTCAGCGATTCCGAACTCGAGCGGGCACTCGATCAACTTGCCGCTTCAGGCTTGGTCCACCAGCGCGGTGGCGTCCCGCACGCCATCTACACATTCAAGCACGCGCTGGTGCAGGATGCCGCTTACGGCACGATGCTCAAGAGTCAGCGCATCGAGATCCATGCGCGTATCGTCGAGACTCTCGAACGCGAATTTCCGGAAATTCCGAAGCGAAATCCGGATACGCTCGCCTATCACTGCACCGCGGCTTGCTCTGCCGAGAAGGCGATCGACTATTGGCTCAAATCCGCGCGCATGTCGCTCGGTCGCTCCGCCGGAACCGAGGCGCAGGCGCAGCTTGAAGGGGCGACGGTCCTCTTAAGAGATATCACCGACCCGAGAGCAAGGCAGCAATTTGAAGCGCGCATTCAGGTCGCCCTTGGCGACACCTTTGTCATGACAAAAGGATTTGCCTCGCCAGACGTCGCGAGCACGCTCACAACGGCACGAGCGCTACTGGATGAATCGGCGTATCCGCGCGAGTCGCTGCAGGCGTTTGGCGCCCTCTGCAACTACCATTTGATCCGCTCGGAGGCGCCCAAGATCCTGCAACTCGCACTGCCATTCCTACGCCGTCCTGCCGATTCCCTTGGCGCGATGGTTGGTCACTACGAGGCTGGCCTCGCCTATCTGCATATCGGCAAGTTTGAAGACGCCAGACTTCAACTCGAGCAAGCCCTATCTCTTTACGAAGAGGACTCCTGTCGTCCAATCGCGTTTATGGCGGGCATTCACGTCCACACGTTCTCTCTGGTCTGGCTCAGTCTCACCTATCTCTACCTCGGCAAGCTGAAAACGGCGACAGAGATGATAGCCGCGGCGGTGAGCGATGCGAGAGGCCGCCAGCACCCATTCACGCTGGTGTCAGCTCTACTCGCCTCGGCGCGTTTCTTTATTCACACGCGCAACCGTCATGAAGCAGTTGCCGCCACCGAGGAGGGGTTTGCCATCGCGAACGAGCAGCGGAGCCCTTACCACATTTCCCGTGCAAACGTTCTGAAGGCTGTCAACCTCGTCGAAGCCGGCCGGGCCATGGAGGGAATCTCGCTGATGGAGCACGCGCTCGTGCAGCATCGCAAGACAGGTGCGAATTTCCAAAGTTCATTTAACCTGTCGTGCTTGGCCGGGGCTTATGCCCGTGCTCAAGAGTATGAACGCGCACTCCAATACGCGGATCAAGCAATCCACGAGGTTGAGCGAACGGGTGAACGCTGGTGGGCTGCTGAAGCACAGCGGGCAAAAGGGAGGATCTTGCTGGCAGCCAATCCGACCTACGCTCGTCAGGCAGAGAGCCACTTTCGTGCCGCCCTAGATTGCGCGCAACGTCAAGGTGCCAGATTTTGGGAACTACGCGCCGCCTATGATTTGGCAAGCCTCTGGAATACGGAAGGCCGCCGTTCTGAGGCGAAAAACCTGCTAAGCCCATATGGCAAGTTTATCGAAAGCGTCGAGTTACCCGATTTGGAGGATGCTAGGCAGTTGTCGGTACGCCTTGAGAGTTCTGCCTAGCCGCACGGTGAAAGTTGGTGTCTGTAGCGAGCATGATTCCAAGACCGCTATTGGCCGATTTTGTTGCAAAAGTCGGCGACGACGACGGCGGCGGCGAGGACGAGTCTATTGATGCGGTGGTCTGCCATCTGCTGCACCGGAAGCGGATAGTTGCTTCCGATGCCGCTGGGCTACGCGGGATCTACGCGAAAGCACTCCGGTGCAGCCGGCGGCGGTCGCACCAAAAGCTTGGCGAGCCGCTTTAGGTTCTGAGTGATAGCAGCCAACGTGAACTCGAACTGGGCACCCCTTGGCCCCCGTAAGCGCAGCCGGCCGAGCCGGAGAATGAGCTTGAGATGGGCGCACGCACCGGCAAGATTCCCGATGACGATCCGCGAACGCCGCGATTTTCGTAATGAACAGCGATTCTGACGCATCAGGGCACTTACGCCCACACACTGAAATCGTTTTTACTGTTGGGCAGCTTCTCGCTGGGGCGCTTGGGCTGGCTATCTCGCGGCTCAGGGCTTCGTGGCGGGCTTGACCGATGCGTTCGAATTCATTCCGGTTGTCATTTCAAGGCCTGTTTTCACAAGGCTCGTTTTCATCACTGCCCACGCCACGAAGATCGACGCGAACAGACATATGATGGCGAACAAACCCGCGTAGCCTGGACTTTGGCGGCGGCCGACAGGCGCCCTTTCATACATTTGCATGATCCTCACTCCCTAAAGAGTCTTGAGGCTCATTTAATGCTTCTACAATCTTTCATTCGCGCATTGATCCGCGTCAATTTCTTCACAATTTCACAAGCTGCTTGCTCATCCTCCACGAGAGATATGCAGCTCGTCGCCGCTGTGACGACCTTGATCCGGCTCAAAAAGCCCGCCTGGCGAGTCGAGCGCGACGGTGTCGTCATCGCCGAAGGACTCTCAAACTCTCGCGCATGGGCAATAGCCGACGACCATGACAGCCAGGCCCGGCGCGATGAAGAGACACGGCGCCGGATCGATATCGCGATGGGGCAATGGTGAAGTCAGTGAGGATTCAAGGCGTGAGTGGGTGACAAGTACGCCACAGTGCTCATTATGTGACACGTCAACACTAATCTCGGCTCAGGCACCTAACGTGTCCCATTAAGGACAGAATCTTATCAGTTTCTCGGTGGCATCGGTCAGCGGGGACGCTCCGACAATTAGCGGGGACGCTCATTTTGCGCAGGCTGAACCTCAGGTCGCTTTGAGCGTGAAGTGGACATCGACTTCTGCGCCATTATAACGTTTATCATGGAGGATTGCCCATGCGATTGTCATCCGCCATTCGTGCCGCGCTGATTGTTTTGACCATGACGGTCGGGTTCGGGACCGCCGTTTACGCCGACTTCGGCGGAATCCGGTTCAACGTGGTCAAGGCCGGCTTTGTCATTGGCGGCTCGGGCGGTAGCGGCACGTTGCTATTTCACGGTCGGTATTATCCGCTAGCGATCGGCGGGGTGAGCTATGGTTTCACTTTTGGCGCCTCGGCAACCGATTTCTTCGGGACCGTCAGCAACATCCGTTGGCCATCCGATGTTAATGGTGTCTATGTCGCAGCCGGCGCCGGCGCTGCGGTCGGTCCCGGTGGGGGCGCGATCCTGCTGACCAACCAGAACGGCGCGGTGCTTACCGTGTCCGGCCGCCAAGTCGGATTGATCGTTGCTGCTGACCTCAACGGACTGGTGATCACGATTCGGTAGCCTTGAAAGGCTCGGGGCGCGAACGAGGCGATTGACGGAAGGTTGCGCGACATTTCTTTGCAATTGCATCCTCGTCCGCGCCGGCAAAGGCGGGAACGGCGCTCAAGAGGCCAAGCACAAGCATAGGAAAGGCGAGCTGACGGCGATCGATTTGCATGGCGTTTCCTCCCGTATTGATCGTGTCGACAGTCTTGCAGTTGGGCTGCAGCTTGTCGAGCACGCCACGCTCCTGCGCGGCGTCGTACTCGTCGGCCAAACGAACACCATCTCGACGCCTTTGCAACGTAGACTCCCAGCCAGACCCATGGCACCGAAAGGCTTCGCCATCGGGTCGGTACGGGTCCTGCCTTGCGCCGCCGGCGGCTGCATGGGCGGGGCCGTGCTTCGCGCACCTTCGCCGAGCCGCATTTAACACCACTCAACGCCGGCGGGGAATTGTTGCGGGCAGCGAGTGCTTGGGACCAATCAGAACGATCAGGTTCTCACTTGTCTGACATCATCCCCGCGCCTTCTGAGGGCCTAGTTGATGGAGCAAACTAGAAACGGCCCCGTCCCCAGGGATGGGAAAGCGCCCTGCAAAGCTGCCGGCAAGAGAGCCCGTGAAACGCACGGCTGCAAGCGGGCCAAAGAGGAGCGGGCCAAAGGGGAGGGCCAGGAATTAGCTGGGGATGTTTGCTGACCGATGAAATCGAGCACTGGTCGACATGTGGGTTGTCGGAGCAGACCAGAAATGACTTGTCGCGGCCAAGAACGCCGGTTCGTGACCCGCAACAGATATCAGCTGGTTGAAGGACTACGTATCGCCAAGGCTGAGGGAGCCAGTTGCTTGTCGCGCACTATTAGACCTCTAGGTATCGAAGAGCTGCCAGCTCTCTCAGCACTGTGCTTCAGATCGAAAGCAGTATGGGGTTACGACAACGACTTTATGGAAGCGTGTCGCAGAGAGCTTTCCATTGAACCTTGTGACCTGCGATCAACCTCGATTTCGAGGCCGTTCGATTTTCGACTTTTGCAACATGGGGTAATTCCGGGATCGAGCCAGACAAGGGCATAGGGAATCAGCTCTCCAGGGATAGAGGGGCCAGCCTCATGTGGCCCCAGCAATGATGGAGAGGTGCAATGGAATGCTATGTTGGACTGGACGTGTCGTTGAAGCAGACGTCGATCTGCGTAGTGAACGAGAGGGGATCGGTTGTCCGAGAGGGCGTCGTCGATTCTGTCCCTGAAGCGATTGCTGGGTTCGTGAGGTCGAAAGCGCCGGGTGCGGTTCGGATCGGCCTTGAGACTGGACCTACAGCAACTTGGCTTTGGACCGAGCTCGCGCGGCTTGACCTGCCAGTAATCTGTATCGATGCTCGCCATGCAAAAGCGGTGCTGAAGATGCAGGTCAACAAGAACGACCGCAACGATGCGGCTGGCATCGCACGCATCATGCAGACCGGCTGGTTCAAGGAAGTGCGCGTCAAGGACCTTGATAGCCACGCTGTCAAGGCACTGCTGGCGAGCCGGGCGTTGCTGGTCAAGATCAAGCGCGATCTTGAGAACCAGGTCCGTGGCCTGCTCAAGAATCTTGGTCTTGTCATCGGCCATGGCACGTTCAACGTTTTCGCCTTGCGGGCCAAAGAGCTGATCGCGGATCGTCCTGAGTTGACCTCGGCTGTCAGTCCACTACTCACGGCGCGGACAGCCATCGAGCAGCAGATCGGCGAACTCGACCGTCAGGTTCTAAAGCTCTCGCGCCAGGATGCGCAGGCCCGCCGGTTCATGACCGTACCTGGCGTAGGTCCGATCACCGCGCTGTGCTTTAAAGCGACGATCGACGATCCGGCTCGCTTCAGGCGATCGAGAAGTGTCGGTGCTTACATTGGATTAACGACCAGGCGTCATGCATCTGGAGAGCTCGATTGGTCCGGTCGGATATCCAAGTGTGGAGACGCCATGCTCCGCATGTATCTGTTCGAGGCCGCTGGCGTGCTGCTGACCCGCGTGCCGAAATGGTCGGCGCTGAAGGCTTGGGGCATGAGGCTCACCAAACGCAACGGGCTGCGGAAGGCCAAGGTTGCCGTCGCGCGCAAGCTCGCAGTCATCCTTCACCGCATGTGGATCGACGGGACCGAGTTCAACTGGTCGAACAAGGAGGTTGCTGCTTAACGAGCATAACGAGATCTCAGGTCCCGCCACACGGCGGGAAGAGACGTCCCTGCCGGGACGGTGGCGGTGGTGAGATCGTCCGATTGTTTGCGAGCTCTCAAACAGAGAGACCGCGCTTGCAACATTGATCCACCAGCGTCGTCTTACGCCATCATGCGGAGGGCTCGCCCCTACCGCGGAGAGAACAGTGGGCCCGGCAAGGATGTTCGCGGAGAGCTTGACACCTAGTCCCGGAATTAGAGAACACAATCAGGGGCAAAGCAGACGTGATCTTGAAGCGCCAGCACTTCCGCTTATCACCCGAAATCAACGTTTGACGTGGTCGCAAGCCCCTTATCGACCATTAGCTCGTCGCAAATAACTATGCTTTTGAGCTTGCCGAGCGCATCATACTCTTATGGAACGACGAACATTCATCGCGCTTCTCGGCGGTATAGCGGCGTCGCGGCCGCTCGTGGTGCGGGCGCAGAAGCGGCCCTACCGCCTTGGGATTTCGATCCCCAGCGACCGCGAAATGCCGGCGGTCGTCGCGTTCTTTGATGAGCTGCGGCTTGCCGGCTTCATCGAGGGCGAGAATCTGACGGTGATTCCAGGTGGCTTTGGTGTCCGCAACGAGCAGATTGCCGAATTAACGCAGGCAATCATTAAGGCAGGACCCGATGCGGTCGTTTGTGGCCCCGAACTCCAGATACGAGCCCTCCAGGCGGCGACCCGGACAATACCGCTCATCGCCATGGCCGAGGATCTCGTTGGGTTGGGACTGGCGAACTCACTCGCCCATCCTGGCGGCAATACTACTGGTGTCAGCTTGCTTTCGCCCGAAGTCGACGAGAAGCGGCAGGACATATTGATCGACGCGGTACCCCGAGTAAGCCGGATGGCGATGCTGGTTGACTCCAACACCGCTCGGCCACGGCACCTTGAGGCGATGCAGGCGGCCGGACGTCGCCGAGGTGTCGAACTTTCAACCTTTGGCGTTTCTAAGCCTGAGGAGATAGCGCCGGCAATCAGCGCCGCGAAGGCATTTGGTGCTGGGGCGATCAACTTCCTTGCGACGCCGCTCTTCTCCGTTCCGGGCAGCCCGAATAACCGTATTGTCCTCGAAGCCGTTTTGGCAGCGCGCCTGCCGGCGATCTATCAGTGGCCCGAAACGGCGGAAGAAGGCGGTCTCGCCGCTTACGGTCCGCGGTTCACTCAAGTATACCGTCAGCGTGCGCGGCAGGTCGTCAAAGTGCTGCGTGGTGCCAAAGTCGCCGATCTGCCAATCGAGCAGCCAACGAGCTTCGAGCTAGTCATTAATTTACAGGCCGCGAAGGCGATTGGTCATGAAGTTCCGGCCGGTCTAGTGCTGCGCGCCGACCATGTAGTCGAATAAAGCGGCTGACTTCCGTTTCTGGCACGAAGCTGCCAATCCAGGACGTCCGCTATGCGGTCGCTATCGGGGGAAAGCGGACATGGCATGGGCAGCCCATTTCGGTATCGATTGACCCAATGCAGACGTAGGCTCACATCGACCTTTTAGCCTCTTCCAAGAACCAGGTCTGCATCAAACCTTTACCCTTGATTTCGATCTGCCCACGATTTTCAAAAACAAACATCGTTCGAAGTTGTTCATAGGTCTTTTGCGCTACTTGAATTTTGCCGGGCACTCCAGTCGTCTCCATACGAGCGGCCAAATTTACGGTATCGCCCCAGACGTCGTAAAAGAACTTTCGTGTGCCAACGACACCGGCAACGACCGGGCCGCTCGCAATTCCAATTCGAAACGGGACTTCGCGTCCTTCTGGGTCCCGAAAAGTCGTTGCAGCCTTCGCCATTTCAAGGGCGAACGAAGCGAGCGCCGAAGCATGGTCAAGCCTTGTCGTCGGCAAACCAGCGACAACCATATAAGAATCTCCCGTGGTCTTGATTTTTTCAAGATTGTGCTGCTCGACCAGATGGCCGAACGCGGTGAAGACATGGTCAAGAAACTTTACCAAATCCTCCGGAGCGACGGTTGCTGCTCGTGCGGTGAACCCTGCCATATCTGCAAACAGAACGCTTGCTTCATCGTAGCGTTGGGCGATTGTTGCGTGGCTCGATTGTTTGAGCTGCTCTACAATCGAAACTGGCAAAATATTTGTTAGGAGTGCTTCCGAACGCGCAAACTGACGTTCCGCACTCGCCTCTGCCCGTGCAGCTTCACGCACCGCGTAGTAGACGACAGCAAATAGAATCGCACAAGTCGCAGGCACGCCGAGCAGGAAATTGCCGAATATTGTGGTCGCAGGGACCAACCCAGTTTCCCGGGGCACCAATATTTCCAGTGCAATGATCAACGCGACTGCTGCAACGGCAAATACGGTGATAAGCCCGACACTTTCGGTTCCCAGGAACAGGATCGTGGCAGCAGCGACCGCCAGGTATTGCATCTGCATACCGGTGCCGGTGCCAACCTGCCGACAGACAATGAAAATGTAATGGCGCTGCTGATTGGCATCCTTGAGGGGGAGCCGGCGTGATGGAGGATGTCGACTACCGCCACGTTCGCTTGCAGTTACCAGTGAACTTCACTGAGTTAAAAAAGGTGGCAAGATGGCAGCTATGGGCAGTTTGAGGTGCTGTCGTGTTACCTTGTTATAGATTTATTGCCGACTGGCCTGCTGGGCAGCTCTCTAAAAACTCATGCACTGCAGCAAGAGATAAGCCTATTCGCTCTTTTTCTTGCCAACAGTTGGCGTGGCCTGCCGAGTGCCTGACGGCCTTTGAGGCTGGACATCGTTGCCGACAGGTTGGGCCTGATCTACGTTAGCCGAGTCGGAGGAGTTAGGAAGGCAAATTGCCTGCGCGGGGCGTTTGCGCCAGCTAGCGTATTACTGTGAGCAAACATGAACCAGACTCTCGCAACGTCGCCGACTGGCAGTCGTCACACCGTCAATGGAATTGAGATGCATGTGGTGATCGCAGGATCGGGCCCGGACGTCCTGCTTCTCCACGGCTTTCCCGATTCACACAAGCTCTGGCGCCACCAGATCCCTGCGATGGTCGCAGCAGGCTTCCGTGTCATTGCGCCCGATTTGCGAGGCTTTGGCCTCACCGAAATCCCAAAGGGCGGGGTCGCGG
>Ga0210405_10005864_pt1 | contig 11094 bp, 6 predicted proteins | sample IncBWH11MmetaG_FD_155492 | JGI IMG/M metagenome (GOLD analysis project Ga0210405, IMG submission 155492) | Forest soil microbial communities from Barre Woods Harvard Forest LTER site, Petersham, Massachusetts, United States - Inc-BW-H-11-M | ecosystem: Environmental > Terrestrial > Soil >... | reverse complement strand
AGCTAGCAGGTGGAGGTCCGAGCGCGGGGTTTCAAGAATCTGGTTCGTTCCGGACTCACCCTCCAGGTTCAGCAAACCGCCGTTGTGGACGCGCAACTGGAACTAGGCGACACAACGCAAGAGGTGACCGTTACCGGCGCCATGGACCTGGTCAATACCACCGATGCGTCCCAAGGACAGGTGATTGATGCACGCAGGGTCGAAGCACTGCCGCTGAATGGTCGCGACTACCTTCAATTGGCCTTGCTTTCCGAGGGCGCAGCGGAAGGTCCCGGTGCGGACCGCAATGCAACAGGCTGCAACGGCTGTAGCGGCGGCACCAGCAGGGCCGGGGGATTCAGCGCGGGCGGCCAACGCACCACTGACAACGGCTACTTGCTTAACGGATTTAACAACGTAAACAACGATGCCTCCGTTGACGAAAACGAAGTCGACTTGGTCAAACCGTCGGTTGACGCGGTCGAGGAATTCAAGGTGCAAACCAACGGGTACTCAGCCGAATTCGGGAGAACCGGCGGCGGAGTTGTGAATCTCACCTTGAAATCGGGCACCAATCGCCTTCACGGTACCGCATACGACTTTCTCCGCAACGAAAAGCTGGACGCGAGGAATTTTTTCGTTCCCGGCAGCACGCCTCCCTTCAAGCGAAACGACTACGGATTTACAATTGGCGGACCGGTAATCAAGAACAAACTGTTCTTCTTTTTCTCATACGAAAGGCTCGACCTACATGAATCCTCGACGTTCAACAATACCATTCCAACACTCGCGATGAGGGCCGGAAACTTTACGGGAACGCCTGCCACCATTTACGATCCTTCCACCTACGACGCGGCGACGAATACCCGGCAGCCATTCCCGGGCAATATCATTCCCGCGAATCGAGTGGACCCCGTGGCAGCCCAACTCATTAATTATTATCCCACTCCACAGAACTCCCAGCTTTCTCAAAACTTCATATATGTTCCCCCGTTCTTGGACACCCTTCCCAAATATACTACGAACGAGGATTACCAGTTATCACCAAATAACCGTATCTCATGGATGTTCAATCGTCAACATGACTTTCAACCAGGCGCGGATGTGGAGTCCCTGCCCGCGCCGGCATTTGGGGGCAATACTCGCGCCCAAACGATTCTGGCCTATAACACCGGACTTTCGTGGGTTGCTGTTGCTTCTCCAACAATTGTGACAACCACCAAAATCGGTTGGACCTATGATCGATATGAACTCGCCTATGGGCCTGACGTGCTTGCGGCTGGCAACATCGATGCAAAGGTTGGCCTTCAAATTCCCACTCCGATTGTACCCGAACCATACGCCGATTTCGGCCTGAGTGGTTACAGTACCCTGGGAGTGGGTACTAATGTGCCCGACTTGTCTATGGGGCAGGACCGGCAGATCAAAAACGATACTAGCTGGACTCGCGGAAGTCATAACTTTAAATTCGGGATCGATGTTCAGTGGATACAAACGGATAACTGGAACGGCCGAAACATAGCCGGTGTCTTTACGTTCACCGGCAGATACACAAGGAATCCGGTTAACAACTCTGGAGGCAGTTCAGTTGCCGATTTCCTGTTGGGCAACGTCGATAACAGTACAATTAGCACTAACACGAGGCTTGATGCGCGAGCGATTCTGGCAGCAGGGTACTTTCAGGATGATTGGAAGGTGACGCCGCGACTCACTTTGAATCTCGGCCTGCGCTATTCGTTCTTCCGCCCTTTCCAATCCGTGTTCCGTAACCTCGGGAATGTCGATCTGTGGACAAATCCGCAGAGTCCTCAGCTCGTGTACGCGAACCAGGTAACGCCAGCGCAGTTTTGGGGGACGAGTGCTACCAATTTTCAGCCGCGTGTCGGTTTGGCGTATCAATTGCTGCCGGGAAAAGTTGTACTGCGCGCGGGATACGGAATTTATTATCCTGATATTAGGTTTTCTCCGTTTGGTGACTCGTCATCTTGGGTTGTGAATCCGCCTTACGACGTATCGGCCACCAGCAGTAGTAATGGCATTACTCCCGCGTCGCTGCTAGCAAATGGTCTCCCACCCAATGCGGCGACATTGACGAGTACTACGCCAATTTCTCTGGCTTCCACGCAAATTAATCCCCACTGGACTTACGTCCAGCAGTTTAATGCGAACGTGCAGTATCAGCCGGCTAAGAGCTGGATGGCGCAGGTTGGTTTTTTTGGCACCAAAGGAACCGACCTGGCTAATCTAGTCGATGCTAACTATGTGCCTGTGTTGGGGCCTGGAGTCATCAATCAACTGCGGCGTTTTAGGAGTATATTCGTGCCGTTGACAGCGCCGGGGGCACCCGGGCCCCCTTCGGGGGTTACGGTTTCACCTATAGGAGCAATTCTCGAAACCGAGTACGAGGGGAATATTGTTTGGGATTCCCTACAGGCAAAGGTCGAACATCAATTCTCCGGAGGGTTTTCTGTAATAGGATCTTGGGTGTGGTCCAAGGGGCTCACCGATACCAGAGGCAGTGGTCCAATGGGCTCGGCTCCCGGATCCACGTTTCAGAACATGGCCAACCTTCGCGCGGAGCGCGGTCTTGTGGATACGAATGAAGCGCATCGAGTGGTTATCAGCGGAATCTGGGACCTTCCCTATGGACGGGGAAGACGATTTGGCGCCAATCTGAACCGGGTTCTGAATGCATTGGCCGGGGACTGGAGCTTCCAGGGCATTGAGACCTTTACGACGGGCCATCCGTTTACCGGTACCGTAAGCGTAGATAACGCCAACGCAGGGGAAACCGATCGACCCAATGTAGTAGGCGATTGGAGAGCTGTTCCGGGCGGGTCGACACCGCACGAGTGGTTCAATACCGCGGCCTTTAAGGCGAATCTGCCGTATACTTTTGGAAACTTGGGCCGGAATAACCTGATCGGACCCAGCTATGAAAATATTGATTGCTCCCTGATGAAACAAGGCACTCTTTTCAATATTAGGGATCAGCCTTGGAACTTGCAGTTCCGCTGGGAGGTTTTTAACGTCCTGAACCATCCGAATTTCCAATTTCCCGGCGCCAACTTGGGTACCCCGACTTTCGGACAGATAACTGCTGCGGATAGTCCCCGGCTCATGCAGGTGGGTCTGAAATTGGTGTTTTGATGGCGCCTTCTAACTGATCAAGGAGAAGCAATCATGACCGCTTTCAGCCGTTTACCTCGCAGAGCTATTCCGCTAACATCCGTAGTTTTGGGCGTTTTGTTTTTGATTGTTCTGCTTTGTAGCGCTCAAACCAGGACCGCGCAGCAGAAGTCCGCAAGCGGGGAGTGGCCGGTGTTTAGCGGAAGCGTAGATTGGCCGGTCTATCGCGGAGACCCGAAGGGAAACCAGTTCGTTACGTTAGCGCAAATCAACGCGACTAACGTGCATAAGCTTCGCCCGGCTTGGGAGTACCATACCGGAGATGCCTCGCAACGATCGACCATGTATGCCAATCCCCTCGTCATCAACGGGGTCATGTACATCAGCACCCCTAGCCTCAAGGCCGTAGCGCTCGACGCCGCGACAGGCGCGCGGATCTGGTCCTTCGACCCCGCGGCGCACAATAACGGAAAGGTCATCAGGCTGCGCAATCGAGGGGTCACATATTGGAAGGGCTCCGAAGGCGAGCGGATCTTCGATTTTGTCGGAGACCGGGTCTACGCGCTCGATGCAAAGTCAGGTAAGCTGATCCAGACTTTCGGAAGCGACGGCCACATCGACCTTCGCCAGAACCTCGGCGTGGACCCGGCGGGAGTGACGCTGGAGATGACCACGCCCGGCGCAGTATACAAGAACCTGCTCATCCTGGGTTCCCGCGTCAACGAGACGTACGGCTCTTCGCCAGGACACATCCGCGGCTATGACACGGTGACTGGGCATTTGAAGTGGATCTTTCACACCATCCCGCAGCCGGGTGAGGTTGGCTACGACACGTGGAACTGGCCCAAGGGAGAGACGATCGGCGGCGCCAACGCCTGGGGCGGCATCACCGTCGATGAGAAGCGCGGCTGGGTCTTCGCCGCAACGGGATCGGCAACGGACGACTTCTATGGTGGTTTCCGAAAAGGGCGAGATCTGTTTGCAAACTGCATCCTGGCCCTGGACGCGACCACCGGCGAGCGGAAGTGGCACTATCAGACTGTTCGCCACGACCTCTGGGACTACGACAATCCGCCGGCCCCGATTCTGGTGACCCTGAAAAGTGGGAGCACGTCGCGGGATGCGGTGGTCCAGCTCACGAAGATGGGACTAACATTCGTGCTGGACCGAGACACGGGCGAGCCTATCTTTCCCGTGCATGACGTGCCGGTATCGCGCTCCGACGTGCCAGGGGAGGAGGCTTGGCCGACGCAGCCGCTCCCGCTAAAACCCCTGCCACTGGTGCGCCAGTCGATCACCGAGGCTGATTTGACGAACATCACGCCGGAGGCGCACGAGTATGCGCTACAAGAATTCAGAAAGTACCGTTCGGGTTCGATCTACACGCCACCGAGCCTGCAAGGCAATATCACTATGCCCGGCCACCTCGGCGGAGCGCAGTGGCATGGTGGGTCCTTCGATCCGCAGTTGAATGTGCTTTACGTCAATGCGAATGAGATCCCGACTATCAACCGGCTGCGGCCCGTCTATGGGCAGGCAACCCAAGATGGGGTCCCCGGTACACCGCGCAGCCAGGCCGAACTGGGTCGCCAGATCTACGAGACGAATTGCATGTCATGCCACGGCTCGGACCGCAAGGGCAGTCCCCCAGCTATCCCGTCGCTCCTCAATGTGGATTTGCGCCGTCAGGAGTACCGGGAAATCGTGCAGAACGGACGCAACAGTATGCCCGCGTTCCGCCAGTTGCGGATGCCGGAGTTGGCCGCTTTGGCGGCTTATATCAGCAGCCCGCCAAGCGCTGTTCCGAATAGCAGTCCTACCGCCCGCCGCTACTCGCTTGATGGCTACATCCAGTTCACGGATGCGCAGGGCTTTCCGGCAATTGCGCCTCCTTGGGGCACGCTGAGCGCGATTGACCTGATTACCGGAAGTATCTTGTGGAAGACGCCTCTGGGTGAGTACCCTGCACTCGCGGCGAAGGGGATTCACAATACCGGCACGATGAACTTCGGCGGCGCCGTCGCCACGTCGGGAGGCGTCCTTTTCATCGCCGCCACGGCTGACGCGAAAATCCGGGCTTTCGAGACGTACACGGGGCGAGTGCTATGGGAATATCAATTGCCTGCCGGCGGCTATGCTACCCCCAGCGTCTATATGGTGAACGGCAAGGAATATGTCGCCATTGCCGCTGGTGGCGGAGGCAAGAATGCCACGAAGTCGGGAGATTCCATCGTCTCCTTTGCCCTACCAGATGAGGAAGAAGGCCCCACTTCGACCAGTCGCAATAACCAGTCGGGCTGGATCGAACTCTTCGACGGCAAGACGCTCAATGGGTGGGTACACATGAATGGCGCCCACAACTTCACGGTCGAGGACGGCGCTATCGTCGGCCGCACGGTGGAGAGCAGCGCAAACATCAACTCGTTCCTGTGCTCTCTGCAGGAGTTCGACGACTTCGAGTTCGAGACCGACACCTACATCGACCCGGTCATAAACTCGGGCATACAAATCAGAACCAAGGTCAGGCCGGTCCCAGGAAACGGGAACCCCAACGAATCGGCTCCGGGCAGAATAAATGGGCCACAGGCGGAGATCCGCAGATTCTACAATGGCCTGCCGACCACAGGTATGCTGTATGGGGAGGCGCTCGGCATTGGCTGGCTGTCATCGCAGAAGAAGATCGAGGCGGGTCATCATTACTCTGTCGACGACGGCTGGAACAAACTGCGCATCCTCGCCAGAGGGCCGCGGATTCAAACCTGGGTGAATGGTCATCTCATCGAAGACCTCGTGAACGAGGAGGTCTACAAGACCCACGCAAAGGGCTTCTTCGGCCTTCAAGTCCACGGACTCACCGACCGCGAGCTCGCTCTACCCATCAATGCCGGAATGGGTGTCACCAAGAGCCAGCCGCTGGTGGTTAAATTCCGGAACATCCGAGTCCGGCCCCTGCCTGCCCACGACTGACAGACGCGACAACATGAACATTAGACACAATACTGTTCACATAACGGCTTCACTTCTGTTTTTTGTGGCGTACGCACTCGTGCGTGCAGCGTCGAGACTTATCTCGACGCTCTTATTGGATTGCGCACGCCATCGGAACGTCGGCACGAGTCTCGACGCTGCACGCACGAGTGCGTACGCCACAAAAAACCTCTGGAGCTGTGCCCTAAGTGAACACCATTGACATTAGACAAGACGGAATCACTCCGAACGCAGCGCGACTGCTTTGGGCCGGATTCGTAGCGATTCTAGCGACCGGCGTAGGCTTCGGTGTTCGCGGGGGCATCCTTGCAAACTGGGGCGCCGAGTTCGGTTTCACCGGCGCTGAGCTGGGCGCGATAACCGGCGCCGGCTTGACGGGTTTCTGCTTCGGCATCATCATCGGCGGCTTGGTGGTCGACAAGCTCGGCTACAGTCGGCTGATCGTCGCCGCCTTTGTGTCCCACGCCCTATCGGCATTTGTGACTTTCGGCGCCATGCCCGGCCAGGAAAAGGCAGTTGCCTATAATTTCCTCTACTGGGGCACTTTTATTTTCGCGATCGCGAACGGGACACTCGAGGCAGTCGCCAACCCCCTGGTGGCCACTCTGTTTCCGAACAAGCGCACGCACTATCTGAACATCCTTCACGCGAGTTGGCCGGCCGGCCTGGTGGTGGGTGGCGCGATCGGGTGGCTGCTGGGCGATCGCCTCGGTTGGCACTGGAAGTGGCAGCTTGGCCTCTTCCTCGTCCCCACCGTGCTATACGGCTTGATGTTCTACGGCCAGCACATGCCACTGTCAGAGGCCTCGCAGAGGGGCCTGACGCTGGGAAAGATGTTCAAGGACGTCGGGCTGCTCGGCGCCCTGGTCGTCTGCTTCTTGCTGGCGCTCTTCTTCCACGGCGCACTGGGCATTCCCCAGACCTGGGCCTACATGTTGGCAGGCGCGCTGCTGATCGCAGTCGGCGTTCTAACGCAATTCTCGATGGGTGCCTTCCTGCTGTTCGTCCTGTTCTTCGCGCACCTGCTTGTCGGCGCGGTCGAGCTCGGCACAGACGGCTGGATTCAGAATATTACTGGCAACATCCTGACATCCTCCGAAGGTAAGATCCTGTTCGTCTTCACGTCGTTGGTCATGTTCGCACTGCGTTTCACGGCAGACTTCATCCAGAAGCGCATCGGCCTTTCGCCGATCGGCATTCTGCTGGCCTGCTCATTGCTCGCCGTCGTCGGGCTCCTAGTCACGAGCCGCCTCGAGACGTTCACGGGCGCGATGCTCGCGCTCCTGATTTATGCCGTGGGCAAGACATTCTTCTGGCCGACCATGCTCGCTGTCGCGAGCGACCGATTCCCGCAGACGGGCGCGATTGCCATCAGCATCATGGGCGGCATTGGGATGATGTCGGGTGGCATGATCGGCGGACCCGGCCTCGGCTACGCCAAGGACCGGTTCGCCAGCGCCCAACTGGAAAGCACCCATCCGGCCGTCTATGCGGAATACAAAGTGGTGAAGCCGAGCGGCTGGCTGTTATTCCGTGACGTGGCCGCGCTCGACGGGCGTAAGCTCGGCGAGGTGCAGACCAAGCTCGCTACAGCGCGCGAAAAGCTGGCTGAGGCCGGCATCCACGACCCGCACTTAGCCCTTGAGCGCCTGACGCCGGAGGAGCGGTGGGTGCATGACGCCAGCATCCAGGGCGATCGCCAGACGCTGACTGCCGACGCGGTGATTCCGGCGGTGATGGCGCTCGTCTTTCTCGGCCTCCTCATTTACTTCCGTTCGATCGGCGGATACAAAGCCGTGCGCCTCCAAGGGACCGAGGCGCCACCGACGAACGTGACCTCCACCGCGTAAGCGTCATTGCGCCGCGTTCCGCCGCACTCGCGTCAAGGCATCCGACCGACAAGCCTGGGGCCAGTCCAGAAGGTCGCTGACAAGATGCCAGTCTTAGCGGCGTGCGATCGTCGCCGGACGGATGGTAAAAGCGATTCGAGCCAGACAGGCCATCTACCTGTTGTGGTTCTCGGAAATGTTGTGCGGGCTGGGAGCGCAGGCACGCAGGGCCTGAAGCGACAACAAGCACGATTCAAGCAGATCCAGTTTCCAAACCATCCGCGAGTACGACACGTGAAGTCATCTTGCAGTGTAGATAAAAATGTAGCCGCCGAAAGCCTCCGGAGTACGAACGGTTTGATGTACGCGGCCTTGGGACCGCTCGCACCGAGCGTGCCAGCGCCGTTTGCTGGCGCGCACATTCGCCCTGCGGTGTGGGGGAATTCATAGAGAGCGCAAACGCCAAGAAGCCGACTTTGGTTGCTGCGAGGATGCTCGAAGATGGCAAGCTCGCGCTGCGCGTCTGTAAGAAATTGAGAATATGTGATTTGCAGCTTGGCGGTGGAGAACCATTCGGCAGAACACCGAAGGGTGGTTTACATCCTCTAACTGATTGAAAGTTTGGCTCCTCAGGTAGGACTCGAACCTACAACCCTTCGGTTAACGCCCTAATGACTGTATCTAAGTTGAGTAAGATGGGATTGCTATGTTGTAATATCCACTTACTCTTACGTTCCCCACTATGTTGAAGTGTGCCGCAAAGCTGGTAAGTGCGATCAGTTTTGATAGAGAGGTAGGCACAAAAATGGGCACATTAACTTGATTGCATACTGTGCAGACGAATCGACCACCTCCCATTACATCCGGCAGTGAAAAGGTAGTACCTCAATTCCGCAAGCGGAGACCTGCAAGGACGGCCAGCCCGAGCAGTCCCAAGGCCAGCGTGGATGGCTCGGGGGCAGGTTGGAGGATAAATGTGCTCACGAATTTTGGGTTGTCTGGGCTGTTGAGGGGCGCGGTGGAAACGCTTGTAATGACATCTGAGTATGTAACGACGTCGGCTTGAGCCAGTAACGCGCCAGCTTGGCATCCAAACTGACTGGCGCAGTTCAGAGCAGCATAAACCTGCACCGTCCCCATGCCACCGCCAAGCCCCGTGAACGCCCCAACGCCGGTGATTCCATCTATAGTTGCGGGGCATTCCACTATACCGACAATGCTGAATCCAATCAGGCACGAGCTAACTCCGGCGCTGAATACTATTGTCGAGCCAAGAGAGGGAATCCCCGATACCGGCGGGTAATAGGAACAACACATATTGATATTGTAAACGTGGATTGAAACTGAATCGACACTGTTCGAGCCGGAGGCGTTAAGCGCTAGTCCGAGGGTACCTGGAAATCCCTCGCCTATTTCGCCCGGGTCCGGATCGTAGAAACTACCAGAGCCAGTGAGCGTGATCGGCCCGACTTGGAGCACGCTTGCCGATGCGCACACGGAGCAAACCAGTGATGCTGCTAGGACCGTTAGGAATTTCATGTTATTTTCTCCGATAGAAAAACGGACCTGCGCTCGCTGGCGGTCTGTCATGGTCCAAGACAGCCGCACAAGGGCTGAGTTGTTCGCAGGTTGGGTGCCACTATAGCACACAACCCCGCGTCCCCACGCATTCGATGTTTTGGGATGGGAAGCCCACCACAGGCCAAAAGCGCCCGTTCAACCCGTCGAAACCCATTACGTCCCTCAAGACTGCGTGGGCTAACGTCAAGGAGCGTGTAGGCATCAAGGGCCGTTGGCACGATGCGCGACACCCGCTGATTACCGAACTGGCCGAAACCAGGGCAGGAGATCAGACCATTATGGATATCGCGGGCCACGTCTAACGGCAGATGCTTTCTCGATACTCCCACATTCGCCTGGAAGCGAAGCGCAGAGCGGTACAAGCAATTGTGGACGATGAACCCAAGCTGCGCGCCGTCACAGCTGAAGGGCAAGGCACACAGGAGGGCACAGTCCAATGAAATTCTTCGGCGGCGGTGGGCACAAAAATTGGCACAATTGCAAGGAGGGGATTTTTGGGAGTTTGCAACCGTTTGAAAGTTTGGCTCCTCAGGTAGGACTCGAACCTACAACCCTTCGGTTAACAGCCAGGTCGCTCCATCAAAATACAAGTCCTTGGCGGATTACCAAACGTCCCCACACCTTGCGCTATGTTGCGCAGTGTTAGTAGTTTGGCGCGGCGTCATCCGGTGCCCTCTCGGCGGGTGATTTGCGCAGTATTACCCGCCATTTCGAAGGCGACTACAAGGAGTTTGAAATAGCATCCCCACAAAAGTCCCCACACTCCCTCCGCAACATGATTTACGTGTTATGTTCAGAGAAATACGCTGAAAGACAGGGCGAACTGGCTCACCGGACCAGCCCGCCTGTGGTCATCCGCGGTAGCAAGCGGTGGCGACAGAGTGACGAAAACCCTTCCGGCCACTTCGCTTGTACGGAAAAGCCGAGGAGCAATGGACCATTACCCAGCCCAGTTTTCGCAGGCAGCGCGCGCGGCAGTCGAGACGGAAATGATCGAGGCGTGGCGCAGGCACAGCAAAGTTAAGAAGGAGTGGCGTTCGGAAAGGCCATTTAACGATGAGGCCAACCTTCGCATTTGCATCATGAGCATCTTCCTGGTGTACGCGCGTGAAGCAATTGAGTTGGGCAGGAAAGGTGTCTGGGGCGTGGATAAGGTCCGCGCAGAAGCACTGGAGGGTCTTCGCCGGATAACGATTGACGCCACTTTCAAGGTCGACGATTTCACGTATTGGACGGATGGGGGCGCAATTTCGCGTGAGACTCAGCGCGGATTCGAGACCATGGCCGAATGGCGGCAGTTCGAAGACGAATTGCTGGAGCTGGCCAAATCGGGACGAACAAAACAGGATTCGCCGGCGATGAAACCATCCGAGCCGCCGCGCACTGACGTCGCGAATCCCCAACTCCACCAACTGCCCGAGTTATCGGAGTCCACGAAGCGGAAATTGGCGATTCAGTGGGATACCGTTCGGGACAATCAGAAGCTCACGGACGAACACCTTTCCGGTTATGATCTGGGGCGGCAGTGGCTTTTGGGAATTCTGGCGAAACCGCCGCGCGGCATGAATCTGGGTGGTTTGAATACGTC
>Ga0210405_10005863_pt1 | contig 11094 bp, 6 predicted proteins | sample IncBWH11MmetaG_FD_155492 | JGI IMG/M metagenome (GOLD analysis project Ga0210405, IMG submission 155492) | Forest soil microbial communities from Barre Woods Harvard Forest LTER site, Petersham, Massachusetts, United States - Inc-BW-H-11-M | ecosystem: Environmental > Terrestrial > Soil >... | reverse complement strand
TTGGAATCTTCGTGAAGTCATCCTTGCCCAGCTCCTTTTGCTCCTTGAAGCAAAACGGACAGTGATCGGTGGAGACCACTTGCAGCGTGTCCTTCGCCAGCCCTTGCCAGAGTTTTTCCTGATGCCATTTTTCACGCAACGGCGGCGTGAAAACATATTTGGCGCCTTCGAAACCGGGAGCGTCCATGTTTTCGAGAGAAAGATATAAATACTGAGGACAAGTCTCCGCATAGGCAGGCAGGCCGCGGTCACGCGCTTCGCGGACTTTTTCGAGCGCTTCGTTGCAAGACAAGTGAACGATATAGACAGGCGCGCCGGCCATTTCCGCCAACGCGATGGCGCGCGAAGTGGCTTCCGCTTCCGCAGTCGTCGGCCGCGTCAGCGCATGATATTTCGGCGCGCGCTTGCCTTCCGCCAGAGCCTGTTGAACGATTACGTCGATCGCACCGCCATTTTCCGCGTGCATGCAAATCAAGCCGTCATGCTTGGCTGCTTGACGCATGGCGCGAAAAATTGTCGCGTCATCCAGCATAAAAACGCCGGGATACGCCATGAATAGTTTGAAACTCGTGACGCCTTCCTGGACCAGATGGCCCATCTCTTCGAGCTGCGCGGCGCCCAGGTCGGTGATGATGCAGTGGAAGGCGTAATCCGTCACCGCTTTGTCGTGCGCTTTTTTCATCCACGTATCAAAGGCCTGTCGAAGCGTTTGCCCTTTGTACTGAATCGCGAAATCGATCAGCGTCGTCGTGCCGCCAAAAGCTGCCGCAATCGTGCCGGTTTGGAAATCGTCCGCGCTGGTTGTGCCGCCGAACGGCATGTCCAGATGCGTGTGCACGTCGATTCCGCCGGGAATGACGAGCAATCCCGCTGCGTCGATCAGCCTGTCCGCGTTTTCGATCGGAAGTTGAGCGGCGATTGCGATAATCTTGTCACGGCCAACGCCGATGTCCGCGACAAACGTGTCCGTCGCCGTCACAATCGTTCCGTTTCTGATGATCGTGTCAAAACGCATCTCTGGCCCTCCACCTTGGCCTGGAAAATCACCGCGCAGCAATCACGTCGCGTAGACAGGCAGGACTTCCCGCGAGTACACGTCCAGGGTTTGTTCTTCCTCGCCACACATCAAATAAATGTTGAACTGCGTGACGCCGGCCTTGCGCAGAGCCTCAAGCTTTCTGCGGTGGGCTTCCACCGGCCCAATGATGCAAAAACGGTCGATGACTTCGTCGCTAACGAAATCGGCGTTGTCGCTTCCCACTTCGCAGTGGTGGTGATAGTCGTAGACGCCGCGGTTCTGGACGAAAGACGTGAGGGCGGGAGGCAGTTCTTCGGGTTTGTATTTCGAGATCAGGTCCATTACGTGATTAGAAACGAGGGCGGGAAACCAACGGACATGGTCCCGCGCAGTCTTGAGATCATCGGAGGGCCAAACGGGGGCGGCAGCCATCACTTGGAACTTGCTGAAGTCGCGGCCGGCTTCTTTCGCGCCTTCGCGGACGAAGCCGAGGCACCAGTCGATTAGATCGGGATCGGCAAATTGAAGGATTACGCCGTCGCCGATGCGGCCGGCGGTGCGCAAGGCTTTCGGTCCGTATCCGGCGACCCAAACACGCGGCACTTCGCCGCTGGCCCACGGAAAATTTGTTGCGACTCCATCGAGCTCCACGGTCTTTCCGGCGTTTAGGTCGCGGAAGACGCGGACAAAGGATTCGAGGTTTTCGAGCGTGGTGGGTTTTTTGCCGAGAACGCGGCGGGAGCTGTTGCCACGGCCAATGCCGAGCTGCATGCGTCCGCGCGAAGCGAGGTTCAGTGTTGCAAAGAGGCTCGCCGAAACCGTAACGTCACGCACCGCCGGATTCGTTACGCACGTTCCCAGCCGCATGGTCTGCGTGCTCGCGGCCATCAGCGTCAGCAGCGGAAACGGCTCTTTCCAAATCACGTGCGAGTCGAAAATCCATCCGTAAGAGAATCCGGCCGCTTCGGCCTGCTGCGTCAGGCTGACAATGCGCTCTATCGATATGTCTGGTTTGATGGTGATGCCGAAATCCATGGAAAGATGACCTCCTCAGTCGGCAGGTTGGGCAACCGCCGCAACCCGCTGCATCGAGAAAAAGTAGACGAGAAAGCTGACCAGAAAGCCGACGAACCAAGCGTAGTTGTATAAGACTTTCAGTGGCGTGAACAATGCACCGAAGTAAGGGGCACCCACAAGTGTGGCAAGCAGGGGAAGCCCCACGCCACTGAAGGCGATGCCCGCTCCGGCGGCCAGGGCCGCAATGGCATTCCAGTTGAAGCCACGCACATATTCGTACTGGCCACCTCGTTGGTAGAGATCCTGCGTGGAAAGATTTTTGTGGCGAATTACAAAGTAGTCGCAGATCAAAAACGCGGCGATCGGGCCAAGGAACCCGGAATAGCCAACCAGCCAGCCGAAAATATAGCTGCCGTAGTTGGCCATCAGCTTCCAGGGTTGCATTACGATGCCCATCACGCAGGTGATCAGGCCGCCGGTGCGAAAGCTGATGCGGCGCGGAGAAAGATTGGAAAAGTCGTTTGCGGGCGAAACGACGTTGGCGGCGACGTTGACGTTAAGCGTGGCCATGAGCAGAGCAATCATGGCCAGGACGACAGCCCAGGGATGGCCGAGGCGCGACAGCACAGCAACAGGATCCCACAGTGCTTCGCCAAAAATAATAAGTGTGGCCGAAGTCACAGCAATGCCAATGAAAGAGTAAAACGTCATCGTTGCAGGAAGACCCAGGGCCTGGCCAAGCATTTGATCCCGCTGACTGCGAGCGTAGCGCGTGAAGTCTGGAATGTTGAGAGAAACCGTAGCCCAGAAGCCAACTACGCCTGTGAGAGAGGGAATGAAGAAGCGGAAAAATTCGGAAAAGGTGTGGAACTTGGAAGGTGCCGCCAGCATGGGGCCGAAGCCTCCGGCTTTTCCTCTTGCCCAAAGCAGAAGAGCAAGGCCTATGAGCAACAAGAAGGGCGCCGAGACACCTTGCAAAAAGCGGATAGTCTCGATACCTCGCAGGATGACCAGAACATTCAGCAGCCAGAAGAAACCGAAGCAAACGGCCGGGCCGAAAGGAAAATGTTGCCAGCCCGGCGAGAGGGCGATGAGCATGGCGTTGATGGCTTCTCCGCCAATCCACGTTTGAATGCCAAACCAGCCACAGGCCACGAGCGCCCGCAAAATGGCGGGCACGTTGGCGCCCAAGACCCCAAACGAAGCACGCGCGAAAACAGGGAAGGGAATTCCATAGCGCGTCCCCGCATGCGCGTTCAGCAACATGGGAATCAACACGAGCACATTCCCAAGAAAAACAGTGAAGAGCGCCTGCTTCCAACTCATGCCGCCGGCAATCATTCCGCTCGCTAGCAAATACGTTGGGATGTTCACGCTCATGGAGATCCACAGCGCGGCGTAGTTGTAGGTGCCCCAAGTGCGGCGCGCGAGCGGAACAGGAGCGAGGTCTTCGTTGTAGAGCGAGCTGCTGTGGATAGTTTCCGTCGAGAGAGAAGCGGCCTGGGAATCAGTCATTGAGTGCGCTCACCTCGAACACCGTTAGCGGAAAGAAAAGCAGATTCCTCGCTACGCTCGGAATGACGATTGTTATTTTTTGCACCGGGGTGGCGATGGCTGTTTTGTTGGGCGACATGGAAGATTCAGTCTGCGGCTTCGGAACTTGACGCGGCGCGCGTGCGCGTGATTTCGCCGTAGGATTCCGGGCGACGATCGCGATAAAACTGCCAGGTGTCGCGCACTTTCTGAATTTCGTCGAGGTTCAGATCAGCCACCAGCAATTCGTCCTTGTCGCGGCTTGCCTGCGCAACAATTTTTCCTCGCGGATCGCAGAAATAGCTTTTGCCGTAAAATTCGCCGATTTTCCAGGGAGCCTCCGTCCCCACACGGTTGATGGCAGCTACAAAATAAGCGTTCGCCACGGCATGCGCAGGCTGCTCCAGCTCCCACAAGTACTCGGAAAGTCCTGCCACGGTTGCCGACGGATTGTAGACAATCTCCGCGCCATTCAATCCCAAAATCCGCGCGCCTTCGGGGAAATGCCGGTCGTAGCAGATGTAAACGCCCACGCGCGCATAGCGCGTTTCGAAAACGGGATAGCCTGCGTTGCCCGGCGTGAAATAAAACTTCTCCCAAAAGCCTGGGTGGCAATGAGGAATGTGGTGCTTGCGGTACTTTCCCAGGTAACGCCCGTCGGCGTCGATCACGGCTGCGGTATTGAAATAGACTCCGGTCATCTCCACTTCATAAATCGGTACGACCAGCACCATTTGGTGCTGCTTCGCGAGCTTTTGCATGCGCGCTATGGTGGGGCCATTCGGCACGGGCTCGGTCAGTTCGTACCAGCGTGTCTGCTGCTCCGCGCAGAAATAGGGACCGTAAAAAAGCTCCTGCAACCCGAGCACTTGCACCTTCTTTTTCGCGGCGCTTGCGATCAGCTGCTCGTGCTTCGTCATCATCTTTTGTTTGATCTGCGCTAGAGAAAACTTCTCCGGCGACCATTCACAGCTGGCCTGGATGAGGCCGCAGCGGACAACACGAGCCATGATTACCTCCCCACGGACTTCTTCACGAAATGCTGGCGAAAGTTTACCCTGTGGCCGGAAAGCTCACAAGGATTAGCCTGAAAACGATACGGAGAAAAAGCCGGCTTGTTTAATCCGCTGGGGCGAGCAGGGGTGCGGCATGCCGCCCCCACAAAGGATTTATACGCGAAGTCGGATTGAGTTTTGCCGCGATTGGGTTCATAGTGCTGGCCGCCATAAAAATTCCTTGTTGAGGTGCCATGTGATTCGGATGAAATGTCTCCCAATGGTTGCGCTTATCTGGCTATCCCTGTTCCCCGGCGCGAAGGTCAGCAAAGCGCAGCAATATCCCGAGAGCACATATCAGGAGTTGCGATGGAGGATGATCGGCCCCACTCGCGGCGGGAGAACTCGCGCGTCCGCTGGCGTGCCTGGTCAGCCGAATGTTTTCTACGTGGGAGCTGTGAATGGCGGCGTGTGGAAAACGGACGATGCCGGGCGCACTTGGACCCCGATTTTCGACGATCAGCCATCGCAGGCGGTCGGGGCAATCGCAGTTGCTCCTTCCGATTCGAACGTCGTTTACGTTTCCAGCGGCGAAGGACTTGCCCGTCCCGATCTCGCAGTCGGTGATGGAATCTACAAATCCACCGATGCGGGCAAAACGTGGACTCATCTCGGCCTCCGCAATAGCCAGGGCATACCGGCTCTCGCCGTCGATCCGCGCGATCCGAATCGAATTTTCGCCGCAGCGCTCGGACATCCCTATGGAGCGAATGAGGAGCGCGGGATCTATCTTTCGACGGACGGCGGCCAAAAGTGGGAGAAGGTGCTTTCGAAAGGTGAAAACGTTGGCGGCTCGGATGTGGAAATCGACGCGTCGAATCCTGGCGTTGTCTACGCGGCGCTTTGGGAGTTGCGGCTCGGCCCCTGGGAAGATAGCAACCAGTACAACGGAACCGGCGGGGGACTTTTTAAGTCAACCGACGGAGGCAAGACTTGGCGTCCACTGACCAACGGGCTTCCGAAGGGCGTCATGCAAGTCAATCTCACGATCGCGCCGAGCCAGCCGAGCAGACTTTTCGCCGCAGTAGCAAGCGCGCGCGGTGAAAATGTTCCCGGTTCGGATGTCGGGATTTATCGTTCCGATGACGCGGGAGAAAACTGGCAACGCATCACGACTGATGGACGGCCCGCGGGGCGCATCGGCGGCGGCGATTTGCCGATGCCAAAAGTGGATCCGAAAAATCCAGACATCGTCTATAGCACGAGCACAGTGACCATGAAATCGACGGATGGCGGGAAAACGTGGGTGAGTTTTCGTGGCGCTCCCGGCGGCGACGACTATCAAAATATGTGGATCAATCCGAATGATCCGAACATTATTTTGTTGGTAGGAGATCAAGGCGCGCTGGTGAGCGTCACTGGCGGGAAGACTTGGAGCACCTGGTATAACCAGCCGACGGCGCAGCTCTATCATGTCGCCACAAGCAACTCATTTCCGTATCTGGTTTGTGGCGGGCAGCAGGAGAGCGGGTCGGTCTGCGTTTCGAGCCGTGGCAACGATGGTGAGATTACCTTTCGCGACTGGCATCCTGTGGGTGTCATTGAATACGGATACGCGGCACCCGATCCGCTGAATCCCGACATTATTTACGGAGCTGGCCGGCGCGAAGTTTCGAGATATTCCCTGAAAACGGGTCAGGTACAGAACGTCGCACCAATTCCGGTCGCCGATCCCAAGTACCGCGCCGATCGCACGCAGCCGATTCTTTTTTCGCCCATCGATCCGCATGTTCTCTACTACGCGACGAATTTTGTTTTTAAAACGGTGGATGGCGGGAACACCTGGAAGACCATCAGCCCGGATCTGGCCCGCGAGCACTCCGGCATTCCCGCGAGTGTCGGGAATGCCGCCGGCAAAGACGCGAACGCCGACAAGCAGCGCGGCGTCGTCTATTCGCTGGCGCCCTCGTTCAAATCTTTGAACACGCTGTGGGCAGGCACCGACGACGGTTTGATTTGGACGACGCGCGACGCCGGTGCCAATTGGAAAAATGTGACGCCGCCGGAAATGACGCCATGGAGCAAAGTGTCGCAGCTCGTCGCGTCCCACTTTGATGACGAGACGGCCTACGCTTCGGTGAGCCGTTTTCGCATTGACGATCAGCATCCGTACATTTATCGCACGCACGACGGAGGAAAAACGTGGAAGGTTATCACCGGCGGTTTGCCTGACAACTCGCCCGTGGACACGGTGCGCGAAGACTCCGTTCGGAAAGGACTATTGTTTGCAGGCACGGAAACCAGCGTGTGGGTCTCTTTCGATGACGGCGACCATTGGCAGAGCCTCGAGCTCAACCTTCCGCACTCTTCCATGCGCGATCTGTGGATTCATGACGACGACCTGATCGTAGCGACGCATGGCCGCTCGTTCTGGATACTGGATGACATCACTCCGCTGCGGCAGATCTCGGAATCGTTGCAGAAGTCGAACGCGTTTCTTTTCAAGCCAGGCGCGCCGTACCGCGTCATGCGCGATACAAATACGGATACGCCGATCCCGCCCGATGAACCCACCGCGCTGAATCCTCCCGACGGCGCGATTATCGATTATTTCCTGGCGCAACCGGCTGCGGGTCCCGTTATGTTGGAAATTCTGGACGCGCAATCCAAAGTCGTGCGCCGCTACTCCAGCACGGACAAGCCGGATTTAACCGAGGAAGATCTCGCCAAGCAACTGATTCCACCCTACTGGGTCCGCATGCCGAAAGCTCTTCCGACGTCCGCGGGCATGCACAGATGGGTGTGGGATTTGCATTACGCCACGCCTCTTTCAACGCGCTACGACTATCCCATCGCCGCAATTCCCGCGGACACGCCGCGCTTGCCGCAAGGGCCGAGCGCGCTTCCTGGACAGTACACGGTTCGGCTCACGGTGGACGGACACGCCTTCACCGCGCCGCTGACGGTGAAGATGGACCCTCGGGTGAAAACTCCTCGCGAAGGGCTCGTCCAAATGTTCCAGCTGCAGGCGCGCCTTGCGACCATCATGACTCACAGCACCGAAGCCGTCTCGCAAGCGCGATCTGCGCATGAACAGTTGCAGAAACTCGCGGGGCAGGCTGGCGGGCCATCGGCCGAGGCGATTTCCGCGCTCGACAAAAAGATCTCGGCAATTCTTGGCGGGGGAGGTGGTTTTTTCACGCCGGCTTCGCCCAAGCCGACGCTCAGCCGCGCAAATGGCGAAGCGGCCACGCTCTACTCCGAAGTGGGAAGGGCCGACGCCACGCCGACGCCCGCGCAAACGAGCGCCATCGCAGAAACCGAAAAAACCTTCGCGGCAGTTTCGGCTCAGTGGAAGCAGATAAAAATGGTCGAGCTCCCGGCGCTAAACAAGCAGCTTCGCGACGCCAGTCTTCCGGAGATTCAGCTGGCATCCAAGTCCGCCGAAGAAGACGATTCCGAAGACATCGAATGAGCTTGCAATCGAAGGCTCAACTGACCGGAATAGCTTGCCAGGCGCCAGAACGTCTCCACGAACCAGGTGACACTCGTGCAACGTTCAAGGCTCGTTTTTAAACGGCCTTGCAACTCGCATGCTATAATTTTCTGGAATTGCTATGGGCCGGACTATGCGCCGCTATCCTTCAAGAGTCCGCAACAGGAACATTCTTCGCCAGTCAGGCCTTACCCTACTTGAACTGATTATCGCGTCCGCGATTTTACTCGTTCTTGCTTCGGCCGCTCTTCCCGTTTTCAAATTCACTGTCGTGCGCGCCAGAGAATACGAATTGCGTCGCGATCTCCGTGAAATGCGCAATGCCATCAACCTTTACAAAGATGCGGCCGACATGAACCTGGTGCGGGTCAAGGTTGGCAGCGAAGGGTACCCGCCGGACCTCGAAACGCTCGTCAAGGGCGTTCCTTTCAGCGGCGACCTCACAAAGAAAAGAAGGTTCCTTCGCCACATCCCTGTCGATCCAATGACCGGCCGCGCGGAGTGGGGGTTTCGCGGCGTCCAGGACGATCCAGACTCGACCAGCTGGAACGGCGAAAACGTGTTTGACGTCTACTCAAAATCGCAAGGCACGGCGCTCGACGGAACAAAATATTCCGATTGGTAGAATGTCGTGTAACCCTGGGTCGAGTCCTAGTTAACAATAATGCAGCCCTCAGCCCTATTCTTTAAGCAAAGCTCTTCACTTCTTCGTTGAAATCATGCACTGCCCTACTTCGACCGAAACCAACTCGGGTCGACGTACAGCGTCGATGTGTCTGCCATGATGACCGCGCGTTCGATGACGTTCTGCAGCTCCCGAATATTGCCTGGCCATGAGTATGACTGCAGCAGGTCGACGCTGTTTCTGTCAATGCTCTGTATATTCTTTCCCATCTGTTGAGCAAAACGATTCAGGAAATACTCGCTCAGCAGCGGAATGTCCGCTACCCGCTCGCGGAGCGAGGGCGTGCGAATGAGAAATACACTCAACCTATAGAACAAGTCCGCGCGAAAGATTTTGCCGGCGACAGCTGCTGGTAGGTGGCGGTGCGTGGCGGCAACTACTCTCACATCCGTTCGAATGGTACGTGACCCGCCGACTCGCTCGAATTCGTGTTCTTGGAGCACGCGCAAGAGAGCGACCTGAGCGTCCGCGGACAGTTCGGCGACTTCGTCTAAGAAAATCGTACCCCCTTCCGCAAGTTCAAAGCGACCCTGCCGGCCCTGTATCGCACCGGTAAAAGCTCCCTTCTCATGACCGAAAAGCTCCGAGGCGATCAAACCCGGAGGGATAGCCGCGCAGTTCACACACACAAATCCTCGCCCGCATCGAGGCGATTGCTTGTGAATAGCGCGCGCAACGAGTTCTTTGCCTGTCCCCGTTTCGCCCTCGATAAGCACCGTGGCGTCTGTCGGCGCGACCACGCGGATAGCGTCCTTTATTTTTGCCAGTGCCGGACTCGATCCGACCATGCCTTCGAATCCGCCACCTTCTTCGCCGTCTTTCAACGCACGCTGATGTAGAAATCCAGACATTCCGGGCACACCCCCATGACGGAGACTCGCTGGCGCGATCAATGCGCATTTCATCTTTCGCTCCTCTTCGCGCTGGCACGAAAACTCTTGGCCTGCTATGGCCAGATCCTGTCATGGGCGTTTGGACTAGTCTTGAACGAAGTCGTCGCGATGGGAACGATCTTGCTCCGTTCTCCGGAGCTCTGTTTTAGTCCAAGAACGGCGGACTTTGTAGAGGAGGACGCGCTAGCTCTTTTAATTCTTATGATTTACAGGTTCCCAGACGGCCTATCACTTGGATTCAGCCTTCCGGGCCCCTCAGTTTTTCAGATTTTGCTTTCCGCGAGGAGGTTACCGTTCCTTCCAACGGGCAAGGCTCGGTGCCATTCCCGTGAGTCGGCGGAAGTGTCGGGCCAGATGACTGTGGTCAGAAAAACCTGCGGCGAGCGCGATTTCCGACAAAGGCATTTGGGTCTCGCGGAGCATCCGCTCAACATGTGCCAATCGCCTCCGCAGCAGATAGGTGTGAGGAGGCATACCAACAGATTGACGGAAGGCTCGCGCGAAATGATGCGTCGAGAGCCCGGCCATTGTGGCTAACGCTTCCAGCCCGATTCTTTCTTCAAGGTGCGCGTCAATGTATTCGCGTATGCGGTGCGCGACTCCTGGGGGAAGGCCCCCGCGGCTCGGCGGCGAGGATTTCTGCAAGGAAACTTGTCCGAGTTCATTTATCCGTGGCTGCGACTGAACGATAGTCTCTGCCCAACTCCGTGCTTCCCTTGAGCGCGTCAGGGGCGGCGTAATCAATACATCCCACCACTGATCGGTGACGACTCGCTTCATGCGCATCGGAATGTCCTGGCCGTTGTTTGGACGGAACAGAGAAAGATCGTAACCGAACAACGTGGACAGATGCACGCCATCCGCCATCTTCTTGTCACTCAGCGCAAATGCTGCACGCCCGACCCGATCGGCTCCAATCACACGTTGATCTTCGTCGATGGCAAGGAGAAGCGCTTGGTCCTCGTCGTCGCACGGAGCAGCCGCCAGGGTCCACGCATGCCTGAAGAATTCGCGAAAAATTCTTTCCTCGATCGCGCGTGCTGCTGCAATAGTCGCTGCCAGAACCAGGGATGGTATTTGACCTGCACCCTCTGGATCGGCCCGTGAAGCGTCGAGCACAGCTGCCAGCCTCCCGCTGGCATCAAATATAGGCGCACCGGCGCAGCTGAGGCCGGCGTGTCGCGCTCTATAGTGCTCACGGCAATGAACGAGAACAGGCCTTTTCTCCGCGATGCATGTACCAATACCGTTTGTGCCCTCGACCCGCTCCGACCACACCCCTCCCAGCCAAATCCCAAACTTTTTGTAGTCGTCGGCTCTCGCTTCGTCTCCTCGGTGGTGTATCGCGACACCTTCACTGTTGCAGAGCAGCACTACGTAGGACTGCCTACGGAGGATTGCGTACAACCGATCGATCTCCTGTTGTGCATGGCCGATGATATTGGACAGGGGTTCCC
>Ga0210405_10005861_pt1 | contig 11099 bp, 10 predicted proteins | sample IncBWH11MmetaG_FD_155492 | JGI IMG/M metagenome (GOLD analysis project Ga0210405, IMG submission 155492) | Forest soil microbial communities from Barre Woods Harvard Forest LTER site, Petersham, Massachusetts, United States - Inc-BW-H-11-M | ecosystem: Environmental > Terrestrial > Soil >... | reverse complement strand
GGAGCTATTCCGGTTTGGCGCGAGCGGCATGCTTGCGGATATCGAGCGGCAACTGGAGCATCAGGCCACGGGACGGTACTCGGCGGAGTATCGCCATCCCATGGCGTAGGCAGCAGAATGATGGTTCGATAGCAGGGGAATCGGGAAGAAACGAATGGGCATCGTCGAAAAATTCATGACCATGGAGTACGGGCCCGCGCCGGAAGACCCGCGCGAGGCTCTTGCCTGGCTGGACCGGCACGGCCGGCGCTACGGGCATTTCATTAACGGAACGTGGCAAGCGCCGGCAGCGGAGACTTATTTCGACACGACGGATCCTTCCACCGGTGAAAAACTTGCGGCCGTGGCGCAAGGGTCGGCATCGGATGTCGATAGCGCGGTGAAAGCGGCGCGGGCGGCGTTGCCGACGTGGCAGCGGCTCACTAACCATGCGAGAGCGCGTTATCTTTATGCGTTGGCGCGGCAGGTACAGAAACACTCGCGCTGGCTTGCGGTTCTCGAAACACTGGATAACGGCAAGCCGATTCGTGAGAGCCGCGACATCGATATTCCGCTGGTAGCGCGGCATTTTTATCATCATGCGGGCTGGGCTCAGTTGCTCGAACAGGAATTTCCGGGATACACCGCTTGCGGCGTCGTGGGCCAGATCATCCCGTGGAATTTTCCTTTGCTCATGCTGGCGTGGAAGATTGCCCCCGCGCTCGCAACCGGGAACACCGTGGTGCTGAAACCGGCGGAATTTACACCTCTGACGGCGCTCGCGTTCGCGCACATCTGCCAAGAGGTTGGACTCCCCGCCGGAGTGGTAAACATTGTCACTGGCGATGGATCAACCGGCGAAGCGCTGGTGAAGCATCCCGACGTCGACAAGATTGCCTTCACAGGTTCGACGGAAGTGGGCCGCGCGATTCGCAAAGCGACAGCGCAGAGCCACAAGAAGCTTTCCCTCGAGCTTGGCGGCAAGTCTCCTTTTATTATTTTTGAGGACGCCGATCTGGACAGTGCTGTTGAAGGCCTGGTCGACGGCATCTGGTTCAACCAGGGGCAGGTTTGCTGCGCGGGCTCGCGGCTGCTGATGCAAGAGAGCATCGCGGATAAGCTGATCGGCAAGATTCAGGACCGGATGAACACGCTGCGAATCGGCCCGCCGCTCGATAAGGCCATCGATATTGGCGCTATCGTCGCTCGCGTGCAGCTCGAGCGCATTCAGCGGCTGGTCGATCAAGGTGTCGCCGAAGGAGCGACCTGTTGGCAGCCTTCCATTCCCGTGCCTTCGCGGGGGCTGTACTTTCCGCCGACATTGCTGAGCAACGTCCATCCGGCTTCGATGGTAGCGCAGCAGGAAATTTTCGGCCCGGTGCTCGTAGCGATGACGTTTCGAACGCCCCGTGAGGCCGTGGAACTCGCCAACAACACAGTCTATGGCCTGGCCGCCTGCATCTGGAGCGAAAGCATCAATGTTTCCCTGCACGTTGCGGCGCAACTGAAAGCCGGCGTGGTTTGGGTCAACTGCACGAATCTCTTTGACGCGGCTTGCGGTTTCGGAGGTTACCGCGAGAGCGGTTACGGCCGCGAGGGTGGGCGCGAGGGTTTGCTGGAGTATCTGGAACCCAGCTGGTTCAAGAACGCCCCGCCTGTTCACCCCAAGCCTCTGGCGATCGATCAACCGTTGGAGCAGCCGGCCGATTTCGCGACTCCCCCGATCGACCGCACCGTGAAGCTCTACATCGGCGGCAAACAGGCGCGGCCGGATTCGGGATACAGCATCGAAGTGCGCGGCGCGGACGGCCACTTGCTTGGGGAAGCTCCGCTTGGCAATCGCAAGGACATCCGCAACGCCGTGGAAGCGGCGCGCAAAGCGGAGAGCTGGGGCAGAGCAACGGCGCACAATCGGGCGCAGGTACTTTACTACATCGCAGAGAATCTTTCGCAGCGCGGCGAAGAAATTGCCGCTCGCTTGTCCGCCGTCGTTGGGCAAAAACAGGCGGAAGCCGAAGTTAGCCTCGGCATCGAGCGAATCTTCTCGTACGCCGCCTGGGCCGATAAGAACGACGGCGCGGTGCATAACCCGCCGTTTCGCAACGTCGCTCTGGCGATGAAGGAACCAATCGGAACGGTGGGCATCATCTGCCCCGCTGATGCGCCTTTACTGGGATTCCTTTCGCTGGTGATGCCGGCCATTTCCATGGGGAACACTGTCGTCGCCATTCCGTCGGAAAAATATCCACTGATTACCGGTGATCTTTATCAAGTGTTCGAAACCAGCGATCTTCCCGATGGCGTCGTGAACATAGTTACCGGCCGCTCCGCCGAGTTGATGAAGACGCTCGCCGAACACGACGACATCGACGCCATCTGGTGCTTTACCGACGAAGCCGGCGCTGCGGCAGTGAAAACTCTCTCGGTTGGTAATCTGAAGCAAGTATTCACCAACGAAGGCCGCACCATAGACTGGTTCGACGTGAAACAAGGCGAAGGCCGGTGGTTCCTCGACCACACCGTGCAAGTGAAGAACATCTGGGTACCCTACGGCGAGTAGTTCTCTTGCAGTTGTTCTGGAATGCAAAACGTCATTTCGGTAGGAATAGCAAATGCAGCGTAAGCCAATGAGAGGCAAAAATGTGGAATGGTCGGGGCGAATGGATTTGAACCATCGACCTCCTGGTCCCGAACCAAGTATCAAAATCCCATAAACGCTTTAATTGGCGTCGCTTACGGGACCAGAAACGTTGTTTCCCCTCTCTCAGTTGTCCGTAAGTTGTCCGTAGCAACGACTTGAAGCATAAAGGATTCGGTCAAAGACCGAATGCTCTGATTCTCTGTTCAGGGCGGAAGATGGCGGCGGTCTGCTAATTCACCCTGACCTGTTCGTGCTCACACCATTTCATTTGTATTCAATAATTTACGACGCTGTTGTTTGCGCCAGATTACCTCATTTGCAGGCTAGAGTGCACCAAGAGTGCATGCACCGAAGTTTTCAGCGATAGTGTCCTTCGCATTGGGAAACCATTCCTACAGATGATTGCGCGTTTATCAGGACTTACGCCATTACTTCCGAGTGGCCGACCATACACGAAGGAACTGCCCAACTTCGAGGTTGCGAATGCAATCGCGATTCATCAACACTACGCTGCTTTGCTCAACGTCCACTCGCCTTACCGTACAACCAAAAGAGGCCCTTGAACACGAAACAATAAACCGTCGCATTCGCCGCAATCGTCACCATCAAGACGACAGTGGGACTGTCGACGAGGAACCCGGTAAGGAGGCCGAGGATAATACCCGGCATGAGCCGATACAGTCCAGCTTCACTATGGTGCAACTCCGCGGCATTCTTCGCGTGCATGCCGGACACCGTCAACGCTGTCGCAAGCAGTATTGAGACTACCCACAGAACTTGATCCCGTCGCGTCAATCGGAGTCTTCTCACTCTGTTAGCCGCCGATAGATGCTACGGCACATCCGCGTTAGCCTGCAACAAAATCGCCAGTGGCGATAACTGTTGGTAGCAGGCGATAGCGTTCATGACCGGAATCGCGTTATCGGAAACTTGAAATCCACTTAGACGGTTAGCGCGTTAATCCAAGACCTAGCGCAATTCGCGCTATTCAAATGACTGAACAGGTCTTTGCACAAAGACAGCGTGATCCTTGTTTCCTGTCCACCAATCTTTCCACTTCTGGATGTTTTCGGGAGTCGCGGGGGCGGTGGACGGTAATGGAGGATTTTTCACCATCAGCGCGAGTACACCGATAAGACAGGCGTGATAGCGCACTTTGAGACAAGTTTCACGGTCAATTTCGACTGCCATGGGCGTTACTGTCCAAATGGGCTTCCAGGGTATTTCACCGCCGCCATAGCAATAGATTGACTGTCCGCATGCCTTGGATCGCGCCTTTTCCACTACTTCGTCGGGAACACTCAGGGCGTTAACGAGAGCAGCGACCGCGGGCTTGCCGCCCAGGAATTCGAGCTTGCGGACCGATTCATAGGCGAAGGCGCCACCAAGTTCGGATACGATGCGATCAAACATCTCTTGGTCGCCAAGTTGTGCCAGTGCGACCTGAACATTTCCCTGAATGAGCGACCAATGCTTGAGGTTGCTGAATGGACTGGATTGAGCAAATCCCATGAGAGCGTTCTGCGTCGGCGACGGAAATTGGCGAAGGATGGATGCTGCTGAGTTGTTCCCAGACGCAGCGATGGCCAGGATTGCATCGGGATAGCCCCACTCGACTCTGCGGGCCAAACACTGGAGGTACGGGTCGGAAACATTGAGATAGACAGGAAAGGTGAGTTTTTGGCCCTCGAATTTTGCGAGATAGTCTTTCCACTGAGCGACTCCGCCAGGTGAGTAGTCGGCAATAGGGAGGCCGGGAACTAGGCGCCGGCGGCGAATTGAGTCGATCTCTTGAAGAAACCCTTCGCGGCTGTCGACAGAGTAGTCGCCAAAATCTTGGACCATCGCCGGGTCTTCGGCATGGTCGACGAGGTAGTGGATGAGAGCCAGAAGAGCGCGGTCATCTCCGACAAAACTAAGGGACGCCAAGGCATTATGGGCCGTTTCTGACTTGCCCAATTGAGCGTCGAGCAGGCTGCGCGAGCTTTCGTCACCCAACTTGGCGAGCATGTCGCGCGACGCGGCCACCCATTGCTGACAGCGATTCCCGGGCGCAGTGTCGAGGGGCCACGCAGCAATCTTGCGGAGCGCCGGAATGGCATCTTTACCGGCTACGGACGCCAGGGCATAAAGATCAAACGTATAGGGATAAGAGGCGTTGTTGTCTTCGCAGTAGCTTTGAAGCCGTCCGATCAGAGCGACGGCATGAAGAGGATTATCATGCTCGCAGGTCTGCGAAAGCGCCAGCGCCGGAACGATCGGAATAGCCGCAATAGCCGCAATAGCAGTGCGAATCCAAACGCCAATATCTCTTGGTCCAAAATGTCGCGTACAGTGTGTCCCGTTTGTGGTCCAATCTGCCATGACTCAGTATAGTTGGAACGGATGAGGCCGAGATTTCTTGCAACCTTCGTTTGCTGAAAGATTCAAGCATCCCCGGCCCAACTCTGAGTAGTCGCATTTTGTGCGATATGCTACTGGGCCATATGAGCTTCGATGTGTTTTTGCAGAGGTTTATTAGTGGAGAACCCGCCGAGGCACACAGAGAAAGTGTACGGGCGGTTCTCATGGCCTCATCACACAATGGACCGGATGAAAACGGCTATTTTATTGTGACCTTCCCGGACGGCGTAGATGTTGAACTGTCGGCTAAGGGGTTGGACGGGAGTGGAAGTTTCACGGGCTGCGCTTTCCACGTGCGACGCTTGAGTTCTAATCTCGCAGCCTTCATCTTTGAAATCGCCAAGGCTGGTGACATGGTCGTACTGCCAGCAATGGAAGACTTTGTGCCGATTCTTTCGGCGCCGGAACAGAGAAATGAACTGCCTCCGGATTTGCAAGCTGGCGAACGAGGGCCGGTTTTGTGCAGGTCCGCGTCCGAGCTTGAAGTTCTGCTATCCGGTGGCTATGTTGCTTGGCAAAAGTACCTGAATCAAGTATCGAAACCACACGACCCAGGAGTTCAAACTCCCGAATAGCCTTATCGGAAACTTGAAATGAAGCTGTGAAGAAACCTCGATTGAGAGTTGGACCGAAAAGTTAGTGTGCGCTTCCCGGATTGTTGGCTTTCTGCTTCGAACGAGTGTCTCGGTCCTACTCGTTTTTCTCTTACTATCTCAGGTAATCGCTGTTGTTGTGCGGAGCTTGCTCAAGCGGATCCAATGCTGCAGTTTGTAGGTGAGGCAAGCCCACAGCATTTCCATCTGCACCTTCTTGAGGCCCCGCACATGGAACTGCCGCAAACCCAGCTTGCTTTTAATCCAGGCGTGACAAAACTCCACGATTCTTCCACGGCGACGATATTGTTCGCGAGCTTTCTCGCTGGCCATCTTCTTGCGAAATGCCATTACAACCCAGCTTTCTTCCGGTTGCGTCACCGAACGGCCGCGCTTTTGGTTGCCTGGGCAACACTCCGGTTTGCGAGGACAGGCTTGGCAATCCTCCAGCCGCGCTTGGTAAATGTGGTAAATCATCCCTGGCCCCTTCTTGCGTCCCGCCGGATGTAGGACTTTGCCCTCCGGGCAAACACAGTGATTCTTCTCTGGCTGATAAGAAAATGCGCTCGGTGATAACCGGTTCGGCAGGTTGGCTCCCCGCGGCACATTTTCGTACCGCATGGTCCCCAGAAAATCGATCTCTCGCCTGGCCATCTTCTCGATATTCTCTCGCGTGCTGTAGCCGCGATCGGCCACCATCTGTTGCGGCTTTTTCTCCAGCCGCTGTTCTAGGCGATCCACTGCTGGCAATAGCTGCCCGCTGTCGTTGGGCTCCTGGGTTACCGCCACTCCCACAATCAGGCCCTGCGCCGCATCGGTAGAAATCTGCGCGTTGTAACTGAGCGCTAATCCGCCATCGGACTGATGCATGGCCCTGGCGTGCGGATCGCTGGTGCTCACGCGGGTTCCCTTTTTGGCTTTTTCTCCGCTCTTGCGCGCCTGCCACTTCTGCAACTCTTCCAGCGCGCTCTCCAGCCGCTCTTGTTGTTGGCGCCGTGCGCGCACCTGGGCTTGCTTGGCTTTCGGACTGCTCTCCTCATTCCTGGGATCGCCCATCTCCACTACACGTCGTCGCGCCCGCTCTAAATGTTCACGAATCGTTTCCTCCTGGCAATAACTCCGAGTGCTCGCCTGCGCCCTGATCTTGGTGCCATCCTGCATCACCTGCTCCAGCGTGATCAGTCCTTCCTGGCTCAGTGCTGCCAGCACCTGCGTAAACAGTCCATCGAGTTCCTGCTGCTTCTCCACGCGAAAATCCGCCAGCGTGTGATAGTTCACTTCCTCCCATCCCGTCAGCCACTGGAACGCCGGATCGTACTCACAGCGCCGGGCCACTTCTCGTGCCGAACCAATCCCCTGGCTATAGGCGTACACCCACAAGCTAATGAGCAGTTGCGGATCGAACGCCGGCCGCCCGCCTTCTTCCACGCTACTCTCGATGGCTTGATAAAATGGACTCAAGTCCAAGCGCCCAACCAGTGTCCAAATCGCTCTCGCCGGATGATCTTCGCTGATGAGGTGTTCTACATCCACGGCCCGCCAACTCCTCTGCTGTCGGTTCACGTAGCGAATCAAAGGCCGCTTGCTGGTTGTATTTTCTTGGCTCATGCCGCGAGCTTACGGCAGAGTTTTTATTTTGCAAGACTGAATTTCACGGGGTTTCTTCACAGCTTCAATCCACTTGGACGGTAACCGCGTTACTCAGGAGTTTGGACGGGTGGTGCAGTTTCAATACGTAGACGCCCACATACCAAGCAGGACTAACGCATTCACGACTAAGCTAACCGCTGCCGCCGCCCAAGTGAGCAATGTCGCTAATGGAGCCTTCCGTTCTATTCGTTTGCGTCTAATGAGCGTGACAATCGCAATTACTGTGGTCACTGGTGTGATGAAAAGAAACCACAGTGCAAAAACCTCAGCGAAATTTAGGGGGAACCAGTGTGGAATGCGACGGTCAATCGGAAATGCAAAGAGGAATGCCAAAAATCCCAATAAGGCGGGCAAACACCACCAAAGCGAGAACCAAATATTGGCTCGTCGTGGAAGCGTTTCTTCTGAGTTTGCCACAGTAGATTCCTTGACGAGCGACATTCTAACAGGCTCAGAGTAGTTGTTGTATTTGATTAGTTGGGAAACCGGAAGACTAATGGTGGGGTTGTCTTTTGCGTCTTGTTCTTGCTTCCTCAAAGCGTATTGCGAGTTTGTTTTCCCCTATTCGTTTCAAGCCATCAATGATTGCCTGATAGTCGGGATATGAGGAGGGGCTTCGACATCCGCCAGGAACGTAATCAACTGCGCCTGTTTTTGAGGGGGCAATTGCTTGCAAAGTTCAGCGAATGTTTTTGAATGTTGGCCCGCATATTTGGCCATCACCTCTTGTAGATAACTTGGTGCGTCGGCATCGTAATGTGCATCTTTACCTAGACCCACGAGTAACTCACCGAGTTTGGATGCATGGTCCTTGCCCGTCAGAGAAAGGGCATCGATAAAATCGTAGCCGTCGGCGAGTTCGTGGTCTAGGTCGAATAAGTTCAAAAACTCCCTGTAGTCATGTGGGAATATTTTCAGATATCGTTCTTGCGCTCCGGGGTCATCAGGAGTCGCCCGAAGGGTAGCTAGGGCCTGAGTTAGTTCGCGTGCCCTGGATGAGAGCTGTCGCTCTTGGCCGCTCGCATGGATGCCGGATAACAAGACGATTATAGCGAGGATCTGGTGCATGGCAATCATTCTATTTCGACGACACACCGATTAGGACGGGATTTCCGGTGTTGTGCCCGATTAGTCTTACCGGACATGTGCCGGGGCGGATTTGGGTGAAGAGCGCTAGGCCCCAAACTGCCGCAGATGATGCTCCATATGAAGATAGGCATGGCGCATGCGCTCGGTCCTCGACATCTGACCGAGCGTTGGGTGAGGAGCGAACTCGCCCTCCGAATTACAGAAGCGGTTAAAAAGAATGCGGAGCTTCTCCAAGTCCGCCACAAACTCGGCTGGTGGCGTACCACCCAGGTGCTGGTCCATCTCAGGCCGCGTCATGATTCCGTGAGGCCAATGAAACGGGAACCAAAGCGCCACCCACTTGGATTGCTAGGAGCCTTCTGTTCACAACAGCATCATCTCACGTGAAGATATTTAGCGTGAATAGCGCTCAAAACCGCGCTCAAGGCTGGATTCTTGTCGAACTACGGGCAAGCGGGAAGTAATCCCAAGGTAAGGTTTGTCGACAATCCGGCCAGAACGTGACTCTTTGCTTGGACAACTAAATTGATGGGCCTCGATCGAGTCGCATTTCAGAATAACGAAGGTGGTTCGCAAGCACTCTTACGCGGTAGATTGATCCCGTAGTCGTGTGGAAGAATTATCCGTGCGGAGGGATGAAGTGATACTGCGAACAATGCAACGTACTTTCTCATTTCTGGTATTGGTTCTGGCCTCTTGCGCAATCGTACCCGCCGCCGACGACGGCGGCGTCCGGGAGATATCTCGGGAGAAGGGGGCTGGCGCCAACCCCATTCGCGGCGAAGATCACTACGTGATGAGAGATGGTCTCCGAATTTACCTCTGGGAAAAACACAAAGCAGGACTGGAGGGCACTTTCGCGAACAACGGCAAAGTCGCGCTCCTCGTGCATGGAGGCACGTGGTCGGGTCGCCCACTTTTTGATCTGCAGATTCGCGACTATTCGCTGATGGATTTTCTTGCCGAGAATGGCTATGACGTCTGGGCGATTGACCTCCACGGCTACGGCCGTTCCGACAAGACTGACAAAGATTGGACGGATTCGCATTCGGCAGCCGCCGATATCGCGGCAGCGGTGGGGTATATAAGCCGGTTAACAGGTGTGACCAAGATCAACCTGCTCGGCTGCTCCGCGGGTACCCAGAGGGCTGGCGTGTTCGCAATGGAGAACCCGGATAAAGTCACGAAATTGGTCCTTTACGCACCTTGGTGGAAGGGAAACGCTGAGTTAAATGAGTTCCGAAAAAAAAGAATGGAAAACAGCGGAAAGCCTCTTCCGCAATATCGCGACGTGACGGAGGAATCCATCCGCAGCGACTTTGTAAGAGGAGACTTGGCGCAGCATCCTCAGGTTGAAGCGGACGTTGTGGATGAACTCGTAAAAGAGGTCTTACAGGCCAACCCGCAAGCTCCGAATACGTTCGTCGAGAATGCGCATCTTCCAATCCTAGATCCGGCCCGGATCACTGTACCCACAATGATCATTCACGGAGAGAGAGACTATGCGGCGAAAGAGGAAGACCTGCTGCCCTTCTACTCGCAACTTAGGACGCACGACAAGGAATACGTCTTGCTGCCGGATGGGGGGCACGGCCTGATGCTCGAAAAAGATCATCGGCGGTTCCAACATGAGGTACTAAGCTTTTTTGACAGGCCATGATCCCGGCGTAGCCGCCTGCCGCGGATTCCTGCTGGATGACGGGCAACTATGACGTGACGCGATTAGGTAAGGTTTGCCGACCATCCGGGAGTTGGGGCGTCGTTAATTCTGTTTCGGCCGCCGCAGCTTGTCATCAGCATGCTTCCGATGTATTATTGAGTATGCACTCAGTAATAAAGAAGCTCTGTGGCGCGTCCTAAGAGCGAAGACAAACGAAATGCAATCCTCGACGCCGCGACCCGCCTATTTGCGGATCGCGGTCTTACCGCTGCCCCAACTTCAGAGATATCAAAACTTGCTGGCGTCGCCGAGGGAACTCTGTTTACCTACTTCAAGACTAAGGATCATCTGATCAATGCCCTCTACCGTGAGATCAAGCTGGAACTCGCAGACGCCATGATGTCGGATTTCCCTCGGAAGAAGAATTTTCGTACGAGGCTGAGACATGTTTGGGATCGCTACTTGGGCTGGGGCATTGCGAATCCTAAGCAGCGCAAGGTGCTGGCGCAACTACAGGTGTCGGAGGTACTCACCAAAGAGTCTAGAAACGCCGGTAGCGCCCCGTTCGTCGAGTTCCAAATCATGATTCGTGACGCGATTGAGCAGCGTGTCTTTGCGAATGATCTTCCGGTGGAACTTATCTCGAAGTCGTTAGCAGCCTTGGTGGAGGCGACGATAGACCTTACGGTGTCGAACCCATCCAAAGCGAGTAAATACCGGGATAGCGGCTTTCAAGTGTTCTGGGCCGGCATAACCAAGTAAAGAGTCTGTGCATCGTATGAATGAGTGAGTACTCACAACAGAACTCGTCACGGGAGAATAGAGGATATTTACAATGGCCAAGATCTGGTTGATTACGGGAAGCGGGAACGGGTTGGGGCGGGACATCGCGGAAGCGGCGCTGGCTGCAGGCGACAGCGTCGTAGCTGGAGCGCGTCGGACGGAGGAGTTGGCACCTCTGGTGGCGCTATACGGTGGCCGGGTGAAGCCCATTACGCTGGAAGTGCGCGATGAGGCGGCGGCAAAAGCAGCGGTGCAGTTAGCGGTGGACACCTTCGGACGGCTGGACGTTCTGGTCAACAAT
>Ga0210405_10005860_pt1 | contig 11099 bp, 8 predicted proteins | sample IncBWH11MmetaG_FD_155492 | JGI IMG/M metagenome (GOLD analysis project Ga0210405, IMG submission 155492) | Forest soil microbial communities from Barre Woods Harvard Forest LTER site, Petersham, Massachusetts, United States - Inc-BW-H-11-M | ecosystem: Environmental > Terrestrial > Soil >... | reverse complement strand
CTAAATATTGCGGATTGAGGAATCTGGCGGAGAGGGGGGGATTCGAACCCCCGGTACAGGTGTTAGCCCGTACAACGGTTTAGCAAACCGCCGCCTTCAGCCACTCGGCCACCTCTCCGGCGGGCAGGGGATTAGTTTATCACTTCTTGGCGTCAGGACTGAGCGCAGAACGCGGCGTCATGCCCGGCATAATTCGGAGATCATGGTTTCGCGGCGGCTGAGGGCCATGCCATCTATGCGTCGCAATAAGATCCCATAGGCCGTCCAAGTCACAATGGCTAGCGCCAGAAAGGTAAAAGCCGCTGGCCAATAGCCGCCGTATTGCGGTACGAAAACAAACACCAGGACGCCTGTGCCAAAGACCGCGATCTGGACCACGAAACTGAGAAGGATTGTGGTCTGCGAAGCGCGTTGTCGTCCGAAAGTCGCGTATTCAATTCGTTTTGGCGAATAAATGGATAGAAGATTTCCGACGGAGAAATTCACCGGGATAGCGAACAGTATGGCTGCGAGAGTCGCGGTAACGATATCGAGCGTCGGAGTTTTGTACAGGAAAGAGACGGCCGTCCCAACCAGCAACAGTTCGATGGCAAGAACCGTAAAGTGCGCCAGATTTTTCGCGAATACGATTTGCCGGAAGCGCACGGGCAGTGCGAACAGGAGCTGAACGCCACCGCCATCCGCTCCGAAATTGTTGTACACGAGGTTGGTGAGCACTAACAAAGCGTAGGCGGCCCCCGTGGGAAATGCGAAGCTCGGGGCGCGCATGAGAAGGCCCCCGCTCCTATCGCCTGTGCCTCCGAAGCGAAATACTGCGAGCATCACCATCGGCATGATCAACGTAAAAAGCATGGGGCCGCTGCGCGAAAGGTAAAGCAGCTCTTTTTCGAACATTGCAGCGGTTCCCGGGGCTAAGCCCGGGAGATTCCATCCCAAACGAATGGTCTGCTTTCCAGCTTGCCGTTTGGTGCGAGCAGTGGTCTCGCTGAGATTTTCTCCGCGGTATTGTGCACGCAACCTCAAATTCAACAGCCAAAGAAAGCAGGCGCCGTAAACATCGAGCAGGGCAAGCGAGATTATGGAGTGACCGACATTCCGATGAAGGTCAATGATCGCGTCTGCGGCCAATCCAGGTGGCAGGGTATGCTGCAATGGAGAAAGTTGATGGCCAAAGCGCATTACTTCAGGGCGGGAGTTTTCTCCGTACCGGTTGATTAGCGGTCCAATCAACTGAAAGCTGATAATTACGAGAAAAAACAAGACTCCGAAGATCTCCCGCGTTCGCCTCTGAGCCAACCAGCGTTCAATCCAGGAGAAAACTGTTCGGGCAAGAACGATATTGATCAGAGCAAATGCGGCCAAGACCAGGGCGATCCACGGGATGGATCGCGGCTCGGCAATCGAGATGCCGCAAAAGATGCCAAGCAGCCAAAGGCTCCCTAACGCGGTTGCGATATTGAACGCGGCAAAGGCAAGGATGACCAGAAAATACGCGCGATAACTGAGAGGAAATCTCAGAAACACGGAGGAGTCGGTGCTCTCCGTGAACGCGGTTGCCATGACCGGGAAGAATTGCCAAAACACAAAAATAAACCAGAGCAGGAGAGCGAGCCACTCAGGAGACTCCTGAGTAAAGAAGCTCCAGGCGGCAGCGCCTAAGGCAATCGCGCCCCCAACACCGGCGCCGGCGACCAGCAGACCCACGAAGATGCGCGATACAAGTTCGGCGGTGCCCCGGGTCGTCCGCAAGGAGTGGACGAAGATCTGCCAGCGCAGACGAGCGATGGCTGCGAGTTGTCCTTTGGTGGTGGTCAACCTAGCCATGACAGTTCCTGATCGGCAGGGCGTTCGCCGCCAACGGTACGCAGAAAGATCTGCTCGAGGGTGAGCTTCTCTTCCGTTGAGACGCGCGCTAATGTTGGATCGGAGAGAGACTGGGCCTGCACGCCCGCGCGCAGTTCGTCGAGCGAACCTTGGGCTACGAGTTGTCCATGATCGATGATGGCGACGTGGCTGCAGAGGCGTTCGACGATTTCGAGCACGTGCGAGGTCAGGAAGATGGTGGCTCCGCGGGCGATCATGCGCTGCAGCATCGTCTTAAGAGTGCCCGCCGCGATAGCATCCACACCTTCAAAGGGTTCGTCGAGAAATAGCACTTTCGGTCCATGAATTACTGCCGCTGCCAGAGCCAACTTCTTTTGCATGCCGTGAGAATAGTCGGTCACAAGCGTCTTCGGCTGGCTGGCGAGATCCATGAATTCCAACAACTCTCCCGCGCGACTGGCCGCCGTCTCGCGATCGAGCCCGTACATTCTTCCGGCGAAGTTCAGATATTCGGCGCCGGTGAGGCGCCCGAACAGCGCCATGCCTTCCGGCACCACGCCGATTTGGCGTTTAACCTCTACCGGATTGGAGATGAGATCAACGCCCAGAACGTGGATAGAACCGGACGTAGGCGCAAGCAACCCTGTCAACATTTTGATGGTGGTCGATTTCCCTGCCCCGTTGGGGCCGAGAAAACCGAAGAATTGGCCGGGCGCGACTGTCAGATTGATGTCTTTGACCGCCACCAATTCGCCGAAACGGCGGGTGAGTCGTTCAGTGGAGATGGCGGGAACATCCATGAAGAAATTGACTCTAGCACATTAGCCGAGACTGAGCGTCAGGCAGTGCTTCGTTTAAGACGAGGAGATCGGGCTCGAGCGGGGGCAGCGATTTCGACACGATTTCGTCCTGCCTGTTTTGCGCGGTACAAGGCCTTGTCAGCGGCGCGGATGACGTCTTCCACAACCGCAGTGCGTGCTGTCGGTTCTGCGACGCCGATGCTTACCGTCACCGATAGGTCCACGGTCAGCTCTTCTGCAACGGCCAGCTCGCGAATGCGCGACCCCTTAGAGCGTGACGTGCGACGATCGGGTCCGCGGGGTACACGGCGGCGATCCTGACCTCCGCGCACATGAAATGTCGCAGTCTCTACCGCTGCGCGAACCTTCTCGAGGTGAGGCAGGGTTTCTTTCATAGCAAGCTTGGGAAAGAGGATGGAGAATTCTTCTCCGCCGACACGGAAGGCTTGCCCGCCTCCGGAAACGCGAGACAGACGGGAGGCGACCATGCGCAGGACTTCGTCGCCGGTCTCGTGTCCGTGGGTGTCGTTAAACCGCTTGAAGTGATCGATGTCGACGACGGCGATCGAGTAAGGCTCTTCGAGGCGCAGCAGAGCTTCGTTGAAAGCGCGGCGTCCGGGAAGCGTGGTCAATTCATCGTGGTAGGCCAGGACATAGGAGTTCTCGATAATTGAACTCACCAGAACTAATCCTGCGGTCGCAAAGTAGGCAGTGGCCGAGCGACCCGTACCGCCAGCAGCGACGGCAAGAAAGGCAGCCACCAAAGACCAGAGTAGTCCGCTCTCGAGCGGTTTGCGGTAGAGGAGCGCGCGCAACACCAAAACAACGAACGCTGTCGCGAACACGAGCGTGGCGAATGGAGGGGCCGTGGTCCAATGAAATGAGGAATGCGCAGTAAAGCCGGGATGAAGCAGGGCGGGACTGGCAACCTGGCTCGGGCGGCACAGAATCGCCACGAAAACCGATTCAAGGAACAAAATGCACAACTTAGGCGCGACCGAAGGGACGGTGAAGCCGCGCTCCCGGGTAAACGCAATAATAAGGATATTGATGGGCAAAAGGACGGCAATCGCCTCAAGCGCGACGCGAGTTGGCGCAATCGTGTGACCGGTCCCAGCCGAGAAAAATGCCAGGGCGCGGTGGGAGAGAAGCAGGAATATCAGAGCTAACAGGACGCGGCTGGAGCGAAAACGCAGGGCAAGCAGAATCCCTGCTCCGAAAACCGCGAAGTAATAGTAATCGACCCCCGCTGCGGAAACAGACGCAAAAATGCCGCTGATCAGCACGACTGCGGCGAGCAGCAGTATGCCCCCAGGAACAACCAGAGACTTCAGGGTTCCCCGGCTCCAAAGGTCCACGGAGTCCTTCCAGCGGCAAAAAACGATTCCCGAGATTATCGCTCTATCGGTGGAGATCAGTGAGTGGCTGTATGGGTTCCCGGAACCCGGTTCCCAATCCCGAGTTCCATCCCGTAGCGGGAAATAGCGCCCTTCGTGCAAGCGGTAATCCGTTCCGATTACTCACGCGCTGCCTAGAATCGGAATTGTCAGATTAGAGGAATCTCATGCGCATCCTGATCGCGGAAGATGACGGGCCTCTCGCAAGCTTCGTAAAAAAAGGGCTGGAATCCGAACACTATGCGGTCGACATCTCGGCTGATGGAGAACAGGCACGGGCGATGGCGGCGGAGTTTGACTACGACCTGGTCGTTCTCGATCTGAACATGCCGCGGCTGGACGGTATTTCGATCCTGCGCAGCGTCAGGACTCGCAAATCCAGTATGCCGGTGCTGATCCTTACGGCGAGAAGCAAGGTGGAAGACCGCGTCCAATGCCTCGACATGGGGGCGGACGACTATCTGATAAAGCCGTTTTCGTTTTCGGAGTTATCGGCACGCATACGGGCGTTATTGAGGAGGAGCCACCTTCCCGCCGAATCGGTGTTGGCGGTCGACGACCTCAGACTGGATCGGGTGGAACGGCGTGTGGAGCGAGCAGGACGGCGCATCGAACTGACCTCGAAAGAATTCGCCTTGCTTGAGTACTTGATGCGCAATGCGGGACGTCGCATCACGCGGGCGATGATTATTGAGCATGTGTGGAACCTGTCGTTCGATACTTGCACCAACGTTGTAGACGTCTATGTGAATTATTTCGCCGTGAAGGGCGAGGATCTGGAAGTGAGCCAGGAAGTGAAGGCCCATGTCAATTTCAGCCGCCTCAACCTGTTTGACGATGGCCGCATGGCTTTCATGAAGGGGCTCGATCTGGTGATGTGCGCGAACGTCCTTATTTATTTCGACGCAGCGTCCAAGCGGCGAGTGATCCAGCATTTCTATAGCAATCTACTGGGACACGGATACCTCTTCCTGGGCCATGCCGAGTCCCTGTACGGAATTAGCGAGGACTTCAAACTCGTGCACTTCCCCTCTGCCACCGCCTACATCAAGGCGGAAAAGCGGCAAACGATACCCAAGGTGACTTTATGAGCAGCCAACCCAGAGAGATATTGTTAACGAAGCTGGAAGGGCTCGATCGCATGCCGAGCATCCCAGTGGTGCTCACACCGTTGCTGAATTATCTTGAACAGCCAATCGAGAGCCTGAAAATTCAACGGGTGGTCGATCTCATCTCACAAGATAAGTCGCTGGCGGCGCAATGTCTGCACATGGCGAATTCCCCGCTCTATGGCCGGTACGCCGAGGTCGGAAGCGTCCGTGATGCGGTCGTCGCGCTCGGCATGCAGCGCATGCGGGACATCGCGGTCTCCTGCTCGGTGCTTAAATTGTTCCCCGGCGACCAGAACCAAATCGACCCGATTGTATTTTGGGAGCACTCGATGGGCTGCGCTTTGGTTTGCCGCCACTTCGCGCAGAAAATCGGCTTCCCCGACGCCGGGAAAGCCTACCTTGCAGGGCTGCTACATGATCTTGGCATTCTGGTCAATTTGTGGATCCTTCCCAAAGAGTTCGGAGCGGCGATCGAACTGGCGCGCGCGGAAGCCGTTCCCTTGCACGAAGCCGAGTTGAGAACCCTGGGACTAACGCACTGCGAAAGCGGCGAATTGATCGCCGAACGCTGGGGGCTCACAGCCGATCTTGCGGCTACAGTCCGTTATCATCATGATCCGCAGAATGCGCCACAGCAGTATCGGGCTCTACTAGCTCTGGTTTCACTCAGTGACTTGCTCTGCCGAATGGAGAACATTGGCCATGGCTATTCAGAAGAACGGCAAGTTGACTTTGTGGAAGAGCCTGCGTTCGCGCTTCTGCTCAAGGAATGCCCCGCGCTTGAAACTTTTGATTGGGCGCGTTTCACCTTTGAGTTGGAGTCTTACCTCGACGAAGTTCAGCGGCTGGTGAATCAGCTTTATCGAACTCAGTAAGGCGATGTAGACATTTCTCGCAGACTGAGAACCCGCTTCACTTTTCGAATAAGCATCTCGGCGGAAAAAGGTTTGGCTAGATAAAAGAACGTACACTGTTCATGAGCGCCCTTCGCAATCATTCTCTCGGGATATCCCGAGATCAAAATCGTTTGAAACCATCCTCCGGCAACCTGCAATCTCTGCGCCAGGTCCGGTCCACGATCATCCGGTAACACGACATCGGTGATAAGAAGTTTGATGTCCGCTGGGTGTTGCTCAAAGAGCTGCAGCGCTTCCGCGGCGCTCGCCGCCTTCCACACAGCGTAGCCGGCCGACCTGAGGACTTCGCCCGCCACTTCGCGCACTAGCCGCTCATCTTCCACCAGAAGGATACCTTGATCAGGTTCAGAAAAAGCAGGGGACGGCGAGAGTCTCGCATCCCCAGTGTCAATCAGTTCTTGGCAATCCATTGGCTTCTCCCATAAAGAGCACTGCACTCACGATGCCACCTCACGCTAGTGAGCTTGTTTCTTTGGAGACAATCACTTCGAGCAAGATGGATGTGGGTCGTTGTGCGGCCGCCGAGATGAAGAATCAGTTCGGGAAGAAACCATGAAGAAATACGGGAATGATTCCGGAATCGGGTCGGCACGTCTACTTTAGGCGCGCAAGCAATGTCTGCCCGGGATCAAGTACGACCCTTCGTGCCCCCGAGGGCGCATTCAGGTGGAAAGGCGTCTCTGGTCCTTCAGCGAACACGCGCCCCAAGAACACGCTCCGCCCATCAACGAACACAAACACAGGTACCGACGTCACCAGATCTTTGGGAGCGGATTTTTGCAAAATGGTTCCACTTACCACTGTGGTCTTGCCTTTGTCGAGATACTTGACGGCCTGCACTTCGAAATGTGGGACAGCGGTACCGCTGATCCATCCCTCATAAAACCAATCGAGAGATTTGTGCCCTTCATAGCGCAGAGACGGAGGTAGTTCCTCGGCAAACACATCGAGCAGTTCCCGCGTCGTAATCGACTTACCCTGATAACGATCTCTAACCTCTTTCAGTACGCGAAAAATGGGTTCTGTCGTCGAATCTCGGGTGCCGGCATTTGTAGACTTCTCGCCATCACGCAGCATGCAACGCAGCATATGGATCAGCCACGTGCCCCGCCCATAACTGATCTCATCGTATCCGTTCGGAAACCGGGAATTGGAGAGCCTGCTGCCCAGTGTGACCGGCCCCGCTTCGAGCGCCGCGACACCATCCTTGTCTTTCCGCACAAGATCGTTGCGATACTTATCCATCACCAGGCGAAATTTCGCGGGGTCCTGCGACTCAAGCATCATCAGCGCACTGTAATTAGCGAGCGCTTCGACCAGCCATTGATCGCGATAGCCGCTCCAGACCACCAGGTCTCCCCACCACTGGTGAGCGGTTTCATGCGTCACCACCATCTGACTTAAGACCGCATCCACGTCCGGCATGTGAAGTTGCGCCTGTTCCTGCGGCGTGAGAAACGAGAGACTCGAGAGAAAGATCAATCCCGGCCAACCTTGGCTCAGATCCCCCGGCATCTGGGTGAGCGCCAGATGACTGTATGGGTAAGGGCCAAAGTGTTGACCGAAAAACTCAATCGCGTGCGCCGCACGATCGGCTAGTGGTTGCGCATTCTGTACCGGGGAGGGCGGAGGCGGGGCAGTCAGAATGACCGTTTGGTGATGGTGGGAAGGGTTCGGAATGTCGGGAAGAGTTACTTGCGCCTGCGCCTGTGCCTGCGGGAACGTGCGCTCCACACTCGATGCCGCGTAGGTGTCCACGCTAATTTCACCGGCACGGGCGGTCGCGCGCGAATACTTGCCGAGGTTGAAACCTGCCAGAGGAATAGGACGCTCTGAGACCCAGCGGCTCGATTGAAGCGCGTCCGCCGGTTTAACGGACGAATCTTCCACGCGTTTTCCGGTGGCGAGCAATGTCCAGCCCGGCGGATAGTGAAATTCCAGATCGAAATCGGCCATCGCGAGGCCGCGATTGGGATACCACGTGCCCCGTGCGCCCACGTACAGCAACCCGCCTCCGGCTTCGGAAAGGACCTCGCCCCCGTACACGAAGTGCAGCTGTATCTTCTGTCCAGTGCGCAATGGCTGCGGAAAGACAATGGCGACAAGATCGTTGCCCCGGCGTGCGAGCTGCGTTCCTTCGATCGCCTGATTATGAATAAACTCAACCGGCTGGCCGTCGGCCTCGAGTGTCTTGATTTGCAGGAAACGCGAGAGCTCGAACAGCGCCGCTCTTTGCCCACCTTGCCGGACCTCCATCTGCAGAGTCGCATCGGCGTTCAGAGTAGTCGGTGGCGCAATCTCTGCGCGTATCTTGTATTGCGACACAGCGACAGTGTCGGTCTTGCCTTCCTCCGCTGTGATGCCATTGACGGTGCGATGCGCTCCAGGATGCGGCAGGGAGAACGAAGTCCAGACATCGTAGAAGTTCGAGCCATAGGCTGTTTTTAATTGTCCAGCCCAAATCTGCTCGGCGGCTGCGGCGTCGAAATAGAGGTCGAAAGTTCCCAGTTTTCTGCCCTGCAAGCGCGCATGCAAGATGCGATCGTCGCTGGGCGATTCCTGGGCTTTCATGTCTGGTTGAGTGCCTCCAGAGGTTGGCAACAATCTACTAAACCCCAGAAGGAGACGAAGCGAATCGCCGGCCGCCAGATTCTTCGCAGTCGGGTTCCATTGCGAAACGAAGTCTTGAGCGTTATCGGCGGGACGCAGGGTCGCTTGCAATTCGTTGAAGGTGTCGTCGTTAAAACGGAAGTAGCCGCTGACAAAGCGTTCTTCCAGAATCGCGGCGCCGGTAAATAGCGCCATGGACGACCGTTCAGCCTGATCCGGCGGCACTAACAACACTTCTCCGTCGCCCTCAAAGAAGGCTCCGGTGACGTGGCCCACTACATCCTCGGTGAAGGCAATCGTTCCGGCGTCGAGGCTGATCTGAATTGCGCCGCGATTGAACTGCGTGCCGCGAACCTCATAGACCCTAGCCGGATCAAGGCCGACATTTCCCAACTGGCTGTATAGCGCCTCGGCATTGATCGTGCCCGCACTGAGAATTCTGGCGGACCCAAAGATCATCCATACCCAGACGAGCAACTTCGTTACCTTGGTCACCTACGGAGTCCTCTCCCTGGTTGCTAGAATGCGCTTAAATGCGGGCATCTGTCATCTTTCTATTGGCCCTGGTCCTCGCCGCGGTTTGCTCGCCGGCCGAGGTAATCCATCTCAAGAACGGACGCACCATTTGGGCCGATCACGTCCGCGACAATGGGGTCCATCTTGAATACGATGTCGGCGACGACTCGTACGCCATCCTCAAAGCTTCAGTGGATCGAGTCGACGCGGGCGGCGTCCGGCCGGTATATGCCTCAGAAGCTGGCGGAGGCGGTACGAAGGACATTCCCCAGTTCGCTCCGGCTGACAACTTCAAGAGTGACCCCGCGCTGGCCGACAAAATCATTCGTGACGAAAAAGTGGACTACGACGCGCTCTCTGCTCTTGAACAGCAGGGTAACGCCCGCCAAACAGCAGCTGGATATTTTCTGGCAGGCAAATTCGAGTTTGACCGCGGGAATTTCAGCAAGGCCAAAAGCAACTTCGAAACGGCCATTCGCTTCGACGGGCAGAATCCTACGATTCTGAATTACTACGCGGCATTGCTGGTTCGCACCGGCAATCCTGCGCAGGCCTTACCGTATGCGGAACGCGCAGTTCGCATTGCACCCGAGTCTCCGGACGCTTTGGCTGTTCTCGGCTACGCACAGTTCGCCGCCGATCATAATAAGGATGCGATTCAAAGCTGGAAGAAGTCGCTCGCGCTTCGTCCTGATGCGACGCTCCTGCAGTACCTTGCCAAAGCAGAACGGGAGGCCAAGGCCGAAGCTGACTATTCGGAGCGCGAGACCAGTCACTTCACTTTGCGGTATGAGGGCAAGCAAACCTCCGAAGAATTGCGTCGCAGCATAGTTGATACCCTGGAATCAGAATACGACGATCTGGTCCGCGAGTTTGGAGTCTCTCCGCACGCTAGCATTCCTGTGATCCTTTATACAGGGCAGACGTTTTTTGATGTAACGCAGGCTCCATCGTGGAGTGGAGCAGTCAACGATGGCAAATTGCGCATACCGGTGGAAGGTCTGAACTCGGTCACGCCGGAATTAGCGCGTGTGTTGAAACATGAACTGGCACATTCGTTTATCAATCAACTTTCTGGAGGACGCTGTCCGCAGTGGCTACACGAGGGGATCGCTCAGGCCATGGAACCAAAGTCCCTTTCGTCTCACGGACAGCGTCTTGCGCAACTGTTTCGCGACCAGCATCAAATCCCCTTTAACGCCCTCGAAGGAAGTTTCATGCGCTTCTCTCCCCTCGAAGCGGTGCTGGCCTCCGACGAATCGCTGGCCGCAGTGGACTACATCAATGATACATACGGCATGAGCGATCTCATGCGTGTGTTGGCACGTCTGAATGAGGGGAGTTCTACCGAGGCCGCTCTGCGGAGCACCATTCATTCCGATTACGGGCAACTTGAGAGCGAAGTCGCTAAATACTTGGCTAGCAAATACGGCAACTAAGTTTTTCGATCATCCAGCTGAAATCCCTCTGGCTCGACGGGAATTTGTGTGCTAAGGTCGCGCTCGGCATCGGGCATGCCTTCTTTTTTCAAAAGCGGCAAACGTTCCCTCCAGTTGCAGGAGCCGGTCCACTCGGAGGTTCCGGATGTCAGAGACGCGGGGCTGTCAGCGATCTACTATGGCCAGCGCGTAGCGGGAGATTTCTATGACTTTATCCGGGTCAGCCCGAACCGCGTCGTATTCGGATTGCTCGATGTCGCCGGACGCCACGAACAGACTCGATCGATTGCAGCCATAGTGCAGCAGACCTTTCGCGAGCAGGCGCCTCGTCTTTTCGACAAAGAAGAACTGAACGAAGCGCACGCCATGATCGAGCTTTGCTTGATGATGAACCGGGCGATTCTGGGAGCCGCCGACGGCGGAGTTCTTTCTTGCCCCGCGCTGGCCGCCTGCTACAACGAAGATATCGGTACAGTCTGCTACT
>Ga0210405_10005858_pt1 | contig 11099 bp, 10 predicted proteins | sample IncBWH11MmetaG_FD_155492 | JGI IMG/M metagenome (GOLD analysis project Ga0210405, IMG submission 155492) | Forest soil microbial communities from Barre Woods Harvard Forest LTER site, Petersham, Massachusetts, United States - Inc-BW-H-11-M | ecosystem: Environmental > Terrestrial > Soil >... | reverse complement strand
GTGCCGGGGATGGCCTGCCTCTCACCCGGTTCATCCTGGTCAAACCAGATAAAAGCGCAATGCGCACCCCGTACCGTCCAGCGGCAATCCGGTGGGGAACTTTATACCTTCCTTGATCATTCCGCAGCCAGGGCCAGCTATGGGCATTAACTCAGTTGCCTCCGTCGGTACCGGCACAAAGAACATTCGCAGGAGGTTCCCCTCCCGTGTAATCCGGGCGAGTCCAACGCGCGTCAGACTGATGCCTGGTATACCCTCTGACGATCGGATTTGATATGAGTAACCTCCTGTTTCGCGCAACCGCCGTCGCGGCAACCCCAGTTGCCGCCCTCGCGCTGACGGCGGCGCTCTCGATGCCTGCTTCAGCTAGCTCAGCGCAATATGCCTCGGCTGCAGTGCAGGCAGCAGCCCGGCTGACGTGCAGCGCCGCAATGACCAACAGCCATCCGGCAGACTACACCTCTACTGGCATCAAAGTAAGCACAGCCGCATTTGCTCACATTGAGACCGTTGCGCATTACAAGACAGTCACCCATCCCAAGTACGGTACCGCCAACAGCTCGGGGAAACGGACGATCTGGTACTACATTAGCGGTGCCACGCCAGGCTACCGGGTCGTCGTCGACATTTATGTCTCGCGCAACGGGAAGAAGGGAAGCTGCTCCACTTCCTTCACACCTCACCGATAAGACGTCTGTTCTTCTCGGTTGTCCCAGGCCGTAGCCCCGACGGCATGAACCTGGATCAATTTCCCGGATGGGGTTCGCGTTCCCGGACCGGTGGGTGACCGCGATCTTGTCTGGCGCGAAGACTGCGACGCGTCCGGCTCGTCCATGTCGGCGAGACGCATAGGTGAACCAAGTTCCCGGTAGGGGCGCCGCCGCCCGGTTCAGACCGGTGCCAGAGTGATGATCAGCGGCGCGTGGTCGCTCGGCTTGCCCTCGCCCGCGGTCGGTTTCCGCTCGTCCCGATCGACCACTGCGGCGGTACAGCGCGCGGCGATCGGCGCGGTGCCTAGAGCCAGGTCGATCCGCAGGCCCCAGCCGCGGTGGAAGGCGCCCTGCCGGTAGTCCCAGAACGTGAAGGGCCCGGGCCCGGGGCCGGGGTTGCGGGCGCGGGTCAGGTCCGTCAGACCCCAGCTCAGCAGTGCGGCGAGGCGCTCGCGCTCGGGCTCACTGCACAGGTTCCGCCCTCGCCAGCCGTCCGGATCGTACACATCACGGTCGTCGGGCGCGATGTTGAAGTCGCCGGCCAGCAGCAGCGGATCACCTGGCCGTTGGGTAGTTTCCAGCCAGCTCGTGAACCCGCTCAGCCAGCGCAGCTTAAGCGTATAGTCGGGCGTGCCCACGGCCTGGCCGTTGACGACGTACACAGATATGACCCGCATGCCGGCCACGGTGGCCGACAGCACCCGGGCCTGGCCGGGCGCCGGATCGGCGTCGAAACCACGGACCACATCGGCTGGCGCGGCGCGGGCCAGCATGGCGACTCCGTTGCGGCCCTCTTGACCATGCACGGCTGAGGCATAGCCGAGGGCGGCGAACTCGGCGGCAGGGAAATCCTGCGGGCTGACCTTGATCTCCTGCAGGCATACCAAGTCGGGCTGGCGGCGGGCCAGCAACGCGGCAACCCGCGGGAGCCGGGCGCGGACTGAGTTGACGTTCCAGGTGATGATCTCCACCGGCTCGGTCCTTTCCTGCGCGCCGTGCGCCTGCATCCGCTGGCGCCGCCCGGGTAGCCGCAACCGCTTCGTTCAGCCGGCATTCGGCCAGCAGAAGCCCTGGCGCGGCCCGGTACCGCAACGCATTGATCACCATCGCGATCCCAGGCGGTGGCGACGCCTTTCGCCGCCTCCTACAGCCTGGCACCGGCCCGGGCAACGCCGCATCAGATCAACGTTGGGCTCGTCGGCCACTCAGGTGACACACACCCGCTGGTCACGTCCGCGCTCCACGAGAGAAAACGGCTTTCTTTCGGGCTCAGGTCTCAGCATCGTGGCCAGCACATATGCGGTCACGGGCGCGCTTGACGCGGGAAGGCACGTGTGCTCAGCGGGCCATCCCCGGACGTAAGCCCAGCCGGGGCTCTTGCACCTTGCGTGCCGAGCGGTAACGTTCCCGGAACGATCGGAATTTACCGTTGCCCTGTGGCCAAGCCTGTTGCATACGACGTGCCAGCGCAGGCCGCTGAGGACAGGGAGTCGCTCGCCCAACCCGCGAGGAGCACGCAAGAACGTCACCCCGACGAACTTACGATCAGGTGCACTTAGCCAATCGTCGGGCCGGCGCGCAGCCTTACCGTGAAGCCGTCGTCCGCGTGCTTGAGCGCGACATCCATGTCGAGCTGGTGGATGAGCCACAGCCCAAGTCCTTGGTGCGTCCCCCTGCTGCTGGGGGTGGGAACAAGGCCTGCCAGGGGATCGGCTGGACCGCGCCCTTGGTCATGAACGGTGATCACGATGCGGTCCGGTGTGGCCCAGAAGCGCGCAGTCACAGGTGCGCGCCCGTGGAGCAGTGCGTTGGTGACTGCCTCGGTGACGCCGAGCAGCAAGTCTTCCAGGATCGCGTCGGCGACATGGCCGCGGCCGATCTGCGCGAGCGCCTGCCGGGCCTCGGCAGCGGACCTGTCGACCAGCTCGATCATGGGCATGGTCTGTTCAAGTGGATCGGGGGCGAAGGTGAGATCTTCGAATACCGCAGCATCTTGGAAGCGCTCGTTCGCGCGGTGGACGCCTGAGGGCGAAACGATCCGGGGATGCGTCCTTTCGGCGAAATCGAGCACCGCGGCGGGCGCGGACGCGGTGTCATACAAGCACAGGCCCCATACCGGGAAGTCGTCCCAGACGGTGTTGACCGCCGCTTCGTAGCGGTCCCATCCGTCGAAGCTCCCGCCGTTGCCCAGGTGGGGTAGTTCCCCGGTTATCCGGATTTGCCTGGCGCCCTTGGCGGCATGAAACTCAAAGAGCCGCCGGTAGGTTGCGATCGCCCGGGACGGCGTGGCGTACAGGCTCTTATCGGCGAGGAATGTTACGGCGGACGGATCGGTGAGCCACGAGTGCACCAAGGCGTTCTTACGGTTGTCATAACCGATGATGACGGGCTCGCCCGCAGCGATACCCTCTTCAGCGAACGGCACGATGAGAGCGCGGAACTCGATGTCGGAGCCGTAAAAGCCGGCTTCATGGAAGTGGCCTGTCTGGCCGCGGGCGGCACCGGTCCTCATCACAAACCCCCCGTGCGGACGATGCCAAGATGTTCCAGGCCCAGCATTCGCGCGACCCGGCGGACAACCGGCGGCATCGACCGGAGAAGGACAGGGACCTGGCACTTTTGCGCGTACGAATCGAGGGCGAGAAGAGCCCGGTGGTCCATGAACCGGACCGCCGACATGTCAAAGATCAGCTCGGACTCATCGGGCGCCGGCTGGATACTCTGCAGGGCCCGCTTGAACGCGGCTTGACCTGCCGCGTCGAATTCGCCCAGGAGACCGACCGCCCCGTCATCGCAAGCAAACACCTGGAATGGCGTCAGCCCAGCCGGGACGGCCGCATGCATGCACGCGAACTGCGTCACCGCATCGCCGAGTTCGAGGCGATACTCGCACAGCGCCGACAGCGGATTCCGTGAGGAGTAACGCTCCAAGAGGAATTCGAGGCGGGCGAAGGCGTCCTGCTGCTTAGGGGCACGGACGAGGTCGGTAACATCGGCACTAATCCGCAGACCTCGGTAACCGTCAGTCAGCGCTTCTTGTGTTGCGGCGGCATACTTCTTTATGACCTCGGCCGGAACAACCGGCTCCCCCGTCCGGTAGATCTCATCGAAGGAAATGATCCGGAGGGCCTCCCGAGTCAGCAGCGGGCCGACGTCAATGAAACGGTCGAGATGTTCCCGCAGCTCCTCGACGTTTCCAGCGCCCAGGTACGCGACTTGCAGCCCTCGTTCCAGACCTTCACTGAAAAATTCGGTGAGGCGCGGGCGATAGTCCCGGAGATCACCATGAACCCAGCACAAATGGTCCTGCAGCCCGAACCCGCGAGGGGACTCGACCGGACCGATCATACGCATAGCTGCCAGTCTGACCCAAGATCCGGGGCCCCGCTGACACATTTGGTCCAACATGCCGGCAGCCTGGGACCTGGCCAGATCAAGAGTATTGCTGACCCCAGGCATCCTCCGGCCTCAACAACAGGCTGCGCCGCCAGGCTGGCACCACCGGAAACTGGCGTACTGCGGGTCAGCGGTTTACTCCTAAAGAAATGGGCTGGTGTATGTGCATGCGCCCGTGCCTTGGCTGCGGTTACGCGGCGGTACGTTCGCCGACCGGGCGACGGCGCAGGTGCGGCATGGTGAGGGCGGAGGGGACGTAGCCCATTTGGAGCTGGCCGACGCCGGTACCGGGCGGGACGACAGCGTCGATCTGGTCGAGGACGCCGTCGGTCAGGCTCACCTCGGCTCCGGCGAGCAGGTCGTCGAGCTGATCGATGGTACGTGGGCCCAGGAGCGCGGCGGTCACGCCGGGGTGCGCGATCACGAAGGCCATCGCCATGTGAGTCAGCGAGATCCCGGCGTTCTCGGCGATCGGGATCAGCTCTTCCACGGCGTCGATGCGGTGTTCGTCGTGCAGGTGCTCGAAGTACTGGCCCTGGCGGGTCAGGGTCGACGGCTGCCCCTTGCGTACACGGCCGGTCAGCATGCCCTGGGCCAGCGGGCTCCACACGACGGTGCCCATGCCGTAGCGCTGGGCGGTGGGCAGCACGTCGCGCTCGATGCCGCGGTTCAGGATCGAGTAGTGCGGCTGCTCGCACCGGAAGCGCTCGAAGCCCTTACGCTCGGAGATCCAGTGAGCCTCGACGATGCCCGCGGCCGGCTGCTTAGAGGTGCCGATCGTGCGCACCTTGCCGCTGCGCACGAGATCGGTGAGCGCGGAGAGGGTCTCCTCCATGTCGGTCGAGTCGTCCGGGTAGTGGTACTGGTACAGGTCGATGTAGTCGGTCTCCAAGCGGCGCAGCGAGTTCTCGACGGCGACGGTGATCCAGCGGCGCGAGGCGCCGCGGTGATTGGGCGCCTGGCCCATAGGGTTGGAGAATTTCGTGGCGAGGACGACGTCGTCGCGGCGGCCCTTGATCGCCTTGCCGACGATCTGTTCGGACTCGCCGAGGGAGTACACGTCGGCGGTGTCAATCAGGTTGATCCCGGCGTCGAGCGCCCGGTGGATGATGACGCTCGCCGCGTCGTGATCGTTGTTGGCCATGGCGCCGAAGTTCATCGCACCGAGCGCGTAGGGGCTGACGTGGATGCCGGAACGGCCGAGAGGGCGGTATTGCATGGTGGTCTCCAGCGGGCACAGGCAGAATCGGGGAGACTCCCCGTTTACCTCCGCTACTATATGGGGATAGTCCCCGCTTGGCCAACGGAAACGGGGAGACCGTCCGCCCAGCTGGGAGAAGACAGGTGGCCGCACCATCGAAGGACCGGCCGATCCGCGCCGATGCGCTCCGCAACTACGAGCACATCGTCGCGACCGCACGCCTGGCGTTCACCGAACGGGGCCCGGATGTGCCGCTGGATGTCATCGCGCGCCGCGCCGGACTCGGCAACGCGACGATCTACCGGCACTTTCCCACCCGCGAGGCGCTCATCGAGGCCGTCTACCGGCCCGACGTCGCCGGACTGGCTTCGAGCGCCCTGCACCTCGCCAGCCAGCACGCTCCCCGCGAAGCACTCGAGTGCTGGGTGAGCGAGCATTTCATCCCTGCGCAAGAGCAGCTCGGTCTCGCGGCAATGCTCAAGGACGCGCTGGTCAGGGCCCCCGATGTCTTTTCGCAGGGCAAAGCGCAGTTCACCGACGCCGTGGACGGCCTCGTGAGCGCGGCCCAGAACACCGGAGACGTCCGGCGGGATGTCTCGACGCGCGACATCCTCCGCATGGCATACGGCATCGCCATGGCCTCCGAGGGCGCGCCCCACGCCCGCGAGCGTATGCTCACCGTCATGTTCGACGGGCTGCGCCCCACCTGATCGCGTCGACGGCTCGGTTCGCGGAGCGGACGGTGTTCCCCGCACACCTCAGTCAGCGAACTCGAAGAAGTCCTGGCGCGGATCAGCACACGTCGCTCACAGTCCTGGCCAGGCGCTGCCCCTCACCTCGCCATGACCGACCGGAAATGCTCCAACGACTCAGATCAAGATGAGGTCCTCAGGCATCGCCAGCAGATGATGGCGCAGCCGAGGGTGAGGAACGCTGCGCCAGGATGACCCGGCGGCAGATCCCCTGCTCGACCGGGCGAGCCTCGACTGCCTGAGCAGCCTCTACGTCGCCGGCCAGGACCGCCGTAATCCGCTGCTCCGCCCGGCAGTGACTGCCGACCTGACCAGCCCGCCGCCCATGCTGGTGCAGTTCGGCAGGGCTACTATCCCGGCGCCCAGGTTGGCGCTGGCGTTGACGGCCCAGGCGCGATGGGCTTGCCGGATCGTGCTGGGAGCTGGCCTGGATGATCTAGCAGCTTCCAGGCGGGGAAGATCGCCGGATAAAGCGTGACTAGCAGATAGACGCCGCCGACGGCGAGCAACGCGTCAGTCAGGCCGACTGTGCCCGCTAGGAAGCCTGCCGCCAGGCCGCCCAGCGGGGCGATCATCAGAGCCGAGGCGGTCGTCGCGCTCAGTACCCGGCTGCGCAGCTCGTCGGGCACCGTCTGGTAGATGGTCGTGGCCAGGATCGGGTTGATGGCCCCGCAGGCCAGGCCCTCAATAGTCATCATCACGGCTAGGGGTGCCACGGTGCCGGTCAGGGCCGCGACGATGAAGCGGGGCGCCCCCACGATCAAGAACGCGACCACGTACACCGGCCAGCGCCGGAAACGATGCCCCGCCGCCCCGTACAGCAGTGCCCCGGCCAGGGCACCGCCGCAGAACAGGGCCTCCACCAGGCCGAGGGCAGACGGGCCGCCGAGGCTGTCTCGGACGTGCAGCGGAAGCAGGACGGCGCTCCAGCCCTGGTCTAGGCCCTGGGCAAGCATGGTGACCAGGCAGATGCTCAGCAGCATCGGAGATGCCAGTACGTACCGGTAGCCCTCGGCCAGCGCCCGGCGGTAGGCCCGAAGACCTGTCTGCCTTATCTCCGTGCGGGAACGAGCCTCAGGCAGGCCGCGCAGGCCCGACGCGATAAGGACGGCGGATGCCGCGAAAGTCGCGGCGTCCACGGCCAGCACGTGACTAGCACCGAGGACCGCGATCAGGACGCCGCCGACGGCCGAGCCGATTATGCCCGCGCAGCGTGACGCGCCATCGTAAAAGCCAGCCGCCCGGCTCAGAGGCACTGCGGCCCGCTGAGCGAGAACGGGCAGCAGCACTGCGCGCGCGGTGTCGCCGGGGGCATGAAACAGGCCGGTAACTGCCATCAGCGCGCACAGCACCCAGAACCGCAGCATCCCCGCGGACTGAAGCAGCGGGACCGCGCCGACCGCAGCGCCGCAGACCAGATCCGACGCGATACTGACTCGCCGCCGCCCTAGCCGGTCCACGACCGGACCGCCCATCAGCGCGGCAAGCGCGACCGGCAGCATCGCGCAGAACGCGACGACTCCCGCATCAGCTGCGCTCCCGGTGCTTTGCAGCACGAACCATGGCACGCCCATCAGCGTGAGCGAACTACCGGTGATCGAGATGACATTGGCGGTCAGCAAAACCGCCAGCGGGCGCCGCTTCGCGCCGGTCAAACCTAGTTCCACGAGAAAGCAGGCATCAGGCCAGCCATCCTGGCATGCCCGCGAAACCAACCGCACTCCAATTTCGGCGACTGATCCCTCCGTCCGATGGAGCGCGAGCAAGGCGCCGGACACCTGGCTGTTCAATCGCCGGGGGGCGACCCGCTACGGGAATCGAACTGGAAGCGCTCAGTGAGCTGGAGAGTGGCGACGGCGGCAGCCAGAGTGCCGACGTCGGCATAATCACGATCTGCGTCATACCGCGGCGTCGGTGTGGCTGGGTGCTGGTGATGATCCCAAGGTGGTCCAACGGGTGCTGGGGCACGCCTCCGCAGCGATGACCATGGACCCGTATGGCCACCTGGTAGACGGCAATCTGTGGCAGGCTGCACGAGTCCTCGGGGGAATCTGAGCCGTCCGGGCAGGACGATTCGGGCGACTGTCGGAACAAAGGCGGATAAAAATGCCTGGTAGTGAAAGGATTTCGGGTGGAGCCGCCTATCGGAATCGAACCGATGACCTACGCATTGCGAGAAGTATTTTAGCCGTCCACGGCTGTCCAGGCAGTCACGTCTGCCCTGCTCGCTTGGCTTCTCGGTCCGCCCGTGTCCATGATGGTCCAGGGTCGTCGTTAGCAAATCCGTTAGCACAGTTGATCCCAGGAAGCCGCGGTTCGGCCGACCTGCCGGCGTTCGGGTAGCTCGATGACTTCCCCCGCCCGGGCGTAGAACTGATCGCCGTTACCGAAGTCTCCGCGCAGCTGAGGGCTTCCCAGCAACCGGTGCCGGGAATCAACGGCAAGATACCCGCGATCGAACAGGGTGTGCATGCCCGACCTGGGTAGCAGCCCGTTGTCCAGACGGTGCTCACCGCCCTCGGCCACCGGCCGGATATGCGCTCTGCCTGCGGGAACCCGCTGGTGGTCCCGCTGGCGGCCCTGGTAGCCCGCGGAGGTCAGCTCCTGGTAGCGTTTGTCGACCGCTGCCCCTGGTCAGCGTTTCCTGGTGAGCCGCCTGCGGTAGGCCAGGCTCCCGGCGCCGGCCAGCAGCGCCGCCACACCGAGCCCGAGCAACAGGGCGTCCTGAAACCCGGCCGTGCCGCCGCCGCCGGTGGCGGGGGCGGCGGAGGGGAACGGGCTGGCGCTGGGAGTCGTGCCGTAGACCGGTTCCCACCGCCAGCCGTTGTTGTATTGACAGATGATCTGTGTGCCGTCTCCCGCCACACCGGTCGCGCCATAATCTGATTTGGGGCAGTACTGGCCGGGCTGGTAGCAGTCGCCGTTGCTGGTGGTGGGGTAGCAGGAGGCAAATAGCGCTACGACAGGAAACGTCGTCGCTGACAACGTAAGCGGGGTGGGCGGCGGAGCCGAGTGGGACGGACTGGGCGACGTCGAACTAGCCGCTGGCGACATGACACTGTGCGTCGGCGAAGGCGTGGGCGTCGGCGCAGAGGTCGCGGCGCTGCTGCACCCAGCGGCAAGCATGACGGCTGCAACCATCACCCCTTCGGCGGCTGCGATAATCCTGGTATTCACTGGACTCATCTACCCTTGTGCCATAGTCGTTGTATGCGAAGTGCGGTAATGTGCGGCCTCGCGTACATCACCGCACCAGTATAATTGTCGGCCATAGAGAGCCAGAAGGTTTCGGACCCTAACCATCTGGCTTTAACTGAGTGGTAGCCGTCTGACCTTCGAGGCTCTTCTTGCGTCTGTCGAAAATCAAGTGCATGCCCTCTTGGATCCGCTAGAAGCGGAAGCGTGCTTGGCGGTCAACTCGGCAGTCGCTATAAGAGATGCGCCCGCGACGTGGATAAATCGGTTAATCTTCGGACAGAGGTTCGCCGTGCCGCTTCGGGCCTGGCCTCTTGGCCTGGCTCTCGCCGTCAGGCCCGCTGGGCTGGCAGAGGTCTCCGGCGCTCAAGGGTGGGTCCCGGAGATCGTTTCTGCGAAGCGGTTAGAAAGGATCTCGGGGTGCCCTTGACGCTGGAGGGGCCGACCCGGACAATTCGCGGCGGTCCGTCCGGTGGCTGTGACCTTTCGCACGGCGATCGGCGCACCCGGCGCGAGCGTGACGGCCTGGCCCTGCTCGTGTGGCACGGCATCGGGGCGTGACGGCGGGGACCGGCTGCGGCCCGTGCCGGGGCAGCCGTGCGCGGCAGCTGGTCGCGCCATAGGGCTACCGCCCTAAAGGCGCGGCGAAAGCTGCCGCCCCGCAACGGCGAGACCCCCGGCGACCCTTGCCGCCGGATCAACAGCCGTGATCGCAAGCGAGCGCGTCAATGGGACGACCAAGAGCGGCCGGGCACGGGTCGTTTCCATCGATGAAGAGACCGTCACCGTCCTGCGCCACCGCAAGGCCGACCAGGCCGCCGAGCAACTGAAAGCGGCCGACTCCTGGCGCGGCACCAAGGACGGGTACGTCTTCACGACTGGATGGGGCGAGCCGATCTACCCCGATACCGTCACGTCGCTGATGACCAAGTTCATCCGCGCCCATACGCAGCTACCGCACGCACGGCTGCACGACTTGCGGCATCTGCACGCTACGACCTTGCTTCTCTCCGGCGTCCCGGTCCATGTCGTCGCGGCTCGCCTGGGCCACGCCGACCCGGCTATCACCCTTCGCGTATACGCCCACGTGATCCGCTCAGCAGAGGCTGCGGTCGCGGACATCTTCGCCCAGGTCGTCAAGGCCGACTGAGCGATAGGCAGCTGTTAGCAAACCCGTTAGCAAGAAAGGCCCTTCCATGATCGGAAGAGGCCTCTGAGCTGGGAGCCGCCTATCGGAATCGAACCGATGACCTACGCATTACGAGTGCGTCGCTCTAACCGACTGAGCTAAGGCGGCGGGCCCCCGGCGGGGACCCGAAGAGTCTATCGGAAAGCCGGGGTCACGGCAGGACCGGCCAGCAGGGGCGGGGACCGTAATATCCTCAGCGTGAGGCTTCCCGAGGGTGAGGCGCGGGCCCGGTTCGGCACCGTGCCGGTGGCACGCCTCGGGACGGCGGACGCTCAGGGGCGGCCGCACGTGGTGGTGGTCACCTTCGCGGTCGACGGGGACTGTATCTATAGCGCCGTGGACCAGAAGCCGAAGTCCGGGAACTACCTGAAGCGGCTGCGGAACGTGGGCGAGAATCCGTGGGTCACCATGCTCGCTGACCAGTACTCCGACGATTGGGACACGCTGTGGTGGGTGCGCGCCGACGGCCGGGCGGTGATCCTGAGCGACCAGCGGTCGATGGCGGGGCCGCTGCGGCTGCTGGCGGAGCGGTACTGGCAGTACCGGGAGGCGCCGCCGGCGGGACCGGTGCTGGCGGTGACGGTCGAGCGGTGGTCGGGGTGGGCCGCGGCCCGCTGATCGGGCGGGTACGGGCCGGGCTGCGGCGGCACTGGGGG
>Ga0210405_10005857_pt1 | contig 11100 bp, 7 predicted proteins | sample IncBWH11MmetaG_FD_155492 | JGI IMG/M metagenome (GOLD analysis project Ga0210405, IMG submission 155492) | Forest soil microbial communities from Barre Woods Harvard Forest LTER site, Petersham, Massachusetts, United States - Inc-BW-H-11-M | ecosystem: Environmental > Terrestrial > Soil >... | reverse complement strand
ACGAGCGACAGTCCTTCACGCCGCGCGGCTCCTCGATATCGAGTCCGGAAAAATGATCGCTCCGGGCGAAGTTCTCGTTCAAGACGAACGCGTCGTCGAAGTCGGTTCCACCGTGAAGCATCCGCAAGGCACCGAAGTCATCGATCTAGGTGACGCTACGCTCTTGCCCGGCCTCATTGACGTTCACGTCCACCTTTTTCTGCACCCCGGCGCCGAAGATTTGCAAACCGTCGAAGAGTCCGTCCCAGAGCGCACCATTTCCGCGATTCTAGCCGCTCGCGACGACTTGATGGCAGGTTTCACCGCAGAACGCGACATGGGCACCGAAGGCGCCGGCTCCGCCGACACCGCCGTGCGCAACGCCATCAATCACGGCGAAATTCCCGGACCGCGCCTCCGCATCAGCGGCAACGCCGTTGATATTCTTGGTGGCCACGAAGACGCCATGCACTACAATCCCGACCAGCATGTCCTCTCCAACGCCACCTACGCGAACAACGCCGCCGAACTCGTCACCGTCATACGCCAGCAATTCAAAGAAGGCGCCGATTTCATCAAGGTCTACGAAACGGGCCCCGACTCGCTTCGCGACGGCCACTTCTCTACGCCGTTTCAATACACCGAAGCCGAACTCCGCGCAGCGGTCGAAGAAACCGCTCGCACCGGCAAGCACGTCGCCGTTCACGCCACCGGTGAGCCGGGCACGCTCTATGCCGCGCGCGCGGGAGTTGTCTCCATCGATCACGCCTACCAGCTCAGCGAAGAGACCATGCGCTTGATGCGCGAGAAACAAATCTTCGCCGTCCCAACGTTTGCGATCGCGGAATACTTCGCCGAGCACGCCGCCACCCCCGCGCAGGCCGAGCGCGAACACCGCATGCAAGACTTCCATGCCCAGGAATTTCGCAAGCAACTGGCTGCCGGCGTATCAATGGCTGTGGGCTCCGACGTCGGCCCCTTTCCCCACGGGACACAGGCTCGCGAATTTAACCTCATGGTTAAATACGGCATGACCCCGCTCGCCGCGCTCCAAGCCGACCTGCTCAACGGCGCAAAACTCCTCGGCTGGCAAGGTCAAATTGGAGCCCTCAAGCCTGGCTATTTCGCTGATATCATTGCTGTTCCGGGCGATCCACTCGCCGATATTAGCGTCCTGCAAAAAGTCACCTTCGTGATGAAAGGCGGCGCAATCTGTCGCCGCGATCATCCATAAAGATCATCAACCCGCATTTTGCCGCGATCCCGGAAGCCCGGGTTCTCCTTTGAAGCTGCCAGGTCTTGTCTTCCCACCATTCCCAAAATGGAACGTTGCTCAGTGCGTATTCGTTTCCGCAATGGCGCACCGGAAAATCTCTCGAAATATAAACGGCCGCACCTGCAAATCAGCGTAAACTGGAATTGCTATGGAGAAACTCAAAGCATTTCAAGATGTGGCCCGCACCAATGGCTTCGTTGACGTCGAAGAAACGGACGATGGCACTGTTTTGTGGTTGAAGAAGCCGACCGCGAACGCTGAAGACCGGATGTGTGTCGACAGCCTCACCAACAGCGTCACTGTCTTCTGGGCCACCATACCCTGGAAGATAAACTCCAAAACCTTTCGCGCCGCTTCCGCTCTGCAAGATTGGTTTGTCCAAACGCCGCGATAGGCCTGTTGAAAATGTTCCTTACTGCGCTGTGCATCTGATATTTAGCTAATCTCGGTCTATCGGAATCGGTTATGCCACGGCAGGACCGACCGTGATATTGTGCGTCCGGGCAAATTCGCCCGCCGGAGGCAGACCCATGCACAGGCGTACATTTATGAACCTTTCGGCCAGCTCTGCGACCGCATTGGCGTTCCATCCGCTGGCGCACGCCGCCGAGCAATCCCAGAAAACTCCCGTCCCGTATCCCGATGCGGCTGTCGAAGTCGTTGACCCGCGGTTCGCGAAATACAAAGTCGGCAACGCCGCGGTCGAACGCCTATACACCGGCACGCGCTGGGCAGAAGGCCCCGTCTGGTTTGGCGATGGACGCTATCTTCTCTTCAGCGACATTCCCAACAACCGCATGCTGCGATGGCTTGAAGACACCGGAGAGGTCAGCGTTTTCCGCAGCCCTTCGAACTACAGTAACGGCAACTTCCGCGACCGCCAGGGCCGCCTACTCACTTGCGAACACGACTCGCGCCGCCTGACGCGCACCGAACACGACGGAACAATCACCGCGCTGATGGACGGCTATCAGGGCAAGAAGCTCAACGCGCCAAATGATCTGGCCGTGCATTCCGACGGCGCGATCTGGTTCACTGACCCCGGCTACGGCATCGTGTCAAACTACGAAGGCCACAAAGCCGCCTTCGAGCTGCCCGCCAACGTTTATCGTCTCGACCCAAAGACCGGCGAAGTCACTGTTGTTGCCACCGACATGGATAAGCCCAACGGCATCTGTTTCTCTCCCGACGAAAAACTCCTCTACATCGTCGACACCGGCGCGCCAAAACGCCCCACCGATCCGCACCAGATCCGCGTGTATGAAGTGGTGGATGGCGCGCGCCTCAAAAACGGCCGTATGTTTGTAAACATGGCGCCAGGTTCATCCGACGGCATCCGTTGCGATGTCGACGGAAACGTCTGGTCTGCTGCCGGATGGGGCGCGGAGAATTACAACGGCGTGCACGTCTTCGCTCCGGATGGCACGCTCATCGGCAGAATTCATCTTCCGGAAACGTGCGCCAACCTCTGCTTCGGCGGCGCCAAGAAAAACCGTCTCTTCATGGCTGCCAGCCAGTCTCTCTACGCCGTCTACGTTGGAACCGAAGGCGCGCAGCTACCCTGACCACGTCATTGTGGGCTGCAAGTGTGCCTGCCTGTGTCTTTTCAACCTTGGAAAACTTTATGGAATAAACGAATCATTTCCACGAACGCCAAGTCCGTCGCTTCTGGATCGAACCTCGGCCCTTCATCCCGCGTGAACGCATGCTCCGCGGAATACAACAACGTCGTATAGCGCACACCGGATTCTCGCAGCGTCCGATCAATCGTTTCGCGTCCCGCGCCAGGCACGTGCGGGTCCTTTGTCCCGAAGATCATCAGAAGTTCACCGCCGATTTCTTTTGCGCGCGCCAACGATCCTGCATCCTCGTCCTTACCGAGCTTCCCGTCATGGATGCCTGTGCCGTAGTAGCAGACCGTTACGCGCACATCGCGCTGAAACGCCGCACGGAACGCGAGGTGCCCGCCGATGCAGAAACCCACCACCCCGATTTTGCCCCGCCCCACCTTAGGATGTTTCGAAAGCCAGTCCAAACCAGCGCGGCAATCGGCGTCAAAATGCGCGACGGGAGTATTCACCGCGTCTTGCTGGCCGCGAGTGCGCCCAGCGTCATCAAATGGGATCACCGTTCCCGGCGCTTCAAGGCGGCGGTAAATTTCTGGCGCTGCCGCAACAAATCCGTACCCGGCCAGCCGCACGCACGTGCGGAGCAGCGGCGGCGTAAGCTGAAAAATGTCGGAATAGCACCATATGCCGGGATATTGACCTTCGGCCTTCGGCGCGGCAACAAACGTTCGCATCGGCGAATCCGGCAAAGCAATATCTACATATTCAGTATTCACAACCATGTATTTGTCCTTTGCAAAATTCTCGCGAAGTCGCCCGTTTCGCCGAGCGAGCCAAACCAGCGAACGTTCACGACATTATTCATAACGGAGCGCGACGAGCGGATCAGTTCGAGCGGCGCGGCGGGCAGGCAGGAGGCACGCGGTTGCGCCCGCCGACACGACGATGGCCACCACCACAACGAATGTGCCCGGGTCCGTGGCGGAAACACCCGAGATTTGGCTGGCAAGAAAGCGCGTCAGCGCATAGCTCGCGAGAAGGCCGGCGAAAATGCCCGCCGCCACCAAACGCAAGCCATTGAGAAGCACGAGCCGCAGAATATTTCTCTGTTGCGCGCCAAGCGCCATGCGAATGCCAATCTCGTGAATTTGCAAGGTGACTGTGTAAGCCATCACGCTGAATATGCCGATAACGACCAATAGCAACCCGACGGAAGCGAAGGCTCCCATAGTGACGAGTTCAAACTGTGGGCCGCGATAAAATTCTCGCAGCGAACCTTCAAGCGTGCCCGACTTGATGACCAGGACGCTGGGATCTAGAGCCCGTACTTCTTGGCCGATGCTCTTCAAAAATGAGTTTGGGTCCACAGCGGTTCGCACCATAAACGTTCGCCAGCTGAATCCCTGCACGCTGTAGGGGATAAACACCTCCGGAAAAGTCTGCCAGGAGTCAGGGCCGCGGGTTTTGTAGTCCCCCACGATTCCAACGATTTCGAAATAGACGTTATGGGGCACATCGAGAAAGGTACGATCGAGAATCTCCAGTTTTACTTTGCGGCCTAAAGGATCTTCGCCCGCAAAGTACTGATGAGCGAACGCCTGGTTTACAACCATCACGTATCGTTCCGCGTTCACATCGTCTTCAGAGAAAAATCTCCCGCGAAGCAAAGGCAGGCCGAGCGTTTGGAAGTAGCCCGCACTGCATATTTCATATCTGGTTTCCCATCGTTCGTCGTGAGGCTTGCCAGGAATAATGGTGTCGCTCCAGTCGTAGTTCAGAGGCGGTTCCTGCACGGATTCAGAGGCGGAGACTACTCCTGGGAGAGCGCTCAACCGATCAAGTAGACGGCGAGTCAGCGCATTTTGCCTCATCCGGCGGTCTGAAAATTTTGCATACATCGTGGGGTCAAGCCGAAAATAGAGAACATTCTCTGGATTGAATCCGAGATCAACGCGCGTCAGAATCAGAAAGCTGCGCATCAAGAGGCCCGCGCCAATCAGCAGGAGGATCGAGAATGCAACTTCGCTCACTACCAGCCCGGCGCGCAGTCTTCCTTGCCGAAAACTTCCCCCCACGCCTTTGCCGCTGCCAGTGAGGCGCGGCTGTAAGTCGCCACGAACGACCTGAAGCGCCGGCGCGAGCCCGCACAGGATCGACGTTAGAAGAGTTACACCCAGCGACAAGAGAAGAACGGGCGCATTCATGCGAATCACGGTTTCGTCGGGGAGTGTGCCGCCAGGGATAAGTGATACGACAATTTTCAAGCCCCAATATGCCAACGCACAACCGGCCCCTGAGGCCGCCGCCGCAAGCACAAAACTCTCCACGAGGAGCTGCCGGATCAGCCGGCCGCGTGATGCACCCATGGTGGCGCGCATGGCGATTTCCCTTTCGCGGGCAGTAGCTCGAGCCAGGAGAAGGTTTGCCACATTGCTGCAGGCGATCAAGAGCAACAGCAGAACGGCGCCAAGCAGAGCGTAGAGCGTTTTCTTGAAATTGCCGATCAGGCTGTCGAGCAGCGTCTCCGGAACGATGGCAAATTTCTCCGGAAAAATTCCTTTGGGGTTTTCTTTCTGAAGGCGGTGCGCGATGGCATCGAGATCGGCACCAGCGGCTTTCAGCGTCACGCCCGGCTTAAGGCGTCCCATGAGCGCTGCCCCGCCTTCGAGAGATGGTCCGTCAGGGCCGGGCCGCGCGGGCACGTAAAAGGCCGCGTCAAACGCATTGAAATGGCGGGGCATAATCCCGACGAGTGTTCTTGGCTTGCCTTCCAAAATGAAACTAGTGCCGAGGATTTTGGGGTCGCCGCCAAATTCACTCTGCCAGAACCGGTAGTTCATCACGAAAACATAGGGAGCGTCAGGTTTAGTGTCTTCCTCGGAAATCGTGCGGCCAAGATACGGAGCGGCACCTAAGAATTCAAACGTATTTCCGGAAACCGTGGCGCCCGTCGGCCAATAACGAATCGATTTGCCATCATCAAACTGAAGCCGCACACTTTCATAGGCGGTCATGTCTTCGAACACATGATTCTGTTCGCGAAAGCTGCGAAACTCTGCCGGAGAGAAGAAGTTCCTTCCTTTCCACCCACCGGCATTCGCGAGATTACGAATTCCAAAAACAACGAGCCTTTGGAAGTTCCTATAAGGCAGCGCCTCGAAGATAGAGTTGTAAACGACGCTGAAGACGATTGTGGAAGCGCCGACACCGAGGGCGAGGGCAAAGATGGCCGTCAGGGCGACGCGGCGATCCTTGCGAAGGCTACGGATAGCGTAGCGGAAGTCGCGCCCCAGGCCATCAAGGTAGTTTTTCATGCGAGCAAACTCTACACCGAACCACCCCCGAATTGTAGCGACGAAAAGCGAAACATTTAATCCATAATGCTGTAATCCAAGTAGGGCTTGGAAATTTTAAGAATTTGGTCGGTCGGACTCTCAATCAGGCCGTCCTGCACATTGCCGACGGGCAAGAACTCGACATCGACCTTAATGCCGGGGCATCCTTTCAAGACGTAAGTCCTTTGCGTCCGGGTTGAGAGGCCACCCTCCTCTGTGAAGACCCTCAGCAAGTCCTTCCGCGTCATTCCCGGGTTAATCTCATGCGTCCAGCGAAGCACACTGGAGACCCACTGCATGTGCTCCATATCGATGGGAGGCGTGCCCTCCATGGTAACGAATTCGTATGGATGTCCCGTACTTGTGTTGTGCTGAATTTCATTGCGGATGTTCTCGATTTCGCTTCCATTTCCCCGGTCACAATTCGTCTTACAGAGGTGATCAAGCAAGAGCATGGCCGCCGTTGGTCTGCGGTTGGTGTTGGTTGCGATAAGCTGAGGAGCGGCAAAAGCTAAGTTCAATATCAACAGAATCTGTCTGGCCTTTTCAGGTGAATCCAAATCTTCCATTGACACACTTCTGATAACGGCAAGTGCCGCCATGTCGCCCGCCCGATTCAGGACCCTTTCATCGGACCCTCTATAAGCGGGGTAAGACAGCAGCCGGAGAACTGCGGCCTTGGTATCGCAAAATGAAACAAAATCATCGTTAGAGCACTGTTGTGCAAACGCCGTGTAAGTCATCAGAATAAACATAACTGGCAAGAGGAATCTTTTCATCGTTGCATCCTTTCACCGGGATGTTCATTAGTAGAGATGCAGAATATCTCCCCGCGGGACACCCAAAGCACAGATGACGTGGCAGTTCCTGATTCCCGAACATGTACTATCAGATGCCTCTTTATATAGAACGAGGGCCCGCTAATTCATACAGTTTTCTCCGAGCCGGCGGCATCGGCCGAAAAAAAACTTCGTGAAAATTCTCACAAATCGTCTCAACGCACCTTGCGTGCCACTTTTTTTCGCCCTTACTTCTTTCTTTTCTTCTCTTTACTCGTCACCCGCTGCCGATTCTTTGTTCTGCCGTTCGAATCTGTACTACTAAATTAACGATTGACAAGATATTACCCCCATGCTCCAGTCCCCAACGCTCCCTACTGCTCTCTCACAGAGGAAAAAGAGAGCATTCTCACTCGTTTGTTTTCATGCACTTACGAACGCCTTTTTGCGTAACTCTTTTCCTTTGATAGCCTTACGAATTCAGGGGGGGGGTGTTTGCCTAAAAGGCCAGCAGTTCCGTCGGCTCCCCCTCAGTACCCAGTCACCGACCCTCCCGGGCGGCTTTCCGCATCTCGCAGGCAGGCGTATAGTGGCACTCGGAATGGTCACCTACGACAGCGGCGGCAGCGAGGTTCCGGAAGTGCCTGCTCCCGGCTTTCTCGCCCGCACCATTTTCAACACTGGCCACAAGGTGATCGGTCTGCGTTACCTCTGGCTTGCTCTGGGCAGTGTTCTCTTTGGAATGCTTCTTTCCCTCCTGATGCGCATTCATCTCGTCTGGCCCGCCGCGCATCTTCCGTTTCTTTCCGGATTCGGCGTCACGCCGGAACGCTACACCGCGCTCACCATGTTCCACGGCTCATTGATGGTTTTCTTTGTTCTTACCACTGCGCCCCAGGCCGGCTTCGGCAACTATTTCTTGCCGCTTCAAATTGGCGCAAGGGAAATGGCGTTTCCGGCGATGAATCTGTTTTCTTTTTGGGCCACCGTTGGTTCGTTCGGCGGCATGACCACAGCATTTTTTGTTTCTCCCGATTGGGGCATTACGCTTTGGACCGCCGGCGTCGGGCTTTTTTGTCTCGCTGCTTTGCTCACCGCTCTGAATTTCACCGTCACCACGCTCGATCTTCGCGTGAAGGGAATGACTTTGCCGCGCATGCCGCTGACCGTTTGGGCCTGGTTCGTCAACGCCATCCTCAGCATGTTGATTTTCAGCATTCTGCTCGCGGCTTGCGTTTTTCTCCTCTCGGATCGCCTCCTCGGCTCACAATTTTTCTCGCCTCTAACCTTTCTCTCCAACCAGGCGGTGCCCTTCGCGCAATCTACTCTGTTTTCCCTCTGGCAGCGTCTTTTTTGGTTTTTCGCGCAAGCGGAAGTGTACGTCGCCATGCTCCCGTGCTTCGGATTCGTCTCGCACCTGCTCGCGACTTTTTCCCGCAAGCCCGTTTGGGCGGAACGGGCCGCGGTCCTGGCTCTTTGTGCCGTCGGCCTGTTCGGCTTTTTCGTTTGGGGCCAGCACATGTTTTCAAGTGGCCTCAACCCCTGGTCTCCGCTGGTTTTTTCGTTGCTGGCATCCTCGCTCGGCTTGCCTGCATGCGTTCTCGTACTTACTTGGTTCGGCACTCTCTGGAACTCCAAAATCCAGCTAAATACCGCGATGCTTTTTGCTCTGGGTTTTGTTTCTCTTTTTCTGGCGGGCGGCGTCTCCGGAATTTTCCTCGCGCGAAACGATCTTGCCGCCGCCTCCGTCAGCGACGACTTCGTAACCGGCCACTTCCATCTGGTCATGGGCGTCGCCGCCACTTTCGCGATTCTCGGCGCACTCTTTTTCTGGTTCCCCAAGATCTTCGGGCGCCGTCTCAACGAACCTCTCGGCAAGGTCCACTTCTGGCTCACTTTCGCCGGCGTCTATTGCGTCTTCATGCCCATGCACTGGCTCGGACTTATGGCCCACACACGCGTGGCGAGCGGCAGCCCTGCGGCGATCGCTTCCCTCGGCCCAACGTTTGAAAGCTCCCTTGGCGTGGCGACGGACGCTTCGGTTCATACGTTTGTTACTGTCGCCACGATTCTCACCGTCATCGCGCAGGGACTATTTCTCTTCAATTTTGTCTGGAGCTTGTGGGGGGGTAAAAAGATGGAAGATCGCAATCCGTGGCGAGCCACTACACTCGAGTGGACCGTTTCGTCGCCCCCGCCTCTCGACAACTTTGGCGAGACCGAAACAACGGTCTATCGCGGTGCATACGAATTCAGTGCACAGGGTGCGCCGGAAGACTTCGCAGTGCAGAATGTTCCGCTAGCAGCTTTGGAGCCTCCTTTGCGAACGAGGCAGTCAGTTAAATCTGGCGCCAAGGAGAATTAAAAAAAGCTCTCATGCCGGGTACCACCATCGTCGAGGACATCGAGCTGATCATCGAAGATATCGGTGGCGGCGGAGGGAAAGGTCCGCCCCCAGGTGGAGATGACGGGGACGAGGGCGGCAAACGGCGCGAGCCTCGATCGCCATCCTCGAGGCGGTATGCAACGGCGATTATTATCGCTATCGTCTCCATCGTCATGTTTTTTATGGCCATGGCCAGTGCCTACATCTATCTTCGCGCGAGGAACGACCGTTGGGTGCCTCTGCGCCTCCCGTCCGTCATTTGGGTCAACACGGTGATCCTCCTGCTGAGCAGCGCAGCGATGGAGTTAGCGCGGCGGCGTCTGGCGCAGGCGGAAGTGCGCCAATTCCGCAAACTCTGGCGGGCAGCGACGATTCTCGGCGTACTTTTTCTGCTCGGCCAGCTTGCCGCCTGGCGCCAATTTGTTCTGGCGGGCTTCTACGTGGGAACCAATCAGGCCAGCAGTTTTTTCTATATTTTTACAGGTCTGCACGGCCTGCATCTTCTCGGGGGAATCTGCGCGCTGCTCTACGTCTCCTTCCGCAAATTTGAGAAAGCGAAAGTGTCGCGCTCCGTCGCTGCCGAAGTCGCTTCCTACTACTGGCATTTCATGGATGGCCTCTGGATTTTCCTGCTCGCTCTTTTGTATCTCGGCAAATGAATGGAAGGTTCTGATCGATGAGCGAGCAAACACAGGCCACCTCCGCGTTCCGCGCCGTGCCGCAACTCGATCTCGCGGCGCAATACGCCGTCATCGGGGAGGAGATTCGCGCGGCGATAGAGAAAGTCTTGGCGTCGCAGCAATTTATTTTGGGACGTGAAGGCGCTGCGCTGGAAGCAGAAATCGCCGGTCTCTGCGGCGCCGCTCACGGAATCGGCGTCGCCAGCGGCACGGATGCGCTGATCCTGGCTCTGCGGGTGTGCGGCGTTTCCGCCGGCGACGAAGTCCTTATTCCGCCGTTCACCTTTGTCGCCACCGCCAGCGCGGTCAACGCCATCGGCGCAAAACCCGTCTTCGCTGACATTCGTCCGGACACTTACAACATCGATCCTTCGGATCTGTCGCGTCGCGTGACGCGCAAAACGAAGGCGATCATTGCGGTGCATTTGTACGGACTTTCCGCGGACATGGATCCGATTTTAGAGTTTGCGCGCGCGAACGATTTGCGCGTGATTGAAGACAATGCGCAATCTCTCGGCGCAACCTATAAAGGACGCCGTACGGGGTCGATGAGCGACGCGGCCTGCATAAGCTTTTACCCGACGAAAAACCTGGGCGCGTACGGTGACGCTGGAATGATTGTTACGAATTCGAGCGAGGATGCAGCGAGGCTGCGAGCGCTGCGCAATCATGGGCAGTCCGCGAAATACGTGAGCAGCGAAGCGGGATGGAACAGCCGGCTGGATGAAATTCAGGCTGCGATTCTTCGCGTAAAGCTGCGCTACTTGCCGGAGTGGCAGCGAGGGCGCCAGGCGCACGCGGCGGCGTACTCAAAATTGCTGCTGGGCGTTCCCGGGATTGCGCCGCCGCTCGTTCCGGAAGATTACGGGCACGCTTTTCACCAGTACACGATTCGCGTCGAGCAGCGCGACGCGCTGCAGCAACTCCTCAACGAACGAAACATCGGCAGCGCGGTTTACTATCCCGTACCGCTTCACCTGCAGCCGCTCTACGGTTCGCTGGGGCACAAGGCTGGCGATTTTCCTCACGCGGAGCACGCAGCGAAGGAAGTGATTTCGTTGCCGATGTATCCGGAACTGCATTCCGAGCAAATTGCG
>Ga0210405_10005856_pt1 | contig 11100 bp, 9 predicted proteins | sample IncBWH11MmetaG_FD_155492 | JGI IMG/M metagenome (GOLD analysis project Ga0210405, IMG submission 155492) | Forest soil microbial communities from Barre Woods Harvard Forest LTER site, Petersham, Massachusetts, United States - Inc-BW-H-11-M | ecosystem: Environmental > Terrestrial > Soil >... | reverse complement strand
CGTTCCTGATGCCGATCGAAGATATTTTTTCGATTCAGGGCCGCGGCACGGTGGTGACCGGACGTATCGAGCGCGGCAAGGTGAAGGTTGGTGAGGAAGTGGAAATCGTCGGCTTCCGCGACACGCGCAAGACGGTTGTGACCGGCGTCGAAATGTTCAAGAAACAGCTCGATGAAGGCATGGCAGGCGACAATGCCGGCCTGCTGCTGCGCGGCATTGCGAAAGAAGATGTGGAGCGCGGCATGGTGCTCGCCAAGGGTGGGTCGATTACTCCTCACACGAAGTTCAAGGCGGAAGTGTACATCCTGACCAAAGAAGAAGGTGGGCGGCATACGCCGTTCTTCAAGGGGTATCGTCCGCAGTTTTATCTACGCACCACGGACGTGACGGGAGTGGCGGAGTTGCCGGCGGGCACGGAGATGGTGATGCCGGGCGACAACGTTTCACTCGTGATTGAGCTGATCACGCCGGTGGCGATGGAGAAGGGCCTGCGCTTTGCGATTCGCGAAGGCGGGCACACAGTGGGCGCGGGCACGATCGTGGAGATTGTGACGTAGGGAAATGTTGCAGAGGTCCTTCGGCGACAAAGAACGTCGCCTCAGGATGACAAGCGGTTTTGAGCTTAAGAGCCAGTAGCTAGGAGCTGTTTTATGCCCCGAGAAATTATTACGATGCAGTGCGGTGATTGCAAAGAGCGGAATTATTCGACCACCAAGAACCGGAAGACGATGACGGAGCGGCTGGAGCTGAAGAAATTCTGCCGCCGTTGCCGCAAGCATACGCCGCATAAAGAAGTGAAGTAGCCAGTACCCAGCACCTAGTTGCCCAGTACGCAGAACAGCAGAGTTGGCGACCGGGTGCTGGCAACTGGGTACTGATTTAGGGGCGTAAGCTCAACGGTTAAACTGCCGGTCTCCAAAACCGGACTTGGGGGTTCGAATCCCTCCGCCCCTGCCAGAATTTGGAAGGAAGCTGAGGAAGGGTCGGGTACAGGCCTTAGGAGACGTATGGGAGTGGAGACAAAGAAGATGGCGAACTCAATCGCATCCGCGGGCGGCAGTTTCGGCGATCAGATCAAATCCTGGCCCGAGCGGGTGAAGACGTTTTACAACGATGTGCGCACCGAGACCCGCAAAGTGACGGCGCCTTCGTGGAAGGAAGTGCAGGCGACCACGGCGGTCGTGGTGGTCACGGTTTTTATTTTCGGGGTATTCTTTTTCGTCATCGATAACGTAATTCAGAAGGCCGTTTCGTTCTTGTACAGCTATTTTGGAAAATAGGTCAGAGCGCGGTAAGCGGAGTCTAACTTGATCATGCAGGACGAAGAACAGAACGATACTGGCGCGGGCGGCGAACAGCCACCTATTCCAGATGGCGCTGCTGCAAGCGGTGAGCCGCCGCGCAATCCGAACATGAAGTGGTACATCATCCACTCCTATTCCGGATTCGAGCGCAAGGTGAAGGAATCGCTGGAGTCGCGCGTCGCCGCCTTCGGGTTGCAGGAGAAGATCGGCAAGGTGCTGATCCCGACCGAGTCGGTCACCGAAGTTCGCGGCGGGAAGAAGTACACCTCCGAGCGCATGTTCTATCCCGGCTACGTGTTGGTGGAGATGGACATGGACGATCACGTCTGGCATGTGGTCAAGTCCACTCCGCGCGTCACCGGATTCGTGGGCACTGGGCAGCAGCCGACGCCGCTATCCGACGAAGAAGTGCAGCACATCGTTTACAAAGTGGCCGACAGCCGCGAGAAGCCCAAGCTGAAGGTGAAGTTCGAGAAGAACGAGACAGTAAGGATTTCCGAAGGGCCGTTTGCGACCTTCCAGGGCATTGTGGACGAAGTGAATGAGGATCGCGAAACGCTGAAGGTGATGGTGACGATTTTCGGTCGGTCAACGCCGGTGGAGTTGGAATTCAACCAGGTGGAGAAGGTCGCGTAGCGCACATGGTGGTCGTGTATGGGCATTTTCACAGCAAAGTTGAGGGTTTGGAATCCAGCCAGTTTTTCTTCTGGAGAAGAGATCGAAGTCATGGTCGACACCGGAGCCTCGTATAGCTGGGTTTTGCGAGCTCGCCTTGAGCCTCTGGGAGTGCGCGCGGTGCGGCGAATGCAGTTTCGGACGATTGAGGGCAAGACGATCGAGCGAGATCTTGCGCCAGTGTTCGTATCAACCGATGGTTTCACCGGCGGCGACAATGTTGTGATGGCGGAGCCGGGAGATATGGAAGTTATGGGTGCGCACACGCTGGAGAGTCTTGGCATCACGGTTGATCCGGTCGCCAAGAAGCTGGTTCCGGCGGTTGGATTGGCGCTGACTGCGATTCAAATTCGAGAAGGATAGGTCATCGAGCGGAGATTATGGCGAAGAAAGTTACAGGTTTCGTTAAGTTGCAGATTGCGGCGGGCAAGGCGACTCCGGCGCCTCCGGTGGGCCCGGCGCTTGGCCAGGCGCAGATCAACATCATGGAGTTCTGCAAGCAGTTCAATGCCCGGACGAATCAGAAAGAGATGGAGGGGCTGATTATCCCCGTGGTGGTCTCGGTCTACAGCGACCGGTCGTTCACCTTCATCACCAAGACTCCCCCCGCTTCGATTCTGCTGAAGCGAGCTGCGGGGATCGCCAAGGGATCGGGAACACCGAATAAGGATAAGGTCGGCAAGGTTACGTTGAAGCAGGTGGAAGACATTGCTAAACAGAAGATGCCGGACCTGAACGCTGCGTCGGTCGAAACCGCGATTAAGAGCGTTCGCGGCACGGCAAGGTCGATGGGAATTGAAGTCATCGGGTGATCGGGAGATTGAGCGATTATGGGATTGAAAGACAAATCGCCCGATCACAAAAATCGCTCAATCGCTCAATAGTCAAATGCACCACGGCTGATCGAAACAACGATGAGCGGTGGGAGACGAGGAAAGTGAAATGAAAAAAGAAGGAAAGAATATTAAGAAGGCGCATGCGGTAGTCGAGCCGCGGCCTTATACGTTGCAGGATGCGGTTCCGCTTCTGCAAAAAGTCAAGTTCGCGAAATTTGACGAGACAGTTGAGATCACATTGCGGCTTGGGGTCGACCCTAAGCATGCCGACCAGATGGTGCGCGGCACAGTTGTACTGCCGCACGGACTAGGCAAGTCGAAGAAAGTTTTGGTGATTGCTTCCGGCGACAAGATTCGGGAAGCCGAAGCCGCGGGCGCCGATTTCTTCGGCGGCGAAGAAATGGTCGAGAAGATCACAAAGGAAAACTGGACCGACTTTGATGCGCTGATCGCTACGCCTGACGTGATGAAATCGGTGGGAAGGCTGGGCAAGATTCTTGGTCCGAAGGGGTTGATGCCGAACCCGAAAACCGGAACCGTCACCGTCGATGTTGCCAAGGCGGTGCAGGAAGTGAAGGCCGGAAAAGTTGAGTTCCGCACCGACAAGACGGCGTTGGTTCACGTGCCGGTGGGAAAGATTTCGTTCTCGCCCGACAAGTTGATCGATAACGCCACGGTGCTGATCACCAGCGTGATCAAGGCGAAGCCGTCGGTTGCCAAGGGCAAGTACATCAAGGGCTGCACGCTGAGTTCGACGATGGGGCCCGGGATTTTGCTGGACACGGGTTCGATTGAGGCTGCGGCGAAGGCTTAACTCCGGCGCTGAAGCGCGGACGGACGAATGCGTCCGTCCTACACGAGCACACGAGATCATAAAGAGGACTAAGCAATGCCAGTTACAAGAGCGAAGAAGAAGGAACAGGTCGAAAAACTGAGTGAGGACCTGAAGCATGTCTCGAGCGCGGTCGTCGCCACCTACAGCAAGATGACCGTGGCCCAGGATTACGAACTGCGCAAGGCGTTGCGCGGCGCGGGGGCGAAGTATCAGGTCGTTAAGAACACTCTCGCCGAGCTTGCCGCCAAAGGCACGAAGATTGAGGAAGGGCTCAAAAACCTGACCGGGGTGACCTCAATTGCGTACACGACCGGCGATCCGGTAGCCATGGCGAAGGCGCTCACGAAGTACGCCAAGGATGCGCCAGAGTTCACCTTTAAGGTGGGCGTGGTTGAAGGCAAGGTGATTTCGATCAAAGAGATCGAAGCGCTCGCCAGCATGCCGTCGAAAGAAGAGATTTATTCCAAGTTGATGTTCCTGATCAACTCTCCGGCGCAGCGTCTGGTGACGGTGATGAATGCCGTGGGACGCGACATTGCTGTAGTGATCGGCCAAGGCGTGGAGAAGGGCAAGTTCGCGGGGAATTGAGCGATTTGGGATTGGGTGATTGGGCGATTGAAAAACCTGCGGCACGAAGGTTTCAAATCGCTAAATGACCCGATGGCTCAATCGCGAAGTGGCGGAGAGGTCCCTCGCAGAGAACGCTCGGGATTTCGGCGCGCGGCTTTGACGCCGCGCAAACGCCTCAAATTTGGTTGTCGCGAATCAGGGGTTGCGCGGTTCAGATCGAGGCGTTGTCTGGCGCCGGAAGATGAGCCTGCCGCACTGGAAACCCGGCTCAAGATAACGAAAGCAAGCAAATTCATAACTTGAAGAGTGGAGAAATTAACATGGCAGACTTGCAACAGTTGGAAGATTCAATCGTCTCGTTATCGCTGCTCGACGCGGCAGCGCTGGTGAAGAAGCTCGAAGAGCGCCTCGGCGTGTCAGCTACAGCGGCGGCTCCGGTCATGGTTGCCGGCGGCGCGGCGGCAGGTGGCGCAGCGGCTCCGGCGGAAGAGAAGACGGAGTTCACCGTCCTTCTGAAAGAAGTTGGCGCCAACAAGATCAACGTGATCAAGGCCGTCCGCGAAGTCACCAGCCTGGGCTTGAAGGAAGCCAAGGAGCTGGTGGATGGAGCGCCTAAGAACATCAAGGAAGGCGTTTCCAAGGATGAAGCCGAGACCATCAAAAAGAAATTTACTGAGGCGGGCGCAGTTGTTGAGGTGAAATAGCGTCGCGGAGCGGCACTCTCTCTTCGGCAAGTGCAGGGCGAGTTGCTAGCATTTGCCGGTACTAAGGTGAGGCTTCGTGGGCAGGAGTGCCCGCGCCACACCACCTTGTGCGATTAGGGTGCAAGTCTCGGGAAATTTCAGCGTTCTAGTTGTGAAGCCGGGGCGGTGGTGTTAGCATCTATATACCACCGCTTCCCCTGGCCTCACTCATAGCGGGCGAGACCCGCGAGGGAAGTTTGGCACTGTTTCGCGGGCAGGCGAAACGGAAACGGCCGAAGGAACTGGCGCGAAAGATTACAAATTCACATTGGCGAAACGCCTCGAATGGCGTCTGCGGGAACACTTGTCCCTGCGGACGCCCAGTCGTGTCTTGGTGTAAACAGGTTCGAAACAAGGGTTTAAGCAGCGCGGCGCGATAAAGCGTCCCACATTCCGCGGTTTGCCGCAGCTTCCGGCTGCGCCTGAAATGGGAGTTTTCTGACGATGAAGAATAATGCCTACCGTAAACGTTTTGATTTTTCAAAAATTCCAGCGACCATCCAGATCCCGAACCTGATCGAGGTTCAGAAGCGCTCCTACGACCGCTTTCTGCAGATGGACAAGTTGCCGAGTGAGCGCGAAGACGGCGGACTGCAGGCAGTGTTTCAGTCCGTATTTCCAATCACCGACTTCCGCAACGTATCACAACTTGAGTTTGTGGATTACGCCATTGGTAACTGGGAGTGCAAGTGCGGGCACCTCAAAGGGCTGCATCACCTGCGCACCACTTGCAAAAACTGCGGAAATACGGTGATTACCGATCCGTTTCATCCAGGCGATGTGCTTTGCCAGAAGTGCGGCACCTACAACGCGAACACGCCCGACTTCTGCAACAAGTGTGGCGACCCCGTCGGTCTGCAACTGAAATATGACGTAGCAGAGTGCGAAGAGCGTGGCATGACGTATTCCGCTCCGCTCAAAGTCACGATGCGGCTCACTATTTTTGACAAGGATGCCGAAACGGGAAACCGTTCCATTCGTGACATCAAAGAGCAGGAAGTGTTTTTCGGCGACGTTCCGCTGATGACGCAGAACGGCACTTTTATTATCAACGGGACCGAGCGCGTGATTGTCAGCCAGTTGCACCGCTCACCCGGCGTGTTCTTCGAGACCGCCAATAATCGTACTTATTTTCTCGGCAAGATTATTCCCTACCGTGGGTCGTGGGTGGAGTTCGAGTACGACCAGAAGAACGTTCTCTACGTCCGCATCGACCGGAAGCGCAAGTTCCTAGGGACGATCTTCCTGCGCGCACTCGGTCTGCGTTCGGGCGAAGACATTCTGCGCTCGTTCTACACCGTGGATCGGATTGCGATCAAGGACAAGAAGCTTTACTGGACGCTCGATCCGGCCAGCGAGAAGCCCACGAACCTGCTGGGAATGAAGCTGGCGCACAGCATTAAGAACAAATCGGGGGATGAGGTTGCGCACTCCGGCCGCAAGCTGAACGCGGCAATTCTTAAGGAAATTCAGAAGGCGAAGATATCCGAGATCGAAGTGGACGTAACCGATCTCGAAGGCGCCTGGGCCGCAGCCGACGTGGTCGACACGACAACGGGCGAAGTGCTGCTCGAGGCAAACACGGAACTAAGCGGCGACAAAGTTTCGAAGATTCTCGATTCTGGCGTGGTTGAGATGAACCTGTTCTTCCCGGAGCGCGACGACGTGGGCACAGTGATCAGCCAGACGTTGAAGCGCGATTCGGTGAAAACCCCGCAGGAAGCGTTGATCGAAATTTACCGTAAGCTGCGTCCCGGCGATCCGCCGACCCTCGACACGGCGACTGCGCTGTTCCACGGGATGTTCTTCGATCCGCGCAAGTACGATTTCTCGAAGGTGGGCCGTCTGAAGTTCAACATCAAGCTGTTTGAAAATCAGGACGCGACCAGCCTCGACAAGCGCACGCTCGATCCCGACGACTTCTACGCGACTATCGGCTACCTGTTGAAGCTGCGCAAGAGCATCGGGTCAGTCGACGACATCGATCACCTCGGCAACCGCCGCGTCCGCGCGGTCGGCGAGTTGATGGAAAACCAATTCCGCATCGGTCTGGTCCGCATGGAACGGGCGATCAAAGAGAAGATGTCCGTCTACCAGGAAATGTCGACGGCCATGCCGCACGACCTGGTGAACGCGAAACCGGTGATGGCCGCGATCCGCGAATTCTTTGGATCATCGCAGCTCTCGCAGTTCATGGATCAGACGAACCCGCTCTCCGAGATCACGCACAAACGGCGTCTCTCGGCTCTTGGGCCGGGCGGCCTGTCTCGTGAGCGTGCCGGATTCGAAGTGCGCGACGTGCATCCCACGCACTACGGACGTATCTGCCCGATTGAGACGCCGGAAGGTCCAAACATTGGACTGATCTCGTCTTTGAGCTGCTACGCGCGTATCAACGACTACGGCTTCATTGAGTCGCCCTACCGCAAGATCAAGGCCGGCCGCGTGATCGATTACGTCAGCGTGGTCAACACGGGCGACAGCGACTATAAGGTCGGCGATCACATGGAGAAGCACGAGATCGAGAAGATCAACGCCGACTTGAAAGAGAAGCGCAAGAAGCCGGCGCAGGTCGATCCGTTCTCGTTCTATCTTTCCGCATGGGAAGAGGACCGGCACACCATCGCGCAGGCCAATGTGGAACTCGACGATAAAGGCCGCATCGTGGCCGATCTGGTCAACGCCCGCAAGGCCGGTAACTTCGTGCTGGTCAGTCGCGACGAGGTTGACTACGTCGACGTTAGCCCGAAGCAACTGGTTTCGGTGGCAGCATCGCTGGTTCCGTTCCTCGAGCACGACGACGCGAACCGCGCGCTGATGGGCGCGAACATGCAACGCCAGTCCGTGCCTTTGCTGCGCGCGCAGGCGCCCATCGTCGGCACCGGAATGGAAGGGGTTACGGCGCGCGATTCAGGTGCGGTGGTCCTTGCTCGACGCAACGGCATCATCGATTCGGTCGACTCCGACCGCATCATCGTGCGCGTTGAAGGCGAGCACCATCCCACGCAGCTTTCGCGTGAGGTGGGTAGCGATATTTACCAGCTCACCAAATTCAAGCGCTCGAACCAGAACACCTGCATCAACCAGAAGCCGGTGGTTAAGAAGGGGCAGCGCGTGCTGAAGGGCGAGGTTATTGCCGACGGTCCGTGCACGGACCATGGCGAGCTGGCTCTAGGACGCAACGTGCTGGTGGCCTTCATGCCCTGGCGCGGCTACAACTTTGAGGATGCGATTCTCGTCTCCGAGAAGATGGTGAAGGACGATTACTACACTTCACTGCACATCGAGGAGTACGAGATCGAAGCGCGCGATACCAAGCTGGGGCCGGAAGAAGTTACGCGCGACATTCCCAACGTCAGCGAGACCATGCTGCGCAATCTGGATGAAGCGGGCGTGATCCGCATCGGCGCCAGCATCAAGCAGGGCGACATTCTGGTGGGCAAGGTTACGCCCAAGGGCGAGACCCAGCTCACGCCGGAAGAAAAGCTGCTGCGTGCGATCTTCGGCGAAAAAGCCGGCGATGTGCGTGACGCTTCGCTCTACTGTCCGCCGGGCATCGAGGGCGTGATCGTCGACGTGAAGATTTTCTCCCGCAAGGGTCAGGAAAAGGATGAGCGCGCCAAGTTCATCGAGGCTACGCAAATCGCCAAGCTCGAGAAAAACCTGTCGGACGAAATCCGCATTTTGACCGACGAGCGGCTCAAGCGCCTGGAAAACATCCTCGGCGGCAAGGAAGTGCAGGCCGATCTGCACGACGAGCGCACCAACAAACGTCTGCTGAACAAGGGCAACGTCCTCGACCGCGATGCGATCGAGCGCATCTCCACTCGCAACCTGAAGCGCATCAAGTACGCCGACAAGGATCCGCGGGTGAATGAGCAGATCGACGAGATCGAAGAGATGACGTCTCGCCAGATCGATGTGCTGAAAAAGATCGTCAACGAGAAGAAGGAAAAACTCACCAAGGGCGACGAACTGCCGCCGGGCGTGATCAAGCTGGTCAAGGTCTACATCGCCATGAAGCGCAAGCTGAGCGTGGGTGACAAGATGGCCGGCCGGCACGGCAACAAGGGCGTGATCGCGCGCATTCTGCCGGAAGAGGATATGCCGTACCTCGAAGACGGAACGCCGGTGGAAATCGTTTTGAATCCGCTCGGCGTACCCAGCCGTATGAATGTGGGCCAGATTCTCGAAACCCACCTGGGCTGGGCGGGCTACACCTTGGGCGAAAAGATCGGCAAACTGCTCAAGGAGAATACCCGCACGGAATCGATCCGCCGCGAGTTGAAAGCGCTGTTTAAGGATTCCAAACTCGCCGACACTATCGGCGAAATGGGAGACGAAGAACTGGAAGCGCTCGCGCCCACGCTGGCCCGCGGCGTCTACATGGGTTCACCTGTGTTCGACGGCGCGAAGGAAGGCGAGATCAAGGCGCTGCTCGAGCACGCGGGTCTGCCGACATCTGGCAAGACTACTTTGCACGACGGCATGACCGGGGACCAATTCGAACAGCCGGTGTGCGTCGGTTACATCTACATGCTGAAGCTGTCGCACCTGGTGGACGACAAGATTCACGCTCGTTCCATCGGACCTTATTCACTTATCACCCAACAACCCTTGGGTGGCAAGGCGCAGTTTGGCGGACAGCGCTTCGGAGAAATGGAAGTCTGGGCGCTCGAAGCGTATGGAGCGGCTTTTATTTTGCAGGAGCTGCTGACGGCGAAGTCCGATGACGTGTACGGCCGCACTAAGATTTACGAGGCCATCGTCAAGGGCGAAGCCGCCATGGAGCCGGGCGTGCCGGAGTCGTTCAACGTGCTGATCCGCGAATTGCAATCGCTCTGCCTGGATGTGGAGCTGATCAAGACCGGGGAGAAGAAGCCCACGGCCAGCGCGGCAGCGGACTAAACCTAGTACCCGGTACCCAGTGTGAAGCTGTCCACTGGTTGCCGGGTTCGAGGGACTGGATGACACCAAGTTTTGATAAGAAACGTTTCGCGGGATAAGCGCTCTCGGATCTTGCGGGACATAAAACTTTCGGTACTGAGTACTGGCAACTGGGTACTGGGTACTGCTCTCCGAGGGCAGGAAGCGGAGGATCCCTTGTTTCGTTCGAGCCCGTTCGAAATGCAAAACACGATTGCGGATTTCGATGCAATCCGCATAAGCCTGGCGTCTCCGGAGAAAATCCGGAGCTGGTCGCACGGTGAAGTCACCAAGCCTGAGACCATCAACTACCGCACCTTCAAACCGGAGCGCGATGGGCTGTTCTGCGCCCGCATCTTTGGTCCTGTAACCGACTGGGAGTGCCTGTGCGGCAAGTACAAGCGCATGAAGCATCGCGGCGTGATCTGCGACAAGTGCGGCGTGGAGGTTACGCTCTCGAAAGTTCGGCGTGAACGGCTGGGGCACATCGAGCTTGCGTCTCCCTGTTCGCACGTCTGGTTCTTCAAAGGACTGCCCAGCCGCATCGGACACCTGCTCGACATTTCTCTGCGTGACCTCGAGTCCGTTCTCTACTTCGAGGCCTACGTAGTGGTCGAGCCCGGCGACGCGCCGGTGAAAGAGCGCGAGGTCATTAAAGACGAGGCGAAGTTCCGCGAGCTCGATCAGCAATATCGTCCCGCGGGATTCAAGGCCATGATGGGCGCGGAGGCCATCAAGGAGCTTCTCAAGCGCATCGACACCGACGGCCTTTCTACCGAACTGCGCGAGAAGATGAAGAATGAAAGCTCGCTGCAGAAGCGGCTCAAGTATACGAAGCGCCTGAAAGTGGTTGAGGCGTTCCGCCGCAGCGGCAACAAGCCTCACTGGATGATTCTCGACGTCATCCCAGTGATTCCGCCGGAGCTACGCCCGCTGGTTCCACTCGATGGCGGCCGCTTCGCCACCTCCGATCTTAACGACCTTTACCGCCGCGTCATCAACCGCAACAACCGGTTGAAGAAGCTGATGGACCTGCACGCGCCCGAAGTGATCGTACGAAATGAAAAGCGCATGCTGCAGGAAGCGGTTGACGCGCTGTTCGATAACGGCCGCCGCGGCCGCGTGCTGCGCGGAGCGAACAATCGCCCACTGAAGTCGCTTTCCGATACGCTCAAGGGCAAGCAGGGCCGCTTCCGCCAGAATCTGCTCGG
>Ga0210405_10005855_pt1 | contig 11102 bp, 8 predicted proteins | sample IncBWH11MmetaG_FD_155492 | JGI IMG/M metagenome (GOLD analysis project Ga0210405, IMG submission 155492) | Forest soil microbial communities from Barre Woods Harvard Forest LTER site, Petersham, Massachusetts, United States - Inc-BW-H-11-M | ecosystem: Environmental > Terrestrial > Soil >... | reverse complement strand
GACTCACTATCGCCGTGGCGAGCGGCTGTGGGGAAAAGGGTGAGACTGGTCTGATTCGGCCGGGACCGGCGACGCGGGAGCATCGTTGGTTCGACTCGAGGTATGGGAAGAGTGGCCATTGCAAGCCTCGCTGCACGGGCAGGATAATATTCGCTTTTTGTTCGCTTTGTCAAGCAGAATATTTCGCTTTTATTTCGCCTGTCCGTAAAGACAGGATGCCTCTGAGCACGCCGCCCGGCGAATCCAAATTTTCGCCCAGGCGACCGGCTTATACTCGACCGATTGGCCGATAGCGTAGATAGCAAGCGATTCGAGGTCCCCCAACGTGGCCGAAGTCGGAATCCTGATCATCGACGACGACATCGTGAGCCAGCGCGCGCTCAAAAACGTCCTCGATTCCGAGGGCTGGCGCGTGCGAATCGTACCGCTGGCCTCCCACGCCATGGCGGAGATCGCGAGCGGCGTCTGGAGCCTCGTCATAGTAAATGTGGCGCTTACGGACGTCCGCGGCCCGATTTTCACCACCTTGAAAGAACTAGCGCAAGGGCAGGCCGATGCCCCGCACGACGCCGAAATCGATGCCGCAAGGCCGAAGCGCATCCGCGTTCTTTTCCTTGTCCCGATTCTCGCCGCGAAAGAGACTCAACCAGTGCTCGAGCGGGAAGGGCTTCCCTACTCGCTCAAGCCCTATCATCTGAATGAATTCCTCGAGAAAGTAGGCGATCTCTTAGTGGAGGCCGGGGCGTTGGCAGCCCCGATCCGCAGCATGGACTTCACCATACGCAGGCGGCGCCACGGCTCCCGTTCCGCGCGCGACAAGCGCACCGGAGCGATGTTCGCCTCCCGCGAAGACTACCAGATGAGCGAAGAAGAAATGGTCGAGTTCGAGCACCAGGAAGAAGAAGACCGCAAGAAGCGCGAAAAGCAGCAGAAGAACCGGGAGCGCCTCTAGATTTAAGCCGTTACCGTCTAAGCCTCGCCCTCCTGATTCCCCTCAAGAAAGCGTGCAAGGAAACAGCGCCCGCTCGTTCTCATCACCGAAGGCCGCGAAGTGGCTCCAGGCGGGGAGACCGGCCGAGGGGGACTCGTCATGGCACCCAGACCCAAAAGCAGTAACGTTTTCGGAATTCTCGCACTCTCCGTTCTCGCCCTGGCGGCGGGAGTAATTCTAATGACTAACGTCGATTCGAATGTTCGAGCTGCCTCTGGTGGTGATGAAAAATCCGCGCGAGGCTGGCGGCTCGGCGAGGCCGTCACGTATGAAAACCTCACCGTGTTTCCTGTTTACGCTTCGCAGCAAGCCGACACGAGCGCCTTCGCCACGCTCGATGAAGCGCTGGCTTCAGGCGACGCCATTGTTACCGAGCAGGGCAGCTATATGCGCCGCACTCGAGATGATGGCGGCGGTCAAACGTCCTTCGGCAGTGCACAAGTGAATCAGCTGGTGCTCATTAACCGCGGCAAGCGCCCGCTGCTTCTTCTTGCAGGGGAAGTAGTCTCCGGCGGCAAACAGGATCGAGTGATTGGAAAAGACCGCATCGTTCCGATTGGCGCCGAGCCGCTTCCTCTCAGCGTATTTTGCGTCGAGCACGGGCGTTGGACCGGCGGCTCGGATAAATTCCAGGCGTCCGGCACAATCGTGCACCCGAGCGTGCGGGAAAAAGCGGCCGTGGATCAAAGTCAGGCGCAGGTGTGGGCCGCTGTGCGCGGGGCTGCGCCCATGACAAGCGCTCGCAACGGCGCTGCAGCCGGGGGAAGAACGACGGGCGCACCCTTGGCACCGCGAGCACCAGCACCCGCGATTTCCCAAAGCGAAGTTAACTCCGTGATCGCTTCAAATGCACCGACGATGTCCTACAAACAGATCTACGAATCGCCGCGCGTAGGAAGATCCGTTGAGGAACTCGCAGGACAATTGCAAAAGCGGTTCGAGCGGTCGACAAAAGACCACGACGTGGTCGGCGTGGTGGTCGCGTTCGGCGGCGAGGTGGCGTGGAGCGACGTGTTCGCGTCTTCGTCCCTATTTGAAAGTTACTGGCCAAAACTCTTGCGCAGCTATGCCGTGGAAGCGCTCTCGCGGCCGGCGACGCGCGAGACTGCTTCGCTCGATGACGCGCGAGACTTCCTGCGTCCGGCGAGCGGCCACGTGCGCGAAGAGACCGAGCCCGGTGTTTACCGCTGGCGTGAGCGCACCGAAGGGCCGGCAGCCGAAATCGAGATAGAAGCGCTCGAGCCCAAACCGGTCACGTTGCATTGGCTGAAGGTTCTGCGAGCGAGCTAATGAATGCCAGCCTTCGATTCGGATGCAGAACTCTAGCGGCTGCATTTCTTAGCGACCAAGGAGTTTCGCAAGCGCTTCGAGTTCGCCTTTGGCAAGGTCCAGGTAAATTTTTGCCTTCTGAACATCGGCAGCTTTTAGAGCGGCGTCTGCCTGACTCAGGTCGTTTTGAAATCGTTGTTGCGAGAAAGCAAGGTCTTCGCGCGGCGCGGGCAGCCGCTTCTGAGCTGCTTCGACACGATCTTTCATTGCGCGGGCACGATCGAAGAGACGGTCGCGTTCTTCACGCTCGAGGGCGATCAGATGCGCGGTTGCGTCTTCTGTCGCGCGCACATTTTCTTCAGCGGCGCGCTCTTCTTCAGGCGAACGCGACGGTTGCGCGGCATCGTGCGATTCGGATGAAACCTGCGGATCCGAAGGCGGCGATACACGGGAGCTCGCCCCGGCATCGGCAGAGGATTTGCGCGCGGGGATATGTTTTTTCGCGGGCTTGGCGTCGTTGTGGAATGCAGTAGAACCTGAACTCGATTCCGGTTTTGTTGCCGGTGCAGGACGAGATGCGGCGGCTGAAGGAGCGGAGCTACTCGATGAGAAGAACGAGCCGCTGTCGCCCGGCCCGGGATGCAGCCAACGCGGAATCGCGTACTCAGCCGATGCGAGCAGCACCATGACGCCGAGAGCCACCAGGATGCTCAGCATGGGGGTGCTCACTTTTCCAGTTTGTGTGCCGCGTGACATTTTTGCACCATGGTCGCGCACCAACTCGTGCCAGCGGCGTCCTCGGTTATCTCACCTTTGGTTATCTCAAATGATAACCGACGCAAAAACGCGAGGCAACGCGCCACGAGCGCCGACAATCTCACTCGGATGCAGAAAGTCGGCCTCCTGGCAGGGAATCACAGCGTCCGTTTGTGAAAAGTCCGAACCTGACCGATTCTCGAATCAATCGTGACGGGAAACGGCCAGGAAATACGCAATGCGAAGTGACGGGTGTTTCGATTCGGCAGATCGTACGGCCGATAGAAGGCAAGAGCGGAAGGGTTTTAGGACGAGGGAAGTTGCTTGAAGAGGCGGCTTGGCGCTCGAAACAGTGCCACCGCTGGAGTTGACATGCGAGTTGCTCTGACCTATTGTTTGCTCAAGATTCCGGTGAAAATCGGGAATCCATCGAGTTCCTTACCTTCTAATTCGGCCGAAGCCGTCATCGCCTTGGACATAACCGTTGGCGGCTTCAAGTTGTGGAGCACGCCAGCTTGTGCGTGATGCGTGGGAATTGAGTTTCGGGGATGCTGCACATTCTTAGCATTAGCGCGGAGAAAAAACGAGATTGGCACGATCAGGAGGCAGTGAAATGGCCCAGTTGAATCGAAGACTCATTCAGTTGTTGTTTGTTTTGGTCGCTCTCATCCTCGTTCCCGGCATTGCTCACGCTCAGAAAAACAAAGGAGGAGGAGGAGGCGGTGGTGGTGGCGGTGGATCAGCGCCGCACTCGGCGCCCGCGCCGCACCCATCATCGGGTGGTGGCGGAAGCCATCCTAGCGGTGCGAGTGGCGGCGGTCACACCACCACAAACGCTGGCAGCCACACCACCACAAATACAGGCGGTCACACCACGACTAACACCGGTGGCCACACTACGACTACGACGACAGCAGGCGGCAAGACCACGACCAGCGCGGCTGGTGACAAGACCACAACTACAGCGGCCGGTGGCAAGACCACGACTGCCGCGGCCAGTGGCAAGACCACGACTACCGCGGCCGGTGGCAAGACCACGACTACCGCGGCCGGTGGCAAGACCACGACTACCGCGGCCGGTGGCAAGACCACAACTACTGCGGCTGGCGGCAAAACCAATACGGCTGCAGCCGGTGGGAAAACCAACACCGCCGCGGCTGGCGGCAAGACCAACACCGCTGCGGCCGGCGGCAAGGGCGGCGCAACGGGCGCGGCTGGGGGCAAAGCGGGCGGCGCAGGGGGTGCTAAGGGCGGCGCCGGTGGAGGCAACAAGGCGGCGGCTCCGAAGACCGTCACCACAAAGAGCGGTGCGACGGCTCGCGTCAATTCCAATGGACACGTAACGCAAGTCCACACGGCCAAGGGCGCGACGATCAACCGCAACGCTCACGGCGGCCGCACCGTGACGTCCGAGCACGTGAATGCGAAGGGCGAGCACGTGCGCACCGTTAGTACGGGCCGAGGCCGCGGATACTCCGACCGCCGATACACGCGCGGAGGCCGCTACTATTCGAACCGCACCTACTACTATGGCGGGCACTATTATGCGTACGGCTACCGCGGTTATTACTACGGCGGATACTGCTGCTACTACGGCTACGTTCCCTCTTATTACTACGGCCCAGCATTTTACGGTTGGGCGTATAACCCATGGGCGGCGCCGGTGGCTTACTCGTGGGGATGGGGCGGAGCGCCCTGGTACGGATACTATGGCTACTACTTCAATCCGTACCCGGCCTACGCCAGCGCGGCCCTATGGATGACCGACTATGTGATCAGCCAGAATTTGCAGGCCGCTTATGCGGCACAAGCTCAGGCAAATGCGAATGCGGCTGCAGCGGCTAATGCGCAAGCCATGGGTGACTACGCCGGCGGCGGTCAGTCCGAGAATGCCGGCGGCGGAGACAACAGTGGGCCTGCTCTTACGCCGGAAGTGAAACAGGCGATCGCTGACGAAGTACGCGCCCAGCTCGAGGCCGAGAAGGCCGCGGCCTCCGCTCCTCAGCCAGCTTCTGGAGGCGGAGCAGCTGCTGGCGGACAGCAGAGCGCATCGAACGGGAATGCGGAGCAGAAGGAGGAAGTGCCTGCCGCGCTCGATCCGAATCACCGCACGTTTATCGTTGCGACGATCCTTACCGAGCAGGCGCCAGACGGCTCGGACTGTTCTCTCTCGCCCGGTGATGTCGTGACGCGCATTGATGATAGTCCGGACGGGAACAAGAACGTCAAGGTCCTCGTGAGCAGCAGCCAAAAGGGCGATTGCAGTTCAGGTTCGCAAGTCGCCATGGCTGTGGACGATCTGCAGGAGATGCACAACCACTTCCGCGAGCAGCTCGACCAAGGTCTCAAGACTCTCGCCGAGAACCAGGGCAAGAACGGTATCCCGGCCGGTCCGAAGCCTGGCGGCCACGCGAATCCCGACGGGAAGGCGGAACCCGATCTCGATGTGGAAGCGCAACTGAACGCTCAACAAAAGGATGCCGACGCAGCCGAAGCCGAAGTGCAGCAAACGGCCGGTTCCAGCCAGGGCGGCAAGTAACGCGGTTGATTGAACGCGGAGTGCCGGACGCATATACGTCCGGCACCCCGCGACTCCGCTCCAAGATTAACGCAGACCCTAACTTCCGGACGGTTGAGACGTTGCCAGAAACTCTTATAAGTGAGGTAACTATGGTTTCGCGGAGAGCCCTCGAATCAATCACTGTCGTAGCAATCTTATTTTCGTGTCTCGGAGCACGTCCTTGCCGAGCGGACCAGGCAGTTGGACTCCAGAAACAGTTGGAAACGAAGTACGCAATCACAAAGACCACTGCTGACAAAACCGACATCGTCACCGCCGGCTCCGTTCTCATTCTGGAGAAGGATAGGTTATTGATGTACGCCACCACCACAGGCGCGCCGCCGCAGAACACATATAACAACGGCAAGCTCTCTGCCGGCGCTTTTGCAGCACATGAGAAGGCGCAGAGTTTCGGGACCTTCATCGGTCATCCTCCACCGAAGTCCGTCACCACGCGATATTACGTGACTGGAGAGAAGTTCTGGGTCACAAGAATTGACACTCTGGCCGACGGCGTCGTTTTCACGCTGTTCACCGATGCCGTCAATGACGTTCGTTACTATTGCACTCTCAAATTTGTCTACCCGCATGGCGCGACCCCCTCCGCCGATCAGGTGTTGAGCATGGTCGGCGAAGTCCTCAAGGTCCAACAGGACGATTCGGCGGCTGCGGACAACAAGGGAGACCAGCAGCAGGCAGCGGCGGGCGGCCAAGACCAAGGTCAGCAACAGCAGGCCGGCCAGCAAGAGGCACAACCGGCTCAACCGCCTCCCACCATTCAGTTGGGGCAGACGGAGGATGAGGTGGTCGGCATGATCGGGCAGCCGGAAAAGAAAATCGCGTTGGGCTCCAAAGAGATTTTCGTTTACAAGGACATCAAAGTGACTTTTATCGGTGGCAAAGTAGCAGACGTCCAGTAAACCTCAGCAGATTTTCAGGATCGCGGGCACCCACAATGTGTCAGCGATTTTTTTTTGCAGTGTTTCCTGCTCACGATCCTCTAGTCACTAGACATCAACCACTTGTACTTCGGCTATTGAACGTCGGCGACCTTGCCGCTCATAAAGACCACCTTCATATCCGGGTAGAAGTAGATTTCCTTGGTACCCAGATTGACCTTTTTTTGCGGCGCCCCCAGAATCCCCACCACTTCGTCCATAGTCTGGCCCAGTGTGATGGTCTTAGTTGCTGGCGCTTGTCCACCGGCCTCCTGCTGCCCTGGCGGCGCCGAGGAATCCGCGGGTGCAGCCTCCTGGGCGCTGTCGTCCGTCACCACCTCAGCGATCGTCTTCATCATAGCGTCCGCGGGCGGAAACGCGCCCTTCGAAACGGGAAATTTCAGCTGTCCAAAGTAACGGACGTTGTCAAACGGGTCGCTGTAAAACAGAAAATAAACCCCGTCCTCTTTCACCTGGTAATCGGCCAGCCAAATTTTTTCGCCGCCAACGAACTTGCGCTGCGGAGTATTGGCCACTTGCTGGCCCACCGAGCTCAACGCCATGCTCCACGACATCGTGGCGCCCAGCCCCATGGAAATCGCGCCATTCTTATAGGTGTTCGTCGGTGAGGCATGTGCGTCCATGCTGCACATCAGCAGATTATCTTTATGCAGCGTAAGAACGGTGCCTGCCTTGGCTACATCCGATCGGTCCGCCGTCAGCGTGGTTCGCTTGAATGCTGAGCTCAATCTCTTTTGAATTTCCGCTTTCTGGTCCTGCCCATACAGCGAAGGAGACATACCCACCAACGCCAAAATCAGCATCAGGAGAATTCTTCGTCGCATGAGGTGCCTCCACTGAACCAGGATTCGTTATTATGACCCGCGGGTAGGCCGATAACGTACACCGACCGGCCGCCAGATTTCAATTCTTCATCGGGTTCTCAGGGCCACTCTGCCTTTTAACATTCCATTCTCATCAGCGTTCATCTTTGTCTGATCCGCCTTCAGTAGCGTAGGCTTCAGCCTGCGCCGCACGTAACAAACTTCTCGACTCAAAATGCTTGGCGCGCGTTAGTCGTGTTGCCGCCCGGCCATTTCCTCACCTCGCTCCGATCCGCCGTCGCGTCGAGCATTTCCGCAATCGTCATCATCGCCACCGGATGGTTCGCCTCCCCGGTAATCTCCGCCAGCGGCACCAGCACAAATTTTCGCTCCGCCATTCGCGGGTGAGGAATCTCGAGCCCCGGCCCTCTCACGATATCCGAGCCGTACAGCAGAATATCCATGTCAATAAGCCGAGGCCCCTTCGGCACCAGTCTCTCGCGCCCCATCTCGCGCCCCATCTCGCGCTCGATCTCAAGCAGCACTTCCATCAATCGCTCCGGCAAAAGTTCCGTCTCCGCCGCAATCGCGCAATTTAAGAACCAGGGCTGCTCCCTAATCTCCAGCGGCTCGGTCTCATACAACGAAGACTCTTGCGTCACCCGCACACCGCGCTGGCCAAGCGCCGCAATCGCTCGCGCGATATTCCCCGCGCGATCTCCCATATTCGATCCGAGCGATAAATACACCGTAGTCATATCAGCGGCTCCAATCGCCGGCCTCATAAACACAGAGGCGAAAGGCTGGCGATTCCATCGGCTTCATGACACCCATTCCCAATTTGGGAATTGACTAGACCGATAGCCCACGACCATCATCGGTCTGCGGAAGGCCCTCATTGGCAATTGCTTAGGCCAACGCTCCCTGCTGCAGCCGCGAGGAGTGCCAATCATGAACGCCCCGGCCCTGACTCCCTTGTTCCCCAAACGTGCGCTTCGACTCGTGCTCCCGACCTCGCGAGCCGGAGTCCTGCTGCTCTGCCTCGCTGCGCTTTTCAGCTCCCGGCCGCTTACGCCCCAGAGCCCGCCGCCCCAATTCGTTTACACAGCCGACGAGTCTACTCACATGATCTCTGCCTTTGTATTGAATCCCACCACGGGCGCGCTCACTCCTGTTCCGGGCTCGCCGTTCAACGAACGATTGGATCCCTTCGCTCTCGCCGTCGACCCGGCCGGCAAGTTCCTCTTCGTCGCCAATAACAGCACCAGTGACGTCTCCGTCTTCGTCATCAATCAGACGTCAGGTGCTCTGACAGAGGCTCCAAACTCGCCTTACGCCGGCGGCATGGGGTTCAATCCTACCGTTCTTACCACCGATCCTTCCGGAAAGTTCTTGTTCGTTGGTAACACATCCTTTCATAACGTCGGCGGAAGCGACGGAGAAGTAGACGTTTATTCGATCGGCCCTGTCACCGGCGTCTTGACGCCGAGTCCCAATTCTTTAACTACTTTTGCTGCATTTGGCCCGTCAACCCCAGTCGGAATTTTTGCGCACCCAAGCGGCAAATGGCTGTATGTCCTGGGTTCATTCATGTCGCCATTCGATGGAGAGGTGATCCTTCAGCAGTACTCGATCGATCCAATCACAGGTGAACTCGGTGGCGGCGTTGGCGATACTTATACCACCGGCGAGCTAGCGCGTTCACTCGCTGCCACTCCTTCGGGCGCGTTCATCTACCTGGGTGAAGGGCAGCGTGTCGGAGTCTTAGAAACGATTGCGGTCTCGCCTGTTGATGGCTCTCTTAGCCAGGTCGACGTGCGATCACTCCAGCCGGGCTATCCCAACAGCATGACTGTAGACCCGTCTGCAAAGTATCTATTCTCGACGGTCGGCACCTACTCAATTGACCCGGTTATGGGCACTCTCAGCCCCACTGGAAACAACAATCCCGGAAGCCTCGGTTCTAATTCCATGGTCGCCGACCGAATCGGCGAATTCGTTTTTGCGGGAGATCCGGCGGCCCAAAGTGCCGCCCTAAATTCTTTCCAGATCGACACCACCTCCGGCTTGCTCACTCCAGCACCGGGTTCGCCCTGTACGACCACCGCCTTCGTCCAGGCAATCGCCGTTACAGGAAGTCCCGTAGTGACCCCGGCGCCAGCTGCCAATTTTTCTCCGACGAGCCTGAGTTTCAGCTCCCAGCTTGTCGGTGTACCAGGCGCCTCGCAAATGATTCAACTCTTTAATACCGGCACAGCCACGCTGAATATTGCAAGCATCGCGATCACCGGCGCAAACATCGGCGATTTCTCACAGACGAACGATTGCGCCGCCACTTTGAGGGGCGGCGCACACTGCACGTTCACCGTGATCTTCACGCCAGGCGGCGCCGGATCACGCTCAGCAGCCATTACCGTAATGGACAACGCGTCCGGCAGCCCGCACTCTGCCGCGCTCACCGGTACAGGAGTGAGTGACACTCCCATGGCTGCGCTGACGCCCGCCACTTTCACGTTCGTGGCAACCACTGTTGGAAACTCGAGCGCGTCTCAAGCTTTCAATCTCATGAACTCCGGAACCGGCGCGCTCGCAATTTCGAGCATTGGATTCACCGGGCCCAATCCTGGCGACTTCACTCAATCGAACACGTGCGGCTCAAGCGTTCCCGTGAACATGTCCTGCGCGATCACCGTCACTTTCGCGCCGCAAGCCGTTGGCCTCCGGACCGCGATGCTAAGTGTTAGCGACAACGCGGCAGGCTCACCGCACACTGCGGCCGTAAGTGGCACAGGCAATGCTCCTTTCATGCTGGCTGCGAGTGGCCCCACCACGGCGACGGCAAAGCCGGGCGGAACGGCAATGTACAGCCTGCAGTTCAGTCCCATCGCAAATTTCACGGGAACCGTCATGCTCTCCTGCGCCTCGACGCCCGCAGGAGTTCCACGCTCGGCTTCCCCCAATACAATCCAGGTTAAGGGATCCGCAGCCGTCCCTGTCACAGTCACTGCCATGCCACCCGCGACGGCCCTTCTGGTCCCATCGGTTCGCTTCACTCCTCTAGGCTCCACGTCGCTTAGGCTCACGTCTGGAATGGTGTGCGCCCTCTCGCTGGTGGGAATAGTCCTTGCGAGAAAACGCCGCACAAAGCGCGCCGGCTTCGCTCCGCGATTCGTTCACGCCGCGCTCGCGTCCCTGCTGCTCGCGCTCTGCGTCACCGCAGCATGCGGCGGAGGAGGCGGCGGTGGAACTCCGCCCACCCCACCAAATTTCACCCTCACTGTAACGGCAAGCTCCGGTGGCGCTGTTCTACCCGTCACCTTGAATCTCACCGTCCAGTAACCGCGAAAGCCCGCCTTTCGGCAATGCCGTTTCGTCGCGTATACTCTTGCAGAGGTTCGCATCTCCCTTCCTGAGGTGATTCATGCGCTGGACTCCCGGCGGCGTCAGCGGTGATATCGAAGATCGTCGCGACAGCAGTGGTGGCGGAGGCTTTGGATTCGGCGGTGGCGGCATTCCGTTCGGCATCGGCGGACTACTGGTTCTGCTCGTCCTGAGCTTCATCTTCAAACGCGACCTGATCTCGCCTTTTCTCAATTCCGGCTCCCCAGGTGCCGCCACCGTGAGCCGACCGGCTGATCCCGCGCGCAAGGCGGCCGAGTCGCGCGAGGTCCAGTTCGTTTCGTTCGTCCTCGACGACGCGCAATCCGATTGGGACAAGCTGATCCCCAATTACCGCCACGCCAAGCTGGTTCTCTTTCGTGACC
>Ga0210405_10005854_pt1 | contig 11104 bp, 8 predicted proteins | sample IncBWH11MmetaG_FD_155492 | JGI IMG/M metagenome (GOLD analysis project Ga0210405, IMG submission 155492) | Forest soil microbial communities from Barre Woods Harvard Forest LTER site, Petersham, Massachusetts, United States - Inc-BW-H-11-M | ecosystem: Environmental > Terrestrial > Soil >... | reverse complement strand
CTGAGAATCGCTGGCCCCGACTTTTCCCCGGCGTCTTTTCGCGTGAACTCCGGACTCAAATGCTTGGTGTACCAGCTATCGACAAAATCCCGCGTATCGGTCGTGTGGTAGGTTGAAGTCTCGATGCCCTGCTGCGCTTGTTTAATGGCAGTCGTCGCGTCGTCCTCCGGCACAACCAGCGAAGACCGCGGATAGACCGGCAAGCCCGGACCGACTTCCGTCTGTTTTTCCACCCGGAAACTTCCTCCCGGAGTTCGCACCGTATCTTTCGCGCTTGCCGCCGAAAGGCTCATCGAACGCACCACCCGGCTCGCGAGGAACAAGCCGCTGCCCAGCAGGATTGCGACGCCGCCAAACAGGCCGATCATCATCCACAAAAGCGACTTGGACGAAGACGCATTGCCCGATACGGATCCTTTTCCCATGGCCTCTCTCTCCCAGGCGGGCGCAGTTTGCCCAGCTTTTAGTCTGGCAGATGTTCGACTGGCGTCCGCAGGAAAGCCGCCAGATGTGCTCTAAGCGTCCCTGTTCTTGCGTTCAGGCCGCATTTTTCGCGGCCAGTCAGAGTCGTAGTGCTCTTGTGTTCAGGAAAAAAATTCTGCGAATAATCCCCAGCCCGTAAGACGTTGTAGGGGCGGGGCTTGTCCGGCCCTCGGGCTCTTGTCGTTGGGCCCGCCTGGGCTAGTTGAACCGCACCTTAATATCGGGCCGCTTGTCGAGGTGCACCGAATCCACAAAGCGCACCTGGCGGTCATCCAAGGTCAAAATCATCGACGAAGTTCGCACGCCTTCCCCAAAAAACCGCACACCTTTCAAAAGGTTCCCGTCCGTCACCCCCGTACACGCAAAAATCATTTTCTTACCCGGCGCCAGATCCTCCGTGTCGTAAATTCTTTTGGGATCCTTCACGCCCATCTTCTCCAGCCGAATCTGATCTTCCGGCTTGCCAATCACCAGCCGCGCCAGAATCTGCCCGTTCAAACAACGCAGCGCCGCCGCCGTCAGCACACCCTCCGGCGCGCCGCCGATGCCCATCACCGCATGCACTCCCGTGCCGACCACCGCCGCTGAAATTCCAGCCGATAAGTCGCCGTCCCCGATCAAGCGGATGCGCGCCCCAGCTCTGCGAATCTCTTCGATCAACTTTTCGTGCCGCGGCCGGTCGAGCACGATGACCACGAGATCTTCCACATCGCGGTCCAGCCTCTTGGCGATCGATTTCAAATTATCGGTAACGGGAGCATCCAGATCCACCGCGCCTCTGCACGACGGTCCCACTACAATTTTTTCCATGTACAAATCCGGCGCGTGCAACAGCCCGCCGCGCTCGCTAGCCGCCAGCACCGCGATGGAGTTCCCAGCGCCCGTCGCGCACAGATTCGTGCCTTCCAGCGGATCCACGGCGATATCCACTTCCGGAAAAAGCGCCTTGGGCGCATGCGTCGCCAACCCCACTTTTTCGCCGATATAAAGCATCGGGGCCTCGTCGCGTTCACCCTCGCCGATAACAATCGTGCCGTCCATCTGCACGGCATCCATCGTCTTGCGCATCGCCTCCACAGCCACTTCGTCGGCCTTGTGACGGTCGCCGAATCCCATGGTGCGGGCGGCCGCAACCGCGCCATTTTCCACCACGCGCAGAAATTCCAGGCTAAGTTGTTCTTCCATAAGCGAAGATTCCCCCGGTGGGACGCTATCCTAGACTAAACAAGGTGTGCCAGTCGACACGAGACAACTTCTCCGGCGTGTCACGAATGAGATAGTTCCTTTGGATTTTCAAAGCGATCGCAAAAGTAGCCCAAGTGGATTCAAGGGCGAAGATAAGCCAGGTTGTCAAAGCGCAGAGCCTGCGCGTTTGTGCAGTCAAAGGACACTCGCGAGCTTACGTCGTGCCAACCGGTCCTCAAACGGCGCAGCTCCTTGGGCTTGATGGTAAAGGACATTTCGCGAATTTCGGGCGAACGAATGGTGACCGTCGCATCGCTGTCTCCATCGTTGTAAATATCCACGCCTGCAAAAATGTGTGGTGTGTAGAACTGAAATTCCGCGTGTTGCGCTTTTGGATCGGCCAGGGCCAGCGTAAACGTTCCGAACTTTCCGAATGGCGTGCCAATCTGCCATTCGCCTTTGCCCCAATCAATCAAACCAGAAGGATACTGGCCCACCAAAAGCGTCCCCGCAGGAAGATGTGGATCGTCGAAGGTGATATACGAGGGCGGTATGCGATCGCTCTTTCCCTGAACGTCCACGTCTCTCGAACTTGTGTGCCGAATGGAAAGCGCGTGCGTCGCGTCGTCGAACGTGTATCCCTCCTGCTCCAGATCTTTGCGGCGGCTGATGCTTTTTCCGCCCACCGCCACGAACTCAGGAACAAAATCCAAACGCAATACATCGGTGGATTCCGCATCAAACGTCGAATAGGTCACTGCGCCCGCGCCATAAGCGATTTTGGTAATCGCCGAGAGCGATCCCAACAAGTGCGATTCATCCGCCGGAGCCCACTCAGGCACTGCCCAAAACGCATCCATCATCCTGCGCGGCCCATCGGAAAATTCGTCGGTGAACCACCACTGAGTGCTGTAAGGAGCGTGCGCCGCCGCGGGAAGCCCCTGAAAATACGTAACCCAATTGTAGGTCCGGTACGCCGCTTCCTTATACGCAACGTCACCAGTCTTCGCGTAGTACAACGCCTCGACTGCCGCAAGCCTCGCGCTGTGGCTATCGCAACACTGATTCGGCAAATTGCAGCAAAACTCCTTCCCATTCCCCTGCTCGGTCGTCACCAATGCGCCATGCACGATATACTTCGGCCACTTCGGCGTAGTCTTCACCCACTCGATCAGCTTTCGCGAATGCTCGCGCCACTCGGCATCCTTCTCCGGATGCAGCAGCACGTAACGTGCAAATTCCAGCGGAATCACCTGGTTCATGTTTCCCATGCTGGCCTGTACATCCTCGAAATATCCCACCCACACGTTATTTTGCATCGGATATTTTATCAGCCAGGCCCACGCGTCTTCGCGAACTTTTTTATAAGAAGCCGTGTCGCCCTGCTCCAGCCTGATCAATTCGTCCAGCAGCATGATCGGCTCAACGACATTCGCGGAGTAAGGAAACATTCCCTTTCCGCCTTCGAGGCTGCCATCGCGCGCGAAACACCGGTAAGCCCAAGGTGAATGCAGTTCGTCGCCAGCCTTGAAATTTTTCACGAGCGCTTCAGCGCAGCGAATCGCCGCACGCAGATACTTCGTGTTCCCGGTCATCTCATAAAGCCGCAGATACGCGTAGCCATCTTCCCCGACCACGTGCGGCTCCACGTAGTCTTCCCCGTGCTCGCTCCACCCCGTGTAGCGCCTGCTCCCAGGATTCGCCGAAGGATACGGCACCCGGGCCCACGCATAACTTTCCGGCGTCAAACCGTTTTCCAATTCGTAGTCCACAAAATTCTCGAGGAATTCCAAAGTCCGCGGATCGCCCGTGTAGAGATAAAGCCGCTCCACAAAACCCTGCATCATCGCGCGCAAATAGGCCGTCGAATTCACCCAATGCCAGTCCGGCATCAATTCAAATGTCGTGCGGTCAAAATCGAAACAGCAGAAGTAGTAAGGCAGCCGCTGGCGGTTGTACTGGTCCCAGACAATGGTCCATTGCGAAAGAAAATAGCTTGAGTAGGAGTATCCCGTGTTGTTCGGCATCGGCCACGGCAGCAATTTCCCCTGGCTGTCCAGTTCCACCGGCCGTCCGGCGATGAAAGATTCGTTCACCGTGGAAGTAATGGGAAAAGCTTGCTGCCCCGCAACCCCGTTAACTCCCGCAAACATGGTCGCGCTCAAAAGGAAAACCATCAAGATTCTTGCTAGCTCAGCAACTCGAGTCATATCGCTCCATTAAAATCATTACAATCATCACGCATATCGGTCATTTCGAGCGGAGCGGGCCGACGCTTTTTCTTTCCATTTTGCTCCCGCAAAGTGGTCGGCCTGCGCAGAGAGAAATCTCTCCGCTTTTTTTTATTCCAGCCGTGTCACCCAACTTTTCCTGATTTCGCAGAGCCAGCCTGTATCGCCCCTGGCTCGAACAACAGCGGAAAGAACTGCCCCTCCATCTTGCTTCCGCGAGGAATCACCGGAACACCCGCGAGCAATGGTTCATCCGCATTCGACATCACGCCATCGCGAAACACGTTGATCACCGTGGCCCGCCGCGGCTTCGGCGTATCGTTCGCTCCCGAGCCGTGCATCGTCCGCGCATGATGAAACGCGCTCTCGCCCTTCTTCATCTCAATCGCCACCGGCTCGAACTTGTCCTGCAACTCGTGCGGCAAGCTGCTGCGGATTCCGTCCATTTCCCCCGTTAGCACCGGCTTGGGCAAGTCTGGCCACTTGTGGCTTCCCGGCACATAATTCAGGCAGCCGTTCTCTCGCGTGGAATCATCCAGCCCGATCCAGCAAGTCAGATGAGCCAGCGGCGTCGTCCTCGTCCAGTACGAATAATCCTGGTGCCACGCCACCACTCCCCCGTGCCGCGCCGGCTTGCAAAAAAGCTGGTCGTGCCAAAAGCGCACCGCTCCGCCCAGTAGTTGCGACGCCGGCACAAGAAACGCCGGGTTCCACAACAAATCGTGAAAGCCAGGCGTTACGCGCCATGCCCCCAGCGCGTGAAATACCACCCGGTTAGGATCGGTCGACTCATTCGAATGATATTCGTGAAACAGCTCCCGCCCCGCATGCGCCGGATCCATCAGGTGTTCCAATTCTCCGCGCAAAGCGTCCACCTGCTCATCCGTCAAAATCCGTACGCCCTTCAAATACCCGTTCTCGCGGAAAAAATCGACCTGCACCTCGCTCAGCTGATACTTCTCCCATTCCTCTCCCGCACGCGGCTGCGCAAACAGCTTCCCCACCGGATAATGGTATTGAGATAGGTCTTCTGCCATCGTCAGTCTCCGCGCCGTCCACCTTCTAGACTCCGCGCCGCAAAATTCAGGACCGCCTGCAATTGCTCTCGGGTCAGACCGTCAACGACTCCACTATTTCGTCGATGGTGAGCCCGTCCCGGAGGTTTTCAAAAACAGCGGTAACTGGCATCCGTGTTCCTCGAAACACCCAGGCCCCGCTGACTTTTCCCGGTACACTTTCCACCGCCGCACACTTTGACCAATCCAAGTCCATTCTCGCGTTCCCGCTCCAGATTCTAGTCCAAAGTCTGCACGGAAACGGACAATTCCCCAGGTGCCTCCGCAACCGCGGACTCGATCCACCAAGATAGGAACTTGGAGGACGAAGCCCCACCGTACAGACTAGAATCAACACTATGCCGCATTTGGTCTTGTTAGGAGACTCCATATTTGACAACGCTCGATACACGAGCGGCGATCCGGACGTCGTTTCGCAAGTTCGCCGATTTCTGCCGTCTGGATGGAGCGCTTCGCTATCGGCCATCGACGGTTCTACAACCGATAACGTCGCCGGCCAGATGCAGCACTTGCCCAAAGAAGCCACTCATCTGGTGCTCAGCGTCGGGGGTAACGATGCGCTCATGCAGGCCTCGAGCTTGGGGATTTCGTTGTTTGGTGTTCCAGGGACACCCACTACCGGGACTCTTGAGACTCTTGCGGATATCTCTGAAGATTTCGAAACGCGTTACCGCGCGGCCGTGGAGGCATGTTTGCGGCCCCGTCTGCCGCTCATTCTATGCACTGTCTACAACGGATGTTTCCCCGACAAGGCGTACCAGCGCATCGCATCCGTGGGGCTAACGATCTTCAATGATGTCATCTTGAGAGTCGCCATCGAATACGGCCTCCCAGTCATTGATCTACGCTTGGTCTGCAGCGATCCCCGCGATTATGCGAACCCCATCGAACCGTCCTCGGCAGGTGGAGAGAGAATTGCCCGAGTCATTGCGACGCTTGTCACCGCCAACGATGCTTTTGCTCGCTCGACGAGGATCGTTGGTCCTTTCCGTGATGGAACAAAGACCTGAACAGCTTGTCTGCCGCAAACTGCTCCACCACGCATCGTTGACGCCCTTTGCGCTAGTTCATACAATCGACTCATGTTTGACTCTCACCGTTTTCTCGTCTTCTTTGCCGCCGCGCTTCTTCTAGCCGTAACTCCCGGCCCTGGGATTTTTTACGTGCTGGCTCGCAGTTTGGCTGGCGGCCGCCGGGAAGGCGTTCATTCCTCAGTGGGAACATTCGTGGGAGGGCTCTTTCACGTTTTCGCTGCTGCCCTTGGAGTCTCCGCGATTCTGGCGGCTTCGGCGGTCGCCTTTCACACCGTGAAATATGCAGGCGCGGCCTACTTGGTCTGGCTCGGCATCCGCATGATCCGCAGCCGCAACGTCGAAATGGCCGCCGCTCCGTCGACTCCTTCTCAAGGCGCATTTCGCCAGGGCGTTTTCACGGAAATTCTCAATCCAAAGACCGCTCTTTTCTTCTTGTCCTTCATCCCTCAATTCATCACTCCAGAACGCGGCCACGTCTTCTTCCAATTTATTGTCCTCGGCGCGCTCTCCGTATCTCTGAACACCGCCGCTGATCTTGTTGTCGTGCTTCTCGCCATCCCCATCGAGCGCAAGCTAAAACAAAGCGCGACCTTCCGCCGCCGTCAGCGCGTCGCCTCTGGGCTCGGCATGATTGGCCTAGGAGCCTACGTCGCGTTCGCCGACACCAAGTAATCTCCACCTCTCTTCGGAATTTTCATTTCGCCTCTGCCAATCTCCGCTGACTTTCGGCCCTTAGCGCACTCAATCAGTCTCCGTCGACCGCGACCAACAGGCATTGAAACCAATTCCTTCCCCCAATTCCGTATTCTTGTGCGCGGGTCGAGGTTGTGATAATCAGAGGCCCATGAAAACGCGAGTCTTCGTCATTACACTCGTGCTTGCGCTTTATCCAGCGTTTGCAATTCCACAATCGCAACCCACACCTCAGGTTCCTGCTTCCGTCGTAGTGAAGGCGGCAAAGCTGCTCGACGTCCGCAAAGGCGCTTACATCGAGAACGCTGCAATCTGGGTCGAGGGCGAGCGCATCAAGGAAGTCGGGTTAGCCTCCGACATTCAACGTCATGCACCAAAAGACGCAAAGGTTATCGACCTGGGACGCGCGATTGTCCTGCCCGGCCTCATTGATTGCCACACGCACATCATGTCGCGGATGCCAAGCACGGACGAAGGCTACACTCTCGATCTGGCGACGAAGTCGCAAGCCTTCCGGGCACTGGAAGGTGCATTCAATGCGCGCCTCACGCTGAACGCCGGTTTTACCGCCATCCGCGACGTCGAGAATGAAGGGTCGGGATACGCAGACGTTGCCCTCCGCGATGCCATCGAGCAGGGACTGGCTGAAGGCCCGCGCATGCAAGTGGCTACCCGCGCCATTGCAGCGGTTGGCCAGTACAACCCGTTCGGCATTTCGCCCGATCTTCCCAATTTTCCGACTGGCGCGCAGATGGTAAGCGGCGTGGAGGAAGCGCGCCGCGCCGTGCGCGAGCAGATTGGACATGGCGCTGACCTGATCAAGGTCTATGCCGACTGGCGATATCCAACACTTACCGTCGATGAGATGCGCGTCATCGTGGAAGAAGCGCACCAGCAAAAACTAAAGGTCGCCGCCCACGCCACAACCCCCGAAGGGATCAAGAACGCGCTCACGGCTGGCGTCGATTCCATCGAGCATGGCCACCACGCAAACTCCGAGAATCTCGCGATGATGAAAGCCAAAGGAACTTTTCTGGTTCCCACCGTGGGCGTGATCGATGCAATACTCGAGCGTACAAAAAACGAGCCGATGACCCCAAGGCGTCGTGAGTGGCGAGAAGCGCTTCTTCGCGACACCCAGCAGGAGGTTCAGCAGGCCATCAGCCTCGGCGTAAAAATCGCATCCGGATTCGACGCCGGTTCTGTCAGAGGGCAGGGACGTAATGCCGACGAACTGGTTGCGCTAACCAAGCGCGGCATGCCGCCTCTGGAAGCGATTCGCGCCGCAACCCTCAACGCCGCCGAGTTGATGAATTGGGAAGACCGCGTCGGCGCCCTCGAAGCGGGCAGATACGCCGACCTGATTGCTGTCGAGGGCGATCCGCTTGCCGACGTCGCCGTGCTACAAAAGGTGAAGTTCGTGATGAAGGGCGGGACGGTCGTTAAGGATACCCTGACCCGCTAAAACCGAATTGAAGCGCATCCTCGATCGTTTGAAAGAGGTATTCTCAGACGCGACTCGCCCGAAACCGTTCGTTAGGATACCTATTTTGCGCTTGACCCTACAAGTATTCTTTGCTATATTTCTTCTTGGGTAAGAGTGCGACTCCTCCAAGCGGCGGCCACCAGGTCGCCTTTTTCATTTAATCGGCGTCCATTTTTGCTTGCGGCTCCCACGCGCGGCCGATTGCTTCAGCTTAGGCGCGGCATCCCGATCAATATTCCGACAGAATTTGCAGAATGATAGTCGTTCGCCCAAGTTCCATTAGAATGACCACTCAGGCAAAACCGGGGGAAAGTTGTGGCTGGTTAAACCAAATACCCAACCATTTTTGGTATGTCCTTAGGAGTCGAAGGGCTGCTCTGCAACGATATCAAAACAAACGGCTTATAAGTCATTTAGAATGATATTCTTGCATACCCCTCCACCCTAAACCTCGTGTTTTGATATCCTTACAAAAACAGGCGGGGGTGGCAGAGATCCTTAGAAATCGCCGGAAGCAAGGTCCTACCTGAGCGATCAACCGAGAAAACAGGTTAGGACCTTTACTTACTATTCACTACTCCCTACTCACTTTCGTCATCCGTCAAGCCAAGTCTTCCGCCCGAATTGGCAGGCGCCGGATGCGGACATCTTGCTTCCGGTTCCGCGTGGCATTGAAAATGGCATTGCATAGAGCGGGCGCGATCACGGGAACCGTCGGCTCCCCGATACCAGTGGGTTTTTCTTCACTCGCCACGAGATGAACCTCGATCGGTGGCACCTCTTTCATACGCATCATTTGGTAGTCGTTGAAATTGGATTGCACGATCCGGCCGCGCTCCACCGTGATGGCGTCCTTGAGCGTCGCCGTAAGCGCGTAAATCGCAGCGCTTTCCACTTGCGCGCGCACGCCATTCGGGTTGACGACGCGGCCGCAATCCACTGCGCAAACTAACCGCTTAATCCTCAAGTCGCGCGGCCGGAGGGAAACTTCAGCGACAGTGGCCGTATACGTGTGAAAGGAGAAGAATCCCGCGATGCCGCGCCCTTCGCCGTCCGGAAGCGGTTTCCCCCACCCGGCCTTCTCCGCGGCAAGCCTTAGCACCGCCTTCAGGCGTGCCGTATCGAGAGGCGGCGCGTCCGGACGCTCACCGAACTGGGGAATCTTGCCCTGATCTCCAATCAATTTGAGCCGAAATTCCAGCGGATCTTGCCCAGCCGCTGCCGCGAGCTCGTCAACGAAACTTTCCACCACGAAGCCGCTGCTCGAGTGCTCCACGGAACGCCACCACGCGCGCGGCGCGCTGGAATGCGCTAGCGTGTACTCGATGCGAATATTCGGAGATTTGTAAGGGACTGTCGCGCCCGTCCCAAATTCGCCTTGCCCGTTGTCTTCTTCGCCCTTTTCGCTCCACTTTGCCGCGATCGAAGTCGAGGTTTGAAAATGCTTCCACGCGGCCAGATTTCCAGCCGCATCCACCACGCCTTGGCACTTGTGATACGACGCCGGACGATAAAAATCGTGGTGCATGTCGTCTTCGCGGGTCCAAAGGACCATGGCGGGCTTCCCAGCGGCTTTTGCTACTTGCGCGGCTTCCATCACGAAGTCGGCTTGATAACGCCGGCCAAAGCCGCCGCCCATGAGTGTGGTGTGCACGACAACTTTTTCGGGCGGAAGCTTTGCCGCCTCCGCGATAACGCCCTGCGCCCACTGCGGCGCCTGCGTGGGTACCCAGGCTTCCGCGCGATCCGCTTGAATGTACACGGTGCAATTCATGGGTTCCATGCAAACGTGCGCGGCAAAAGGCAGTTCGTAAACGGCTTCCACTTTCTTCGATGCGGAAGCGAGTGCTGCATCCGCATCGCCTTCGTTCCTGATCACGCTTCCAGGTTTAGCCGCGGCATTGGCTACGAACTGATTGCGCAATTCCTCGCTGGATTCCCTCGCTGCCGCGCCTTCCTCCCATTTCACTTCTAGAGCTTTCCTCCCCTGAATCGCTGCCCAGGAATTATCCGCAAGAACAGCCACGCCGCCAGTCGTAGACGCACCTCTTCCGCTAGTTTCGATCTGGAAGACATCCCGCACGCCACGCACTGCCTTCGCTTTCGTAGCATCGAACGAGGCGACCTTTCCGTAAAAAACAGGGCAACGCGCAATGACGGCATAAAGCAACCCAGCAGGCCGCGCATCGATGCCAAACTGCGCGGTCCCAGTTGCCTTGGAAACCGCCTCGACGCGATGCGTATCATGGCCGACGATCGTGAAGTCGCGGGAATTCTTCAGCGGTACTTCCTTGAAGTTAGGAATCGGCAGCAACGCAGCTTCGGCGACAAGCTCGCCGTATTTGTAGGAACGCTCGGGATGGCCATGCACGACGTAGCCGTTCTGCGCCTTGCAAGTGTCGGTGCCGACTTCCCATTTCTTAGCCGCAGCAGCAATGAGCATTTCGCGCGCAGCGGCGCCAGCCTGACGCAACGGCAGCCAGGAACCGCCAACGCTGCCGCTCCCGCCTGTGCCGTGATCATAGATTTTGGGATTCGTCGGGGCTTGCTCGATGGTCACCTGCTTCCAATCGAGGCACAGCTCTTCCGCGAGAATCATCGGCAGCGCCGTCATGATGCCCTGGCCCATCTCGGACTTGGCCAGAATCAACGTCACCCGATTGTCAGGAGTGATGCGCACCCAGGCGTTCAAGGGGTTGATGGGCGGCTTCTCTTGCTCCTGCGCTGGATCGGAGGCGCGCGCCGGGATATGAAAACCGATGAGCAAAGCGGCACCGCCCGCGGCGCTCGTCTTCAGGAAAGTCCTGCGGTCCAGAGTCTGAGGCTCGGAGGAAAGATGAGTTGCCATAGCCGTACTCCCGTTGCAGATTTTGGGTGTGACTTACGGACAGTCTTTTAGACGGACGTTATGCCTTT
>Ga0210405_10005852_pt1 | contig 11105 bp, 7 predicted proteins | sample IncBWH11MmetaG_FD_155492 | JGI IMG/M metagenome (GOLD analysis project Ga0210405, IMG submission 155492) | Forest soil microbial communities from Barre Woods Harvard Forest LTER site, Petersham, Massachusetts, United States - Inc-BW-H-11-M | ecosystem: Environmental > Terrestrial > Soil >... | reverse complement strand
CGACGGAAAGATTTTGGTTCGCGAAGAAAATGCGCGCAGATCGATCGAAGAAGAGATGGAAGAAGTTTTTTCGGAAGGGAGCCGGTTGTTTGAAGGAACATCGCTGCTGCGGGAGCTGACTCCGCGAACGCTGGACGCGATATCGAGTCTCGGAGAGCGGCTATCCGCGCCACTAGTGGCGGGGGCGGTGCGCGAGCTTGGCTTGCAGAGCGAGACGGTGGATGCGACCGAAGTGATTATTACGGATGCGTTCCATGGAGGCGCGGAACCGTTGATGGACCGCACGCGCGAAGAATGCGAAGTGCGCCTTCGGCCGATGCTGGACAAGGGCATCGTGCCGGTCGTCACCGGCTTCATTGGCGCTACGACGGAAGGGCAACTGACGACGCTGGGGCGCGGCGGTTCTGATTATTCGGCGACGATTCTGGGTGCTGCGCTGAGCGCGGACGAAGTGATTATCTGGACGGACGTGGACGGCGTGCTGACGGCGGACCCGCGGTTGGTGCCGGAAGCGCGAACGATTCCCGTAATCTCTTACCGCGAAGCCGCGGAGCTGGCTTTTTTTGGAGCGAAAGTGTTGCATCCAAAAACGCTTAATCCCGTGATGCGCGCGGCGATTCCGGTATGGATTCGCAACAGCTTTGCCCCGGAGCGGGCGGGAACGAAGATCACGCCGGAGGGCCGAAGCATCGGCGGCGGCGTGAAAGCGTTGACGGCGATTCAGGATGTGGCCCTGATCAGCGTGGGCGGACCAGGCATTGTGGGATTGCCGGACGTTGTGGGGCGAACGTTTTCGACGACGGCGGAAGTGCGCGCGAACGTGCTGCTGATTTCGCAGTCGTCATCTCAAAACGATATTTGCTTCATCGTGTCGGCGGTGGACGCGCAGCGAACCGTCGAGGCCTTGCGAAAAGAGTTTGCGCAAGATCTGGCGCACGAGAAAGTCGAACACATCACGGTCGATGCCAACATCGCGATCGTTGCCGTGGTTGGCGAGAATATGCGCGGGACTCCGGGCGTGGCGGGAAGAACGTTTAACGCGCTCGGCCGCGAAAACGTGAACCTGATTGCCATCGCGCAAGGATCGTCGGAGTCAAACATTTCCTTCGTGGTAGAAGAAAAAGCAGCCAAGACCGCGTTGCTCACCGTGCATCGCGAATTTGGTTTGGGCGCACCAGCGAACCAGGGTTGAAGCGGAGGAGTAGGGGTAAGAAGGTGAGGTCTAGTGCAAAGCCGCCTGGACAAGACACTGTTTTCGTGTACGCTGTTCTTGTATGAAAAACATAACCCTGAGCGCGGATGAGGATCTCATCGAACAAGCACGCCTCGTAGCGCGCGCCCAGCACAAAACCTTGAACCTCGCATTTCGTGAATGGCTCGAACAATATACGAGCCGGACGGGAAGCGTCCAGGAGTTCGACTCGCTGATGAAACGGTTGGAACACGTGAACGCAGGCCGCCACTTCTCGCGAGACGAGATGAATGAACGGTAGATTCTTTCTAGATACCAACATATTCGTATACTCGTTGGATCGAACAGCACCAACAAAGTCTGCGCGCGCGCGTGAATTGATTCGCGAAGCTATCGAGACACGCCAGGGGATTGTCAGTTATCAAGTGGTCCAGGAATTTTTCGATGTAGCGTTTCGCCGATTTGCTCAACCAATGAGCCTGGCAGACGCAGAGCAGTATTTGGCGACGACATTTCGCCCGTTACTGGCGGTGCATTCCTCGCAAGCCTTGCTCGCCGACGCCATGCGCTTGAAAGATAGATTTCAAGTGCCTTGGTATGACGCCTTGGTCGTGGTATCGGCTCTCGAAGGTGAATGCAAAACGCTGTGCAGCGAAGATTTCCGGCACGGACAAAAGTTCGGAGACTTGCGAATCGTGAATCCCTTCCTCTGATCTCTCAAGAAAAACAATCCCAAGGAAACACCGCTGCGTTTCCTGCTAATTAGGTTTTTCGTCGTCGGGCGGAATTTTTGTGATTTCGCTCATGTCGGTGATGTCGCCGATGGTGCGAGGGGCGCTTACGGGATCTTTGACCATGCCGTCAAGCGTGGTTTTCGCGTGTTCGTCGACGGCGCCTACCGCGGCCACCAGGCAGGAATAGAGGAACGCTTTGATTCCGGAGCGGAATTGCTCCGTGGATTGCTCCGTCGTGCGCATGACGTCGTCGATCATGGTGCGGCGGCGATTCTCGCAGGCTAGGCGGCTTTCCGCATCGAGCGCGGTGAGTGCGGACCTGACGCGCTCGGTGGTTTCAGAGATCGCGAGATCGACCTGGACTTCGGCTTGACGGCGGAATTCTTCGAGAGTGCTGCCGGCAGCGCTCTGCAGGAGGGCGCGGGACTCGGCGACGCGGGCTTCCAGTTGGGCGGCGGCTTCCCGGGTGACCATGCGCGTGGCTTCCATGACGCGAACGAGCTGGCGATCGGAGATGCGGTCAGCCGCTGATTCAAATTGTTCCGTGGCCAAACCTAGAGATTCGTCGAGGCGGCCGCGTGTCTGCGGCTCGATTTCGCGAGTGGCTTTGACAATGAATTTCTGCGTTGCGGACAGATGTTGCTCCGCATCAGCGGCAAGTTTTTCGAGGCGCTGAGCGATTTCTTCTGACTGCGCGCGGTAAGCATTGTGCTGCTCTTCCCAGCGGCTCTGGACTTCGCCGAGACGGGACTCGAGGTGACCGAGAATTTCCTCGCGGGAAGCGCGCATCAGCGATTCCAGGCGCTGCTCGGAAAATTCTCCCAGTTGCTGAAGATTTCGTTCGCGAACACCCTCGACTCGCGCGAGGGCGGCGTTGATGGCTTCATCGAGGTTATTTGCCAGCGCATTCTGCACAACTTTTTCCGCGGCGGCCTGCAATTTGCCTTGCATGGCGGCGACGAGCTGGTCGATGGTGATGGCCACGCGCTCCGGTTTTGACGGAGAATTTTCTTTGGGGGGTTGCGCACCGCCCACAGCAGAAGACGGCGAGGGGAATTCCGTTACCTGGCTCGCCCTCGCTTCGCCGCCATTGGGCGCGGGAGAAGTTGGAAATGCAGCCGGGGCGGCTCGCGGCTCCGCTGGGTCCAGCGCGGGAGCTGCTGCCGTTGCCAGACCTGCCGCGTATGTGTTGCCACCCACCAAGCGATTCCAATCCGATGGCGCGGGAGAAAGATTCCAGATATTCGCGGGAGATTCGAGTTCGACGCCGACCTGAAAGAGCTCGCGAGGGCTCCCCGGAGGATGTACGGACTTCACGAAGGCGCGAATGACGGGAGAGATGGTCTCGCCGTCGGGCTGGAGGACGCGAAGGCCGACAGACGAGCCGATCGGATATTCATGGCGCGACGGATAGCGGCAGCCGTGAAGATTGAAGCTGACCGTCGATGTTTTTTCCTGGAAGGAGAGACCCGTTCTGGTTTGTCCGAGCACGACGAGAGGAACGGTGCGGTCGACGCGCGTGCTGCGGCGACCTTCCAATCCGGAAAGAGAATGAAGATGATCTGGGGGAGCGGCTAAGCTCACTTCTACCCTCCACGGTTCCAGTTGTGAAGCCTACCACCGTCGCGGCGGCGCGCCAAAGAAATGTTGGGGGAGGAAGGAAGTAGCTGGCCTTGCTTCGACTTCGGGATTCGGACCTTTTGTCGTATGCTCAAGCGGATAACAGGTCATTCCTCCTACGATCAATAGCCAAGATGCCGGACAATTATCTCAAGTTCGATGACAAAACGATTACTCCTCTTCCCGAAGATCGAGTCAAGCAGTCCCCAGCCCTAGTACAGGTCAACGGAGTCACGAAGTCATTCGGCTACAAAATAGCTCTCAAAGATGTAACGTTTTCTGTTCCATCTGGACAAATTTGCGGTTTGTTGGGTCCGAACGGTGCTGGAAAAACGACTCTGTTCCGACTGCTCATGGGGATTCTCAAGGCCACAGAGGGAAAACTGCTCATTGACGAACGCGACGCGTTTGACGATCGCGTGGAAGTCAAGCGGCTGATCGGATTTCTTCCGGACGAGCCCATCTTTTACTCCTACTTGTCGGGTTATGAAGTCCTCGAACTGAGCGCGGCGATGCATGGGCTAGACGTGGGCGCTACGATGGGTCGCATTGCACCGATCATCGCTAAACTTCGGCTAGCCGAGGACATTAATAATTACGCCGAGGATTACTCGCGTGGAATGAAGAAGAAGCTCGGGTTGCTTTTAGCCATGTTACACGAGCCGAAGCTTTTGGTTCTCGATGAGCCCACCAATGGACTCGATGTCGAATCAACGCACCTCTTTTACGACCTCATCTTTGAAGCCGCCCAGCAGGGGACGACCGTCCTGTTTTCAACGCACCTGATGGATCACGTGACCAAACTTTGCTCCCACGCGGTAATCATTAATGAGGGTACTGTCGTCGCAAAGGGCTCTCTGGAGGAACTGCTCTCCACCTTCGGGCAAGCCAGCCTGGAGGAGGTCTTTCTAAAGCTTACCGCTCGACCTCCACAGACATGAAGGGCGGGCTCCGCAGCGCACCCAGCTTTTGGCGCACTTTAGGACTGCTGCTGGACACAACGCGAAAACGAGCTGCTGGCCGGCGCAGGCGCCAAAAGGAGTTGCTTCAAAATCGCGCTGGTAAAAATCCAACCGGCTGGGATGCCCTCGGTTTTGCCCTCACTGTCCTCTTCATGATCGTCCTGAACGTCTTGGCCGCATTTGTGGTGACCACCGCTGTCGAATCCGGTGAGCGTGTCGCCGCTGAGCGGCAAGGGAAAATTGTTGTCAGCCGGACATTCCTGGATGTGGCAAATACCGCCGTTGAGGCCTACTCGCATGCCGACCAATACCTTGCTCCCTTCTACTCCTCCGAAGCACGGCGCATCGTTAATACATCTAGCGGAACACAAATTGCCATCGAACAGAAACTTCGTGATGCGGTGCGTACTCAAGGAACTCAGGGCTTCGCCACGGCAGTTGTCCCTTCGGAACGCATAGCCGCCGAACAACAGGGAAAAATCGTTGTTAGCCGCGAATTTCTATCTGCGTTGGTCTGGGCGGAAACCTATTGGTACTCGAGGGCAAATCAAGAATTTGAACGTTACTGTTCCTCCGAGGCCAAGCATATCGCGGAACAGTACGGCGGCACGAAAGCAGCTATTGAACAAAAGCTGCGCGAGACAGTGCGTCAGCGTGGAACACAGGATTTCATTACCTCAAGTGAAGCGGCCCCGGGAATAACCGCTCTTGCCAGAGCCGGCCCGCTTCCCGCGATGTTCGGCTCGCTCGCCCTTCTCTGGTGGGGCATGATGCTGGTCTTTCAAGGGGAAGGTCTTGAACTCGACCTCCAGCGTCGCAGGCATCCCATGTGGGAATGGCTTTTCGCCCATCCGGTGCGGCCTGGTCCCGTTTTTCTCGCTGAGATGCTTGGGCCTGTTGCAGCCAATCCCCTCTATTGGAGCGCACCGCTACTCGTTGGCTTTTTATACGGCTTTGTCTACGACGTTGAATTGGGTGCCCTTGCCGCTCTCCTCGCGGGCGTACCCCTCACCATAGCCGCAGCCAGTCTTGGAAAAGCTCTGGAGATTGGTATCGTCCTGCGTTTTCCGCCGCGCACTCGCGGAGCCATGATCGGCTTGATGAGCTGGCTGGGCTACGCCTCCATGATGCTGTTCTTCTTTGGCCTGCTCGTTATCCCCAGGATCGCCAACGTTTTCGGCAGAGTTCTCGATTTCTTTATCTTTCTGCCATGGCCTTGGTTGGGACTTTTCGTCGGTGCAAAATCGGACGGTTCCTTTTCATTTTTCTCCGGCATGCTCTCGTGCTGGGTCGGCACAGTTATCGTAATGGTGGCCGCCGTTTGGTTCAGCGTCTGGGGCGCGCAACAGGGTCTCAGTGGCAACTTTGCTTCTGCGGAGGCCGGTCCTGCACACTCGAAAAAGGGCGCAACGCGCTTTGGCAAGGAACCGCTCTATCGCAAGGAGTTTCTCTGGTTCATCCGCGACCGCAGCGCTATCGTTCAGGTCATCCTTATCCCGCTGACCGTCGCGAGCTTTCAGATCTTCAATTTGCGGGGCCTCTTCAGTTACGCGCAGGGCGCGTGGAACTATCTTTGCGGCGTGGCCATCCTGTTCGGAACCTATTTCCTGTGGGTCTTGGGGCCAAAATCCCTTTCCTCGGAAGGCCCCGCTCTATGGATTGCTCTAACGTGGCCCCGAGGTTTGGAAAGCCTCTTGAAAGCCAAAGCCTGGCTTTGGTCGCTCGTGTCCACCGGCGTTGTGGCACTCATCCTCGGCTACGCCGCATTTTCTTATCCTGCAAACCTTTGGAAAATCACGCTTGTGGGAATTGGCTGGTTCTTTTTTGGCCGCAGCATGGCCGAAAAGACCGTCACCCTCGTGGCGGTCACTTCTTCCTCCGGCGAGCCGGAAAAAATACCGCGAGGCCGCCAGCTTGCCGCTCAGCTCGGTATGCTCACCTTCGCCATTGGCGTGCTCAGCCAGCAATGGCACATCGCCGTCATGGGTATCGTCTACTCATATATAACCGCCGCTGCTATGTGGCAAAATTTCCGAGCCCGCCTGCCCTTTCTTTACGATCCTTGGTCGGAAAAGCTTCCTCCTCCTCCCACCCTCATGCACGCCATGGTTGCCATCAGCATACTCGTGGAGGGAGGAGCAGTCTTCACCGGAATCATTGCCGCGTTTGCGGGTCGCGAGAATATCGCCGTAGCGCAAACGATTAGCTACGGAATCTGCGCCGTCGTGGTCTCCTTGGGCGTCGCACATTTTCTGAGCGAACGAGACGTGTCTTCGAAAGACATCTGGCGCTGGCCGCTGTCTGGTCTCGCGAAAGAAAAACCAGAAACCTGGTGGCGTGTCGACGGATCAAGAAAAACCAGGTTCCTCTTTGTCCTCGGCGCGGGCGCTGCTTTGGGTGCGCTTCTGGGACTGGTTGCATTCGGCTACGGCATACTCTTGCAGCACATTCCCCCCGCCGCGGAGCTCCTCCGCAAATCACAAGAGGAGATGGCGAAGGTGCCCAATCTCAAGATTTCCTATGCCGTAATGGCCGTGCTGTTTGCTCCCTTTGCGGAAGAGTATCTTTTTCGTGGACTGCTTTTTAGAGCATTGGATCGAGAGTGGGGCGGCTGGCGCGCCGTGATTGGCAGTGCAGCTTTTTTTGCGATCTATCATCACCCACTCTCTTGGTTACCGGTTGGTTTGTTAGGCATCACCAATGCAGTCCTGTTTAAGAAAACGGGCCGGCTTGTGCCAGCGGTGATTCTCCATGTGGTCTATAACGCTGTCGTCTTGAGCTCAGTGCGAACGTCATAGTGTTCGAAGGGCTATTTGAGGCCGATGAAGCGGACGCGGAGGGTGAACGGCGGCACTGCAGGAGGCTGGTAAAGCGGAGGATGTCCGAATCTGGGCAAAGCATCCCAAAACCGCTCAATGCGAGGCATAAGACGGCCTGGCCCATTGGGGTAACATCATCACAAGAAAGAGTTTAGATTGACTGGTATGGTGGGTTGCGAGTTGCACTTCTGTCTTTCTTTAGAATCAGTTCAGGACGATGAGGCAAACGGATGCAAAGTTAGTGATCGCTTCTATCGCTTGGGAGAGTGACTTCCGGGGAGGAAGAGCAAAACCATGTCATTCCTTAGAGATTTGAGAGTGGCGTTCTACTCGCTCCTGCGGACGCAAGGGCTTACGGTCGCGGTGATTCTGACGCTGGCGCTTGGCATCGGCGCCAACGCCGCCATCTTCACGCTGGTGCGGGGCGTGCTGCTGAAGCCTCTCGTCAATCGCGACGAGAACCGGCTGATCTACATCCGGCAGAGCGCGCCGGGCAACGACGACGACAACACAAGGTTTTCCGTGCCCGAAATCCAGGATTTGCGCGGCAGCGTTAAAAGTGTGAGCGCGTTCGGCGAGTTCTCGACCATCGAGTTCACCGTGATCGGCCTGGGCGAGCCGCGCGTCGTTCAAGCTGGCGTCGCCAATGGCACCTACTTCGAAGTCATGGGCCTGCACCCTGTCCTCGGCCGTTTGGTGGGACCTCAAGACGACGGTCCCAATGCTGCCGGCGTCGTGGTTCTCACGTATCGTTTCTGGACGACGACTCTTGGGAAAGATCCTTCCGTGCTCGGCAAAGCCGTTCGCCTCGATAGCGGCATCCTTGGCAATCGGTCTGCGACAGTTATCGGTGTCCTCGAACCCTCCGTCCCCTATCCGCAAGATACCGAAATCATTGCGAACGTGGTCACCAGCCCGCATCACCTTTCCGCCACCATGGTCACCGACCGGCAACATCGCATGACCGAGATATTTGGCCGTCTCGCTCCGGGTGTCACCCTCGATCAAGCCCGCACCGAGTTGCATACCGTCTACGGGGCCATGAACAAAGAACATCCCGAAGTATATTCGTCGAAAGCGGACTTCCAGATCGGGGCCAAGCTGCTGCGCGAGGAGATCACGTCGGGCGCGCGAACGGTTCTGCTGGTGCTACTCGCAGCGTCGGGACTGGTCTTCATTATCGCGTGTTCGAACGTCGCGAACCTGATTCTCACGCGGACGGTGCGGCGCGAAGGTGAGCTGGCAATCCGCGCGGCGCTTGGCGCAAGCACAGGCGCGCTGCGCCGCATGCTGCTGGCGGAAAGCCTTCTGCTTTGCGGTGCCGGCGCCGCGCTGGGTGTAATGAGCGCACAGTGGATGGTGGTGATTCTGGCGCGCTACGCCGCGCGCTTCTCGATACGCGCACTCGATTTGACGGTCGATTCCAGCTTGCTCTGGGTGGGAGCGGCGCTGGCGATCGTGGCCGCGGTGATTTTGGCTTTTGTTCCGCGACTGCCGTCGGTCGACCGGCCCAATGGCCCTAGCCTATCGAGCGGCAGCGCACGGATCACCGGCAGCACGAACCGCCGCCAGCGAATCTTCGCGGTGACACAAATCGCTGCATCCTTCGTGCTGCTAGCCGGCGCAAGTACGGTGATCACTACGCTGATCGCACTGCAAACAGCACAGACGGGTCTCGACACGCGCCACATCCTGGCCATCAACGTTCCCGCGATGTCGTACGGAAAAACACCTCAGCAAGTGGTTGCTTTTTACAAGGAATCGATTCGCCGCATTGATGCGCTGCCGGGCGTGAACAAGACCGCTTTCGGAATGGTTGTTCCCTGGCGCGACGGCGGTTTCGGCCTCCAATTCTCCGCCGACGGTCACGTTCGCGCGGCCGGGGAAGAAGATCCTCGCGCGCAACTGCGGGTCATCTCTCCGGGATTCTTTGCGTCACTGGGCGTTCCCATCATCGCGGGCCGTGATTTCAACGATCTCGACGGCCAAAGTAAAGAACCCGTCGCTATCATCAGCGAGACTCTGGCAAAGCGCATGTTCCCGAATCAGGATGCCATCGATCGGCATGTCTATTGGACTGATCCCGTGCTCCGATTCGCGCCCGGGATTAGCAGCGCGCCGCATCGCATCATCGGCGTCACCGCCGATATTGACGACGAACACCTCGTTCCTGGACCCGTCCTCACCGTCTATAGCCGCTTTGAAGAGGGTCCCATCTTTGGCGGCCGCCTTTTTATCCACACCAGTGGAGATCCTTATTCGCTGGTCACCCCGGTCACGCGCGTTATTCGCAACATGTCCGCCGATCAGCCCATCGAGCACGCTGCCACACTCGAAGATGTCCGCGCGGAGGTGCTCACGCCGGACCGTTTGAACTCGCTGGTGTTCGGCGTGTTCGCGGCCGTCGCGCTGGCGATTGCGCTGGTTGGAGTCGCGGGGGTGCTGGCGTTTTCGGTGAGCGCGCGGACGCGCGAATTCGGAATCCGACTGGCGCTGGGATCGCAGCCGCAGCGGCTCCTGAAAGGCGTCATTGCGGAAGGCGCCGTGATGGCTGTGGCGGGCGTGCTTCTAGGCGCGGCATTCGGGTTCGTGGCGGCGCGTTTGGCGAGTAGCTATTTCCTGGAATTGAAGATGCCGGGCGCCTTGCCTGTGGTGCTCTCTGCGTTGGTGTTGCTGACGGCGGCGGTGGTCGCGTCGTGGTTGCCGGCCGCGCGCGCCGCGCGCATCGACGTCATTCAGGCTCTTCGTGCGGAGTGAAATGTACAGGGCGATCGCAAACGCGTGCTGCTGTCACGGTCTGGAACGGCGCCAGCAGTAACGAATCAGTCCGTCCTTGGTCAAAAGTGGCAGTTGCCTGGGTCGGGAACTTCCATGCGACGCGGCTGACCTGCCGGAATGAGTTGGACGGCGATGGTTTGCGCGTCGACGCTACCTTCGTTACGGATGATGTGGACGTGCTCACCGCCGGGGTCGACGAAGGTCATCCCTTTTGTATACACGTGGGGCTTGCAGTCGGGATCGTGTCCTTCATAAGCCGTCACCGTGCCCGCGGTGACGATGATCAGGCTATGACCAGGGTGGGTGTGCCAGCCGGTGGTTCCTTTCAGCCCCCAGTCGTTCTGCTGGATGAACAGGTCTGACGATCCCTTGGTCTTCTGCCAAGACAGCCAGGTATTTTTCCAGTGCTCGTCGTCATCGTTGGGGTCTGTGGTGGGGTTGGGCGGAACGAACATCGATTTCGCCGAACGTGCCCGTGTAGAGGGTGGTGCTCGTGAACTTGTCAGCCGGTGTGGCCCAACCATTTCCTGCGTAATGGAGAGCCGCAACCACGATCGCCGCACCGAAGAGCACGAGCCACGTGGATCTTTGTAGCATGTCGACCTGCTTTTTCTCATTGGCGTCGCCACAGCCCACGATTTAGCCGCATCGCTAGCGAGAGATCTGCACGAGCTGCGTAAGCGCCTCAAATCGCCGTGCGAATTGCCCGGTTGCGCGTAAACGCGCTGCTGTTCGTCCGGCTTCTTCTCGTCGGGTAAACAAGCGGTTCACCGACGCGACAGAAACCGGAGACGGGACTTCCTCCCTTTAGCCGCGAGTCACGGCAGAACGATCACCGTGCCGGTCATCCCCAAATTGTCATGAAGAGCGCAGGTGTAGGGGTAGGTACCGGGCGTGGTAAAAGTCGCGCGAAATCGTGTGACGCCAAGAGGTGACTGAGCGAGCCCGACGCGGTCTTGGGGCGACGCGGAGACGTATCCGGAGTTTACACTGTCGGTGG
>Ga0210405_10005851_pt1 | contig 11107 bp, 10 predicted proteins | sample IncBWH11MmetaG_FD_155492 | JGI IMG/M metagenome (GOLD analysis project Ga0210405, IMG submission 155492) | Forest soil microbial communities from Barre Woods Harvard Forest LTER site, Petersham, Massachusetts, United States - Inc-BW-H-11-M | ecosystem: Environmental > Terrestrial > Soil >... | reverse complement strand
GCTACAATTCCATTGACAATATTGCGGAGTTTTTCGCATTACGGGGAAAGAAATTTAGCGTTCCGAAAACGTTGGTAGAGGAGCCAAAGGGCAAAAAGGGTTTTAAGCCGGGTCAGAAGGTGCGGCATCCCAAATATGGCGAAGGGACGGTATACCATCGAGAAGGTGAGGGTGAAGAAGCCAAGATTACGGTACAATTCCCTCGCTTCGGTTTAAAGAAGCTGGTTGAGAAGTATGCCCAGTTGGAAAGGGCATGATTTACGTGGCGATGCTCACGTGAGGGCAGCCGCTCCCGGCTGTCCAGCCGAGCAAAGCTCGGCAGACTGCTAGCGAATCACTTAAGGAGAAATAAACAGCACTCATGGCAAACACAAAAAAGCTAAGCAAGGAAGAACGCAAGAAAGTAAAGCGCACCGCCCGCAAAAAAGTAAAGGCGGAAAAGCCGCTAAAGCCGCGAGAGTACGCTCGTGGCTCGAAGAAGCGCAAGGTGAAGAAGATGGTGCGCGGCGCGGCGAAGCGGTAAAAGGCAGCACTTAGCAGTTGGCACTTGGCCAGGAACGTTCGACGCCAAGTGCTGATTGCTAAGTGCCAAGTGCTGCCTTCAGGAGACAACCCCTTTGGCTCAAATACCGACCATCACCAATCGAACCACAGAGGGGAGCCCTCGAACCTCGGACAACCAGCTTTTCTGTTGCAAGTCCATCGACAAGCTGATCTCGGACTCCGAGGAGCCCGACCGAAAACTGAAGAAGACGCTGGGCCCGGTCTCGCTCACCGCTCTTGGAATTGGCGCGGTGATTGGATCGGGCATTTTTACGGTTATCGGGACGGCTATTGGGGGGCAGAAGTTCGACACTTCTTCTATTCTCAACGCTCCTCTGCTTGATTTTCTCGTCACTCACCATGCTTCGCTGGGGCGGCCAGGCGCGGGTCCGGCACTGGCGCTCTCATTGGTTCTAGTCGCCATCGTGTGCGGCTTTACTGGGCTCTGTTACGCCGAACTGGCGTCGATGATTCCAATCGCGGGCAGCGCCTACACCTATACCTATGCGACCATGGGCGAGCTGATTGCCTGGATCATTGGCTGGGATTTGATTTTGGAATATGCCGTGAGCAACATGGCGGTCAGTGTGGGCTTTTCCGCCCATCTGGTGGGCATGTTCGATTGGTTCGGATTTCATCCGGCTTTGCGCTGGATTTCGCCGGCTTATCTGCCCGGGGGGCTCACGGATCTGAGGGGCAACGTGCTTTACACGCCGGGCCTTCATTTTGGTTTCAACTTCCCGGCGTTTCTCGTGGTCATGATTTTGACCGTGATCCTAGTTCGTGGCATTCGCGAGTCGGCGGAGGCCAATAACGTGATGGTCATTCTCAAGATCGCGGCTATTCTGGCATTCGTCATTGTCGGCGCGCACTATGTGAATCCTGGCAACTGGCATCCGTTCGCTCCCATGGGATGGTCGGGAATCCTCACCGGCGGCTCCATTATTTTCTTTACCTACATTGGATTTGATTCGGTGTCGACCGCTGCCGAAGAAGCTCGCAACCCGCAACGCGACTTGCCGATTGGGATTATCGCTACTCTGGTCGTTTGCACCGTGCTCTATATTGGCGTGGCGGTTGTGCTTACCGGGATTGTGCCGTGGGCGTCGGTGCGAGACGATGCCGCTCCCGTGGTCAACGCGATGAAGCTATTGACCGTGCAAACCGGTTCGCACACCCTGAACTGGATTCACCTGGGAGTTCTCTTCGGCGCGATGATGGGCATGATTTCATCGTTGCTGGTGTTTCAGCTTGGGCAGGCGCGAGTCTGGTTTTCCATGTCGCGGGATGGGCTGCTGCCGCGGCTCTTCGGGCGGGTGCATCCGCGGTTTCGCACGCCGGCGACGGCTACGTGGATCGCAGGTTTTCTGGTTGGCATTCCGGCAGGCTTTCTGGATATTGGCACGCTTTCCGATCTTTCAAACATCGGTACGCTCTTCGCATTCGTGCTGGTTTCGATCGGTGTAATCATTCTGCGCTATCGCGATCCCGGGCGACATCGCGGGTTCCGCGCTCCCGGCGGCATTGCAGCGCCGGTGTTGAGCGTATTCTTCTGCGTTCTACTGATGTCCGGTCTGCCCATTCTGACCTGGCTGCGATTCTTTGCCTGGCTGGTCATCGGCCTGACCGTCTACGCTCTGTATAGCCGGCATCACAGCGAGTTCTGCAAGAAAGCCTAGTCCGCTCCTCTCCGGTCATCCGGTGCAGCATTAAGGCAGGCCCTCGCTTTTTTGTTCTACTGACTTTCGCTTTACAACTATCAGACTAAATTTGCCGTTTGCCTTTTTGCTCGAACGGGAGGCGCGCATGCGCACCCTCTGCCAGCGCATCCACCGGCGGTTGAATGTCAGCACGAATAGACGACGATTTGACCGAAGCATGACCTTTCGCTTTCTCCATCCTTTTACTCTGGCACCGATGCGGCGGGCCCGTTCCTGACGCAGACAATCCCAATACATAAGGACAATCTAGTCATGACTTTTCAAAGATCTCATGCCGTTTCCACTCTGATGTCTCTTGCCGCCGCATTGGTGCTCTTCTTGCCAATTACCGGCGCAGCTCAAACCCAAGAATCCGCCAACCCAAGTGCGTTCGCGATAACCCCGCGGGAATTCCGCTTCGCGAAGCCCTTCGATGACCGTTCCTCTCGCATGACCGCGGACGCCGCGGGCAACTTTTATATCGCTGTATCGTTCGACGACTTGGTCCACCCAAACGGGTTCGGCGTTCTCAAGTACAGTGTCGACGGAAAGTTGCTGGGAGCCTTCCATTTCAACAAGGCCTTCGCTGCAATTGCGAACGACGTCAAGGTAGACGCGAACGGCAATATCTATGCCGGCGGCACAAGCGCGCTTGGGGGATTGGTCGTGAGTTTCGATTCCTCTGGGAAGACACGCTGGGCACACGTACTTGGCGGCTCGGTGACTGCATTGACTCTTGATAAATCCGGTAATGTCTACGCCGGTGGCGTCCAGGGTGGCCCCATGATCGTCGCCAAGTTTACTGCGAACGGGAAGCTTCTCTGGCAGAAGCTGCACCAGGGCACGGCTCCTGGCTCAGGGGTGACCGATGTCCAACTCGATAGCAAAGGGAACCTGATCGTATTCGGTGACACTACAAACGCCGGACCTGGCCTGGACACGACGATCCTGAAAATCAATCCTCAGGGTAAACTTCTGTGGACGCGGAACTTCACCCAATCACCCGACTTCGACAAGGTGCCTCTGGCCGGAGCCGTGGATCACAACGACGGCATCTACGCTACCGGTGACGCACTCGACAAATTCACCGGAGAAGCATTTCCTTACACGCTGAAGTACGACACGAACGGTAACCCGATCTTCGTGTTAACTGGCGCTGGAGTTGGAGGATCGTCCGTAGCCGTCGATCCGTCCGGCAATATCCTGCTGACGGGTTCCACGCTTATCCAGAGTACTCCCACCTGGACTGCCTCGAAGTTCGATCCATCCGGCAAGCAGGTCTGGGTCACGCAGATTCCCCTGTCTGCGCAAGGAGAGATCGTGAGCGATGCCAAGGGGAGCGTGTTCGTGTCAGGTAGTGACTACACGGTAACGAAACTTAACCCGGCGGGCACCATAATCTGGACCTTCCAGGGTTCAAGCCAGTTTTCTGAGTTTACGACGACGGGTTCGGTCGTCGATCCCTTCGGAAACCTGATCGTGACCGGATTCGGCTTCGATTTCAACGTAGGCCAGGACGACATCGTGACCCTGAAATTCCCGCCCCGGCAATGAAGAGGAGAGTTACCTGATCCGTCGGGGGTGCCCCAGGTCTCGCGGTTTTCGAGACCTGGGACTGCCCCCGGCTCTTAGTTCCGCAGCTCGCTTTTTCATTGACTGCACGATTTAAATTCGATAATCTACTACAACATACATTATCTACAAGATAATGTGCGGTCTTTACAACCGGACGTGGGCGATATTGCGACTTCCAGACTCCCCGCCCCAGTTCCGAAACGGGAACGCAGGCCGTTACGCCTAGCCGTAACTCCCATGCTCTCTGGATTTTGCCCGTAAGTCCTGTAAACTCAAAAATCTAGCACATCGCCGTAAAATAACTTATTTGTTTTCAGTATTTTGTACACGACAGGGGGGGTAATACCAAACACCAAACCCGTCCCAAAGTGGGACAGAGCAAGGCTCCGGCCAACGCCCTTGGGCTTCCGTGCCGCCCTGGCAAAGCGTTTTTCTTGAGGCGAGCCGATGAGTTGTAGAATCGCCTTATGGCGTCGAGCGCGTTCATCGTTTCCCTGCCCAAAGCCGAGTTGCACCTCCATCTCGAAGGCTCGATCGATCCTCCCACTTTGCTCGAGTTGAAGAAACGTCACGGAAAAAAAGGCACGCTCGCCGAAGTGGAACAGCTTTACCGTTACAAGGACTTCACCGGGTTTCTGATGGCGTTCAAGACCTTGACCGAGGAATTGCAGACTCCCGAAGATTACGAACTCATCACCTATCGCTTGATGGAGAAACTTAAGGCGGAGAATGTGCTGCACGCCGAGGTGTACGTCTCGGTGGGAGTGTGCCTGTGGCGCAAGCAGGATTTTGATGCGATCTTTTTTGGACTCGAACGCGGCCGGGAACGCGGCGAGCACGACTTCGGCGTTTCGTTGCTTTGGATCTTTGAGGCGGTGCGCCAGTTTGGCGCGGAGAAGGCGCAACCGGTAGCCGAGCTGGCGGCGCGGCATAAAGGGGCGAGTGTTGTAGGGTTCAGCATTGGCGGCGACGAGCGGCAAGCCGCTCCCGAATTGTTTCGCGATGTCTACGCCTACGCCGCGAAGAACGGCCTTCGACTTACGGCGCATGCGGGCGAAACGGCTGGGCCGGGATCGGTGTGGGGAGCCCTAAACCTTCCGGCTGAGCGGATCGGTCACGGTTTCACGGCGTGGCAAGACCCCGAGTTGGTGGAAGAGCTGTCCACCCGTCAGGTTCCAGTGGAGATTTGTATCACCAGCAACCTGCGGACCGGCGTCTGCGCGACGCTCGCTGAGCATCCCGTACGGAATTATCTCGATCAAGGGGTGATGGTCACGCTCAACACCGACGATCCCGCGATGTTCGCCACTTCTTTGAGCCGGGAATATCAGTTGGCGCAAGATTCATTCGGCTTTACCGATGAGCACTTGCGTGAGTTGGCGAGAAACTCGTTTGAAGCCTCATTTCTTCCCGCCGAAAAGAAGCTGGCCTTCTTGAACTTGTTTGATGCGGTGGCGGCCAAGTCGTAGCTTGATGGCCATCCTATAAGCTTTGGACTCATGACCAGACGAGGTTTGAGATTCTCGCGGATGCCCGGGAAGTTCGCTGTCTGCCGCTTGTCGGCGGACGGGCCGGTGCCGGAGTGGGCGTGGAGCGGGCCTTTCACCTCGGTGACCCGGACAGCCGATGAACTGTCCATCGTGTGTGTCGCCGACCGTGTTCCCGAGGAACATCAGCCCAAGAGCTGGTGGGCGTGTTTCAAACTCGAAGGGCCATTCTCTTTTTCAGAAGTTGGCATTCTGGCGTCGGTGATAGGTCCCTTGGCGGAGAGTGGAGTCCCAATTTTCGCGGTTTCCACGTTTGATACTGACTATGTGCTCGTTGGTGAGGAAAACGTCGAAACCGCTTCGCGGGCTTTGCAGGACGCGGGTCACCAGTTGGTGAGTTAGGCCAGTCCCGCGGCGATGGTCCCGCTGAGCTGCGCTCAGGTTGGACGGGCGAGGACGCCCGTCCTCCTTTGTTTGAATGGTCGCCGTTCGACCTTTAAAAACGTCCGATCGATGTCGAAACCGCGAAGTCGGCGGCTCGGTATGGTCTAATAGAGCAATCACAAAGTTCATGCCTGCCCGCCTTACAACTCTGCGCCGCCGCCTGCTCGCGCTACACCGCAACCTTCGCGGGGCGAGCATGATTGCTCGCGCGTTTGCGTCCACGGACCATCCGTTGCTGGCGCACATTATTCCCATTCGCCGCTGTAATCTGGCTTGCGAATACTGCAACGAATACGACGATTTCTCGAAGCCCGTGCCGACTGCCAGCATGTTCGAGCGGGTGGACAAACTGGCCGAGCTGGGTACCTCGGTGATCACGATCAGCGGAGGAGAACCGCTGCTGCATCCCGAACTGGACGAGATCATTCGCCGCATTCGCAAGCGTGGCATGATCGCGGGGTTGATTACAAACGGATACCTGCTGGTCGCCGAGCGTATTCAACGGCTGAATCTTGCGGGACTGGAGTGGCTGCAGATCTCGATTGATAACGTTACGCCAGACGATGTGTCCAAGAAAAGCCTCAAGGTTCTGGACAAGAAGCTGGAACTGCTCGCTGAGCACGCCGATTTCCATGTGAACATAAACTCCGTGGTGGGCGGCGGGGTGTGCAATCCGCAGGATGCACTGACCATCGGCAGACGGGCGCTGGAGCTGGGTTTCAGTTCGACCGTCGGCATTATTCACGATGGCAGCGGACAACTGCAGCCGTTGGCGGAAGAAGAAAAGCGCGTCTATCACGAAATGAAAGCGATGGAGAAGAGCAGCTTCACCCGTATCAATGGGTTTCAGGACAACATCGCGCAGGGCCGGCCGAACCAGTGGCGTTGCCGGGCCGGAGCGCGTTACCTATACATCTGCGAGAACGGGCTGGTGCACTACTGCTCCCAGCAGCGCGGCTATCCTGGGATTCCTCTGGAGAAGTACTCGGTGCACGATATTCGTCGCGAGTATGTGACCGAGAAATCGTGCGCTCCGCATTGCACGGTCTCGTGCGTGCATCAGGTGTCGATCTTCGATTCCTGGCGCGCTCCGCAGCGTGCAGTGCCGACTGCGCCTGACTTGGTGCAGATTCAGTAGGAGACGAGATCCTTGCCGAGTTGCGCTCGTCTGCCCGGACGGGGGCGTCCGGGCCTGCGTATAGATCGCGAAGCTCGCGCGATCGCGAGCCGCGTGTATCGCAAATCGTGAGCTTGCTACTTCTTCGGCTGCGCCGATGGCGGCAGCAGGCCATTCAGACGAAGATACATCGCGGCGGCGCTGTAATGGTCTGCCCAATCGTTGGTAAGAGAGATCAACGCGGACGCCACCGTGCCCTGCCTTCCGCCAAAGAGCTCAACGGGATTGCCGAGTTTTGAATCGTCCACTTTGCCCATGGCTGCTTCGCAGTACAGGAACGACCTGGTCAGCCCGGCCTGCAGCCTCTCCTTATCGGTCTCAGGCATGGGTTTCAACGGGGGAGGAGGCATGCTCGCCGCCTTGCTGCACAGTTCGATGTTAGACATGGTCATGTGCAGCACCAGATGGCCGAAGGTGATCTGCGCGGGCGTGGGACTGTAGCCGAACTTATCGGCGGGCATCTCCTCCACGGCTGCAATCAGATTCTTCTCCTGGCGCGGCAAAATCTCTCTCACCGCGTCGGTCACCGGATTCTTGCTCGGCTCGGCCTTGGTCGGCGCGGTAGTTTTCGGTTCAGTTTTGTTTGGCTCGGGTTTGTCCTGGCCAAACAGAAAAGCAGTGGATGCAAGCAGCGCGAGAAAAACGAGCGCTCGTTTCATGACGCCTCCGTTGTCGCTCAAGGATAACTCGGAGCAAGCTGGTTTCGCCAGAGTCGGCCTCGGGCTCGCGTGGCCTGTTGTGCTAAGAGGTCGCAGCAGCCAGTCCTGCGGTCACCAGCTTGTAAAGCAGGTACCATCCGGCGACGATGCCAATCGCCGTAGAGCGCTTCACTTTGCTGTTACACGCGAAACCAATGCCCATGAGCACAATGTTCCAGAGGATGAAAACATCCAAGGCCGATGCCATGCCATAGACGAACTTGTTTCCCGCAGGATCCATGAAGTGGGCCGGGTTCGTAGCCACGGGATTCTGCGCGTTGAAGCCAGCCGGGTCAACCCCGGCGAACATGGAAATAATGCCCAGCACGGCGCCAATTATGCCGGGAAGGCTGCCATAAGCCACAATCGCCAGCGATGTCTTGAAAGGCACTTTGGCCCCGACAGCCACATTGAAGGTGGCCATCAGCACAGCCGCGATCACCAGGAAAATAATCAGGTTCAGTAAAGGGAGACTGTAAGAGATGTAGCGGGTGATGGTAGTCGCCAGCTGTAGCTGCTTGGCCTGCTGCTCGGGCGGAAGTTTTTCGAACTGCTCGGCGCGGGATGATTGGGCAATTGAGTTCTTGGTGATCTGCTCGAAGCCGATCTGCCTGCCCATTACGAAAACGAAGAGGAGCGAGACGATGGAAATCAGCAGCCACGGCGTCCACCAACTGGAGTTGCGGCGCAAATCGGTGAAGGTCTTGCTGGGCGCGATGAAGGTGTCGATAATGCGCGCTCCTTCGGAAAGCGCCGGCTCCTCGAGTGGGGTTGGCACAGGGGTTACGGGTTGAGCGGCCATGCGAGCCTCCTTGAAAAGAATGCCGACGGAAGAACGCCGTCGTGGATTGTAGTCTGCGGAGGGAGAACGGACAAGCTTCGTCGCATTGCGATTTGGTGGAGGCCGGGCGTCCCCGTCCGTCCTCCATTTACGCGATCACTTCTGGAGTTGCTTCGAGCAGGCTGCGGGTGTAGGGGTGCTTCGGCCGTTCCGTGATTTGCTCGGTTGGACCAACTTCGACGATCTTTCCGCGATACATTACGGCAATACGAGTCGCCAGGTAGCGAACCACGGGCATGGAGTGCGAGATGAAGAGGTAGGTCAATCCGAACTCGCGTTGCAGCTGGGCTAGGAGATTCACGATCTGCGCGCCAACGCTCACGTCGAGAGCGGAGACGGGTTCGTCCGCCACGATGAATTTGGGATGCAGCGCCAGCGCTCGGGCAATTCCGATTCGTTGGCGCTGGCCTCCGCTGAATTCGTGAGGGAACCGGCGCATGGCGGACTGGTCAAGGCCCACGGCGCGAAGCAACTCTGCAACTCGTGCGCGCCGCGCGTCCCTACTCAGAGTCTCGTGGATAATCAGCGGTTCGCTGATGACATCTTCCACGCGCATACGGGGATCGAGAGACCCAAAGGGATCCTGAAAGATAATTTGCATGTCGCGACGCAGGCGTCGCATCTCACCGTGGCTGGCCGCGACCAGATCGTGGCCTTCGAACACGATCTTGCCCGAGGTCGGCTCAATCAACCGGAGCACCAAACGGCCAAGTGTGCTTTTGCCTGACCCCGACTCGCCAACCAGGCCGAGGGTTTCGCCGGATTGAATGTCGAGCGTGACGTCATCGACGGCACGAACTTCGCGGGTTGTGCCGCCACCAAAGACGGATTCCCCGAGCGCAAAAACTTTGGTCAGATTGCTTATTTCGAGCAAGGGCATCGGGAAGATGGTAACAGCAAGAACAAGCCACGGATTCTCAGTGATTTTAACGGTCTAAGTCTTAAACGTTGTTTCAGCGCAAAATCAGTGTCAATCCGCGGCCAGATTTTCTTCAGCGCCATGCGATCATGGGCACGGCCAGCAGCGCCGCAACCATTCCCAGAGCTTTCCAGCGGGTGAAGTGCTCATTGAGGATGAAGCGGGCGAGCAACACGGTCACTGCGGGATAGAGCGAGCTGAGCACGACGGCGGCATCGAGACGGCCGGCCTGGCTGGCACGGATGAACAGTACGCTGCCGATGATGTCGAGGGAACCCGCAAATACGCCGACAGTGATCCCGCGGCGGTCAATTTCCCGGACGCTATGTCCGATCAGAACAATGAAGCCAGTGAGAGTGAACGACGCCACTTTCGATACCGCTGCGAGCCAGAACGCCGAGCCGTCGCCGGCCTGCTTGATGCAGAGATAGAATCCTGCGAAGCCGATGCCCGCGAGCGCGGCCATTCCGATGCCTTCGGGAGCGCTGTTGTCCTCGGTACGCGAGATGAGCCAGATGCCTGTCGCGGCCAGTACGAAACCGACGACTTGCGCAGCCTGGGGCAGACCTTCGCGGAACATTCCGAATACGGTTGGAATGGCTGCGCCGAGCACCGCCGCCACCGGGGCGGTCAGGCCCATTCTTCCGGTGGCCAATGCGCGATAAAAGATGGCTAACGCACCACCTCCGGAAAAGCCCGCCACCAGAGCCCACGCGACTGCAGTTCCGGAAGGGAAGGGCGAATGAGTTGCCAGAGCTATTCCCGCCATGAGGAGCAGGCCGCTGAGATGCGCGATTGCGGTTAGCACGAATGCATTGGCGCGCCGGGCGCCGTATCCGCCAAGAAAATCGCTTGTGCCCCAGGAGAAGACGGCGGCCAGGCTGAAGCCGGTGGACGGGGTTAGCGAGGGCAGGGTCATTCGTCTTTTGTTAATCTCGGAGTAAGAGAGACTAGCACGCGATAAATGCTCAGAGTTAGCAATTTCACAGTTGGTGTATCCCATCTACGAAACTGTCATCCCGAGCAAGGCGAGGGATCTGGGTGCCTGCCAGGGGCGGCCGTACCGCTGACGAAGGCAAGAACCTAGATCCCTCGCTGCGCTCGGGATGACAAGCTTGCGGTGGTCCCCTATATTGGAAACTGTCTAGCTGACCTTTTCTGAGGTAGCAGCCGTCTCGGGAACCTCACCGGCGAGTTTTTCCAGCAGGGTTTCGAGATGGTCCAATACTTCCTCGGCTGCGGTTGCCTTCAGCGAAAATTTCAGCATTCCGTCTGGGGTGAATTGCGCGCCACGTTGTGAGGACACAAATTGCGCCAGCTTGCCTGGATCGATTCCGGCATTCTGACGAAATTTAATGGTTACGAGATCCCGCTTGCGCTCGATCGCGTTTACGCCCACGCGCACTGCCAGCAGTTTGAGTGAAGCGTAATCGAGCAGATTGCGCACGGCGGCTGGCGGCTCGCCGTAGCGGTCTTCAAGTTCAGCGCCGACGTCACTCAGCTGCGATTCAGTTTCGACTCCGGCAACCCGCTTGTACATTCGCAGCCGCTGGTTCTCCTCCGGTATGTAATTCACCGGGATACGAATATTTAGACCGAGATTGAGCTGGGTCTCGGCCTCATCCGGCGCGGCTTCGCCCTTCATCTCGCGGACGGCGCGGTCGAGCATTTGGGTGTACAGCTCGAAGCCGATGGCTTCAATGTGTCCGCTCTGCTCTCCTCC
>Ga0210405_10005850_pt1 | contig 11108 bp, 10 predicted proteins | sample IncBWH11MmetaG_FD_155492 | JGI IMG/M metagenome (GOLD analysis project Ga0210405, IMG submission 155492) | Forest soil microbial communities from Barre Woods Harvard Forest LTER site, Petersham, Massachusetts, United States - Inc-BW-H-11-M | ecosystem: Environmental > Terrestrial > Soil >... | reverse complement strand
AATCCCTTCGCCGTTGCCAACGCCTGCTCCCTCGACGGCTGCGGCCCCTGTGGATGGCTGGCCTTGTGCAATTCCTGATACGTCTTCGCCAGCCAGTCGTCGTGCTGCTGTTGGCGCTTCTGTCTCTCTTCCGGTGTTCTCACTGATGCCTCTCAATTTTCCAGATTCCCCGAGCGTAGCATTATTCACGGGGTCGCGAAATAGTACGATTGCGTTATTCTGAGACGTGCCTTTGGTACCATCGTAACGGAACCCATCCGTGCCGTTGGTAACGAGATGGTCCGCAAGGTCGGTCTGATAATCCAGCAATGTGTCCGCACCGTGGGCGTCGATGATGCGGTTGCGGAAGGCTGAATACAGGTCTTTGCCTGTCGCGTTCTTTCCCGCCTGTTTTTGGATAGCCTCGAAGTCGTCTTCCGGCAACACGTTTTTCATCGCGTCCGTAAGGCGTGTATCGGCTGGTGCTTCCATGTCGATGAGTTTTACGTCGCCCAGAGTGCCTTGGAGAACACTGCCGCGCTGCCCGTATTTCGCGCTTACGTCAGGGTGGTCAGTCGCGTAAAATCCCGGACCTAGTAGATTAGTGCTGCTGCTCTTCGATGGTTGAGCCTTTTCGATGTCCGTAAAATCAGAGTCGGGAGTACCGTGGTAGAAAGTCTTTCCTTCCAGCGACTGTGTAACGTCTAGCGGCTTGTATGCGTATGGCTCGTTCGCAGCCTTCGGAGCGACTTCGGCAGGCTTGGTTTCAGTCGTCGGTTGTGTCTTCTGCGCTGCCTCGGCTTGCGCTGCGTCCAAGTGCGCGACCTTCTGCGCCTCGCTGTCCACGATCTTCACCACTGGCGCAGTCGTTAGGGACTCAACAGGCTCCGCTGCCTGTGCGCCCTTCTTCGCTTGAGCGTCCTCAGCGGTTTTAACGCCTTCCGGCAGAACGCTGCCTAGAGAGTGAACACCCGCCATGATGCTCATGCCGAGAGTTCCGGCGTTCTGAGTCAGTAGACGCGCAACTTCTGCGGTGTCGCCTGCGTCGAAGGCTTTCTTAACTTCTGGAATGGACTGATACGCAGAGCGGATTCCGCCCACTGCGAATCCGGCGTTAACGAGACGAGCCACCTGCGGGCCATATTTTGCCGCCAGTGCGATGGCCTCTTTGCTCATGCCGAGCTTCGTTGCGGCAGAACTTGCCGCACCTTCCACGGACCCGAGACCGCCAGTCGCGGCCACGATTCCGAGATTCAACGGGCTGGTCATTCCATGTTCGAGATCGGCTTCCCCTCTCTTTTCCCCGCCGTAAGCGCCGACGATCTTGGCGAGCGTTGGATGATTGGTCTTGTTTAGCTCGTATTCACCGAGGTCTGACAACACGACCGGAAGAGCACTCGCAGCGTCGGTTAGGCCGCTTACAATCGGCATATTCGCGATGGCCTTGACCTTGTTCCATGTTCCGTCCGGGAGTTTCTCGCCCATCAACACGCGACGGGCCAAGCTGCCTTCCGGTATCAAATCATTTACCAACTCGCGAGCAAGACCGCCCTTGGTGGACGGAGATGGAGCAGGAGCTTGGTGTTGAGCGATAGCCGCATCCAAAGGATTTTGCTGCGGTGAAGTGGATGACGGCTGTCCACCTGACAGCGCCACGTCCAGAGGATTTGCTGGCGGATTTAGCGCAGACTGAGCCGACGATGTTGTGGCAGACGGCGCGGGACTTGGAGAAACCAGCGCATCATCTAGCGAGTTCGGTTGTGTTCGTGGCGCAGGAGTAGGTAGCTGTGACAAGACTGAGTCCAGAGGGTTTCCCATGAATTGTTTTTTGCCTTGCCGTTATCGAGCGGCGGTCAGTTCGCGCGGAACCGAGTAGTTGTAGTGCTTCAACAAGCGAATCTTCATTCGAGTTGAAAGCTGAGTGGATGACATGATCTGCTGCCAACGTTGCGTCGTGTCGGTGACGGTATCGAGATGCGTAACCGCAGCCGCAGCTTGACGGTTGTTGTTAATCAGATCGGTGAAGGTGTTCGACTTCCCCTTCGTCATGCGTGTCGTCGTTCCAGTTAGGGGGTCTTCGCGCTCAGTGACAACTGCGTTGCGATTTTCTTCGTCCTGCAAGGTCGCCAGCGCCTTTGGGTTGGTTCTTAGAAGATATGCGGCTGCCTCGTCGTCATCCTGATTGTTCTTGGCCTTCGCGTCGTTCCACACGTCGTGGGCCTGATCGTAGAGCTTCTGTTTCGCTTTGCCCTCGTTACGGTCGCGCTCCGCACGTAGCTTCTCGGCTTCCTCCGCGCGGTCGTGGCGCTCTTTTTCGATGTCCTTCTGGTAGGTGTCGCGGTCCTTGTCACTAAATCCGTTTGTGATTACGCGATTTACTTTCGCAGATTCACTTTGGAACTGTTGCAGTTGTGCTTGAAGCTGCTGAACGGCGTTCTGGTCGCCTTTTTGTTGAGCCGCCTGAATTTGCTTCTGTGTTACCGCAATGTGGTCTTCGGCATTCTTCGACGCCGCATACAAACCACCCAAGGCGGAACCCGGAACCATCGCAATGTAGTGCTGAACTTGATCGTCGGCCAAGTCAGAACGCAATTGACTGCGCTGCGCATCCGTCAGTGCGGTCTCGCGATCTGCGTTAATCATGCGGGTTGTGTCTGCCACTTTGTGGGCTTGACCACTCAACGCAACGTACTGGTCGATAGTCAGTGGCGTGTCAACCGGATACTCCGTTCCGAGGTGAGTCTTGAAATAGGCGGATTCTTCCGGCGTAACTTTATGGACGTTTGGTCCTGCGTGAGACAGATTTCGGTCCACAAGAGAATACACGGGAGAGAAGACTGGATTTCCGCTGGCGTCAACCTTTTGCTTCCCGTCGCCGTCGAGCACAGGCTCTTCACCAACAGGACGAACATAGTGGCTTTGCAGATATCCCGGATTCTTCTGCATGAGCGCACTCAACTCATCTTGAGAAATGTTGTCTTGAACCGAGTGATCGCTGCGCAGACTATCCACGAACGCCTTGCTTTGTGCATAGCTCTGACCACGTAGCTCGGCGTCTTGTCTGTAAATGTTTCGAACCAGTTGGACAGTTTCCGCCTGATTTTTTGCGATCAGAGCATCGTTTTTGCGCTTCTCTTCGGAATTCTCGAAGGCTCTTTGCTGCTCTCCACTGATTCGCGACTGTCTCGCCGCGAGGGTCGAAGTCACGCCCGAAAGCCATCCACCGCCTTTAACATCTGTAGCGTGACTTGCGTCAGAAAGAGAGTCCATCACGCCTTGCGCCGCGCCCGCGACATTCTGCGCAACCGAGCGCTGTGGCGGCTGTTGCGGACGAACAGGCTGCGGCTGATTTGCAGCCAAGTGCTCCAAGAAGGCTTTGGAAATCTTGTCCGCCAAACTGCCCGGAGCATTGGTCGGCGCGATGTCTGGCGCAACGGGCGCAGGCTGCGCAGCTTGAGTGTTCTGCGCCATGTTCGGCGGCAGAGGTAGATTGGTGCCAGCAATAACGGGACTGCTGTTCGCGCCTGCGAACTGCGGGTCGATTGCGCTCTGAATTTCCTGCGGTAGTTGCGATACGTCCATGATGTGTCCTCAAAAGAAAAGCCCTCGCGAAGAGGGCGGTTGGTCTTCAACTCTTAAACTGCGATGGCTCAATCCGAGACAGGCGTTGAGCCGGGAACCCCTTGTTGTGAAACTGCGGTACCCGCTGCTGTCGTGGACTGCCACAACACTCCGTTGCAATCAATCCAGATCACAACCTTGCCATCGGTGTTGAGCCACTGCATTAAATCAGCGCCATCTTTCGACTGAAATTTTCCACCGACTGCCGTTTTTGTTGGAGTGCAACTCATTCACTTACTCCGTTGCCGTCGTTATGCGAAGGCGATTACTAAACTCTGTTCGCTGCAAAACTCACAGCGTGGGTTAACTCGGTTCTTGTGGACATGATTGCTGCAATGGCTCGCGTATCTCTGGTGTTCTCGGTCTTGCAGCATCGCCTTCAATGCGGCTTTCGAATTAGGGTTCGCGGCTCCCTTCGACCCACCAGCAAGACCGCCCTTTTGGGCGTCTGCGAAGCGTTGGTCTTCGGAGCGCCCACAAACACCTGTTTTGTTGATCGCGTGCAAGTCCCCTCGGGTCTTGCCGCCCTTCACGCACTGTTCTCGCGATTGAGTGGCGCGAACTGCCCTCATGTGCTCACTGCGGCGGGAACGTTCCTCGGGTGAGATGCGATACTTACCTGCCATTGGGGTTTTCCAGCCACGCAAGAAATTCCTTCCGGGTCTTCTCTTGAATTGCCGCAATTTCCTCTTCGAGCCTTTCGCAATCCAAAGAAATTGCGTTCACAGCGGTCAACTCTGATGCGTTCAGTTGCAGCAATTGAGCATGAGACAACAGCGCGAAGAGATTCGGCAACGAAGGGGAGCGAAGCCATTCCTTCACGGCATCCGCATCGTCAAACAATGGCTTCATGGGCTTGAAAAACTCGACGACGTTTTCCAATTCTTGCAGTGCGTCGTTGATTTTTCTGTGACCTTCACCTTGGGGACGAACACCGGAGACGAGCTTGCTCACCTCAGACTGGCTCAAGCCAACGTATCGGGCTAGAAATTCCTGTGTAACACCAAGGTTCTCCATACGCACAGCAAAGTCTTGTTCGGTAGTCGGTGCTATGGTCATAAAAATTATTCCTCAAGGGCCAAAGAAAAGGCCCGACCAAATGGTTGATCGGGCCGGATAAATTCGCGTTGACGCGGGCGGGGGACCTTTGGTGTCCCTTCATAGCTAAGACGCTCGAATCTCTTGTTTTTGCTATCGGCGAGACCGAAGGAGTAACGCGGCTCTGAGCAATTATAGTGCCAAACACGACTTCGAGTGAAGATTCACTGTTCCGTAAGTGAATGATAATACGGCAGTTGTGAAATAGTGCTTGACAAACGCGGAAACGTAGTGTATCCTATTCTTATAATCATGGCAGTGTACCTTCACGGGTTGGAATCTGTGAAGGTCGGCAAAACTAGGGTCAGCGCCATTCATCGGGTTGGAAGAAGACCTCCTCCGTAATCGGCATCATCCCATCAAGCCTTAATCCAAAAAAAAAATGAAGTCGTACCCGCTACGGCGGATTCAGGCACGACTCGCCTTGAGAGTCGAAGCCCGAACACGATCTGAGAAATCATGCTCGGTGCATTGGTGGATGATGTCAGTTGAATCTTTTGGTGTAGATGCGCCTTTTGTCGATGGCACAGTAACGCCGTTTGTTTCTGAAAGTTCGAAAATATTCTCGAACGTTCAGAAAGAATTGTTTCGTAAATTGTCGAGCCGCTCATTGCTTCAAGGCGCTCCGACTCCCTGCGGTCCTGAAAAGGGCCGTCTTAATCGCTTGCACGCGGAATTCGTTGCCAGCCCCACGACCGAGAATTTGAATCTTCTGTTGGCGGAAGTAGAGATTTACGCCCGTCGCATCACCTTGCGCAAGGGCGGTGCTTTCTCCAAATACTTGCACCAGAGCGCCACAAACCAATACAGCGTGTCTGAGGTCAGTTCGGAGGTCGTGATTAAGATTTGGCAAAACCTTCCGAAGTTTGATGGCCGCTCCAAGTTCAGTGGATGGGTATTCCGCATCGCTCGCAACGTGGTGAAGGACAAGTGCCGCGCGATTATCAACCGCCGCGAGAGGATGCATTTTGATTGGAAAGGCTACGAACACCTCAAGCACGTTGACGACTATCTGGTCGGCAGGGGCCGCGCATCTCGCGCGGCATCCGGCAAGTCCGCTAATGGCGAGCTTGAGATTGTCAGCCGCTCGAAAACTAGCCTGCCTTGCGGCGGTGCGCCGGACGAGCGCGTGGTTAAATTGGAAAAGCTCATAGAGGGGTTAAGTCCACAAGATAAGGAACTCGTCGAGCTAGTCCTTCACAGCAACTACACTCCCCGCGAGCTAGGCGACAAGTTCGGGAGGAATGCAAAGTGGGCGTCCAACCAGCTAAACCGCATCAAGAAAACACTCAAAAAGTTGGCTAAGGAATGCTACCCGGCAGTCGAGGTAGCAAAAACACGAAGTTCGGGCGTCCTAGTTATGAAGGGCGACCAAGCCTCTCCCGCTTCTCAGGCGGCTGACTAATCCACCATTCTGGGCAGTCCTTCCGGGGCTGCCCTTCAATTTTCTGAGCGCACCGAAGTTTGGTGCGCGTTTTTATTTCTCTCGGCTGGAACATCAGCGAGCCGATGTAGGAGGTCCTCATGGCATTTGGAAGTCTCTCAATCGAAGCGCGTGGCTCCGCCTTGGTGCGTGAATTGGGTATCTCTTTGGCGTTTCTCAGTTCGCTGACAGGCGTCGAGCAAAGCAAACTGTCGCTCGGTTTCCGCCAGTTGAAGGCATTCAGCAATTCGGAATCCGAGATTTTGTCGAGCACTCTCAATCGCCTGTTGGTGCTCCAAAGCAGCCTTGCGCCTCTAAGTCTTGATCTGCGCAATCCGGCGAATGCACGTCTTGTGCTCGATGCCCTTAAAGATAAGGACGCGGAAGCGATCAGGCAGAAGGCTTCCACTTTGTTTGAATAAAAAAGATCTTTTTTCGCAGTTCCCAATAGAAGTGTAGGACCTATCGAACCCCCGGACAGTTAATCGGCGAAGGCGAGGAGGAAATTTGAAACGGCAGGGATGCCGGGGATGGATTCGATGGTTTACGCAGATGGGATTGAGTTTGAGCAGGAGTACCAACGAGAAGTTGAGCAATTCGAGTGCGTCAAAGCAGGCGGCAGCATTTCTTGCGATAACGTCGATGCGGCAATCATCTTGAGAGATGCAGGAAAGTTAGAGGCTCTCAAGATGCTGCGCAGCGGCGTGATTGAGGTTGTCGGGAGGGTGAGCATTGATTCAGACGAACTGGACGATCTGATGTTCAAAGTGGTTTAAGGCGAAAGCCAAGGGAGAAAGAAGATGAATATTTTTTACACAGAGAAGGACGACACTCAGACGAACGTCCGCGCTAACTCCGTCTCAGAGGCGGCTCAATTGCTCGGAGTCTCTGAAACGGAAGTCGAGGACGCTGGCAAAGCCCCCGAAATTCCAGCGGGCTTCGACGACATCAATATCGACGCCGCTGCCTACGACGAGTGGGAGAAGTCCGTCCGAGTTGATGTTTAAGGCAGTCTAAGAGTCTTCACCGAGCGCGTCTTTTCGCGAGTGGCGTTCAGTGAATGGGGCCGTTGCTCAACACAGCGGCCTAATTTGTAGCAGCACGGCGAACGTCTACAACGACAAGGCCGAGAAAGGAGTGCGGTAAACGCGACCGGGAACGCGAATAACAAGGAATAACAATATGGTTCATCAAGGAATTGTCGTGATGTATCACCAGACGAAGCACTGGGGATTCGTAAAAGAAGAGAGCGGGGCTGAATGGTTCTTCCATTTGGACAACTGCGCGTCCGGCTTTCAGCCGCAACTTGGAGCAGCCGTTGATTTTGAGATTGCACCGCCAATTTCTCTCGGTAAAAAAGATCAGGCCGTGGACGTGCGCCCTGTCGGGAGTGCGCAATGAGCCTCGAACTCCATGATGTGGCTCACGCGCAGGACGTGATCGCCAGAAATCCAGATGTCCCATTTCAAGTGATTTTGGAACATCCGAACAAGAAGTGGACCCCAGACGCGGAGACATATCTAAGGGATTTGATTGCTCCGGTTGTTGAAGAACCGAAAGCCGTTAGCGACCTAGGCGGTAATGCGGAACCTGCAACAGAAGTTAGCGCCCCAAAGCAATTTGTGGACCCACTGCCGAAGTTCCCACAACAGCTAAAGGACAAGCCGAACTGGGTACTGTGGAAACTAGCGCAAGTTAACGGCAAGCTGACGAAAGTTCCTTACAAGCTGGACTTCAAAAGCGCAGCAGCATCCACGCGCCCGGATGAGTGGGCTGATTACAAATCCGTCGCCGTCACAATCTTGGCCGAAGGCGGCATCACTGAAAAACAAGGAATTGGCCGCGTCGTTCAAAAAGAAGAGCGATTGGTTGGCATTGATTTGGATGGTTGCCGAGACCCGCAAACTGGCTTGCTTGCACAATGGGCAGAAGACCTTACGGAGTGCGTGAACTCGTACTGCGAGGTTACGCCGTCCCAAACAGGCATTCGTATCTGGGTGCGTGGAACGCTGCCGGAAGGCGACAGAGTTTTCAACCTAGACCCCGCAGTCGGATTCGGTAGCAAGGTCAAGATCGAAATTTTCACCGACGCCCGCTACTTCACCGTAACAGGCCAGTCCATTTTCCATGCATCGTTGTGGGAGCGTGACCTTACGGACGCATACGAGTTGATTCACGCTATTCGTAGAAAGCACCCGGCTCCGAAAAAGAGCAAGACCAGCACGATTGCTGTAACTGCGGACAAGACTCAAACAGCCTCAGTGCAGATTGAAAAGTTGAGTCAGTTCGGCACCAGCAAGTACGACATCTTCATGCGCGGCGAAATCGCCTCAGATTCTCCATTCGTGATTCAAAACGAGTTGGGGAAGTTGGAATATCCAAGCCAGAGCGAGGCGGATTTCGCCTTCGCCACTGTTCTTGCATTCCACCACAAGGGCAACCGACAGAAGATGTCGGCGGATTTCCGTGCGTCGAAGCTGTACCGCGACAAGTGGGACCGTTTGGAAGATTCGACCTTCGACAAGGTTCTCGCTTCCGTGGACCTTACAGAGTCCGCTCCTGCCCCGCTCGCTGCGGTGCCGGAACGAACGATTACACAAGAAGAGATAGACGCGAGCCTCGAAGAAGAATTTCCAGTTTACCCGTTAGGTGAGCAGCCGGGTCCTTTGTGGGAAAGTGAGTGGATGCACGGTATTGCTGGCGACATCGTTCGAAAGGCCGGGAAGTATTGTGAGGCTCACGAGGCTGGAATGTATCTCGATCTACTCGTGTCGCTCGGTAACATCATGGGCCGTCACGCGCATTTCAAAGTGGGTGCGAGTAAGCACTTCACAAACGAATTTATGATTCGTGTCGGTAACACCTCCACGGCGAGAAAGGGCACGGGCCGCGATGCGATTAACGAGCCGTTGAAGATGATCGACGGAAACTGGTACACGTCTCGCGTGATGTCCGGCTTCGGCAGCGGTGAGGCCATCGTTGGCTTGATGGCGGACCCGATGCAGCAATCAGTTCGCGACACGAAGTCTTCCGTTGGCTTCAAGAACATCGTGAAGCCGGGAGTCGAGGACAAGCGTCTCTTCATCCGTGAAGGTGAAGCAGCATCCATTTTTCAACTGGCAAACAAAAAGGAATCTCGTGCCGACATCATTCTCCGAGATGGGTGGGATGGACTTCCATTGAAGAACCTCGTGAAAGGCAAGACGGATGGCGTCAATAACTCCGCGACGTGTATGGAGCCGCATCTTTCCATCTCAGGTGACACAACACGCGACGAGTTAAAGCGCCGTATGCCGGATGGAGCGGACCAGAACGGATTCGGGAATCGCTTCCTGTATGCCTTCGTGTATCGCACAAAAATGTGTCCCAACGGCGGACCTCAACTCGATTGGACGAACGAAGTGGTCCAGCTTCACAAGACCATCCAGTTCGCTCGCAGCGTCGGATACGTTCCATTGACGAAGGCTGCCCACAAAATGTGGAGCCGCATGTACGTCGAAATCGAAACCGAGGTCGGCGAGCTTCCGACGCTGCCACAAGCAATGTGCGCTCGCGGGGTGGCTCACGTTCGCCGTCTCGCTCTGATCTTCGCGTTGCTCGATATGAAAGACGTGGTGGATTCGGAGCACTTGCAGGCGGCAAAGCGACTCTGGGATTACTGCATGGACTCGGCTCGCTTCATCTTCTCGGGAGAGACCAAAGAGCAGGCACAAATCATCAACTGGATTCGTCTGCATCCGGGCGCGGTAAGCGTCCGCCAGATCACCGACGAGGTCTTCAACCGCCATCGCAAAGTGGAGTGGGTAAAAACCCAGCTTGACGGACTGGTTGCCATGGGCCGCTTGGCGGTCTCGGGCGACCAGTATTCAATAAAAGGATAAGTTGCACTATCTTGATGCAGGTTGCGCTTGAAATGGGGTAAGAAAACGGAAAAATGCTTGCGCTTGAAATGGGGTAAGAGGTCAGTTTTGCGCTTTGCGCTGCTGTGATGTAACGCATGTAAGTTATAGAAAATAAAGACAGACATTTTCAGAATCATCATTTTCTTACCCCATTCCAGCGCAGGTTTTTCGAGGCATTTGTGGAGGTATTTAAGTTGTTCGTGGCGCGAGCGCAAAGCGCAGATTTTCGGACTTACCCCATTTGGGGCGCAGCATGAGCGGCTAGATTTTCCTCGTAGTTCCCGGCGAGTAGATCGGGCGCGTTGTCAGGCAATCCTAGGGAAGTGAAAAATTGCCTGAACTTGCCGTCCCGATGTTACTTTTTTACTCAACTATCATATCGACAAGCACTTAGACCCTCCCCGGAAGGCCGTCTTACCCTAAGTCTCTGTCTTGGTACTAGCACCAGCGTGATAACCCTCTAGGAACGGCTGTAAATCGCAGCAACACTTATTTTAATGACAAGGGCGAACCGCCCAAGGAGCAATACATGGAAGAGATAGACCCAATCACTCCCGGCGAAGCAGGCGCTACCGCCGAATCGGAGGCCGAGAAGCGCCGCCGTTTGTGGCGCGAGCGAAAGCGCCGCCAGCGCGCGGAGGAAAAAGAAATCAAGGTCGCCCAAACTACCGAAGCTGAATCCGAGTGGTGGGCACGCAACCGCGATCTGCTATCCCCGACCGAACTGGAAGCGATGCAGGCGCAAGACCGACTGTGTCTCGACTTCATCACGATGATGGAGTACGCGACCCGAAACAACATATCGCTCGACGATTTGAATTACATCTTCGAAAAGGACTGTGTCGCTGGTCTGGTCGAGTTCGTCAAGGAATTCGGCGTAACGCATCTCGGCGCAATCCACCGCAGCAGTGAAATCCCTCCCGACTGGTCGGGGCGACAGTACTGGAAAGAACCCCAACTGCTAGCCGCGCTCGAACAAGAAGGATTACAGACGGCGCAACTTGTCCGTTACGGTTTGCTCGCCGCTTTGCCGGACTTTCGCGTCGAGCGTTTCCTCGTGGATAAAGCTAAGTGGCCGTGGATGA
>Ga0210405_10005849_pt1 | contig 11110 bp, 8 predicted proteins | sample IncBWH11MmetaG_FD_155492 | JGI IMG/M metagenome (GOLD analysis project Ga0210405, IMG submission 155492) | Forest soil microbial communities from Barre Woods Harvard Forest LTER site, Petersham, Massachusetts, United States - Inc-BW-H-11-M | ecosystem: Environmental > Terrestrial > Soil >... | reverse complement strand
TGCGATCGAGCGCGGCATAAACTTCGGCCAGCTTCTGGTAATGATCGGTCAACCCCGCATTCTCCGACCCCATGCCCTTCATCCAGATGAACAGGGACCGCTCATAGACCCGCGCGGCGTCTTCAAACCGCTTCTGGTCGGCGTAAAACGCTCCCAAGCGATCCAGGTTCTTGGCGACTTCCATATGCATCGGACCCAAGCTGCCCTCGCGGATCGACAACGTCTGTCGCAGCAATGGCTCAGCCTCGGCAAACTGTTTTTGCTCCAGCGATAGAGTCGCCAGCGCATCGAGGGTAGGCAGCAACTCAGGACTATTCGGCGAAGCGGTCTTTTCCTGGATCTTCAGGACCCGCTTATAAAGCGTTTCGGCCGTGGGCAGATTCTTACTCAGCATGTTCAGACGCGCCAGTTGACTGAGATCGGGAACCATTTCGGCGGTATCGCTGCCGCCCAAGCGTTCGCGAATCGCCAGCGCGCGCTTCAGATATTTTTCCGCCTCCGGATATTTGGAATCCGCTTGCAGGACCTGCGCCACGTCATCGATCTGGGGGACGAGTTTCGCGTCCTCGTCTCCATATTCGCGCTCCATGATCCGCAGCGACCGATCGAACAACTCCGCCGTGCGGGCATATTTCATCTGAGCGAAATTCACGCGGGCCAGGTCGTTGACGGCCGTGATGATTTCCGGATTTGCGCGCCCCAGGGCATCCTCGGCCAGTTCGAGCCGCTTGTTGTAAGTCCTCTCTGCCTCGGCATAGCGCCCTTGGGAAGAGTAAAAATCGCCCAGTTCCCGATACGCCTGCGCCACCCTTGGATCGACCGGCTTCCACTGCGCCGACTCAGTGACCGCCGCCAGCAGGGCCTTTTCTTTCAAGGAGTTGGAGGCTTGAGCTGAGATCGACGCTTGCGATAAAGACGCCTGCGGCTTGTCGGGACTCTGCCCCCACAACACGCAGCTCAGAACCAGAGTGAGGCCCACGGGCGAGACAGATCGTTGAATCTCCATATCGCCCTAACCATCGACAGAATCCGCCTAAACTTGTAGTGCTCGCGTAGTGCTTAATGGATGCTCAACCAACCCTTCATCGTTCGCGAGACCAAATCAGACGCGTCCTGCTGCACCCAATGCCCCGCGGTGGGAACGGTCACTAACGTCAGGTCTTTATCCAGCCAGTCCCAGGTATTGTTTAGTCCGCCCGAAAGTAGCGCCGTATCTTTCAAGCCGTGGAACATTAACACCGGCGCTTGGACCTTTACCACCGCAGAGGTATCTTCGGTATATGGCTCACGGGGATAGTTGGCTTTGTAATAATTCAGCATCCCCTCGAAATCGGATCCCTGGAACGCCTCGATATACTTGGCCTTCACTTCGGGATCGCTGATACGGCGCGCCAACCCTTCGGCGGTTAGCTTCGACGCCGCATCCGTCTGCTGAAAATTTCGCGCATACTGGCTATTCTTTTGTTGCTGCGGATTGTGCGCCAGCTCGCGCATTAATCCGCGAGGATGCGGAAGATTCAGGATGATCAGCTTGTCGGTCATCTGCGGATTTGCCAGCGCGAAATTCCACGCGACCATTCCGCCCCAGTCGTGCCCCACAACGATGGCTTTGTCGCGCCCCAGCGATTTGATGACCGCCGCCACATCCGCTACCAGGAAGTGTAGGTCATAGTTCTCGACGCCCTTCGGCTTGTCGCTTAGGTTGTAGCCGCGTTGGTCGATGGCCACGCACTGGTAGGTATCCGACAAAGCCTCCATTTGGTCGCGCCAGGTATACCAAAAATCTGGAAAGCCGTGGATCATCACAATCAGTGGGCCGGTCCCCAGACTGGCGTAGTGAATCTTGACTCCGTTCGAATCGGCATAGCCATGCTTGACGCGAGTGTCGATGCCGGCGCCGTGCGAGACGACTGCCAGAAGGAGGGACAACCAGATACATCGCATGGGGCTAGTATACTCCGGCGCCCCAAATTAGCCCGAACAGCAGGAGATTTTCCGCCGACGCGCACTACTTCCATAAGTGGCGTCCGTCTTCGCATCGCTGTGGGCTGCAGTCGACACCTTCGTCGCCGCCTGCCTCTTACCCGCCGCACTCGCGATCCTGGCCAGCGGGTTGGATGACATGGTCCTCAACGCCATCTGCCTATGGGCTTGGCTGCTCCGGAGAGGCTTTCGTGCCGGCGGGTCCCAGAGAATTCAGCTCGCGGAGAACGAAAAAGCGATCGCCATTTTTGTGCCCTTGTGGAACGAACACTCGGTCATCAGCGGCATGGTGGAGCACAACGTCGCCGCAATCGACTACGACAACTACCACTTCTTCATCGGGGCGTACCCCAATGACGAACCTACGCTCGACGCCGTTCGCGACTTGGAGACACGCTTTCCACACGTTCATCTGGCGGTATGCCCGCACGACGGCCCCACCTCCAAGGCCGATTGCCTCAACTGGATCTACCAGCGCATGCTGCTTTTTGAAGAGCACAACGGTATTCAATTTGATATCGCCGTCACGCATGACGCCGAAGACCTGATTCATCCCGGCGCTTTCGAACAAATTAATTCCTACGCCAATCGTTTCGATATGATTCAGATACCAGTGCTGCCCCTGCCGATGCCCTTCCGGAAATTCGTGCACGGGATCTACTGCGACGAGTTTGCCGAGTGGCAGATGAAAGATATGCCGGCCCGCCAGCTCATGGGCAGTTTCGTTCCGTCCAACGGCGTCGGAACTGGCTTCACGCGGCAGGCGCTCGTGAAACTCGCAACCGCGGAACACAACCTGATCTTCGAGCCGGCCTGCCTTACCGAAGACTACGAAAACGGTTTGCGGCTGCATAAGCTCGGCTGTCCGCAAATCTTCGTTCCCTTGTCAAGAACCAACGGGGACATCATCGCCACTCGCGAATTCTTTCCTCACACCGTCCGATCCGCCATCCGCCAGCGCACTCGCTGGATGACGGGCATTGGGCTGCAAAGCTGGGAGCGGCACGGCTGGCGCGGTAGTTTCGCCGAAGTCTACTGGTTTTGGCGCGACCGCAAGGGGCTGTTCGGAAATCCGCTCAGCTTGTTCACCAATTTTCTCTTTGTTTACGGCCTCCTCTCCTGGCTGGGCGCCAGAGTCGCCGGCTTGCCATGGGGTGTGGCGCAACATGCGCTCCACACCAACTTTCTTCTAATCACGCTGCTCATGCAGATCATTCAAACCAGCATTCGAATGATTTGTACCGGCCGGCTTTATGGCGTCGTCTTCGCGCTCGGCGTTCCCTTACGAGCGCTTTGTGCCAACTGGATTAACACCATTGCCACGCTGCGCGCCATCTCCGGATATCTGCGCGCGCGGATTCGCCATGAACCCCTGGTGTGGCTCAAGACCGAACATGCCTATCCGTCGCGCAACGCGCTGATGGAACACAAAAGAAAGCTCGGCGAAATCCTGGTCGGTTCCGCGTATTTGGACGAAAACGATTTAAAAAAGGCTTTGGCGGCGCAACCTACCGGCCTCCGCATCGGCGAGTTCCTGGTCAAGCTGGGGAAGATCTCTCACGACGATCTTTACGAAGCTTTGAGTCTGCAGCAAAGCCTGCCCGTTGGGCGCTTGGATCCGCTGGACATCAGCACCAAGGTCGCGCGCGCGTTGCCCCGGCACTTGGTTCGCGACTGGCGAGTGCTTCCGTTCCGGATCGCCGCCGGAAGTATGTTTCTTGCGAGTCCCGATATACCGACCGACGAACTGAGCCGGACCGTCAGTGGGTTCACCCGCCTCGCGCTCCGCTTTCACCTGGTGACACCATCGAATTTTCAGGAACTGGCCGATAGCCTTCTGTAGCGTACGTCCCGCGTGCCGCGTGGCCAGGGACTTCCTCGACCTCCCTGCTTATCGCGGGACAAGGTCACCCGTCCCGGATGCCCGTCGTCAACACACCTGCGAACCCAGTTTAGTTAGCCTATGTGGACTCTTTTCCGGAGTGTTCAGTACGGCACTGTGGTTGGTCATCACTGAGGGCACGCGGCCCGCATTGCCTGGTTTGGCGCTAGGCTTGGTCGCGACGTTCCCACTCGCACGAGTGTTGCGCAGTCTCCTCTTCCAAGTAGCGCCTGCCGACCCAGTCACGTTCTTCGCCGTTCCCATTCTGTTCGCCTGCATCGCACTGGCCGCATGCGCCATTCCCGCTCGTAGCGCGATACGTCTGGACCCCGCCAGGGCGCTGTTATCGAACCACTAATAACCGAAGACATATCCCTTCCGATTCAGCGAAAGAATTGCGAATACTTTGTAAAGTACACATTAATTCGGTTGTGGTCTTTGATCGCCATGTTATGATTCGCACAGACTGTGCAACGTAATCAGCATAGTCATCAAGGAGGTTCGGAAGATGTCTGTAAGACGAACTGTTGCATTGCAGGGCAGCGAGCGAAGACCGATGCCCGGCGCAATAAAACAAGGCCCGGTCTCTGGAGACGAGCCTATCGAGGTAACGATTACATTGAAGGCGCCCGCCGATCTGGCGGCGAAAGTAAAAGAAATCACCGAGCAGCCGCTCGCGGAACGAAAGTATCTGTCTCGCGATGAGTTTCAAAAAACTTACGGTCAAAGCGAAGCCAATATGGCCCTAGTGGAGAAATTCGCCCGCGATCACAATTTGACCGTTAAGAACAAGAATCCCGAGGAACACACGGTCAAACTCGTGGGTTCGGTTCGAGACATGAGTCAGGCCTTTAATGTGTTTCTGGAACGTTATTCACATGACGGCGTTAGTTTCCGCGGAAGAACCGGATCGGTACAAATACCAGAGGATCTCAGCAACATAATCCTGAGCGTGGATGGCTTGGACGAGCGCCCGGTGGCCAAGCCCAAGTTCCGCCACGCTCCCGCAGTTTCGCCGCATGCCTCTCCCAATATCACCTACACACCACAGCAGATCGCGCAGCTATACAGCTTTCCGGCTGGACCCAACACCGATGGAAACGGCCAATGCATCGCGATCATCGAATTAGGTGGCGGGTTCCGCCAAAATGATTTGAATCAATACTTCGGCGCGAATGGCCCGGCGGTTACCGCAGTCGCCGTCAACCAGGGGCATAACGCGCCCACTGGAGATCCCAATGGTCCCGATGGGGAAGTGATGCTGGACATCGAGGTGGCTGGATCGATCGCTCCCAAGTCTCAGATCGCGGTCTATTTCACTCCTAACACCAATAAGGGCTTCATCGACGCGATCAACGCGGCGGTCCACGACAAGACTCGCAAGCCTTCTGTGATCTCTATCAGTTGGGGTGGTCCGGAAGACGGCGGCGGATTTACGACCACTGCGCTTCAATCTTTTCACCAGTCCTTTCAGGCGGCTGCTCTCATGGGCGTGACTGTGCTAGCCGCTGCGGGCGATAACGGATCGTCCGACGGTCTGACGGGCGATCACGTCGACTTCCCGGCTTCGGATGATCTCGTCACCGGCTGTGGCGGCACGCGTCTGGTCTCGACCAACAAAACGACCATCACATCCGAAACTGTCTGGAACGATGGCGCGAATGGCGGCGCCACTGGCGGCGGCGTAAGCAAGGTGATCCCGGTCCCGGTTTATCAGCAAGGGCTGCAGTCGACCAGGTCGGATGGAACCAAGGCCGCGCTCAGCGGTCGGGGAGTTCCTGATATCGCGGGCAACGCGGACCCTGATACGGGATACAGCGTACTGGTGGATGGGCAGACCTTTCCGATCGGCGGAACCAGTGCGGTTGCGCCTTTGATGGCTGGACTGGTCGCGCTCCTGAACCAGAAGCTCAGCAAACCCGTCGGGCCGCTGAATCCGGCTCTGTACGGTCTGCAGAAGAGCGGAAAGAATGTTTGCCGCGACATCACCGAGGGTAACAACGGCGACTTCTCCGCAACCCCGAATTGGGACGCTTGCACCGGTTTGGGCGTGCTCAACGGAACGGCTTTGTTGGGCGCGCTGCAGGGCAAGACGGCCAAGGGCGCTTAGTCAAAATTCACTGGTCCAGTTTCGCGGCGCCAAAGAATTCGATCGGTTTGAGAGCCACGATCTTCCAGTGCTTTTTTTCCCTTCGCAACTCGCAATGGACCACTTCCCGGCGGCGCACTACTGGGCCGTCGGGAAGCACACTCTTGATTTCGAGATACCAATCGAGATCCACTGTACGCTTGGTATCGTCGCCTTCGTCTGAGAGCGGCTCGATCGACGACGTCACATCGGCTTGACGCACCATGGCGGTGACCCCGGTTTTCAGGTTGCCGTAATCCGGCATATCTTTATCGAATGCATCCATGAATTGCGGGATGTTGATCTCGCTTAAGGCCGCGGCCATGGACGTGAACAGATCAATAACGTCATCGTGCGTATCGGCGGCCAAAGCGGCACAGGCAAGTATGCCTATGCCACAGCTAAGTGCGGTAACTCGCATTAATTTCAATGTACTTTTCCGTGAGGTCGCAGGTCCAGAACCGCGCGCTGCCCTTGCCGCGGCCTTCGATGACCACGCGGATCAGGCATTCCGGCGCGTCCAGCTTTTTCTTCAAATCCGCTTCGGAGAAATCCGCGGCCAGCCCACCCCGGCAAACAGCGACCGCTTGTAGATCGATGTCTACTTTGGATGGATCCAGCTGTACCCCGGCGTTGCCCGCCGCCGAAAGAATCCGGCCCCAGTTGGGGTCCGATCCCGCGATAGCAGTCTTGACCAGCAGCGAGTTCCCAATGCTGCGCGCGATGCGCTCGGCCGCGTCATCACCAGACGCGCCGCTTACGTCGATAGTAATCAGCTTCCGCGCGCCCTCGCCGTCGCACACGATCTGCCGCGCCAGGTTGTCCATCACCTGAGACAAAGCTTCTTGGATTTTCGCGCGCTCCTTCTCGACCGGCTGGATACCGGACGCGCCGTTGGCCAGCAGCAGCACGGTGTCGTTGGTGGATGTGTCGCCGTCGACGCTGATGCGGTTGTAGCTTCCGGTCACGGCTTCAGTCAGCATTAAAGCCAGCGTCGCGGGCGGGATGGCCGCGTCCGTCATCACGAAACCAAGGGTAGTCGCCAGGTTGGGCTGAATCATACCGGAACCCTTGGTCATGCCCGCGATGCGTACGACACCTTTTTTCAAGCGTACTTGCTGGTGAGCGGTCTTCATGACCGTGTCGGTGGTCATCATCGCGCAGGCGACATCCTCGAAGCGCTTGGGCCCAAGCCCTTCGATCAACTTAGGCAGTGCGTTCACTATCAGCCGCGCTTCCAGTTCGACGCCAATCACGCCGGTGGACGCCGGGAAAACTTGTTCCGCCGGCACGTGTAGTTGCTTTCCCACGGCGTCGCAGCAAGCCAGCGCGACCCGGTCGCCTGTGCGCGTGGCGCAGTTGGCATTCCCAGCATTGATGAGCACGGCGCTGACCAGGCCCCGCGATTGAGTCAAATGAAAGCGAGCGATCCGGACCGGAGCGGCCTGCACTCGATTCTGTGTGAATACAGCGGCAGCCGAAGCGGGCTTGTCCGAAACAATGAGACCGAGGTCATCGTTCTTGTCTTTGCGGATTCCGGCGTAGGTCGCCGCGTATCGATAACCCAGAGGTAGCTTCATTAGTTGCGGTGCGCTCCCAAAACTTCACTGTCCGTTAATTGATGGCCATTCAGGAACGCCTCGGACGGCATGCGCTTTCGTCCTTCCATCTGCAATTCGATCACCTCAACCGCGGTCTCCGCGCCGCAGTCAATCAGAAGCCTTTTCTTAAGCGGTCGCGGACGGCCGGGACTACCGGACCCCGGCTCTTCGGCGACACGCGCCTTCCAAATGTGAAACCCCTGATCGCGGAAAAAGCTGTACGCGCCCGGCCAGGGCAGGAAGCCGCGCACGCGGTTGACGATTTTTTCAGCGGGCCAGTCCCAATCGACGAGGCCGTCTTCCTTTTTCAAGATGGGCGCGAGCGTGGCTTCGGCGGAATCTTGTTTCAGAGGTGTAGGATTTTCGCGGAGTGTTCGAACCAGAAGCTCAGCTCCCGCGACTGCCAGCCTCTGGCCCAGTTCCAGAGCATTCTCTTCCGGCCCGATTTCGGTGTCCCACTTCAGCAACATGTCGCCGGTGTCGAGCCCGGCATCAATCCGCATGGTGGTGACGCCGGTGCGCTTCTCTCCGTTTGCGATGGCCCACTGGATCGGCGCAGCGCCTCGATACTTGGGCAGCAAGGACGCGTGTACGTTGATAATCCCGCGCTTCGGAATATCGATGATCGATTGCGGAATGATCTGCCCGTAGCCGACCACTACCATCGCGTCCGGATTCAACTGCTTCACCTGCTCGACCACTTCCGGCCGCCGGATGCGTTCCGGTTGATGCACCGCCAAGCCGAGGCGCAGCGCCGTTTCTTTCACCGGCGACGCGGTCACTTGTCCACCACGGCCCTTGGGACGGTCAGGCTGCGTGAAAACCGCCGCCACGTGATGGCCCGCTGCCACGATCGCTTCGAGGGTCGGCACTGCGAAAGCCGGCGTGCCAAGAAAGATCAGGTTCACTATAGTCAGCCGCCCCATTCGCCGGCCTTGGCCAGTTTCCGGACCTTGCGGCGGATCAGGTCGCGCTTCAGCGCGCTGACGTGGCTGATGTAGAGGCGCCCGTTCAAATGATCGATCTCGTGATTGAAGGCTCGGGCCAGCAGATCCTCGCCGGTCATCTCGAACGTTTCGCCTTTTACGTTCTGCGCGCGCACCGTGACTTTTTTCGGACGCCTCACCTGCTCGCGAAAGCCTGGAAGACTGAGGCAGCCTTCCTCGCCGGCTTGCGTTCCCTCTTTGCGGATGATTTCGGGATTGATGAGCACGATCTTCTGCTGCGGATCTTCGGCCACCGACAGGTCGATAACGGCGATGCGTTTAGGGATGCCGATCTGCGGCGCTGCCAGACCCACCCCTTTGGCCGCGTAACAAGACTCGAACATATCCTCGATGAGCTGCTGTAACTCCGGTGTATCGAAGTCCTTGATGCTCTCGGCCTTTTTCTCGAGTACGGGCTCTCCGTACAACACGATCGAATGGGTCATCAGAAGTTTTTCACCTGCTCCAAGTAGCCCTCGAAGTTGCGCCGCGTCTCATCCAGCGAATCGCCGCCAAACTTTTCTAAAAATACCTGTGCCAGCACGATCGCAACCATGGCTTCGCCGATCACGCCCGCCGCCGGCGCCACACAAACATCGCTTCGCTCATAGGCGGCCAGAGCAGGCTCACGCGTGGCGATATCCACCGACTCGAGCGGGCGCCGAAGAGTGGAAATCGGCTTCAGAAATCCCCGGACCAGCACATCCTGGCCGTTGGTCATGCCGCCTTCCAGGCCCCCGGCGCGATTGGCGCCGCGAGTGAAGTGCCGCTCTTTCCGATTGTAGTGAATTGTATCCTGGACACGCGACCCGAAGGACGCCGCGCCTTCCGCCGCGAACCCCACCTCCACGCCTTTTACGGCCTGCATGGATACGATCGCTTGGGCCAAGCGCCCGTCCAGCCGTGTATCCCAAGTGATGTGGGAGCCGAGCCCGGGGGGCACGTTGTGCGCGATTACTTCGAATACTCCGCCAACTGTGTCGCCGGTGCGATAGGCCTGATCCACCACCTCTTTCATTTGCTTTTCGGTCTCCGGGTCGACGCACCCCAGCAGGACTTCGGTTTTTTCACTGAGGGTCACCAGTTCATCCCAGGCCGCCTGCCGGGCCAACCGTACTTCGCCCACCCCGATGATATGGCTGAGAATTCGAAGCTCGAATTGTTCGAGGAATGCCTTAGCCAGCGCTCCTACGGCGACACGAGCCGCGGTTTCACGCGCGCTGGCGCGTTCCAGAATGTAGCGCGCATCGTGAAAATTGTATTTCAGGCTGCCGGCAAGATCGGCATGGCCAGGCCGCGGCCGCGTCAGCGGCTTGCGCTTATCCTCGGCGCCGTCGATATCTTCAACTGGAAGAGCTTCAGTCCAGTTTTTCCAATCTTTGTTGCGGATGATGATGGCAATCGGCGATCCGATGGTTTTCGAGTGCCGCACTCCGGCGACAATTTCGACTTGATCTGTTTCGATCTTCATGCGGCCGCCGCGTCCGTAGCCTTGTTGCCGGCGCCACAGCTCGCGGTTGATGGCGTCGATGGAAACGGGAATTCCGGCCGGAAGTCCAGTAAGAGTTGCGACCAGACACTCTCCGTGAGATTCGCCGGCTGTTTCGAAGCGAAGCATGCGTTGGGGAAATTTTATGGTAGCCGATTGGCGCCGTGGCAGGTCTCTCCGGCCCGCGGAAGAACTATGCCAGCTTCGGAACCACGAACGGGGCGCGATAGTCGCGTTTGAACATCTTGTTCGCTTCCGCATCGCCCGTGCAGGAATACGTGGCCGCATCGAAGTGCAGCGTGCGTCCCAGGCGATACGAAATGTTCGCCAGGTGAACCAGCGTTGTTGAAATGGAGCCTTCCTCGATTTCGCAGTTGAGGCTTTCGCGCTTGCGGCTCCGAACGGCATCGATGAAGTTTGCGAAGTGATCGCCGCCTTCCGTCATCGCCGGTCCGGGCTCCTGCTCCTTGCCCATCCAGGTCTTGTAACGGTCATAGCCGTCGATAGCCAAGAATCCCTTAGAGCCGTAGAACAGATTGCCGATGCAGTTGCTGGGAGTGCTCTTGTCAAACTCGTGGATGCCCGCTTCCAGATTGGTCATCCAGTGGCGGACTTCGAAGACCATCATCTTTTTCTTGCCGCCGTCATTGAATTCGAAGGTAGAGGTGAGTGTGTTGGGCGTCTCCTGGTCGTCATCGAACATGAAGTGGCCGCCTATGGCCGAGACCTTGGTGGGATATTTTACGCCCAGTCCCCAGCGCGCAATGTCCATCTCGTGGATACCCTGATTGCCGATGTCTCCGTTGCCGTAATCCCAAAACCAATGCCAGTTGTAGTGGAAGCGGTTCTTAGTGAAAGCGCGTTTGGGGGCCGGGCCTAGCCACAGTTCGTAATCGACGCCCGAGGGTACCGCTTGCTCCGGCGCCCGCCCAATGGTGTCGCGCCACTTGTAGCACAGCCCCCGAGCCATATAGACATCGCCCAGGAATCCGTCGCGCATCAAATTCACGGCGTCCTGGAGCGCTAACGCGCTGCGGGCTT
>Ga0210405_10005846_pt1 | contig 11112 bp, 11 predicted proteins | sample IncBWH11MmetaG_FD_155492 | JGI IMG/M metagenome (GOLD analysis project Ga0210405, IMG submission 155492) | Forest soil microbial communities from Barre Woods Harvard Forest LTER site, Petersham, Massachusetts, United States - Inc-BW-H-11-M | ecosystem: Environmental > Terrestrial > Soil >... | reverse complement strand
CATCGAGCCGCTCACCGACGTCGCGGTCAAGCACGCCGACGTCCGGGCCGGGATCTTGGTCGTCGAGCGGCAGTTCGGCTACCTGGAGATCCACGGCGGCACCGACGAGGTGCAGGCGGCGGCGTCCGCGGTGCTGGGCGCGCTCGGCGCGACGGCCCGGGACGCCAAACGGCCCGAGATCCTGGCGTCGAAGATCATCACCATGCTCGACCCGCAGCAGGCGTTCCTGGTCAACCGGAACAAGATCGGCTCGATGGCGCTGGCCGGGGAGTCGCTGTTCGTGCTGGAGATGCAGCCGGCCTCGTACGCGATCCTGGCCGCCAACGAGGCCGAGAAGGCGGCCCGGATCAAGCTGGTCGACTACCGGATGATCGGCGCCACCGGGCGGCTGTACCTGTCCGGCTCCGAGGCGGACGTCCGGCAGGCGGCCGACGCCGCTGAAGACGCCCTTCGGAGTCGGCCATGAGCGACGTCGGCGACGAGCTGCGGGCGCTCATCCGCGAGGTCATCCGCGACGTGCTGCCTAAAGGTCTGCCGGGCATTGAAACGGTTAACCTTTCCACGGACGACGACCTGGCGGCCTTCGTGGCCAAGCTGCTCGACCTGGACCCAGAGGCCCGCGAGGACCTGCGCGCGGGCCGGAAGCGGTTCCGGCTTGCCGTCCCGTCACACCCGCAGGCCCCGCAAGCCCCGTCCGTTACCCAGACTGTCTCGATACCCGCGCCCTCTGGCGGTAGTGAGACTCATGGGCCTAACGGTCTAACGGCCGTAAATGGTTCCGGGGGGCCGCCGGCCCGCCGCATCGAGCGGGGCGCGGTGACCGAGAAGGTGGTCCGGGACGCGGCGCGGGCCGGTGAGAGGCTGGTGCTCGGACCCAGGGCCGTGCTTACCCCGCTGGCCAGGGACCGGGCCCGGGCCGCCGGCGTCGAGATCTCCAGGGAGCGCTGATGCTGACCGCGACGGTGATCGGAAGCGTGTGGGCGACCCGCCGCGTGGCCGGCCTGCCCAGCGGTGCGTTCCTCGAGGTGGAGGCCGAGGGCAGCGGGCAGCGGCTGATCGCGTTCGACGTGCTCGGCAGCGGCGTGGGCGAGCGGGTGCTGATCGCCCAGGGCTCGGTCGCGGCTGCGTGGTTCCCCGGCCAGCCGCCGCCTGTCGACGCGCTGATCATCGGCTCCATCGACCCGCCCCCAGCCGAGCCAAGCAGAGCCGGGCCAAGCCCGAACAGAGAGGAAGTCAGCGATGGCGGATAACGCGATCGGATTGATCGAGACCAAGGGGTACGTGGCCGCGCTGGCCGCGGGCGACGCCATGGTCAAGGCGGCCAACGTCACCATCGTCGGCCGGGAGCAAGTCGGCGACGGACTGGTCTCAGTGACGATCGTCGGGGACGTCGGCGCGGTGAAGGCGGCCACCGAGGCTGGGGCCGAGACCGCGACCAGCGTCGGGGAACTCGTCTCGGTGCACGTCATACCGCGGCCGCACCCCGAACTCGCCCGGCACTTCAAGATCAGCGGTGACTAACCAGCCCGGCCCCCAGACCCCTGAGCTGCGGGTCTACCTCCTGGTGCGCGACCTGCAGCCGCAGTTCGCCGCGTACCTGGGCACCCCGACCCGTGCTCGCGGCTACCCGCCGTTCGCTGGGCAGCACGCGCTCATCGTGGAGGTGGCGCCAGCGCTGGCCATCGAGCGGGTCACCGATCTCGCGCTGCGGGCCGTACCCGGCATCGAGCCGGGCATCTTGTTCGTGGAGCGCCAGTTCGGCGTGCTCGAGGTGCACGGCCCGGACCTGGAGGACGTGCGCCGCGCCGGGCAGGCCATCCTGGACGGGCTCGGTGCCGACGAGAAGGACCAGCTGCGCCCGCGGATCCTGTTCTCCGACGTGATCGAGGACGTGACCGACGCGCACGCGGTGATCATCAACCGGAACCGGGCCGGCTCGATGATCATCCCAGGTGACACCCTGGGCGTCAGCGAGGTCACCCCGGCCCTGTTCGCCGCGGTCGCGGCCAACGAGGCCGAGCGGGTCGCGCCCGGCGTGACGCTGGTGGACGTGTCGATGATCGGCGCCGCCGGGCGGATCTACCTCGCCGGGCCCACCGGGGACGTGCGTCACGCGCAGGCCGAGATCACCGAGGTACTGTCCGCCGTCGCGGGCCGGGAGCAGTAGTCATGAACGACGCCGGACCTGGCGGGCACGATCTGTCGGCGGGCGGGGACGTCATGGACCGGGTGACGGCGTGCGCCCGCGCGGCGCTGCGCCGCTACGACTGCCACCCTGACGCATCCGTCGAGCTGCTCAACGTCTCGGAGAACGCCACCTTCCTGGTCTCCGATCCCGGCGCCGGCCCCTCGGTGCTGCGGGTGCACCGCCTTGGCTATCACACCGAGCAGGAGATCGCCTCCGAGCTGGCCTGGATGGACGCGCTGCGCGCGGAGGCCGGCGTGCGCACGCCGCGGGTCCTGCCGACTGCCGACGGGCAGCGGGTGGTGACGGTGCCCGAAACCAGCGGCCGGGAACGGCACTGCGTGCGCTTTGAGTTCCTGCCCGGCACCGAGCCCGGGGGAGAGCCCGGGGGAGAGCCTGCCGGAGAGCCAGGGAGCACGCTGACCGGCGCTCACTTCGAGGAGCTCGGCGAGATCACCGCGCGGATGCACGGGCACGCCCGGGCGTGGCCCCGGCCGCCGTGGTTCACCCGGTTCCACTGGGATTACGACGCGGCGTTCGGTACGGCGGCCCGGTGGGGCCGCTGGCAGGACGGCGTCGGGGTCGGCCCCGCCGAACGCCGCGTGCTCGCCCGTCTCGACGAGGCGCTGCGCGCGCGGCTGGGGGCGTTCGGCCAGGGCCCGGAGCGTTACGGCCTGGTGCACGCCGACACCCGGCTGGCCAACCTGCTGGTGCACGCCGGGTCGGTCAGCGTCATCGACTTCGACGACTGCGGGTTCAGCTGGTACCTGTACGACCTGGGCACCTCGGTGAGCTTCTTCGAGCACTCGCCGGAGGTGCCGGGCCTGGTGGACAGCTGGCTGACCGGGTACCGCCGGGCGGGCCGGCTGTCCGCGCCGGACGAGGCCGAGATCTGGACGTTCATCATGTTCCGCCGGCTGCTGCTGCTCGCGTGGATCGGCTCGCACCAAGGCGTCGACATCGCCGCCGAGCTCGGCGCCGGGTACACGCAGGGCAGCTGCGACCTGGCCGAGTCATACCTGAGCACACACTGAGAGGGAGCTGCCATGTTCACATCGATCGCCGGCCGCGCCGTGGTAGTAACCGGCGGCACCCGGGGCATCGGCAAGGGCATCGCCAGCGTGTTCGCCCGCAACGGCGCCCGGGTCCTGATCACCGGCCGGGATTCGGACGTGGCCCGGGCCGCGGCCGAAGAACTCGACGCCCTCGCCGTGGACCCCGGCGAGGTCTCGTTCATCCAGGCCGACGTGTCCAGCCGGGAGGACTGCCGACGGGTGGCGGCCAACGCCATTGAGCGGCTGGGCGGCATCGACGTGCTATGCGCCAACGCGGGCGTCTTCCCCGACAGTCGGCTGGCCGACATGACCGAGGATGTGCTCGACCAGGTGCTCGGGGTCAACCTGAAGGGCACCGTGTTCTCGGTCCAGGCCTGCCTGCCTGCGCTGCAGCGCTCGGGCCACGGCCGGGTCATCCTCACCTCGTCGATCACCGGGCCGATCACCGGCTACCCGGGCTGGACCGGATACGGCGCGAGCAAAGCCGGCCAGCTGGGCTTCATGCGGACCGCCGCCATCGAGCTGGCTCCCAGCCGCGTCACGGTCAACGCGATCCTGCCGGGCAACATCGTCACCGAAGGCCTGGCCGAGCTCGGCGAGGACTACGCGGAGAAGATGGCATCCTCGATCCCGCTGCGCCGCCTGGGCAGCGTGGACGATATCGGCTACGCCGCGCTGTTCCTGGCCACCGACGAGGCGGGTTACATCACCGGGCAGACGATCGTGATCGACGGCGGCCAGGTGCTGCCCGAGACCCTCGAAGCGATCGCGGCAGCCGAGGCCGGCGGATGAGCGCGGATCCCGCCCCGGCTACGATCGGCCGGACCTCCGAAGAGGTCCGGCGCGCGCTGGCCGATCGGATCGGCAGCGGTCAGCTCCGCCCCGGGCAGCGCCTCGGGGCTGAACGCGCGCTGGCGGCCGAGCTCGGGGTCAGCCGGGCCACCCTCCGCCAGGCGCTCGCGGTCCTCGAGGAGGGCGGGGTCGTCCGCCGGGTGCCCGGCCGCGGCGGCGGCACGTTCGTGGCCAAGGGCAAGATCGAGCGGGACCTGTCCCGCATCGTCGGGGTACCGGCGTTGCTGCGCAGCCAGGGGGTGGTGGCCGGGACCCGGGTGCTGTCCGCCCGGCTGGCCCCGGCCGACGACGTCGCCGCGCAGGCGCTGCGCACCCGGCCGGGCGACCTGGTGGTGGACTTGGTTCGGATCCGGCTCGCAGACGGCAGCCCGTTCTCTCTCGAGCGAGCCAAACTCCCGGCTAAGCGCTTCCCCGGCCTGCTCGAACTGCCGCTGGGCGGTTCGGTCTACGAACTGATCGAGGAGCACTTCGGCACCAAGCCGCACGACGCGGTGGAGCGGATCGAGGTCGTCCTGGCCACGGCGGACGAGGCGGCCATCCTCGAGGTCGAGCCGGGCGCGCCGCTGATGGCCATCACCCGGACCACAACCGACGCCGACGGCGAGCCGATCGAGTTCTCCCGCGACCTGTTCCGCGCCGACCGGACCCGGATTGTGGTCCGCACCGAAGGGGGCAGCGCCCGCGACGTTCCCGGCCGGGCCCGGGTCGTCGAGCTGCGCGCCCAGGCGGGCTCCCGGTGAGCGCGCCGTCCGGCGCAGTGCCTATTCCCGGGCCTATTCCCGAGCCCATTCCCGGGCCCATTCCCGGTCAGCCCGTCGGCCGGGTCAGGTTCATGGACCAGCAGCGGGTCAACCTGGACGGGTTCGCGGTCGAAAACCCCGAGCTCGGGCTGGCCGCGCTGCGCTCGCCGCACGACCCGCCACCCAGCCTGGTCATCACCGACGGCCGGGTGACCGAACTGGACGGGATGCTCGAGGCCGACTTCGACTCGATCGATACCTACATCGCCCGGCACGGCCTCGACCTGTCCGTTGCGGAGGAGGTCATGGCCCTGTCCGATGTCGCGTTCGCCCGGCTGCTGGTCGACCCGGCGGTGCCGCGACACGAGATCATCCGGCTCAGCGCGGGCGCCACCCCGGCCAAGCTGGCCCGGGTGCTGGCCCTGCTCCGCCCGCCCGAGCTCGGCCTGGCCATGACCAAGCTGCGCGCACGCCGGACCCCGTCGAACCAGGCGCACGTCACTAACCGCCTTGACGACCCGCTGCTGCTGGCCGCGGACGCGGCGACCGCGGCGGCGTTCGGCTTCCGCGAGCTCGAGACCACCGTGCCGGTGCTGGCCGACGCGCCTTCCAACGCGGTGGCCTGCCTGATCGGGGCGGCGTTCGGCGCCGACGGGGTGCTCATCCAGTGCTCGGTCGAGGAGGCCCTGGAGCTCGAGCTCGGCATGCGCGGGCTCACCTCCTACGCCGAGACCGTGTCCCTGTACGGCACCGAGGAGGTGTTCACCGACGGCGACGACACGCCCTGGTCCAAGGCGTTCCTCACCTCGGCCTACGCCTCGCGCGGCATGAAGATGCGGGTGTCCTCCGGTGCCGGGGCCGAGGTCCTGATGGCGGGCGCGCGGGGCCAGTCGATGCTGTACCTGGAGGCCCGCTGCGTCGCCCTGGCCCGGGCCATCGGCGCCCAGGGGGTGCAGAACGGCGGCATCGACGGCGCCAGCGTCGCCGCGGCGGTGCCGTCCGGGCTGCGCGAGCTGATGGCCGAGAACATCATGGTCATGATGCGCAACCTGGAGTCCTGCTCGGGCAACGACGCCCTGATGAGCGAGTCCGACATGCGCCGCACCTCCCGGACGCTGCCGATCGTGCTGGCCGGGTCGGACTTCGCGTTCAGCGGGTTCGGCTCCATCCAGCGCTATGACAATATGTTCGGCCCGAGCAACTTCAACGCCGAAGACATCGACGACTTCCTGGCCATGCAGCGGGACTGGGGCATTGACGGCGGCCTGCGCACCGTCTCGCCGTCGCGGATCGGTGATCTGCGCCGCGAGGCCGCCCAGGCTTGCCGCGCCGTCTACACCCACCTCGGCCTGGCCGACTTCACCGACGAGCACGTCGAGCTGGCGGTGGACGCGGCCGGGTCGAAGGACCTGGGGGAGACCGACACCCTGGCCGTCCTGTCCGCCGCCCACGCCATACGTCAGCGCGGGCTGACGGTGGTGGACATCGTGGCCGCCCTGGACGAATGCGGCTATTTCGAGGTAGCCGAACGGACCGTGGCTTTCGTGCGCGCCAGACTTTCAGGCGACTACCTCCAGACGTCGGCCATCTTCGACGAGCAGCTCAGGGTGCTCTCGCTTGTCACCGACCCGAACGACTACGCAGGCCCGGGCACCGGGTACGCGCCCACGCCCGAGCGGCAACACGAGATCGATGCGATCCGCCAGGCCCGCGGGGTTTCCGACCTGCGTTCGGAGCAGGCCCGGTTCGCGGTCCCGCTGCTCGCCCCGCTCGGCCCCGCACTGCCCGGGCAGGATCCGCGCGACGTGGTGATCGGCGTCTCGCCGGCCGTCGGGCGGGACGTGTGGCGGTGCCTGTCCGGACTGGCCGTGACCGACGTGCTGCGCGAGATGCTGGCCGGGCTGGAGGAGGAGGGCTGCACCGGCCGGGTCGTCCGGTTCAACGACACCGTGGACCTGGGCCGGGTCGGCTTGGCCGCGGCCCGGCTGTCCGGCTCGGGCATCGGCATCGGCCTGCAGGGCAAGGGCACCGCGCTCATCCACCGCCGCGACCTGGCCCCGCTGGCCAACCTGGAGCTGTACTCGGTGGCTCCCTCGGTCACGCCGGAGCTGTACCGGCTGCTCGGCGCGAACGCCGCCCGCCACGCCAAGGGCGGCACCCCCGATCCGGCCCGCAATCCCTACTCCGACGAGGCCATCGAGGCCCGCTACCACACCACCGTGATCGCCCTGATGGAACTGGAACGCCGCCGGATGGATCCCGCCGTGCCCCCGGAAGAGCTGAGCTTGGAGGGACTGAAGTGACTTCCTACGTCCGCCTCGCCCCAGGTCCGCCGCTCCTGCAAGCGACCCGATGGAACATTGGGTCGCATATAACCGCCCCGATGTTCCATCGGGTCGGTTCGCCCCGCCGGTTCGACGACACTGAGGTGACTTAAGTGGCTGATGTGACTGGGGTGCGAGCGCTGTCCGGGCGGCCGGTGGAGGGGCTGACCGTGGAGGCGGTCCGGGCGGGCGAGATCGGGCTGGCGGACCTGCGGATCCACCCGGAGACGCTGGAACGGCAGGCGGTGGTGGCGGCCGAGCACGGCAACCCGCAGCTCGCCGAGAACCTGCGCCGCGCCGCCGAGCTGACCCAACTGCCCGACGAGGAAGTGCTGGCCATCTACGAGGCGCTGCGGCCGGGCCGGTCCACCGCCGCGCAGCTGACCGCGCTGGCCGGGTCGCTGGCCGACCGGGGGCTGCCGCGCTGCGCGGCCCTGGTGGCCGAGGCCGCCGACGTCTACGCTCGGCGCGGGCTCACCGCGTGACCCGCACTCGCGGGTGGCCGACGCGGTGATGCTGCTGAGGTGGCCGGCGCGGTGACGGTGATCGCCGGGGTCGACGTCGGTAACGCCACCACCGAGGTGGTGCTGACCTCGGGCGGGAAGATCCTGGCTGCGGGACGGGTGCCGACCCGCGGCCGGAAGGGGTCCGCGGACTCGCTGCGCGGGGCGGCGGCGCTGGTCCGGCGGGTCGAGCGCCAGGCCGGGTGCACGGTCGCCGAGGCCCGGATCGCGCCGTTGCGCGCCGTGGACACGTCGCTGGTGACCGTCCCCGACACGGTGCCGCCCCGCGGCCGGCTGCGGGTGCTGACCGCCGGCGTGGCCACGCCCGGCGGCACCGGGGCCTGCGTCGGACCGCCCCTGCTGCTAGCTGACCCCGGCCGGTCCTCTGCGTCGTCTCGGCTGGTGCCTGTGGGTTTGCCGCTGGTGGCGGTGGTCCCGCCCGGACTGCGCTATGACGAGGCCGCCGCCCGGCTACGGGACCTGCTCGCGGCCGGGACGCACGTCGGCGCGGTGCTGGTGGCGGGCGACGAGGGCGTGCTGGTAGCCAACCGGCTGCCCGGCGACCTGCCGGTCATCGACCAGGTCGACGCGGCCGCGGCGGCCGCATGCCAGCTGCTCGCGGTCGAGGTCCGCCCGCCCGGGCACACGCTGAGCCTGCTGACCGACCCGGTGGCGCTCGCCGCCCGGCTCGGGCTGGCCGACCACGAGGCCGGAGACGCCGTCGCGCTGGGCCGGGCGCTGGCCGATCATGCCAACGCCGTCGTCGGCCTGCTCGCCGCGCCGGGCAGCACCGTGTCGGCCAGTGCCGCGCCGGGCAGCACCGTGTCGGCCAGTGCCGCGCCGGGCGGTGCCGTGTCGGGCAGTGCCGTGTCGGCCAGGGCTGCGGGACTGGCGCCGGACGAGCCGTGGGTCCAGACGGCGGACGGCCAGCGGCTGCCGTTGCGGGACGCATGCGCGTATCTGCCCGGCTGGCCGGTCGGTGCCGTGCGGGCGTTCGGCGCCACAGGCGGCGAGACCGAGGTTGACGACCTATTCGCGGTGGATCTGACCGCCGCGGCCGACGCCGCGACGGCGCGGCAGGGCAGTACCGGCCGGGCGGTGCTCGTCGCGTCGCTGAGCCGCGCCGTCGGCCCGCGGGCCTCGTGGCCCGCCGACCTGCTCGGTGAGTTGCTGGCCGTGCCCGTCCGCTCGCCGGCCAGCGAGCCGGCCGCGGCCCGGCGCGGCGCGCTCACCACGCCGGGCGCCCGCCCGCAGGCGGTCGTCGTCGACCTGGGCGCCGGCACCATCGACGTGATCAGCGCGGAGTCCGATGTGGTCGCCGCCGGAGCGGGCGACCTGCTGACCGCTGCCGTGGCCGAGACGCTCGGCATCCCGCGAGCGGCCGCCGACTGGGTCAAGCGGGGTCCGTGCCTGCGGGTGGACGGCGGGCAGCGCTTCGAGGCCGAGGACGGCAGCCGCGGTTTCCTGGCCCACCCCGCTCCGGCCTCGGCGGTCGGCATGCTCGCGGTGGAGGGGCCGGGCGGCTTGCTGCCGTTCGACCGGCGGCACGGGCCGGGCGAATGGCGAGCGATCCGGATCCGGCTCAAGCTCGCCGTCCTGGCCGGCAACTTCCAGCGCGCGGTGCGGACCCTTGGTCCCAACCTCAGCCAGGTCCTGGTCGTCGGCGGGCCCGCCGGGGACGAGGAAGTGCTTGCCATTATCGCGCGCTCGTTGCCCGAGGGCGTGGCCGTCGGGCGGGGCCATGTCGGGGGCATCCTGCCGGGTAAACCCCTCGGTCACCGATACGCGGTCGCACTCGGCCTGGCCCTGGACCCCTAGAACCTCGCCGTAACGTTCCCGGAACGCTGCGGGCGTAGCGTGCTGTCCCATGGGGAGGGACTCGGCCGCCCGCGCGCCGGGACGGCATCTTCGCCTTGCTACGCCGGGCGCGGCACTGGCCGTGGGCGTCATCATCATGGCGATGCTGGTCTGCCTGGTGCTGGTCTCCTCGGCGGAGCACCAGGCCAAGCTTTCCGGTCTCGGCCTGATCGCGCTGTTCTTGTCCTTCGGCGTGGTCGGCGTGATCGTGGCCTGGCATCAGCCGCGCAACCCTATGGGTTGGATACTCCTCGGCGTCACGTTCTTCTTTCTCCTTCTCAGCCTGGCCAGCTCGTATACCTACCTCGACTACCGGTTGCGCGGCGGACGGCTGCCGCTGGGCTGGCTGAGCGTGCTGCTTACCCCGTCCTGGGCGCCCGCCATAGTGCTCGTCGGACTGGCTCTCATGTTGTTTCCGGACGGGCGGATCCTCTCGTCGCGGTGGAAGCCGATGCTGTGGGCCTACCTTGCTCTCGGCGCGGTCTGGCTGGGCGGCGCATTCGCCATCTCGCTCAGCGCCGTCGTCACCCACCACGTCAGCATCGACTCCAGCGGCGGGCTCAACAGCCTGGACAATCCGAGTGGATCCACTGCCTGGTGGGGTGCCGTACAGGCAGTATTCTTCCCCGCGGTCGGCGTGTGCTGGCTGGTGTGGCTCATCGGGCAGGTGCTGAGCTACCGGCGTTCGTCGGGGGAGCGCCGCCTGCAGCTCAAGTGGCTGCTCAGCGGGGCGGCGGTGTTCATCGCGGCCGGGATCGCTAGCGTGTGGATCAGCAATCCGACCGGCTTGTGGAAGGTGGTCAGCGGCCTGGCCTTCGTCGGCCTCGCGGCGCTGCCGGTCAGCATCGGGTTCGGGATCATGAAGTTCCGGTTGTACGACATCGACCGGATCATCAGCCGGACCGTGGCCTACGCGATCGTCACCGGGCTGCTCATCGGGGTCTACGCCGGTCTGGTCCTGCTGGCTACGCAGGTGTTCGGCTTTCACAATACGGTGGCGGTGGCGGCCTCGACGCTGGTAGCCGCGGCGTTGTTCAACCCGGTGCGGGGCTGGGTCCAGCGCGCCGTCGACCACAGGTTCAACCGGGCCAGGTACGACGCGGACCAGATGGTGGCGGCGTTCGCGGCCCGGCTGCAGGACGCCATAGACCTGGGCACGGTCCGTTCGGACCTGCTGAGCACGGTCGACCGGGCACTGGAGCCTGCCCAGGTCATGGTGTGGACGGTGGCCACTCCTTCGCGACCAGGGTGAGGACATCGTAGGTGGCTACCGACGCGCCGTCCTGTTTGGTCACGTCCGCGTCCCAGCGCACCTCACCGTACTCGGCGTCCTCCCGCGGCATGATCTGCTTGCAGGTCAGCGTCACGGTGAGCTCGTCACCCGGGTACACGGGGGTGAGGAAGCGCAGGTTCTCCAGGCCGTAGTTGGCCAGCACGGGTCCCGGATCGGGCTGGACGAACAGGCCGGCCGCGAAGGAGACGATGAGGTACCCGTGGGCCACCCGGCCGTCGAAGAACGGGTTGGCCCGGGCCGCCTCCTCGTCCATATGGGCGTAGAAGGTGTCGCCGGTGAACTCGGCGAAGTGCTCGATGTCG
>Ga0210405_10005845_pt1 | contig 11115 bp, 9 predicted proteins | sample IncBWH11MmetaG_FD_155492 | JGI IMG/M metagenome (GOLD analysis project Ga0210405, IMG submission 155492) | Forest soil microbial communities from Barre Woods Harvard Forest LTER site, Petersham, Massachusetts, United States - Inc-BW-H-11-M | ecosystem: Environmental > Terrestrial > Soil >... | reverse complement strand
GGCCCACATCCGATATCGGCAACGCGCCCGAGATCTTGCCCGAGAAACTGATATACATATGCGTCCTTGGTCGGACTTTGGAGAGAGACTGCATCAGCGAATAAAGCATGATACAGTCGCCATATCCAGTAATTGTTTGCAAACCGGCTCGCGCCTTTTGCTGATATCACGGACTCGGCGAAATCCGCGCCGGCGGCGCTGTTGATCATGCCGGACATTTTCCCTCGCTTTCCTTCATGTTCGTGACAAGACTGAGGGATTCATCCTGCATCTGGCCAAATCGCCCAAAAATGAGAAGTTATATGTCCCCGATCGATCTGCTCTAGATGATAGCCCATGCTGACGAGCCTCGCAGGGACAGAACTGGTCTCCAGGCGACCATCGAAATGGTGGACTTCCATCATAATAAGGGGGTGATCTCGCTCGATCAATGCTCGCGCCCCGTCCAATACTTTGTCCTCAGCCCCTTCCGCATCAACTTTAAGGAAATTCACCCTCTTTGTTCGTTTCAGCACGTAATCGTCGAGCGAGACAGCCTCGACGATGACATCACCTTTGATATTGGGGCTCGCGAATGAAACGCCAACAGGAAGCGGATCATCCTTCGGTATCTCGATGCACATTTGCTCCCGGCGATCAAGGACGGCTCGATTCACAGGCTCGACGTTTGTGCAGCCGTTCAGCTGAAGATTTTCGTTGAGAAATTCAAAATTCTTCGGCACAGGCTCGAATGCAACCACGTGCCCGGTCGGTCCTACCAGCCGCGAGAACAGTAGAGTGTAGTAGCCGATGTGTGCTCCAATGTCGATCACGGTGAAGCCTGATTTCACAGTCTTGCAGACGAGTGCCGTGAGTTCTGGTTCCCAACTCCCGTAGGCGAAGCAGCGGTACCGTGCCCATTCCAATTTCATTCGGAAACCTTTAAGAGCGCCACCGCACGACAAGACGGGATACTTTTCAAAGGAAAGGCGATTGAGGAATGAGTGGATCGTCGTCGAAGCCCATGAAGGTCGATAAGCATCGCCGATGACTCTCTCTCGAAGTTTAAGTGGCACGTGTCGGCCTGCCGCCACGATCAACTCCTTCCAATCAAACACTTTCTCCTCCGTTCTCGCGGCCGAGTGTCTGGTAGAGCACAACGTGCTTCCGCACCATCTCGCTTCTCAGAAAGAGAGCGAGCGCTCGCTCGCGTGCCGCCTTCCCTAATGACCCGGTGAGAAGTCGATCATCCACCACTCTTCGAATACACTCGGCAAGAGCCTTCGCATCGCCCGCTGGAAATTTCAATCCCGTGCGGCCAACTACCTCGTCGAGGCCCCCAATTTCGGCGGCGATCACCAACCTACCCCGCATCATTTGTTCGATGGCTGCAACAGGACAGGCTTCTTCACAGAGGGAAGGCATTACAATCACCGAGACATCCTGCAAAGCCTTCTCAAGCGTGTTCCTATCGCAATAACCGAGGAATGCGACGCGACCTCCCAGTCGTAACTCATGCGCTAAGCTTTCCAACCGGCCCCTCTCGGGCCCGTCACCCACAATCTTCAAGCGGTAGTCCAATCCATTGTTCCACGCCACGGCCGCACCACGCAGTAGTACGTCCACACCTTTTTCCGGAACGAGCCGTCCAACAAAGGCAAACACGAGCGGTTCGTTGGCCCTGGAAAATGTGTGATGTGATGTCTCGACAATCCCATGGTAAATCGTCTGGGTTCGCGGTAGTGCGATGCGACGTCCATTGTGATCGCTCACAGCGATATTTGAGGCGACTCTCTTTGACAGCCAGCGGCGCGGGAACAGCGTCACAAGATTCCGCGCACTCCTGAAACGGCTTGCCTCTACCGCCCCGCAGCGAAGGCACTCAGCATAGTTACCATTCAGGAATTGGCCCGGGCACGTCGTTTTGTCCGGTTCATGGAGGTAATTGCCGTTGGGGCAGACGGCTTGATAGCCATGGTGTTCGACGACGACCGGCTTTCGGAGCGAGAGTCCCATAGCCATCGGAACAATGGACGCACCAGCCAAATGGATGACGTTTGCCCTGCGAAACAACCGGAAGAGTTGGGTCAGGCTCGGTTCCCGCAGCACTCGGAACGGCATTGCAGAATCGTCCATACCGCCGCGCGGCGTTCGCGTTGCGACAGTCACGTCAAATGGCTCAACAGAATTCCCGTTGAGCTGCTCATGCCACTCTACGAGTCCTCGAGCGAGTTCCATCACGATGGTTTGCACGCCACCGATAGTAGGCGCAAAATCCTCGGTGAAGAAGACGATCTTCATACCCTATTTGAAACCGCAGCCTCGACGGCTCGCACAAATGTTGCGACGTTCAGTTCAGGCGTCCAGGTTTGCATCCGTTCTCTTGCCGCGGCTCCCATTCGGTCGAGCCGGGAATGGTCGCGGAGTAGGGACTGTAAGATTTTTGCTAGCGCCTCCACATCGCCACATGGAAAAACGTTGCCTGTTTCTCCTTCGCGAATCAAATCGTACCTGGCACCGACGCGATCACTGACGACGACAGGGCGGCCGCAGAGCATTGCCTCGTTAACGACGAGACCAAACGGCTCATAGTCCGAAGGCAGGACCAAGAAGTCGGATGTGACATACACGCCCGGTAGTCCCATTTGGTTCACAAATCCGAGAAAACGCACGCGGCTTGCGACTCCAAGATCTCTTGACCTCTGCTCGAGCATTGGGCGAAGCGGTCCATCGCCCGCGTAGATAAGGTAGCTGCCCAAGACATTCGCGCGCGCGAACGCCTCCAACAAGTCTCCAGGTCGTTTCCAGGGTTGAAGCTTCGCGCAATAGAGAATGACCCGCGCCTCGCATGGGACGTTCAATTCTCGTCTCAAAGCAGCGCGATCCACCCGCGCGGCACGGTCCGTCCACCATGTATTGTCGACCACGCTCCTTCCCATGAAGATGCGCTCCGACGGCACCCCTAGCGACTGCAAAAAGACTCCTGCCTCGCTCGAGCTCGTGATCACGGCAGCGGCCATCCGGAAAATCCTTCCAACAATTCTTTTCTTGACCGCGATCGCAGCCTTTGATGTGGCACGGCGGCTCTCCAGGCTATGGGCGTCCGTACATAAGATGACCGGAATCCTCCTGAGCTTGGCCACGAGAAGGACCGTCCAAGCTTCGCGGAAGTAATATCCTCCCAAACAAACTGCATCGAATCCTCCGTCCGTCACAAGTCGCCACAATGCCTTCGAAAAAAACCCAGGACGGCCGATGCTGTTCTTATCGCTCTTGTCGAGAGAAATGACAGACCAGGGATATCCTTCGAGAAGCGGAACGTCCCACGCGACTTCCACGCCAAATCCAGGATTCATGGCGGGTAAGGCGCCGCGTAGGCTGGTATAGACGACGAGAATGTCTAATTTCGGGTGCCGAGCCTGCCTCTGCCAAAGAGTAGTGTTGTATTGGACAGGGTGCTCGCAGAGATGAAGGATACGGAACTTCCCGGCCTTCATGGCAGCATCTCGTTTCCCGCGAGTAGCTTCACGTAGCGCTCAGCGACCGCATCCCATGAGAAATATTGCTCTCGGGATCGGACATTCTTCTTATGCAACTCCAGCCAATGATTTTCGTCAGTGAGAACCCGGATGAGTTCATCTGACAAAACTTCAGAATCGCGCCAAGGCGCCAGCCGTACGCCTGCCGTGTCAATTGCCGGGTCGTTTCCGGGTTGGCCGTAGCCCACGACAGGCAGTCCACAGACGATCCCTGCTATAGCCGTTCCGCGCCGGGTGGTGACCAACCCTCGCACGCAAAGTAAGGCGTGGGCTGCGGACAGCACACGCGTAATCTCTTCTGCAGGAATCACTCCTCTAACCTTGAGCTCAATACCTGATCCTTCTAATCCTTGCTCAAGCGATTCCCGGGCCTCATCGGCACCACGGCCAAACACTTCGAGGCGAACCTCTCCGATGCGTTTTTTAACGCGCCTGATGGCTAACACAATATCGTTCACTTCCTGCGATCGAACATCGCCGCCCGTAACGCTAAAGACGACAACCGTCTTCAATGCTTGTTCGGCTGAAAACACTCTATTGCCGTTGTATTCCGGAACATTTGCACCAATGGGAATAAATGCCGCGCGGGTACGGTCGGAAGGCGGCCATTGCAGAGTTTCGGGTGGTACCGTGAGCACTACCCGCTCCGATCGTTCGAATAGCCTCCGCATAATCCAGGTCTGAACAGCGGCGCGCACGCGATCCCGAAACCTTGAGCTTGCAGAGAGAGACACATCATGAAAGACAACGGCACAGCGCGCTGCCCGCCGTCTTAGAACTTCCTGAACAATCAGCGCTAGCGCGGGGAATCCGCGATCCGACCATCCCAGCGCCGTATACTGAAGCAAAACCCAATTCCCGCGCCAATCAGCGCTTTCATGCCAGAGTCGACGCACCGCGGTAGCCCGCCCGTTCTCGTTCCAATGCACGCGAACCCGTTTCAATTCTATTCCGCGGCGCTCCAGCGCCTGACCGAGAAACGTGCAATAGTCTTCGACACCATCGGTCGGCATGTCCCGCCGCCCTAACAGAGCGATCCACCTTTCAGTTGGAATGCTTGCCGTCAGCGTTGAACTCACCGTAAAGGTGGATTCGAAGCGCGCCGGGAGATCGTGGTTAATTTCCAGCCTGAAAAGCAATTCGGTTTGGGTCTCCTGGCGTTATTTGGCCAAGCTGCGTCAACCGTGGGGCTCAGATTGAAAGAAATTAACCTCTTGAAGCAGCGCATTCTCGAAGCCGGTGCGGGGCGGGGTGTTTCACAGTCGCATTGGAGACCGGCGCAGAAACATCTCCCCAGCCTTCCTACGCACGCGTCTTTTCCTCTCGTTTCTAGCGTACCAAAGTTCAGCATATATGCACGGTAGTATTGTGAAATTCTTAGGGTATGGCTGCTGCACGTAGGTCCGAAAGTTAACTGGCGGTCACTGCGCTCGGTGTCGAAGAGACACAGGTGCAGACCGTTTAGGCGAAACAGGTCAGAAATTGCAACGTCGATCGCAGGGGAGATCGTTTCTTGGTCTTGGCCAAATAATCGGTGACACGCTACACCTCGTTTTCAGCAAAGGCGTGCTCTCGCCTGCGCTGTCTGCTGCGAGGATTCCGGCCAATTAGAGCGGAGAGGCGCTAATGTGGCCAGGTGGGCCTGCAGAAAACTGAATCAAAGCAGTTCGGGGGCGAGTTGCACCGCTCCGACCCCGATGAATCCCAGGGTGGGCCAATTCAGCGGTTCCATTAAATCGTTATTTCTGGGTCCCGGTAGGCAAGAAAGACCCAGATAATAAAAAGAAGTGAAGCGCCAATTTCGAGGATCGATTCTGACCAAACTTCGACAGCGCCATGAGCAAAAACGCTGAAAGCAAGAAGTACGCAGAGTCCGATGCGAACGGCTTTCATTTGGACGGCGGTGGCGCAGAGCTCGGCGTAAGCGCAACGTCGCCGATCCAGGCGGTTCCGCTCAGCTTATTCTCAAACAGGCGGCCCTGAGACCGGCGCACCTGAACGACCAGAAAATGTGTTTGAGGGCTCGTCGTATAATCGACGTCCACTGGAGTCCAGGTATGCGTACCCGTGAAATTTTCAGCGGTCACCACAGCGGCGCCGTGATTCGGGTCACGGATTAAGAATGAGATTCCGCTCTCAGTCGTGATTCCTTCTGTTCTCAGCGCCGCGTGAAAATGGTAGTTGCGGCTGGGTTCGACCGGAACGAATTCGCGAGGTTCCGTGAGATCCAAATTTGCGCCCCCGCCGAAATCGAGCCTCAATGATCGGCCCCCGGACGAACGAGACGGCGCATCGAAACCGATCGAAGCGCCGAAAGGAGAACTCCACCGCCAATCCAAGCCGCCATTCAAGAAATCCTTTGCGAAGTCTCCATTCCAAATCAACGATTGGTTTACAGGGCCGTCGTGAGGAAGTCCCGCCGCAGCCAGGGCCTCCCGCCACACCCGGCTCGCGTCCTCGGCGCCGTCGCTTTGAATCAAGAACTCGAGAAGAGGAAACGAGCGTTGCAACTCAACCGGTTTGCCTAACGTTAACAATCTCTCCCAAATCACGAGTGCGGCGGCGGGTTGGCCATTAGCCGCCATGAAGTCAATTGCCTGGAAATAGGCATCCTGAGTGGCCGGCAACACCTGATTCAAGAGCACGTTTGCGTCCTGTGTCTTATGCCAGGCTTGAGAAACGGCAGGCATCGCGAGACTCGGATCTGCTTGCACGGCATGATTGATTTGGGCAAAGCCACTGGCCTCGTCGCCCTGACGCAAAAGAAAATTACCGTAGCTCCAAGCTACGAGCGCTGAGGCAGGATACGCGGCCCTCGCGCGATTAAAAGCTTCCCGTGCGAGCGGAATGTTTCCGGTCGACTCATATGCGCTTGCGAGGTCCATCCAATATGCCGCGGAGAGTGGTACGCGCGCGACCGCCCTCTGAAAATCGCCAACCGCCCCTGCCGGATCTGGGTTTACGAAATCTGTCTCCCGAGCGCGGCCGAGGCGGTCCCACGCGGAGGCGTTTTCAGGTTCGAGGGCCACGCCGCGTTCCATCTGATCGATCCGGTTGCTATGGACGCGATAGTCGGCCACCCAAATTCGAATTGCCTGAAACATGAGAATCGCAGCGGCAAAGAAGGAAACCAATAGCAAAGTTTTCCGCGACCGAGACTTTTCCGACGGACCGTTCATGTCTCTTGTAATTTCCTATGGAAATCAGCTCTCGGCAAGCGGTATCTGGACACGGAATTAGGGCCTTCGACAAATTCTAGGTATTTCCTTCCAATTCTCGCTGTTCAAGATGAAGAGGTCCGTGCAGCGCGAGCGTGTAGTCTTGATCCGGTTGTGCTCGAGTCGATTCCTTTTGTCATTCACCGAGGCAACTTCGCTGAGGAGGAGAACCTAATGCACATGAAAAATAGCTTCAATCGGATGCCCTGTCGAAAGGTTGAAGAGCCACGAGGCACCAGTAATCTTACTCGGTGCGCACTAAAACTCACTGCACAACCTGCGAAACGAACACCAGCCTCACGCCGCTGGCTTCGAGCCGCGGGGCCGCTTCCACGAGTGCGGCAATCGTCGCGGAGTGCGGATGGCCGATGGCGATGGCAAATCCGTCACGCGTGGCATCGCGTGCGGCAAGATCAATCTGCGAGAGAATCGCGTCGCGATTTGTCGTGTCGTCGAGAAAAACTTTGCGAGAGGCCGATCGGACACCCGCGCGCTCGGCGGCATCGTAGGCCACCGTCGCGGCTGTCGTCCGGCTATCAACGAAAAATAATCCGCGGCGGCGCAGCGCCGGCATCAGCTCTCCCATCAGCTTTGCATCAGCTGTGGCGCGCGAGCCTTGATGATTGTTCACTCCCGCTGCGTGCGGCACGGTCTCAAGCATGCTATCCAGGTCCCGTTCCACTTGGTCAGCTTTCATACCGACTCGAAGTTCGATTGGCTCGGCTTTTTCTCCAGCCTCGGCTTCCATCGGGAGATGCAGCAGTACTTGGTCGCCGCGTCGGTACGCTTCCTCGGCCACTTCCGCCGAATGTGGCAAATGCGGAATCACCGACAGCGTAATGGGAAATTGCAGGGCGAACGCTGCGTCGGCTGCCGAGCGGTCATAACCCATGTCGTCCAGGATGATCGCGAGTTTTGGACCGGATTTGATGCCATTCTCGGGTACGGGCGGATGAACTCGTGCTACTACCGGCGTAACGATATGAACCGTGTGGGTGTGTGTTCCTTTGAAAGAAAAATCCAAACGCTGAACGCTGCCCGAATTCGTCTCCGAAACCGACAGCGTGTGACGGTGCGCAATTTCATCAAGTGCCTGTCTCAACTCGTCTGCTTGCGAGGCATCGCTCAATGTGACGTACACATCGTCGGCGGGAACCCGATTCGTGCCAGCGTCAGCGGGCTGGACCTCAGGCCGAATTGCGATTTCGGATTTTCGCTGTGTAGTTTTCTGTGCTGCAGCGACGATCTCGCTGGTTATTGTGCGTATTTCATTCTTGCGGATGGATTTTTCCCCGCAACCAAGCAGAAACGCCACGATGAATACATAAATAAGGAGAGAAGGCCTCAGCAACAGCGCAGGAAGATAACGCAACTCCGTTTTTTCACCACTACGTTTCTCGGAACTGGTGTTTCGCTGCGGGTTCAACTCCCCGCGCTCTATCATCACAAACTAAGCGGCCTTTTGCGCCGTGCCTGCGCCTTGCAGAATCTCAATTGCCTTCTTCACGGCCGGATCGTCCGGCGAAACGGCTCCGGAAGGAGCCGCCTGCTCTTGATCGTTGCTTGCAATCGTGTCATCCGTAGGCTTCACCTCGACCGTGGGCGTGACGCCCTCCGCAGGAATCTCCTTACCGCCTGGAGTGTAATAGGTCGCGACCGTAAGAATCAGCGCCGATCCATCATCAAGCTGAACGAGCTTCTGCATTGACGCCGTGCCATACGTGCGGCTGCCTATCGTTGAGCCGCGGTGATTGTCTGCAATCGCGCCTGCAAGAATCTCAGCCGCGCCATCCGTACCGTTTCCAATGAGCACGGTCATCGGCTGCGACCAGGCCACTTTCGATGCATCCGCGGACGAAACAACAGGCGAGATTGTCTGGCCCTTCAAAGTGGTGATCGTACCGGAGGGGAGGAAGAGCTGCGCCGTCGCAATTCCCTCTGAAATATCTCCGAACGCGCAATCACGCAAATCGAGAATCAGCTTGTGCGCACCCTGGTGGTCAAACTGCACGAGCTTTTCGCGAATCTGCTTCGCGGTTCCCGGATCGAACGAATGCACATGTAGGTAAGCGATATCGCCCTGAATTTTGTCTTCCACGATCTTGGGAGGCGCCAGCTTCGCTAGCGTAATTTCCATATCCTGCGGTTCGGCCTTACCTCGGCGAATCACGGAAAGCTTTACCACCGCACCCAGTTCTCCAGTGAGTAATACCTGAGCCTGATCTAGCGCCATTTGGCTAGTCGTAAATCCAGCGATCGATTCCATCAGATCGCCGATTCGCAAACCGGCTTTCTGCGCCGGGCTGTCGGGTAGAACGGAGATCACGCCAATGTAACCAAAGCGCTTGGTCAGGGCGATACCGGCGGAGGCCTTCGAATGATTCGCGCTCTTCTCTTTGTAGTCGGTGTATTCGAGCGGGCTGAGATAAGCGGACTGCGGGTCGAGCGAATCAAGCAAGCCGTGGAGCGCGCCGCTCGTCACCTGATGCATATTGGGATCGTCCACGTAGTCGCGCTGGATGTGTTCGAGCACTTCGCTGTAAACCGTGAGGGCGTGGAACGCTTTGTCATCAGAAGCTCGCGCGCGCACGTAACCGGTCGCGACATACGCCATGATCAAAACCGACACCGCGACCACAATCTTTCTAGCCATCGAATTCATTCTATTCCCCTCGACTCCGCCGTGGGAGACGCCCCAATCTTCTGATGCGAACTGCTTGACGCGGGTTTCAGTTCCAAGCCACCGACAGACATTATAATCTGTTTCGCGCGTGATGATTAGACGGATTAGCGGCTGGGTTGGTTAGTCGGCGGACAACAAATGAATTCTCACAAACCCCTTCTTCATAATCACTTACAGGCTCTTGTGCCTGTTATTTGTGCGCAAAAGTATGTCGGCCTGCCGGAACCTCAAACGCATCCGGATTTACGACAGGCATGGCGGCCGTAATGTACGTTTGCGAAATGCGATCCTGCCACGTGAAATGATCTTCGTCCCAAAGCGCCCATAGAAAACCGAGCATCAATGTCGCGCCCGAAAGCACATACCCAAAGCTCCGCCATAGAAGTTGCCGAGTTTCCGGAAGTGTTCCATCGAGTCGAACGATCGTCATGCCTTTCAGCTGCATCCCAGGCGTTGCACCAGCAAACGTAGTGAACAGAAAGAAATATTGCGCGTACAACAGGAAGAATGTCGTCGCGTAAACAATCGTGTCCACCTTCTGAAACATCAATTCTCCGCCAAGCGAGCGAAAAAGGCCCAGGAATCCCGCATAGGCAAAGACTAGAAAGATGGCATCGAGCGCACCAGCCAAACGGCGTTCCACGAGACCAGCGACGGGAACCAGTGCAGTTTGCGGATGGGCGCGATCGTCTGGCGAACTCGAAAAGTCGAGCTCCGGCTGAATACGAATCTCCACTCGCTCGGTATGGCGCGGACGAGAATTCCCCCGTGGACGCGGGCGCTCTGGAATCGGAATTTCCTCTTCGAATTCAGGCTCGCGAACGAAGGGTAGACCGGATTGCGGATCGTCAGGACGAAGTCGGCGACGGCGCACTCGATACTCCTCGAGACGACGGCTTACTTCACGGCGCCATTCTGGTTCGGGTTCGGTTTCCTGATGATTCGCGCCGACCGCGACGGGTTGCGGAACTACGCTATCTTCTGCGACGAGAGGCCCATCACAAAAGGAGCAAATATCGGCCTCTTCGAGCAGCAAAGCACCACACTTCGAGCATATCTGTATCACTGGTCCGTTTTGCGCTGCGGAAGTTCCAGTGAGGAACGGCGTAATGGTAGCACGATCGCATTCGCGCAAACCAGCGCAGTTGCGACCTCCGACAAATGTCGCGTATCAGGCAACCCGCATCCCAAACGCTACTTCTCATCCTGCGCGCCTCAACTGGGATATTACGCTTCTTAGCACCGGCGCGACGGGCGCCACCCGACACCGCCCCGATTGCGACCGCTCAGGGCGCGTGTTAGGCTCAATTCTCTTTTTAAGCTGCTTTCATACTCAGGCGATGCCGAGCGCGACAGTCTCAAAAGCCTTTCGCACGTTCGTTTCACCCATCGCGGTTACCCTGATTTTATTCTCGCTAGCATGTACCGCATACGCCCAGACGGCGGTAGAGTCCTCCGCAAAATCTGCTCCGAAGAAGGCGTCTCAAATCCCAACGAAACGTTCGCCTCAACGCCCATCCGAGGGGGGAGTCGCTACCCTGGAAGCCGATCAGCAGCGACAGGTGGGCAAAACTTTCTACGCTGATGGCCACGTCGACGTGCGCTACCAAAACTACCGCATCCGGGCCGATCACGCCGAGTACAACAGCGAAACGGGCGTCATCAATGCGAAAGGAAATGTTCAGCTGGATTATCT
>Ga0210405_10005844_pt1 | contig 11115 bp, 11 predicted proteins | sample IncBWH11MmetaG_FD_155492 | JGI IMG/M metagenome (GOLD analysis project Ga0210405, IMG submission 155492) | Forest soil microbial communities from Barre Woods Harvard Forest LTER site, Petersham, Massachusetts, United States - Inc-BW-H-11-M | ecosystem: Environmental > Terrestrial > Soil >... | reverse complement strand
GTAGCTCTCATCAACCCCAAAAAGGCCGTGGCAATTCTTTATCCTATTTTCCGCCAGCATCCAGACCATCCAGGCATTGCGCACTACATCATCCATGCTTGCGATAATCCAGTGATGGCGCAACAGGGACTGGAAGCAGCCCGACGTTATGCTTCCATCGCGCCTGCCGCTCCGCATGCGCTTCATATGCCCGGGCATATCTTTGCCCGATTGGGGCTGTGGGATGAAGACATCCGTTCGAACCTTGCATCGAAAGCCGCCTCGGAGAACCCCACGGCGCATGTTGGCGCTGAAAATCGTCTGCATTCCATGGAGTTTTTAGAATATGCCTATCTTCAGATTGGATACGATGACGAGGCGTGGGCGATCGTCAATGAGAGTTCCACTGTCAAGCAATCCGACGTCGATTCACGTTACCCGTCCTATTACGCGGACGTTGAAGCTCGCAACCCAGCTCTATTTGCGATCGAGACTCGTGACTGGGCACTGGCCACGAGTTTGAAGCCGATCGAAGGGGCGGATTGGGTCAGCCAAAGCCAGACTTTGCTTGCTCATGCGGTCGCTGCCGCTCATCTGCATGACGCGCAGGGTGCAAAGGCTGCGGCGCAGAGCATCGAGTCGTTAATGGAGGCCAACCCCCGCATGCGAGTAGGCTCCCCACGCGCTTCTGTGCCCGACGAGATACGCGCCTGGGCGCATTTCTCCCAAGGTGATCTACAAGGAGCCATAAGGTTACTTCGGTCCGTTGCCGATCGACAGGGAAAGATCGGCAAAGGCGAGGTCGAGTTGCCGGCCCGTGAAATGCTTGCAGAAATGTTTTTTCTCAGCGGCGACTTTTCTCAAGCGCTACACGAATACCAGGTATCACTCGCAAGTGATCCCAATCGCTTCAACGCTCTCCTCGGTGCGGGCCAAGCCGCGGAGGGACTCGGTAACCGCGACGTTGCAGCGGGTTACTACCAGACCTTATTGGCGGGTTGCGCGAATGCTGATGGAAAAGCGTTGGCTGCACTCAGTCATCCTCGGGCAGTCGTCCAAGAAATGCAACAGGGCCATCGATAGCGATTGCACGCTGAAAATGCTGGATACTCGTATCACGGCGGTGGTGACCTCCTCCTACGATTTAGCTCTCGGAGCGCAACCGCAGCAGAGACCGCTCAAAACCAAATTTGGACAAGAGTGATCTGCGACGAAATATTTGCGCCGAGAACTTTGCGACGAGGAATTTTGCGCGTCGAGCGTCAGTTAACTGTCAGCGTCAGCTGGATGAGCGGCAGTTGCAGACTAAACGCTATCGGCAGGCCGAAGCCGGGCGCGGTGAAGGGCGAACTGGTGGCTTCAAGGAAGTAGCCGGTGGACAGATCGACCGAGTACACGTGCACCTGATTTAAGTATTCTGCCGACATCCCATGTTGTGGGCGTGGACAGCCACAAACAGCAGGCGTACACTGATTGTATACAAGATGTACTTATAATCTGTACATAGGAGCGCCAGCATGAGTGTAAAGGCACTTACCCGCCCAGAGAAAAAAATAGTAAATCGGTCGGAGCTTAGACAAAAACAAAGGGCCACACTACGAATGGCTCGTGGACATCAGGTGGTGGTGATTTCGGCCAATGACGAAGAAGACGAAAAACTTTTGCTAGACAAGAAGTATTTTGACGAACTTGTGAAGCAATTACGAGCGGTAATCGAAACGCTGGAAATTACCAGCGATCAAAAGCTCTTTAGTCGGATATTGGGTGTTTCCGAGAGTTTGGAAGAGAACACTCGACTCGGAAAGCTACACTCTTTTGAGGAGGCGTTTGGGGAGAAGTGATTTGTACCGATCTGTATTTACCGACGACGCTCTGAACGACGTAAAAAGACTCCCTAAGAACGTTCGCAACGCTCTCAAGAGAGAGTTTGAAAAAAAGATACATGTCGACCCATTCAGCTGCTCAGAGGAGTTGTCAGGCATCCTTGGGCAGTATCGAAGCTTTCACTACGGGGACTATCGGATCGTTTACCGAGTATTTGAAGATATGAGGGTTGTTTCGATGGTCGGACTAGGAAAGAAAAATAGGGACCACCGGACCGACTTATACAAACGCCTGGAGGACCTTGCCAATAGAGGCCGATTGGCCGATGCCGTTTTAGAAACTTACAGAACAATCTCTGTCGATAAACCCAAGTGAAGGCCCTGTCGCAATTTTCGTCTGGGCCAAGTGCGAGGCCTTAACAGAGTCATGGAACGTCGTTGCTTTTCACAGGATATTAATATTAAGACTTTCCAGTTTTGCGGTACGCTCGATAACTTATGGAAAGTGCAAGACTTGAGTTGCAACAGGGCAAGGATAATGGGAATGGGACGGTGGCTACGAGGCTGGAGGGAAAGCTGAGTCTCGAGACGGTGAACTCCTTTCTTCGGACTATGCGGCAAGAACAAGCGAAGCGTCTGGTGCTGGATATGGGCGGCGTTTCGTTCGTGGATTCGTCGGGAGTGGGAGCGCTGGTCTCTTTGTTCGTTACGCGCAAGCACTCCGGAAAAACAATGGCGCTGGCAAGTTTGACAAAGCAGGCGATCGCGGTGTTGCAAGTGTCCGGGATCCTGAAACTGATACCCACATATCCCACGGCGGAAGCGGCGGTCGACTCGCGCGAGTAAGCTAGCTTGGCGTCCAAATGGGATGGCTGGTGAACAAGCCATCGACCAGGCCGATGTGGTAGCAGATAAAAAGCCCGAAGGCCAGACTGACCAGGCCAGACGCGGTGATCAGCCCTCGGTTGAGCCACGCGAATTTGTATCCCGCGAAGGAAAAAGGCAGCGCGATGGCGGCGGTGATGAACATCATGCCCGCAATTGTTCCTACGCCAAAAACCAACAAATAGAGGACCGCCCATCGCGGGTCGCGAATCGTGCTCAACACCAGCAGTGCCACGGCGGCGGAGCCTGCCAGTCCGTGGACGATACCGACAAACAACGGGCGCAGGGTATGGAATACGCCAAGTCGTGCAAACGGGGCACGAAGCCGCGCAGGCGGAACCACGCTTTCCCCGTGATGCTCTCCCTCAGTGCCATGCGAGTGCCAATGCAGATGGAGGTGAGAATCGTGTTCGTGAAGATGGGCGTGGTCGCCCGTCACTTTGGGATGTGACGGTGAAAATTTTTGTGTAAGCCAGCGCATGGCTCCGGTCAAATTCAATACTCCCAACAGGATCAGCATCAAGCCGACAGAAAATTCCATGGTCAGGCCTACGCGAGCCGGAATCGCCATTCCGAATAGAATTATGGCTGCGCCTACAGCAACGATCGTGATGGTGTGGCCGCAGCCCCAGAGGATGCCAATGAGCGCAGCCTTCAAAATGGAACGCTCGCGGCTGACGATGGTGGACACCGCGATTACATGATCTGGATCGGTGGCGTGGCGCATGCCAAGCAGGAAACCGACAGTCAAAATGGCGAGGCCGCTAGTCATGTTTTGCTTCGTCAGGCTCTTTATTTTGCGGGCGCCGCCGCTGGTGCCTGTGGGCGCGCCGGTATTTAAGCATAACTTAGATGCCCTGATGAGGAGAAAGCGGGTTACTGATCGAGCTGGTGGCCATCGCGCAGGATGCGCATGAGTTCGGCGGCGGCGTGGGGGAGGCGTGCGCCGCGGCGGCCTACCAGGTAGACGTGGCGCGGGATGTTGAGCTGCTTCACTTTTACTTCTTTCATCCAGCCGTGCTCGATTTCCCATTGCACGCACATGCGCGGCACGATAGCCACGCCCATGCCCATTTGCACGAAGCGTTTGATGCTTTCGATGGTGGGCATCTCGATGGGCATGTTGAGCTCGGTATGATTGCGCGCGAAGAGTTCAATGACGCGGCGCCGGAAGGGCGATTCGACGATATGCGCGATGAACACTTCGCGGCCGAGGTCAGATATGTTGACTTCCCGCTTGCGGGCTAACGGATGCTTGGGTGGCACGACCAGGCTCAGTTCATCCTTCAGAATTTCGGTGGCTTGTAATTGTGGGTCGCGCGGAACGTAGGAGACGGCGCCAAGGTCCAAGCGATAGTTCAACACTTCATGAGGAATGTCGCGCGAAAACATACGATGCACCCGGACTTGCACGCCAGGATGCTTTTCGCGAAAGATGGCCAGAGCTGGCAGCAAGGCGTGGATGGAGCTTTCGTTGACGCCCAGGGAGAGTTCGCCGCGTTCCAGGCCTTCGAGCTCGGTGAGACCTTTCTTGACTTCGTCGCGCAAGTTGATTAGGCGCTCGGCGTAGTCCTTTAATAAGGTGCCGGCATCAGTCATGCGCACGGGCCGGGAGCCGCGCACGAATAGGGGCTGACCCAGGCCGTCTTCAAGTTTGCGAATGGCCAGGCTGACCGCGGGCTGCGTGCGATAGAGTCGCTCAGCTGCGCGCGAGAAACTGCCTTCTTTAGCGACGGTAAGAAAAACCTGTAATTCGCCGAGATCCACGTCAGACCCTCAAAAAGCAGTATAAGTCCTGATTATCAAAAGCAGAATAAAGATAAATTTGACTAGCGGCTGGCCCAGGTGCGTTACTTATGCATGGGAGTGTCTATGGACGTAGTGCGCATATTCGACACCACGCTGCGCGATGGTGAGCAGTCGCCGGGCTTCTCCATGAATACCGCGGAGAAAATCCGCATGGCGCACCAGCTCGCGACGTTGGGCGTGGACATAATTGAGGCCGGATTCCCCATCTCCTCGCGGGGCGATTTGGAAGCAGTGCGCAAAGTGGCGCAGGAAGTCCGCACTGTGCCGATTGCGGCGCTGGCACGCGCGCGTAAAGACGACGTGAATGCCGCGATTGAGGCTCTGGAACCCGCGGCGGCTCCGCGACTGCACATTTTTCTGGCTACTTCGGATTTGCATCTGCGCGTGAAGCTGCATATGACGCGCGAACAGGCGCTAGAGGCTATTTGCGCGATGATCAAGCTCGGGCGGAATAGCGTTGGAGAGGTGGAATTTTCCGCGGAAGACGCGGGGCGCACCGACATCGACTTCTTGTGCCAGGTTTGTCGCGTCGCAGTGGAAGCCGGCGCGACTGTTTTGAATTTGCCGGACACCGTGGGCTACGCGGTGCCGGAAGAATACGGCGAGATGTTTCGCAAGGTGCGCGCGTCACTTGGCGACGTGGAAGGCATCACGCTGAGCGCGCATTGCCATGATGATTTGGGCATGGCGGTGGCGAATTCGCTCGCGGCCGTACGCGCTGGAGTGCGGCAAATCGAATGCACCGTGAATGGCATTGGAGAACGCGCGGGGAATGCCGCACTGGAAGAAATCGCGGTAGCGCTCGCGGTACGCAAGGAGAGTTTTGGCGTGACCACCAACATTCGGTTGGAGCACTTATTTCCATCGAGCCGCATGCTCACGGAAATTACCGGCGCGCTGGTGGCGCCCAACAAAGCGGTGGTGGGCGCGAACGCTTTTGCACATGAAGCGGGCATCCACCAGGATGGCATCATCAAAAATCCGCTGACCTATGAAATCATTTCGCCGGAAACGGTCGGCGTGCCTTCACGGCTGATGGTGCTTGGGAAGCATTCCGGACGAAACGCTTTGCGCATGAGCCTGCGCGATTTAGGATACGAGCCAAGCGACGCGGAACTCGGGGAAGTTTATCAGCGCGTGAATGCTCTGGCGGACAAATCGAAGAATGTGCGGCCGCGCGACCTGGTAGCCATTGCGCATGAAGTTTTGCGGCGACGCCCCGCTGTGGTGGCCGCAGAAGCATCCAGCACGGCTTAAGGATAATCGACATTGGCATTACGCCTGGCACCACATGAGAGAGCAGCGGGACCGGAATTTTCGATGAAGAAGAACATCGTATTGTTACCGGGTGACGGCATCGGTCCGGAAGTGACCAGGGCCGCGGCTGCCGTTCTGCGCGAATGCGCACACGAATTTTCGCATCAATTCGAGATGCACGAATTTCCGATCGGTGGGGCGGCGATTGACGCTACCGGTACGCCGCTGCCGGCCGAAACGTTGGATGCTTGCCGCAAAGCGGACGCCGTTTTTCTGGGCGCGGTGGGCGGAGCGAAATGGGATTCGCTGCCGGTTGGCAAGCGGCCGGAGAGCGGGCTGTTGGAATTGCGCAAAGGTATGGGCCTGTATGTAAATGTGCGCCCGGTCAAAGTTTTGGAGCCGCTGCGCTCGATTTCGCCGCTGAAACCGGAGCGCCTGGGCGATCTGGATATTGAAATTGTGCGCGAGTTGGCCGGAGGCATGTACTTCGGCGAACGCGGCAGCGTTACGGAAAAAGGCGAGGAGCGCGCGTGGGATACGGAGTCGTATTCAACGCGGGAAATCGAGCGCATCGCCACATTCGCATTTTCGCGCGCTGAGAGCCGCTCGCGGCGATTGTGCTCGGTGGACAAAGCCAACGTACTGAGTAGTTCGCAACTGTGGCGGCGAACGGTTACGGCCATGAGTACGGTGTATCGCTACGTGAAGCTTGGACACATGTACGTGGATAATGCCGCGATGCAGCTGACGCTGAAGCCGACACAATTCGATGTGATCCTCAGCTCCAACATGTTTGGCGACATATTGAGTGACGCGGCCGCGGCGCTGGTGGGCTCGATCGGCCTCGTGCCTTCCGCCAGTTTTGGATCCGGCGCGCCATTGTTTGAGCCTATTCATGGTTCGGCGCCGCAGTTGGTTGGCAAGGACGCCGCGAATCCAATTGGCTCGATTCTGAGCGCAACCATGATGCTCCGCGACGCTTTTGGCTTATCGCTGGAAGCGGAGTGGGTAGAGCAATCGCTGCTGCGCGTACTGGGCGGCGGCTATCGCACTCCAGACATCGCCGAGCCCGGCCAGCGCGCCGTCGGCGGCTCCGTCTTCACAGAATTGCTGCGCGAAGAAATGCTGCGCTCGCTGGAACACGCCGAACGCTACGGCTGGGGCGTTTAGGTAGAATTTTCTAAGCCGATTTGGTTTTCTCCTACCGGGTCTTTTTGCGCCTAAGTATCTCATTCAGGATTCATTCAAATAGAAACCTTCTCTTGGTGCCAGCTGCGCTTGTTACGTATGATTCCCATCTATGGTGCAGATAAATCATCAAAAGGAACAACAACGTCTGGCTGCTCTCTACGCTTCCAAGAGCGACGCAGAGCTTGCGGAATTGGCTCTAGATCAAGAAAATCTTACTGAAGACGCGCTGAGCGTATTGGAATCGGAGTTCTTGCGCCGTGGCTTGCGATTCGAAAGGCAAAATTTAGCACCGATCGCCGACGCGGAAGATGTGCAGCTCGTAGCCCTGCGTCGCTTTAGAGATTTGCCGGGAGCGTTGGTCGCAAAAGGGCTGCTCGATTCCGCCGGCATCAAATGCTTTTTGTCTGACGAAAACACCGTGCGAATGGATTGGTTGTGGTCCAACGCGCTTGGCGGAATTCGCCTGTGGGTTAGAGAAGACGATCTCGCCGAGTCCGTCGCTTTGCTCGGTCACGACTTCTCAAGCGAGTCGGAAATTACAGACTCCGCCGATAGCCAATAGCCTGGTTCAGTCCAGCGGTTGCTGGCCGGTGTACTTGAGGATGTATAGGCCGCCGGTTTCGCGGTCAACGGCGTAGATCAGGCCATGTTCATCCACGATGACGTGATTGATGGCGATGGCGTGGGTGGGGTTGTTGGGTGGCGCCGGTGGAACGAAGTAGCCGACTTCGTCGATCCGCGGCGGGGCGTTTGCGACTCCCGGAGTGTCCATCAGGCGAAAGATACGGACTCCGCCGTTGAAGAATGTTGCCACTGTGGTGTTCTTCAACTTTGCGGAGGTTGGGCTGGGGAAATTAGGACTTAGGTTGTGCGAGCCGTAGCGTCCGCCGCGCTTACATAGTTCTCCGGCGTTGGCGGCGAGTGGAGCGGTGCCGATAATCACCGGGTTGGTTTCGGCGCGAATGTCTACCAGCCAGACGAGCTTGGGCGCATCGGCGCAAACTTCCTGAACCGATTCATCAGAGACGAACGCAACGCCGCGGTCGAATATTGGCTGGACGGTGTGCGTCCACGCGGGGTAGGGTGGCGAAAATTTGAGGCGGCTTACCAGCTTGGGCGTGAAGTTGGTGGCGCGTCCAGCCCGCACGTCATCCAATCCGGAAATATCCAGAATGATCTGGCCGGCGTCGACGTAGCCAATGTAGGCGCGGTCGGGATGCTCCGGAAGCACTTCTATAGTGTGGCTGCGGTAGCCGTCATCGATTTTGTGGCGTTCGGGCAAACAGTTCGGCAGGCACGCGTCACCTTGCTGCGTGCCGGGGAGCCACCAGCGCGCAACCTCGCGAGGCTTCCGCGGGTCGCGCAGGTCCACGATGATGTAGAACTGATTGTCTTTCGGATTAGTAGGACGCGAGTCTTTCGTTCCGGCCGTCAGATGCGCGAATTGGCCGTCCACAAACCACACGTAGTGAGCGCCGGGAGAAGCTGGCCCGGAAGTGTCGTAGAAGGAGAACGAAATATCCTGCAACTTCCGCGCTGACTGAAGCCGGGCAAAATCCGACACATCCAGAACCCACAAGCCCGCTGAAGCCTGGCCCACCTTTTTCGCCTGATTCGCCACCACCAGCACATTTCCGGAAAGCCCCAGAGAATTGCAGCGCGTCACTCCGGGCTGTGGCGAGGGCAGTTGGCTGATCATCGCTGGTTTCTCTGGATGGGTAACATCAACGATGCTCAGGCAGGTCTTTTCGCCTTCATGCGCAATATAAAGGATGCGACGGCCGTCCGGCCATTGCTGGATGGCCATACCTTCGCCGCCGTCGCCATTGCCATTTAGGTCGCTGTGGCCCACCAGCTCCATGTTTTTTTGCTCAGGCGAGTCGGTAGCACGGCTCACGATCCTCGTCAGCACGACGAAGCCGGCTAACAATTGCACAAAAAGAAGCGATTTAGGCGAATGCATGCTTTCCTTCTGAAGTGTCAAGGCATCAAGAAATGCTTCCGTGCAGGTACTTCGATGGTTTTACCAGGCTCCGGTCCGGCGCCCGAGAGAAAACCAAGCACCGTCGACGCGATTGCATTGCCGCAGGTCACAACCGCAATGTGGCCACAGCCATCATAAACCGCCAATATCGATTGCGGCGCAATGTGATGCATAGCCTCACCAAGCGATAGCGGAGTCATCGCGTCCTGTTTGCCCCACACGATCAACAACGGCATTTTCAGCGCTGAAAATCTCTTGTCCAGATCATCGGCCCCAGTGGTCATGGAGGCCAAGGCGCGCCGGGTCACCCAGCCGTAGCGTTTGGTTTTTCGAATATAGTCGGCCTTCACGAATTGCGGCACGTGCGGAAGATTGGGCGACACCACATCCATCAGTTCATCCACCTGCTGGCTGGTCTGCGGCGTGAAAACTGCCGGATCGAAACCCAACTGGAACTTCATTCCAGCACTATCGAGCAGCATCAGTCGCGTAACCAGGTCGGGCCTGTCGAGCGCCACGGTGGCGGCGATCCATCCACCCATCGATACGCCACCCAATGCCACGGAAGTTAAATGGTTAGCGCCGAGAAACGACTCCACGAATTTCGCCTCGTCGCGAATCGAATAGCTGAATTCGGGGGGCTTGGCCGAGCGCCCATACCCGAGCAGATCCATCGCAAACACGTGATATCCGGCACGCAGCAGGTACGGTGCCAGCACCACCCAATCTTGTTGCGCTTTGGAGTTTAAACCGTGGATGAGCACGACCGGAGAGCCGCTGTCGGGGCCGCCCTCCAGATAAAAGACGTGATGACCGTTGATAAGCATGGAGCGCTGATGAAATCCCGCGGCTAAGATTCGCAACAGCGTGAGTTGTGCGCCGACCCATAGCGGCGCGCGCCACACCGTAATGCTGAAGGCAAAAATCAAAACTGCAAGGAAGGAGAGGAATCCGATGATGATGACGCGTGGGGCGCTGAATTTTCGAGGGCTCGTCGCGTCCATGAGCTCTCATGATGCGCTGCGGAAAAATCAAAGGCAACACGACGCAATGGAACTGCAAAAATGTGAAATCGACTTTTCTAATCTTCACGTTTATCAGAACGTGCTCTCATTCAAGAACTGCGGGTGTAAGATCGCTTGTGGCGGAGTATATGAAATCGCACACTCTGTTTTCTTTACTATTCACGATTTTCACGTCAAGTTCGTTTGCCCGCACGCATGATCCTCTAACTACTCAAAGGGTTACGATGTCCTCGTCTGAGATGGAGGTTGCAAGGAAGCACCTACTGACTAAGGCAGAACGCGGGGACAAACAGGCACAGATGTGGCTTGGCGCATCTTTTGAGCAGGGACGGTTTGGGAAAATTGATTTTCAAGAGGCGCTGAAATGGTTTAGAAAGGCTGCCGCCCAAGGTGACCCTGACGCTCAGTTCTGCCTTGGTCAAATGTACGAAGATGGGGAGGGAGTGCAACAGAATTATGTTGTGGCTGCTAAGTGGTACCGCAAAGCCGCTGAGCACGTCCCAGACTTGGGTGGGGCAGGCCAAGGTAGAAATAATTTGGGCCTTTGTCATTTAAATGGTTTGGGAGTTCCAAAAAACTATGTCCAGGCATACATGTGGTTCAGCCTGGCCGGCTCTAAAAAGAACCTCCTCTACGCTAAGGCTGAGATGTCGACCGCACAGGTTTTGAAAGCTGAGCAAATGGCCCAACAATGGAAGGACCGACACCGGTCGCCATAACTCATTCGTAACGAATTCATGTCCCAACCTGGCAAGTCGCATAATCGGGTGCGCCGTGAAAAGGCGGTGGTCCACAGCGGGGGTGTTACCCGCCCGGGAACTGGTTCGCTCCACCCGGTAGCAATCAGAGTAGCAGTGGAGGCAACGAGACTGCTGAAGCCTCTGGTGCAGAGGGTCGCAAAGGCGACTCGGCAAGCATGCAGGCCGTAACGTGAGTAAACGCTGAGCAGGCCTCGAAAAGACTAATGCAGGAGCCGACCCGCCCCGATTTCGGGGAAGGCCGAAGCGAATGGAATCGTACGAGCGAACAAATTCCACTCGACCTGCCGGGGTATTAGCGACGGCATGCAGGCAATGGGGACCATGCGCAACACGGGAAGTCCCAGCGGTGATCGCGGTGTGGATCAACTGGCAACTCGTGAGAGACAGGTCGGGCCGTTTGG